>Ga0247609_10000196_pt1 | contig 89445 bp, 79 predicted proteins | sample 172DNAGHGlowgp2_FD_193487 | JGI IMG/M metagenome (GOLD analysis project Ga0247609, IMG submission 193487) | Sheep rumen microbial communities from Palmerston North, Manawatu-Wanganui, New Zealand - 1728 DNA GHGlow gp2 | ecosystem: Host-associated > Mammals > Digestive system > Stomach > Rumen ...
ATCAAGGCGCGAAACATCCAGACGAAGCGCTTCAGTAACCTCCCCCCTTCGGGGGGACCGAGGGGGGCTATCCACTGCAACGCCCAGATGACCGAGCGCATGCTCCACGAGTTTGCCGAGCCCGACGCCGCCTCCTTAGACATGCTCCGCATGGCGATGGAGCGTCTGAAGCTCTCCGCCCGCGCCTACAGCCGCATCCTCAAGGTAGCCCGCACCATTGCCGACCTGGAAGGCTCGGAGAAAGTTCACTCGCAGCACATCGCCGAAGCCATAGGGTATCGTAATCTTGACCGCGGCGATTGGGCTGAGCGGGGCATATAATTGAAAAGGTTTTTAATAATATGGTATGGACGAACAACAGAATATACAGCCGATGCAGTCGGACTTTGAGCAAATCAAGAAGACGGATGAGAACGGAAAGGAGTATTGGAGTGCAAGGGAACTGAGTACTGCAATGGGTTACAGCACTTGGCAGAAGTTCAATCGTGTGCTCAATAAGGCCATTCAGGTGGCTCAGAACAGAGGGATGGAAATGGACGAGCATTTTAACCAGACGGTTGAGATGGTTAAGTTGGGCTCTGGCACTTTCCGTGAGGTGGAAAACTGGCATCTGTCACGCCTGGCTTGCCTCATTATTGCAGAGAATGCTGATGGGAAGAAACCACAGATTCAAATAGCGCGGATATATTTCAAGGAACAAGTGCCTGCAACGGAACTCATTGAGAATCAGTTTTCTTCTAAGATTCTGCTTTATAAAACCAATCAGGGAGAAACACGTATTGAAGTGGTTTTCAACAGCGAAACATTCTGGCTTACACAGAAGCGAATGGCGGATTTGTATGGTGTGGATGTGAGAACAATTAGTTACCATTTGAAAGAAATTTTCAAAAGTGGGGAGCTAAAGGAGCTGGCAGTTATCCGAAAAATTGGGATAACTGCCGCTGACGGTAAGAACTATGACACGATGCTTTACAACCTCGATGCCATCATTGCCGTAGGCTACCGCGTGAACAGCTATCAGGCCACGCAGTTTCGCATCTGGGCAACGGCGCCGAATATGAAAAATTCCGTTTGGAACAAGACCGTGAATATTTGTCGGACTTCGATAAGGAGGTCAGGAAGTGGCGCGAAAAAGGATTGTTTGATGATTAAGAAAGACATGGCTTCAAGTTGAAGCTCTCCGTCCGCGGCGATTGGGCAGAGCGAGGGGTATAAATAAAGTTAAAACAATGAACGGATGCTTGCTTTATAATAAGATTATAATTATCTTTGCATAAAGTTTCAAGCCCTTTAGAATGAATGCGTTATGACGGTACCTAATCCTTTTATTACCAACGGATACATTTCTCCGCACTATTTCTGTGACCGTGTGGAAGAAACTGAATTGTTGACAAGACTGGTAACCAACGGCAACAACGTGGCCCTCATATCGCCCCGCCGACTTGGCAAGACGGGACTGATACACCACTGTTTTCAGCAAGAAATCATCAAGGACCATTATTACACATTCATCGTAGACATCTATGCCACCAAGAATCTGCAGGAGTTTGTCTATGAACTGGGAAAGACCGTTCTTGGCGTGCTGAAATCAAGAGGTCGTCAGGCATGGGAGAAGTTCCTGAATACGATAGGCTCACTCCGCAGCAACATCTCGTTTGACATCAACGGCAATCCAGAATGGGGATTGGGTGTGGGCGACATCAAGATGCCGGAGTTCACGCTCGACGAGATTTTTGCCTATTTAGAAGAGGCTGACAAGCCCTGTATCGTGGCTATTGACGAATTTCAAGTCGTTGCCGACTATCCTGACAACAAGGTGGAAGCCGTGCTACGTACAAGGATTCAGAAATGTCGGAATACATGGTTCATCTACTCAGGCTCGCAGCGCCACATGATGTCTGAGATATTTGTCTCTCCTTCCCGTCCCTTCTATCAAAGCACCAGTCTGATGTCTATTGAGCCTATTGACTGTGAGAAGTATGTAGCGTTTGCACAGGGGTTGTTCAGAGAGTATCAGAAAGAGATAACTAGAGAGCCAATTGTTGCTGTCTACCAACGCTATGAAGGTGTTACCTGGTATGTCCAGTCTGTCCTGAACGCGTTGTTTACACTAACAGAGCCTGGTGCGTCGTGTACGGAGGAGATGATAGAGCCTGCTATTCAGCAAATTATTACCCAGCAGGGTTTTGCCTATAAAGCCTTACTCTTTCAGTTGCCCCCAAAGCAAAAGGAAGTTCTGATGGCCATCTGCAAGGAGGGCAAGGCCGTCAATCTGACCTCCCGTCCGTTCCTACAGCGCTATCATCTAACTGCCAGTATGGTGCAGGGTGCCGTCAAAGGCCTCTTGGAAAAAGACTTCGTCACTCACGACATGGGAACCTATACACTTTATGACCAATTCTTTGCCCAATGGCTGATGCAACAGTAAGTATGAGCATAGGCATAGTTTAATAAAAAACCTAGCGTATGGATGTTTTCATTAGTTACAGTCGAAAGGATTATCAAGTAGCAGACCGTCTTTGCAGGGAGATGGACAAAGTCGGCATTTCTTATTTTATTGACAGGAAAGGCATAACAGGAGGCAAGCATTTTATCAAAACCATATCTCAGGAGATACTGTCTTGCAAAGTGTTTGTCTTTATTGGCAGCAGTGCGGCCTATCAGTCTATCTGGACAATGAAAGAGGTAACATTTGCCTTCCAAGAGAAAGGCGGGCAAAATGTGATCCCTATATTGACAGACCAGTCACCTATGCCCGAAGATTTGCGATTCCTCTTCACGACGACCCCATCTTCAGACAGGTGTTGTAGGTGGTGCCGTTAACCGTTACCGTCCCCTTGCTGTTGCTGGTGCTGCCCACGATGGTGAACCCGGAGTTGGCGTCGCTCATCAGGTCAACGATATATCCGCCCTGTGTAGCCGCTGCTGGCACGGGCTCCGGCTCTGGCTCCGGCTCAACGTCACCAACCGTTTCCATGCCCTGAATACTTATGAGCGACGACTGGTAGTTGGTGATGGCAGCCTTCAGTTCGGTGTTGACGTCATGGCTCTTGTCGTCCACGCTGTTATTGAAAGCCCAGTGGAAGTCGCCGCCGTCGGTACGGCCAGCCCAGCTGGTCACGATACCGGCCACCTGTCCCGGTTCATCGGGCGAAGAACTGTACATACCCTCTGCCGTATCGAAATTGTCATACACATGTCCGTCTTTGTAGGCGCCGTAGAAGAAGTCGCAGTTGTGTATCTTGCCAAATGGCTGTTACAACAGCAGATTTGCTCCACTGTATAGGTTTTTTGTAAAAAAAGGTGACACTTTTTTCCCATATCAGTTCGTATGCTGCATAAACAAGAACTTTATTGGCAATATCATGAGAGGAAATAACAGACCTAAAAACCTGTCAGATTGCCACAAATAATTCGTTTTGACTTTCAAAATATGCAAAACGAGTCTCAAAATCTGCAATTAGACTTTCAAAATCAGCAAAAATGTAGCAAAATCAACAAAAGTTTAATTTTGGCGACTTTTCTCCTTTGCCGTTTAAAACTTTTTTGTTATTTTTGCACCTAGAATTTAAAAAACACAAAATTCTGTGCCGGGTAAAAGCCTAAAATAGACAAACAAATAATAACCATCTTTTAACAAAAAAACTATGATTATGAGAAAAATGACGAAGCAGTTTTTTGCAGCTGCAGTGGCTTTAACAGCCTTTACCGCTTGCTCCGATTCAAACATTGCAGAACTTGAGCCGGGAGTCGTTGAGTCAGAACCCATTGCCAAGGTCATGAACACTGCCGTGCTGACCAATGCCAACGGCGAGCAGATTTCATCTGTGTCGGCTGACTTCGGCACCTATTACCTGGACATCAATACCGATGCCTACTGGTATATAGAGACCGAGGACAACATGGAGTTCACACCCACCAAGATGATGGGTCACGGTAGCGCGCGCGTACCGGTATTGATAGGTAACAACTGGGCAGGCAGCCGCCAGCTGTCTTACAAGGTGAAGTTCATCGGCGAGGACGGCCAACCCATTCAGAATGCCACCCGTGCTGACGGCGACGGCGGGCAGGCTGTGAACCAGGACTCTAAGACCAGTCTGGCCGACTTCGAGAAGATTATCAACTCGAACACCTTTGTCGGCTATGGTTTCAACCCTTCCAAGAACGCTATTCCTGAGCTTTGCACCGGCATCATGGTGTTCAAGATGGACGACCTGAACAAGACGCTTAATGTGAAGAACAGCCTTTCGCCGCAGTCAAAGCAATACTATTACTATTCCCACTCTGACTCTGTGCTGGACAAGGTGATTGCCGTCAATGGCCATATCGGTGGTAACTTCAACGTGGTCAAGCTGGGTCTGGATTTGAACAACCTGAAAATTGCCAACAACGAGAATTATGAAAGCACCCTTATTCAGAAGTCGCTGACCCGTACGCTTTACAGCCGTGAACTTGAATATGCTAACGTTCAGAACGACGAGAGCAACTTCACCGATGGTTACAAGTATTACAGAGACCGTTTCGTTAAGCAGTTTACTGCCGCTGCTGACGATGCAGCAAAGACGCAGGCATGCAAAGATTTCTTTGCTGTCGTCGGCTCACACTTCATTTCAAAGGCCCTCTTAGGCTGCGAGCTCGACTATCGTATGGAGTTCAGCTCTTCCAAGGTTAAGAAAGTGTTAGACGTGAAGGCCGCCCTTGACTTCAAGTGGCAGCAGCAGGTGAAGGACACCGCCGCCGTTGACAGTGCTGCTCTGGCACAGCTCAAACAGAAGCAGGACAGCGCCAAGAACTTCTTCATCAAGGGCGATGTACAGTATAGCGACTCTACATTCAATGCAGCCACCTCAACCACGGCTAACGTGAAGGCACGCGGCGGTGATGTGGAGAAAGTGAACATCCTTACCACTGGCGGCTCACTGCTGAATACCGAACTGGCAGCTTGGATGCTTTCCACCGAACCTGAAAAGGCCACGATGACGTATATGGATGTTCAGCCTATCTACCTCCTGTTCATGAAGGATGAGGAGAAGTCCATCTACAACTTCCTCAGGGACCTGATTGAAAAGGAATACAACCTGAGCCCAGTTGTAGGCGACTACGGCAAGCTGGAATAACGCTTCAGCCTGAAAAAAATTGTTTTCACCCAGTTTTGACTGTTAAAGCTATTATATAATATGAACAGGAACATATCCCACTCGATGCTGGTGCTTGCTGCCGCCCTTGCGGCAGCCTGCTCCGGCAGCGAGGATATGACAGGCAGTGAGATGGCCGCCGGCGAGAGCAGCAATGCTCCGTTCTTCCTTCTCGGAGCCCCTGGTGACGGCACGGTAAATGCCGACGCATCATACCAGGAGTACACTGCCGTCATCAACGTGCCGGGCAAGTGGTCGATAGCGACTACGAAAGGACTGGCGAATGTCTATCCGTCATCAGGCGAAGGTCCTGCCACGGCTATCGTTCAGGTGGGTGAGAACTGGGGGGCAGTACGCGAGAACGTGCTGACGCTCACTACCCAGGGGTCAGCGACGCGCGCTGCCGGTGACGCTGGGTATCAGGTGTCTGTCGTGCAGTCAGTCAGTCCCACGCTGGACTCCATCTCGACGATATTCTCCTCAAACAAGGGTGCCGGCTACAGTTACATGCCTGGCGGCGACTATTGTGACGGAGCCATGGTTCAGCTGTTCAATCTGTCAACCCTTGACAGCATACAGCGTGCCACGGGCATCAGGCTGATTGAAGATGTCATCTTCCCGCAGACGAAGCAGACGGTGATAACTGCCGACAGAGAGTCGGCACTTACCAATATGCTGATTGTCAACGCCTCAGCAGGCGTGAACTACAGTTCGGTGAAGGGCAGTGGCGGTGGCAGCGTCAGTGTGGGTGTAGGCAAAGGCCATGAGGAGAAATCCAAGAGCAAGTACGCCCTGAAGCGTATGAAGACCACGCAGTTCACGCGCGAGATTGAGTACATGAACATCATGGCCCTGGTAGAAAAGGCCACCACGGATGAAGAGAAGCAGAAACTGCTGTCGCCGGGCTTCCTTGCCGTTCAGAAAAGGTTTGCCGACGACATTGCCGCCCAGGAGGGGAATACGACGAAGCAGTATGACATCTGCGACAAGTTCCTTGCCGAGGTAGGCCCTTGCTTCATCAGCAAGGCAGTCATGGGCACGGTGCTCGACTATCAGATAAGTGTTGACAGCACGGCGCTGCGCGACACGCTGGGCGTGAAGGTGGCCCTTGAGGCCAGTTTCCAGGCCCAGGTGAAAACCAAGTCGGTAGAAGGAGAGGTCTCGTTCGACATCGGCGTCTCCAAGGAAGCCAAGGAACTGATGTCGAAGACCACGGCCACTGTCAAGGTGCGTGGCGGTGATGTGAGCAAGGTATGTATCCTTGTCACCGGCGGAGAGTTACTCGACAGCGACGTCACGGCATGGCAGAACAGCTGTCTTCCCACACGTGCCGTCATGGTCGACATGACGCTGGTACCCATCTATACGCTCATTACCAATGCGTATGCCCGTGAAGTGCTGACGGACTACTTTACTGTGAAAATGAGAAATTGAGAAATTGTGACATGATGAACCGTTTATACTATATTCTCCTACTTGCCGGCGTGCTTGGCATAGCCTCATGCAGCCAGGACGAACTGCTGACAGATGCAGAGCAGGCGGCCCTCAGCCGCAAAGCTGCCGAAGCAAACAGGCAGCAGGCATCGGTGTCGGTCGACTATGAGTCGCGCCTGCTGGCCCCTCCGGGCTTTGAGCGCGGTGTGGGCTACAGTTACGCCACAGGAGCAGAATATCTGGAAGGTGTGGCCTTCAACATCTTCAACCTCAACTATCTGGACTCCATCCAGTATGTCAAGGGTCTGAACCTCGTCAGCGACGACTACACGCCGTACACCGAGGAGCAGGTCATCACCGGCGAAAGCCGCAGTGCCGTGTCGAACCAGTTGTCAATCACGGCAAGCATTGGCGTCAACGCCATCGTAGCCGACATCAAGGTGACGGGCAATTACTCCAAGGGCAGCGTTGAGGAGAGCCAGTCGGTGTTTGCCATGAAGCGCACCAAGCGCGTGGCCTACTGCCGCGACCTTCAGTACAAGAATGTCATAATGTACTACAAGGAGACGGGCGACAGTCTGGTATTCTCGCCCGGCTTCTATGCCGACTGGAAGTTGCTGGAAGGCAACAACACCGATCAGAGCAACGTGGACAACCAGCAGGTGCTTAATTTCGTCAGGAAATGGGGGCGCGGCTTCGTAGCCCGCTCCTTCATGGGCGGCGTGCTGGAATACACCTTGCAGATAGACAAGTCGGTGCTCAGCGAGAACATGAGTGTGGGCATGGCCCTTGAGGCCAGCGTAGGACTCATCGCAGGCGTAGAGTCGTCGACAAGCATGCAGAGCCAGAGTTTCCAGTCGGTTTCGCGCGACCGCTACAACCTTGACCTCCACGTCCGTGGCGGCGATGTGCAGGCCGTCACCGATGTGCTGGCCGGAGCAAGCACATCGCCCGAGGGCATCAAGGAGTGGATGGCCAGTGTCGACTTTCCCCCCGTGCCCGACAGCGACCAGCTGAAGCGGTGCGCCATGACCGACGTGAAGATAGCCTCCATGGCCTACCTCTTCACCGGAAAGGTGCAGGAAAGAGTGAACTATATTTTGCGTACTTACACGAAATAGGAAAGAAATCAGGAATCAGGTATGAAGTACACCTTATTATATATATATGTAGCAGTAGGCATGTTGGCAATAGCATCATGCAGCAGCGATGACGATCTGCGCGACGTCCCTGAAATGCCCCAGACGGCTGCCGCCCGCGAAAGCGACGGGCCGGAGTCGTGGCTTACCAGGGCCAAGACGCCCGAAGATCTGAAGGCAGTAGAAGAAGCCGTCAGTGCCATTCGCGGTGCCGGCTACACCTACCGGGATCACGAGTTATACTGTGTCGGCACCGATATGGAGGTGTTCAACACCCGTCATCTGCGCGATATGGAGAAGAAGTACAACACCTCCTATATCGTTGACGACTATATGCCTACCACCGACCAGAAGTTCTACTACAGCGAGAGCGTCAATTCCCTGAAAGACTCGCTGTCGCTCGACATTGGTATCGGTATAGGCGCCGGCGTGTTCTCAGTAGACCTTGAGGTGGGCTTCAACAAGAACAGTTTCGAGACCAAAAAGAACTACTACTCACTGAAGCGCATGAAGCAGAGTTACTTCACGCGCGAAATGAACTACCTGAACCTGCGCGAACTGGCGGCCAGCGCCGTTGCCGCCTCTTCAGTGGCCAAGACCTATCCCAGCATGGATGCCGACGAGATGATGAAGGCGGTGCCCATCTTCGGCGAGGTTTACGCGCCCGGTTTCGCCAGCGTAATGCAGCAGTTTGTCCGTAAGATTCATGCCGCCCCCTCGGCCTTCGCCGCCAGCGGCATCTGCCGTGAGTTTATCGAGCAGGTAGGCTACGGATTCGTCAAGCGTTCCGTCTTAGGCTGTACGCTCGACTACTACAACACCACGACCATGGACTCCGTGTCTAACTCGCTCGACGTGAAGGTGGCCCTGGAGCTGGCCGTTTCTGTCAAGATTATCACCGTCAGCACCAGTATCGATGTCCAATACAAGGATGCTGCCATGAAGTGCAGCCGCAACTCAGAGAGCCATGTCAGTGCCCGTGGCGGCAATGTGTCGCTCGTGTCGGCATTCACCACGGGTCAGGCGGCAACACTCGACCCGACGACACTGCGTGACTGGCAGAAGTCTGTGACGCCCCAGGATGCCGCCCTCATCGACATCCGCCTGGTGCCTATCTATGAGGTTATCTACGATACCAAGGCTCGCACCATCCTGAAGAACTACATGGAGAAATCACTCAACAACTACGAGGACGACTAAGAGTTAGGAGTTTGGAGTTTGGAGTTTGGAGTTTGGAGTTTGGAGTTTGGAATAAAGAATTAAGAGTTATGTGCGCGAAAAAAGTTATATCATACTTACCACTTGTCACTTTTCTTTTATCGCTGTCCTTCGTTTCCTGTACCGACGACATGACGGACGCCGATGCCGGCGAGAACACGCTGACGAGAGCCTATTCGCCGGAGCAGATTAAGATGCAGCGACTGGGATATGCCTTCAATGCCGCCGGCAACGTGATGAACGACAGCAGTTTTTCTGACAATCCGATTATCAACATGGACAGGCTCATGGCAGCCGAAGCAACCTGTGGAGTGATTGTCAACTCAGAGCGCCGCCATTACACGTCGATGGACGTGTTCAGCGCCAATACGCTGCAGGAACTGGGCAATTCTGAGACGAAGTACACCATCGACGGCTCTGATGCTATGGGCTGTGGTAAGTATTTCCGCGAGAACACCATCTTTACTAATATAAAGTGGCACAACAGTTATAAGGCCCACGTGTTCATCAAGCATATCATGGCTACCAAGACCATCGACGTGGGCATCCTGCGCTATCTGAAGTTAGACAACCTGAACAGTGCCGAGAACGTGCTCGAAGAAGAGTTCCGCAATGCCGTTGCCGAACTGGTGAAGGGCGGAGAGAGTGGTCTCACCGAGGAAAAAGCCACTGCGTTTTCCGAGAAGTACGGCACCCACCTCGTCGTCTCCTCCAATCTTGGCGGCATGATAGAGCTGCAGATGGAGATTGAGCGCGATTCCTGCGTTGACAAGGAGTACACCACGCAGCAGGTCACCGAGATTATCCTTGGCGAGAAGGTAACAAAGACCACCAACTCGAAGGTTATCGAGAGAATAACCAAAAACACCGTCCAGTATCATGGTCAGGTCAATGTGAAGGGCGGCAATAAGGCCGACTGCGACAAACTCCACAGGACCTTCGACCAGACCAAGGCCGAAGCCGTGAAAATTGGCGACGGCGACTATTATGGCTGGGCCAACAATGTCAGCATCGAGCCTGACAACTATAACGCCTCCTTCGTCAGCGGCCGTTTCGTGCCGTTGTATGAGCTGTTTGAGAATGCCGACACCCGCGTGATTCTGCGCAAGGTCTATGAGATGTACATGAAGAAAGAGGCACCCACACAGGAAATCTATGAGCCCGACTACGGTATCATGCCTGTCAAGGGCAACTACGGCCCCGATGTGCGCGTAGCCTCACAAGGAACAGACAAAGCATGTATCATCTGTCAGGAATATGTGCCTTCCATCCGCAGCGACAAGCCCTGTATCGTGGCCTATCCGCTGATACGCGGTATCGACAACAACGTGCGCCCATACCTTTATGCAGGCCTGTTCATCGGCGACGAGAGCCACCGTCCCGGCCGCGTTATCTGGGAGGGCAGCGCCTCGGTATACACCCCTTCCGACAGCATCTTCTTCGAGAGCGACAGCACCGCCATCCACGAACTCTTCGACCCGGACACCCATGCCCTGAGGAACGTGTACTTCTACTGGAATGCCGTTCATGCGACGCCCTGTCCCACGAAAGAAGAGGCCCCCAAAGCCTATGCTACCACCGTGTTCAAAGCTCAGCCTGAGCCGCTGAGCAGCGCCACCACCTTTGCCAAGGTAGCCAGCACGTTCTGGTCAGTGCGCCCGGTGGAGATGAAAAACGACTCGCTTCTGAAATACTGGCAGGGTGACACGGCGTTTGTACAATTCGCAAGAGACAAATACAAAGATTATGGCGGGGTGCTCTACAAGAGCGGCAACTATAACTTCTGTCTGGTTGACGGCGGCGACAACATCAAGCGCGTCGGCAACGTGACAGACGACAATGAGGGCAACAAGCAGTGGATTGACGCCGTGAGCCAGTCGGTCAAGGCGATTGGTCTGAACGAGTGGCTGCCCTCAGTGGAAGAGTCGAAAAGCATCACCAAGATGCTGGGCAACCGCATGAGCATCTTCTACAGCCACGCCTACGACGGCCGCAACATGCTCGGACTCGACTGGCCTACGGGCTACTGGGTCATCTCGCATCCCAGCCAGACGTCGATGGCTGTCAATCCCACACAGAACGACGGTCAGGGCATGCCTGTGCTGACCAACGACGCTGGTCAGGCACGTATCATGCGCCTGAGTGGTTCAGGAACCGACCTGCTGCTGGAATATCCGGAGTATGTCAGGTCGTTCAACTACTCCGACCAGGTGTTCTTTAAGTTCTTCCCCATATATATAACGAATGACCAGTTCTGAGAATTGAGAATTGAGAATTGAAAATTGAGAATTATGATGACCTATAATGATGTAAGACAGACGAGCGTGAAGACAGGAATGCTGGTGAAGTTGCTGTGTGCAGCAGGCTTCATGGTTCAGGCTTCACTGTACACTTCCTGTTCACGAGAGGATGACATGCTGGAGGCCATGGAGGAATACGACCCCCAGAATGCCAACGGCACCTACAGCGAGGAGCACTGGAAGAAGCTGCATGCGGCACAGCGCCAGGCATACATCGGCGACCTGTATCGCAGTTACGGTGTGGGCTACGGCTATAACGGCACAGGCAAGTACAGCGACTACGACGAGGTGCGCGACCGCATCATCGACATGTCGTATATTCAGCAGTTCGACCGCGAGCACGGCTCTGCCACCATCGTCGACGACATCTCACCGTCGTCCTACCATCATGTGTACAGCGGCAAGGATGCCATGACCATCTGCGAGAAGCTCACCATGAACTCATCGGTGAAGGTTGATGCCATCCTCTTCCAGGGAGAAGTCAAATCGACCTTTAACAAGACCGACATGACGAGCGATGAGTTTGCCTTCTGCACCATCCACGACGGTCTGACCTTAGCCTCGCGCCATCTCGAGCCCTACGACCTCTACTATATCGCACGCGAGCATCCCGAGGCCCTCTCGCCCGGATTCCTCCGTTATCAGGAGTTGGCGTCGGCAGCCATCAAACAGGGAAATCTGACCGAGGCCATGCGCATCGTCCAGAACATGTTCCAGACCTACGGCACCCACATCATCTACCATGCCAAGTTGGGCGGTAAACTGAAGTTCAGCACCACCATGAACCGCCATGTCGTAGACTCTCGCAACACGCTCGACGAGCAGTCCAGCGTATCGTTCCTCTATTGCATCGGCACTACGGAGGGTACGGAGACGTCGGACTGGGTTATCAACACCAGCACCGACCGCGAAACCCATATCGAGGCCCTCGGCGGCAACAGTGCCCTCGCCCTGCAACTGGCTGGCCTGCACGACAGTGATGACCAGGCGCTGAAAAGCCGCGTGGTCAACGAGTGGTTCCAGTCGCTCAAGTTCGACCCCAACGCCGACAAGGATGACAACAATGTAGAACTGATTGACATCAAGGTGGCCCCCATCTCCGACCTCATCGTTGATCATGAGGTGGCCAATCTCTACAGCCGCATGGTAGGCAAGCACATCACCTACGAGAGCAATGTCATGCCGCGTGCCCGTAATCGCATCTTTGCCAAGATACCCACCTCGGCCCTTAGGCTTTCCGACCACTCCGTCACCAACCGGGTGGAGGCCCAGAATGAGATTATCGGCGAGATTATCAATGAATTTGTCCACAACGTAGAGTACACGGTGTTCTACCCCACCCTGGGCGGCAAGATGTGCCGCGAGGGGCTGGGTCGCCGCTGTAGCGACGACAGCCTGTTCACCATCACGTGGCAGTATCTCGATGGCGCCGAGAGCCGGGCGAAGGCATACGTCACGCCGCTGGTACGCCTCAACTACGATGACCATATCTATTATAACAACGGCGAGATCGACATTGCACCGGCCGACGACGAGACGGTCTATACGTCCAACGTCACCATCAGCCAGGGTGCCATCTATATGTGGAACGATACCTGCGTGGCCAACATGAAGATTGGCCCCTACTTCCTCCACCAGGGTGTGATGGCCAACACCAGCAAAGACAAATCGGCCATGAACACCATACGCACCCTGCTCAAGGATATCCCTGTGGGCTATGAGATTGCCGATACCAGCAAAGTCAACGAGATACTGAACTTCATGTACCACTCGGGCGAGGTGTTCAACTCTGACCGTATCAAGTGGAACGACGTACCCTCGTTCTTCAGCTACAAGCGCTTTATCATGTTCGACAAACAGAAAAACCAGTATGGTATTTTCCGCTTGGAGCCTCACAACGCCACTGTCAGCCCGATGGCACTGGAGACCATTGGCCAGGCTCTGCTGCAACGCAAGAAAGACTTCAAATTCATGTAGTAAATTGAGAATTGAGAATTGAAAATTGAAAATTGTGAATTGTCAATTGTGAATTGTGAATTGATAATTGTGAATTGTTAATTGTGAATTGTTAATTGTGAATTGTTAATTGTGAATATAGATATGATGACAAAAAGAGCAATCTTATATTTCTCACTCCCGCTGCTCTTCGCTGCCACTGCCATGGCGCAGGGCATGTTGACGGAGATAAAAGTCGTGGCAGTACAGGAAAGCGACAGCCTGGCACCTAACATCCAGGGCTATACCGGCGCAGACAATTTCGACCTGGACTTCCGCAAAGGCCGTGGCGGCGGCTATGTGTTTGCCGTCTTCAAGCATACCAACGATACGGCTCAATACATCACCGACGTGGTGGTGACCGCCAACCGGAAAGACGACTATGGGATGGCGTACAATGATGGCGACAGGAAATTCATCCCCGCCCCCTTCTTCCAGGCCAAGGCACGCAAAGACGGAACGTACCGTGGCGGACTCAACGGACGCGACTACCTCTGCTATGGCGGCGCCTACTCGAAACAGCCCCACGTCTATTACACCCGCAGCGGCAACCAGGACTTCAACAACAAGGTGCTCAAGGATGCCTACATCGCTACCAGCAGGCCTGAGAGACTGGAGGACAACCAGAAGTTGGACGGCCCCCATGCCGGCGGTGGACGTTACTTTGTCTTTACCTGGCATACCCACGAGTCAAAGTACAAGTCGATGAAAGACATTAACTGGCACAAGCATTACTGTGACCGCGACAACTGCGGACTCACAAAGATTGAGCCACACAAATTTCCACAGCTCTACGGCAACGACACCTGGATGATACTGTCGCCGACAGGCACTGCCAAAGATTCGCTGATATCACAGTCGCACTATAAGAAATGTGATGAGTGCGGACAGATTGTCTATGACAAGCACAAATGGGCAACCTTCTCGTCTGACTGGAAAACCCACAACAAGCGGTGCCTGATCTGCGACTATGTAGAGGCAGCCGACCACGTCAGTTTCGGCAAGCAAAAGCTTCCCGTCGACGAGTACTCGCACATGATTTTCTGCGCTGACTGCGGCTTCCTCGAGAAGCTGCGCCATGAGTTCAGCAACGACAGCAGAGTCCTCAGGCAAGACTGCGAGCACACCCTCGTGGAGTATGTCTGCAAGCAGTGCTACCACCATGCCAACTTTGAGGAACCCGGCATCGGGCACGACTTCGACGACTTTGGCATCTGCCGCCGCAAGGACTGCCTACACCCCTATGAACAGCCCAAGGTGGAGACGCAGGGTGCCGACAGCACGTATGTCATCAAGACCTTCGGCAACCTCTACTGGATAGCCGACTACGTGAACAACCGCCGCCCCAAGACCAATTTCCGCCTGGCCAACGACCTCGTTGCCGATAACTTCATGCGGCTGCCGTGGATACCTATCGGCAAGAACGACAGCACGGCCTTCCAGGGAACCTTCGACGGTGGCGGCCACGTCATCTCCATGCTCCAGACGGAAGAGCCTGTGGCCGGCTGCGGCTATCGCGGACTCTTCGGCGCCATCGGTAAGGGCGGCAGTGTGACGAACGTGACGCTTGCCGCGTGCGACATGCGAGGCTGGGACAATATCGGTGCTGTTGCCGGTGTCAACGAAGGCACGGTCAGCAACTGCCATGTGGCCTTCTCTATCATGAGCTCTATCGGCAGCGGCATGAACCTCGGCGGCATCTGCGGACTGAACAGGGGCACCATCTCAGGCTGCACCACGAGAGACGATGTCTGGGTAGGCGGCGCACGCGACTATGCCGGCGGCATCTGCGGCACCAACGATGGTGGCAGTCTTACGGGCAACACCTCCCAGGCTATCTGCGGCAGTGGCTCTGATGCCGAACTGCCAGCCACGGCATCTGAAAAGATTGAGTAGTAAAAGTTAAATGTTAAAAGTATAGAATCAAGAGATATGGGCAGGAAGTATATTTACCTTTTTACTGTTTTAGCGTTTTCCCTATTCCACTTTTCCGTGGTGCATGCTGCCGATTTGAGCACGATTGGGTTTCCATGGGAAGGTGGTACGACCAGCGACGGTATCATTGTGGCCAAACCAACTTTTGATAATTTCACCCGGATGGAGGGTAAGAACACCCTAAAGGCTAAAAATGGCATTACAGATGCCAAGATGTCGTTTGCGGTCTATGTCCCTGACGGGAAAGTGGCAAGCCTCAGATACAAGGTTTTCTCCAAGGTCACAGCCAAGAGTGGGAAGTTGCCTAAGACCAGCATCTCCTTCTCAGTGAAGCTCGGCGACAACGACCGAAAGATATATCATAGCGGCAACACCTGGTTCCGGTATAGTTCTGACGAAGTCCTTATTCCGGCAGGCGACCACAATGTGTATATCGAGATGCATTACGATGCTCCAGGCTGCAATACGACAGGAACGCTCGAAAACTTTTCTATTCACGTCCACCAATACAGCGACTATCAAATAGCCCGCGAACCTATATGCGGCGTCACTGGCCAGAGCTTCGCCAATTGTGACATCTGCGGCAAACAAGCCTCGTTCGACGTGGCCCCATCATATGAGGAGCACGAACTGGTGGTACAGGAAAGAACGAAAACCAGTTGCCTGAGCATGGCTGACACCATGAAGGTGTGCAAGCATTGTCCGTATACAGCTATCACAAGCGCCGACGAGCCGGAGGAACACAAATTCGACGCAAATGGTCATTGTAGCGTGTGCGGCCTGCATATTCCTAAAGCCAATGCCGACGGCACGGCCTATGAGATTTACGATGCCGGCGAGATGCGCGTGCTGGCAGAGTTGCTGTCGCTGGGCCGTATTCGCGGCGACATCGGCATCGACATCAAGAACGACCTTGTGTTCAACAAGGATATCGTCATGCTGCCCTTAGGCACCTACGACCACCCGTTCCAGGGTGTGCTCAACGGTAACGGCCACCGCATCAGCGGTATCGTCAACTCCTATTCGAGCGTCGACTGCCTGGGCTTCGTGGGCGTGGCTAAGGGAACGGTTCTCTCGCATGCTGTCATCGGCAACCTGATCTTCGACATCGGCAACACCTTGCAGGGAACGGCCTGTGTGGGCGGCATAGCAGGTTACGCCTCAGAATGCGACATCGTCAACTGCGCCAGCTTCGGAGCCTTGGAAGGCACCAACTTCGTGGGCGGCATCGTGGGCTATGCCGACAAGCAGGTGAGCATCATCAACTGCGGCTCTACAGCCACCATACGCACCAAAGGCAAGTGGAACACCATGGTGTGCAACATGCCTTTCGGCCACATCCAGAACAGCTACGGTGCAAGCACCAACAGCCGTGGCGGCACCCTCGACGAACTGCCTACCACCACGCTGCGCCACTGTTTCTCCACACAGGGCAGCGCCGAAGGTCTGAAGCGGGTTGCTCAGAACGTGCTGACCTCATACGACATGATACAGATGCTTAACGAGGAGAGCGAGAACCCCTGCTTCATGATGTCGGAAACCGACCACTATCCTGTCCCCGTGGTGGCCACCTCCGTGCCTGCCAAGGCCAGCCGTCTGGCCAGGGTACCGGCACTTGAGCCGATTGCCGCCTCACGCCGTGCCGCGGCAGCCGCCGACGGCGACAGCTCTGATGAGACTGTCGAGAACAGCAAGAAGGAGTCGCAGGTGGTCAGCGGCTACGTCGACCCCAACTCACCCTCCCGCTTCTATAAGACCATAGCCGAGGTCATGAGCGAAGACTCCAGCCTGTATGCCGATTTCGACCGTACATATATTATCACGAAGAGCGTTCCCGAGGGCTTCCACATGGGCGACAAGATTAGCGGAGGCAATCTGCTGGGCTTTGAGTCCTACTTTATTCCTGCCGACTCTGCCTACCTCGGCATGAGAGAGTACGAAATCACAGGCGATAAGGTGAAGCCCCAGACAGAGGCCGTCTATTATCCTGAGGAGGGCAATGAGCACATCGACGAATACACGGTTGACGACAGCGGTGACTACTCACTCACGGCGCGCACCAGTTTCAAGAACGACTACGACGTCATCTACCAGGAAAGTGTTGAGGGTGTGCTGAAGACGGCATGGAGCATTGAGACACGCATTGACGATGAGAGCAATATCGCCTACACCGCCGGCTATTCCTATGACCTCGAAACGGGCGAAACCTATCTGGAATTCAGCGAGTCATACAACATTGAGGAAGGCAATACGGGAGACGGAGCCTACACTGAGTATTTAGACAGCCTCAGCAATACCATTCATATCATCTACACCACTGTTGACAACGAGACCATGACCGGCAGCCGTGAGCACTATATCCTGCGTGCTTCCGACCAGTACCTGCTGGAAATACGTTCGGAGAGCATGATTGGCGGTTGGCCGGTATTGACCGATGGCATCTACTTCATCTACGATGATAACGATGCACTCGTGCAGTCTGTCGTTTACGGCCAGGATGAAGCGTCGACGACAGGCGAGATGAGCCTCATGCAGTATTACGAATACATTGGCAGCTGGCAGAACAACTCGTTCCCGACGTCTATCAAGATGCCATCTGTTGAAAAACCGTCGTTGCAGCAGCGGTTAGACACCAATGTCTACGACATGCGGGGCCGCGTGGTACGCCGGGTGACCGACATGAAGGATCCGTTCAACGGCCTTCCCCACGGTGTCTACATCTACCAAGGCGCTAAGTATCTGAAGCGGAATTGACAATTGAGAATTGAGAATTGAAAAATGAGAATTTCAATTCTCAATTCGTAAATAACAGATCCTAAATCGAATACCCTAAATCGTAAATCGTAAATAGTAAATCGTAAATCGTAAATAAATGAAGTTGTCCAGAATCCTATCGTCACTGATGCTACTCGTATCAGTCAGTGTGTCGGCCCAGACACACACTGTGATTTCACGCGAAAACATTGAGCACGGGAAAATTATACTTCCTGACCAGGTAGTTGCAAAAGACTCCATGGTGTCCGTCACTTGCGAACCGCACGATGGCTATGGCTTGTCTAAAGGACTCTACTATGCCGTCAAACAAGCTAACGGTAATTATTCCGGCCCCACTTTGGCTGAAAACCATAGTACGAACCCCGATGACCGTGGCAACAAGGCGCAGCTGTTCAAGTTCAGGATGCCCAACGCCGACGTCATGGTGTGGGCCACCTTCGTCCCCTTGCGCACCATGGTCATTCATCCTACTGCCGGTGGCACGTTAGAGGCCGAATATGGATTCCAGACCTCTTCCAAAGACACGGTGCTGCACAATGTTGCGGGGTTCCCCATCAGGCTCAAGTGTACTCCAAACAAAGGCTATGAACTTCTGGACTTGAACGTCAAGAACCTCGACCGCAGCCGCTGTCAAAAGACGTCAGAATCTGTCTTCACCATTTACATGCCCAGCGAAAACGACACCGTGCATGTAACGCCCATCTTCGGCAAGGAGATATGTGCTGTCACGTTGAAGGCCGATACCAACATCGTCAAGGTGAACCTGACGAACACGATGCCGAAGTCGCGTGAGGAGATTGGCGTTACCCTGCTGTCAGACAGCCGCTATATCCCCGTCAACTTCTCCGTCACGGGCAGCAAGTCGTGGTGGCGCGTGGGCACACCGCAACGGGAGAGCGACGGCCGGTGGAAGGTGGAATACCGCATCAAGGTCGACCTGCAGGACATCACTGTCAGCGTGGGTCATCTGCCGGTCTATTCCTTCACCGTTAACGACATGCTGAAGTCCGGTCGTGTGCAGACCTATATACCTGAGATGATTCCCGACTTCCCCGGCGTGGCACGCTCGGGGCAGCTGGTGCCCGTGGTGTTCAAGATGCCTAACGGCTTCAGTGCCAGCTACACGGCCAAGTCAGGCACCGGCCCCCTGCAACCGACGATTTACCATAACGCCCTGGAGAACAGTTTTGCTGACGAGGGCATGAAATACTGGAAAGAGTCCAACAGCTACATCGGCAAGGGCCTTGCCATGAAGACAGGTACCGATTCCGTAGGCAACAGCTATTGGCGCACCAGCGTGTGCAACAGCATGTCGCAGACGGTGGAGCTCTCCAGCCGTACTTTTCCTGCAAGCGCCAAGAGCGGTAACAATCTGAAGATTGCAGTCATTGCCAGCATCAATCCGCGCTATGCCCAGAAGGCCTTGGTTACCGTCGAGGCCAGCGGCGAGAAAATAAGCCCCTCGGAGTGGGTGGTGGCCGACCTGAGCAAACAGGAAGACGGCTGGCAAACCGTGTTTACGACGGGTGAGGTCAACGCCCAGGCCAGCACGCTGAATTACGTTGTTACCGGCGAGAGCGACGACCAGAACAAGAGCAACAGCTTCGACGGTCCGGTATTCGACGACCTCTGCCTGCTGCTCCCCACAGAGGCAGATGCCATCAAGGACGAAGACGTGCTTGTCTTCAAGGTAACCGACAACGACGTCACCATCGACTTTAGCCCGACAGGGGGCAGTGAGAGCATGGTGAGAGTCGAGCAGAAGGAGCACGCCAACATAACCCTGCACAACACCGCCACGGACGAGCGGGGCGATTCTGTCAAGGCCATGAAGAAAGATGTCATCGTCATTGAGGGAGAGTACGATGGCGACTCAGCCATCTACGGCATGCAGTGCCATAAACTGGTGCCAGCCAGCAATGGTGCCCGCAGCGCAGCCCGCCCAGCCCGCTCAGACGATGACGACGGCTCAGACGGCGATGACGGCGATGACGGCTCAGACGGCTCAGACGACGGCTCAGACGGCTCAGATGGCTCAGACGACGGCTCAGACGGCTCAGACACGCCCATCATCCCCAGCACTGTCTACTTAGACAAATACATCACCTTGACGCCCGACAGTTTCGACATTGCTGCCCATAAAGTGTACTACCACTACACCGTCAACGATGACTACGACGCTACCATCATCCCTGAAGTTGACAGACTGAAAATCAAGATTACCAACAACTACGGAGGCACTATCGAGGTCAACGATACGCTGGTGAGTAAGGGCGACAAGGTCACTGTCACGGTGAAGCCCAATCCGGGCTGCAAACTGAAGCAGATCAGGACCATTCCTGCCGACATACTGAAAGACGAATTGGCCGGTGCTTCCCTTAACGACCAGATTTCTTTCACCATGCCCCTCTCACACCTTGAGCTGATTGCTGAGTTCAGCGTCCCCATCACTAAGGCCGAGCAGTTCGACAGCCTCTCTATGCAGTATGGCGAGTTCTACCTGGAGGGAGACCTCAATTTAGGCAAGAAATGGGACAAGGACGTAAGACTCTATGGACACTTCGACGGCAGGAACCACCGCATCACCTACGGCGGCTCCAAGAGTCTCTTCTACCGCGTCTACAATGATGCGTCCGTGCGACATTTAAGTGTCAAGGCCAACGTGAAAACCAAGGAGCCCTACCTTGGCGGAATAGCCATGTATAACAGTGGTACCATTGAGGACTGTGAGGTCAGCGGTGTGGTGAACAACACCCAGCGGCCTTCAGCCGTTGGCGGCGTGGCCGGACAGAACGTGCCCGACGAAGGCAGAGGCGGCATCATCTCTCGCTGCCACGTCGTCTGCAACTCCATCGGCGGACCCACGGCATACGGCATAGCCTTTCAGGAAGCGGGCGCTACCATCAGGGACAACGTCTTCAGCGGCCGCTTTGCCCGTCGCGACGGCCGTGTATATATGATTAGCAACGACGAGCTGAACAGCACCATCCAGGACAATCGCTATGTGGGCAACGATGCCAACGCAAGGGCGGCCCTCGGCAGCGGCGTGACGGCGGCACAGCCTGCCGACCTGGTAGACATGGTCAGCGACATGACCGACTATCCCGTCTTTGCCGCCAGCATCAAGGCCATCTACGACGGCGGCTATACCGTTACGCTCGCCACGTCTGATTCTGTCCGTTCCGTGAACCTGTCGACCCAGAAAGCCGCTGCCGGCACCACGGTCAGCGCCACGGTGCGCGTCTACGGCAACCTCCATCTTGACAGCGTCACCGTCGCAGCCCTCGACGGCAGCAGCCCCCAGGGCTGCGCGTTCACTGATAATATGGACGGCAGCTATGCCTTCTCGTTCGTCATGCCCGAATACAATGTCCGCGTCACCTTTAAGACTGCGGAGGGACAGTTCATCTATACCCCCCAGCAGTTTGCCGCCATCAACGATGTGAATGGCACATACTTCCTGGCCCGCGACATCGACCTTTACAACTGGGAAAGACAGGTAGTGCTGAACGGCAACTTCTACGGTCGCGGCCATACCATCAGGTATCACGGCGAGGGCGAGTGCAGCGGTCTGTTCCATAGAATCAGGAAGGGGTCATTGCTTGAGGGCCTGCGCGTCTACGGCTTTGTGGAGTCCACTGTTGACGCCGGCGGCATTGTCCTTGAGAACCAGGGAACCATCCGCGACTGCCATTTCAACGGCCGTGTATCGAAGCTTACGCGCAAATCGAAGAAGAAGAGCAAGCGTGCCGACGACTACGTGGCCGCCATTGCCTGCGTGGTGAACAAGAAGGACGGCGTTATCGACCACTGCTCTGCCACGGGCAAACTGATATGTGCCAGCACCCAGGATGTTATTGACAAGAACCCGCTGTGCTGCTATCAGGACGATTCCAACATCAACGGCAGCCACTGGATTGACTCGGTCTATACCAATCAGTATCAGGAACTGCTCAATGCAGCAAACGCAGCCCGCACCGACTATCCCGTCTATGCCCAGGGCATCCTCGACAAGATCAACCCCTGCGTCATCGTGGGCCGCGACACCATCTACGTGGAGAATGGCGCGACGCTCGACACACTCACCCTCGTCGACGGACAGCCCTTCAGCTGTTCGGCCGACATCACGGTCAACCACGTGGTCTATCAGCGCAAAGCCATGAGCAGCCTGGAGCAGTGGGTGCTTCCCTTCGCCTTTGACCGCATCGCCGGCGACGGCTCCTTCGAATACCACCCGACCATCAAGAATCATGAACTGCCCGACATCTTGCCGGGACAGACGCTGACGCTCTCAGGCACACCCTCTGACATTGCCTATAAGGCCAACGAGCCTTGGCTGGTAAAGGGCGAGGCCACCGAATACGTGCTGACCAACAACGGCGGCCCCATCACCATCAAGGCCACCGGCAACAACCGCATCGAGCGCTATGCCTCGCTCATAGACAGAGGCAGCTTCTACGCCACCTACCAGAGCATACCTGGCCAGACAGCCAAGAGCAACCTGCTGTATGTCTGGGATAGCGCCAAGCAGCTCTTCGCCTTCACCGGCGATACCGACACCCCTGCCGACATCAAGCCGTTCCGCTTCTATGCGCAGTTCTACAACCAGACCAGCAAGGACTTTGTGAAATACGGTCAGACAAACTGGGCAAGAAACGAGACATCGTCGGCCAGAAGGAGCCACGCCACCGCCCCGCGCCACCTGGCCTCGGTCATGGCCGACGGCTGGCAGCCCGTGTTCCTCGACCCGCGTCAGCCGCAGAGTGTCACGGCGCGTATGCTCGACTACTACGAGGTGGCCTACCTGACAGACATCCGCTCTGAGGTCGTCGACGAGGAAGCCGACGAACCGCTTTCCGCCGTGTCGCTCGTCTATCGGATGGTTGACAGCCGCATGGACCTGCCCAAGGCACTCCCGCTGCTGGTACGCGCCAAGCGCTCGGATGCCGAGCCGCTGGTGAACGAGAAGACGGGTGCCGAGATTGACACCCTGCTCACACTGTCGCTTATCCGCATGCTCTTGGAAGACACGGAATATGAGATTGCCGACCTGCCCGACTTTGAGATGCCCCACTACTGGTGTGCTTCCTTCGGCAACCGTCTCGACATCTGGCCTCTGCCCTCGCCTGAGCGCTATGCCGATCTGTCGGAATACGAGTGCATGGTGTTCGACGACACCTACTTCGACCAGTCGTTCCGCTATGCCGACGCCACCGACACCCGCACCACGACGCCTATGAGTTATTGCATCACGATGCTCGACTCCGACACTTACGAACTGCTGCCGCTGATGGGCAACCGCGTTTCCGTAGAGTTCATAGGCTCCCCCAACGCCTCCGAAGGCGGGGTGACCAACGTTGAACTTCCCTCCGCCGGAGGGACTGAGGGTGACATCTACAACCTCAGCGGACAGCGTGTGGACGCATCGTATAAGGGAATTATTCTGCAAAACGGACGAAAAACAATCAAACGATGAAAAAGATATTTTTGGCGCTGACGATGCTGCTTGGCCTCGGCAGCACGGTATTAGTTGAGAAAGCAACGGCTGACGACGTCGTCTTTGTTCCCATTTTCAACAACGATGACTGGGACAATTTCTGCAATGAAGTGGAAAAGGCCAAGGGCAAGTATTGGGTTGATGCCCGCTTAGAGGCCGACCTCACGGTCAGCAGTTATGCCGGCAGAGGCACTGCCGCTCCCTATCGTGGCACCTTCGACGGTAATGGCCATACGCTGAATGTTAACATTAGCCGTTCAGACAATGCCAGTTGTGCCCTATTCTCCTATGTCGGCTCTGTGACCATCAAAGACCTGCACCTGACGGGTACAGTCAGCGGCGGAATTCATTCCGCCGGTCTTGTTGGCTATGCTGTCGATGGCGCTAGTACTATCACTGTCAACCGTGTGTGGGTATCGACAGATGTGACTGCATCGGCCACTCACGCTGGCGGCATCATTGGTCATTCAAACCGTGCAGATGTATATATGAACGACTGTCGCTTCGATGGCTCGATTACCACCAACAACCTTAACAACAGTTCGTATGCCGGCTGCATCATTGGTTGGTGTAACGGCGGCGGCTGGACCATGCACCGTGTATATAATTGTTATACCAGTGCGACGGCTTGGAGAATATGGTTCAGCGTAGATTACAATGCTAACACGGGTGCTACTAACGCTTGGGGAAGCAATGGTAAGAGCAGCCTCACCATTACCAATACCGCCTGGGGCGACTGGGGGGTGTCTTATTACAATAAGAACGACCAGAACGAGGTGGTTAACCTGATGAACGCCGAACGGGGCGATTCTTGGGGGCTTGTCGATGGCAAGGCCGCTCCTAAAATGAATTCTACCTCGCTTGCTGCCGATTGGAAAGAATTGTCGGAGGGCAGTTCTTCAGGCTATACCCTTTCTTCGGGTAAATACTATATTACTAAGGATATAGAGTTTTCAAATAATAATGCCGGCGGAAGCGGACTGTCCATTTCCGGTGTCGTACATATCTATATACCTAAGGGCGTCACACTCACAGCCAGAGGTGCTGGTGGAAGCGGACGGACTGGGGGCGGCGCAGGCATCCACCTGCCCAATGGCAGCACGCTCTACCTGGAAGGTGGCGGCAAGGTGATTGCTACCGGCGGTGATGCCGCCGACGGTGAAAGGGGTGGCAACGGTACCGATGGTTACTTTGACGGCTCCAGCATGTATGCTGGCAAAGGAGGCTATGGAGGTGCCGGCGGCGGTGGCGCCGGTGCCGGTATAGGCACCCCGGGCGGCACTGGTGCCGCACAGCAATCCGGTACGGGAAGCAACTCGTGCAGCTATCTCGGTTCGGCAACCGGTATAACTGGTAATGGCGGTAATAGAGGCGGCAGTGCCGCAGCCATGGGCACCCTCTTTGTCTATTCGCCGGGCATCCAGGTCCAGGCCACGGGTGGCTCCAAGGGCAACGGCGGTGGTGGCGGTTATCCTGGCGGATGTCGTGAACAATGTGCCTGGGAGTTCAATTCTGTCGCCAGTGGTGGCGGCGGTGGCGGCGGCGGTGCCGGCGGCGGCCATGCCGAGGGTATCGGCACCGGCGGTGCTGGCGGTGGCTCCGGTGGTAGCGGTGCTGCCGGCAGTTGTACGTCTGCCGGTGACTCATTACAGGACGAACCCGAGGACTTCTATAATGCCTGGGCCGGTGGTGGCTCCGGCGGTAAGGGCAGCGACTACAATGGCGGTCAAAGCGGCTGGAAAGCCGAAATGACTACTACTACGTGGGGCTCAGCCAAAAACTATGAGTCTTTGGGCAGAGACGGCGGATCTGGTGGCTCTGCCGGTGATGGCAGTGTAAGCCACGATACCGATTATGAGTACACCATACAGTATAACGTGCTGGACCGGTTCGGCGGTAAAGTCATGAACGCTGCCAAGGCCGGCTATAACTCAAACTCCGACTCTGAGCATATCATGGTCATTATTCCGCCAACCTACACCTTAGGACTGGTACAGGTCGACCACTATGTGTCGCGGTGGTACACCAACGAGCATGGCAACGGCAGTTCGAAAGGGTCCTACGACGGCCACTATATTGGCAAGGGCGTTACCCACCTCTATGGCGTTTGGAATAACTATAGTGACATTTTCCCTGAGGGATATGGCACCAAGAGCAATCCGTTCATCATTGAAGGCGGTGACCTGCTGGAACTGGCCGACTATGTGAACGAGGGCGGCAACACGCGCAATGTGTATTTCAAGCAGAAGGGCGACATCCTCGCCTCATATATCCTGGAACGCAACAACAGGGGGAAGAACTGGACACCCATCGGACATACCCGACCCTTTGAGGGCGACTACGACGGCGGCGGCAAACTTATCCGCAAGGTCACGATAGACAAGCCCGACTACGATGCCGTGGGCATCTTCGGAAAGGTGCTGGGCTCTATCCACAACCTGGGAGCCGAGGACGTGACCATCAATTCCAGCAGGGAGAATGCGCGTTGCGGAGCCATTGCCGGTCTGCTCTACGGCGATACCGAACTGCAGATATCCGGCCGGATGAGCAACTGCTATGCCGCCCGGAACACCATCTCTGGCGCCTACGCAGGCGGTCTGGTGGGCCAGATGACGGACAATGCCTTTATGACCCATTGCCATGGCTACAAGAACAACGTGCAGTCCACCGTGGCCGGCGGTGGTATCACCAGCCAGATTATCGATAAGGCAAGGGCTGAACTCTGCTTCACCACCGAACCTGAGATATCCAGGAAAGGCGGCCTTACCAATACCAGTAACTGCGAGCGCGGCGTCACTGAAAAAAGGATGGCCAGCGGCGAACTGACATGGACGCTGAACGACAAGACGGGTTTTGGCACGGTCTGGTTCCAGGATATTGACACGGAAACCAATCACGATGCCTACCCGGTGCTCGACAGCATCAGCAGCCCTGTGTTTACCGACGGGACAAATTACTCCAACAACTCCCTGGGCACCCTCTTTGCATTCAAAGGCAAGGGCACACGCGTAGACCCCTTCCTCATCAACAGCAAGGAAGACCTGGAGAAAGTGGCCAACTACTGTAATCTGGGCAACAAGTCGTCGGCCGTCTACTTCCTTCAGACTGCCGACATCGACCTGAACGGTCAGGAGATAGCGCCTATTGGCAATACTCAAAAATACGCCTTTGACGGTATCTACGACGGTGGCGGCCATGCCATCCGCAATGGTAAGATAAAAGACAATACCTTTGCAGGCGTATTCGGTGTCGTCACCGGTAAGGTGAACCGTCTCCAAGTAGAGAAGTTGACCATTAATTATGAGAAGAGGGACGGCCGCTCTGGCGGTATCGCCGCACGCCTCAAGGGCCAGGGCGAAATCAGCAACTGCTTCGTCAAGGAATGTACAGTGATGAACAATGGTACTCAAGGCTATGATGGCCAAGGCGTAGCGGGAGGCATTGCTTCCGACATGTTCGACCAGTCTGTCATCAGAAACTGCCTTGTCCTGAAGACCACGATGAAAGCTACCAGAACCGGATACATCTGTAGCGACACGAAGATTGATACAAAAATCGTGCGATGCTATACCGACGGAGCCTACCTGACAAGTTACGACAACCAGGGCGCCAGCACCGACTCCTACACTAGCGTGAGCGAGCGCACCCTGACAAGTGGCGAGGTCTGCTACGAACTGAATAATCGCGACAACCTCAACCCCGAACCTGTGTGGTATCAGAACATCAGCGAAACCAGTGTCAGGGACAGCATCCCGGTGCTGTCAAGCGATCATGCCATGGTGTTCAGCCGGGACGGTAACTACACCAACGACGCCGTAGACATTGGCCGACTGGGCAAGGGCACGCAGGAGAACCCCTATAAGATAGCCACGCCGAAGGACCTGCAGGATCTTGTCCTGACCATCGGCCTCCAGAAGCGAAGCAACTTCTATATCCTGCAAACAGCCGACATCGACATGAAGGACTCGCTGATGGTGCCCATCGGCACCTGCACCGCCGGCTTCGCAGGCCACTACGACGGTGGCGGCCATGTCATCAGGAACATCGAGATGCAGAACTACCAGGGCGAGTCCATGGGACTCTTCAACAACATCTCGGGCATCGTGGAGCGTCTGGGCATCGAGAACAGCACGTTCGTGGCCGACGACAAGATTACCCGTGTGGGCGCCTTTGCCGGCAAACTGACGGGCAAAGGACAGTTGCGCAACTGCTACGTCAAAGGCAGCAGGATGGACATCAACAACATGCCCGGCGTCGTGGTGGGTGCCTTGGTGGGCGAACAGGCCGACACGACGCGCATGGAATGCTGCTACGGCTACAAGAACGAAGTGACGGGACAGAACGACAATCTGAAGCACTACGGCTACATTGTAGGCTATATAGGCAGCAGCGCCACTGACAGCCTCGTCTTCACCGACGGCCCCACACTGTGTGCCGACAAGCAGCCGGGAGCCAAGAACATCGTACAGTCTGAAAGAGCCGTCTCCGACTTCCGCTTCAACTCCGGCGAAGTGTCGTGGCTGCTCAGTGGCTCGAAGGATTACTCCACGGCATGGCGCCAGACCATCCGCACAGACAGCACGCCGGTGCTCAACACCAGCCACCCGCTGGTCTACCGCCGTGAGTGCGGCCGCCAGGCACTGTATATCAACAACGACGAAGAGGCTTACACCGCAACGCTCACACTGGATCCTAACCATGACGGCCAGGCGGCCTCAACGGTAGAGGTGCTACGGGCCGACGACCGGTACTACGTGCCGGAATTCGACCTCCTGCCTTATGCCGTAGAGCAGACGAACTACGATTTCGCCGGGTGGTGTACCGACAAGGACGGCAAAGGAACATTCTACCCCAGCAACGGGAAGTTGCTGCCTAAAGACAACCTCAAGCTCTATGCCATCTGGGATATCAAGGTGCCCTCTGTCATATCGCTCAGCGGCCGACCCAAAATCGTGTCGCTTGCGGAACTGCGCAGCGATACACTGCTATACAAGGTCTACGACGACGGCGGCTCCAACAGTCCTTACGGCTACAACTACAACGGAAAAGTGCTGCTAAAGGCTCCGGCAGGCCATTACCTCTGCCTGACCGGAACGGTGGCTACTGAGGCTCCTGACGGCGACGGCAAGCCCCGCGACTATATGAAGGTGTATGAAGACGACCCGAGGCGCGGCACCGTGGAACTGACCAACGAGAAAGACGAAAGCGTCTTCTGCAGCAAGACGGATGGCGCCAAGGAGGACATTGGCAAGATCATGAGCTCAGGCGAGGAGATGATTATCGAGTTTGTGTCAGACGACGAAAACTGCTACGACGGTCTGGACCTCCTGGTCACCGTTCTGCCGAAGGTCCTGCGTGAGATGGGCCAGGGTACTGAGAGCGACCCGTTCCTGGTAGAAACGCTCGAAGAGCTGAAAGCCATTGACGAATATATCCGCGTGACGGGCGACAGCAAAGTGTATATCGAGCAGATTGAGCATATTGACATGGCGGGCGAGACCTTTACGCCCCTGGCTTCTAACGTGGGGAGCTTCGAGGGCCACTACGACGGTGGCGGCTACGAAATACGCAACATGAAGATGGACGCCGTCAGGGGACAGGCCGTAGGACTCTTCCACAATGTCAGCGGCGTGGTGGAGCGCCTGGGCATGGTGAACTGCACGCTGAAAGGCGTTGCTGACGATGCCTGCGTAGGCACCATTGCCGGAAAGCTGAGTGGCAGCGGAAAGGTGCGCTACTGCTATGCCCTTAACAACAGTGTCGCCAACAACGGCACGAGCGGCGTGGCCGGTGCCTTAGTGGGCGAGCAGACCGACCGTTCGCACGTTGAGTCGTGCTACAGTTACCACAACGCGGTCAGTGGCCATACCGACAGCAACAGCAACATCGTAGGCCGCGTGAGCGGTAATGCCACGCAGAACCTGCTCTTCACCGACGGGGCGGGTACCGACCTCTTTGCCTTCCGCACCGGCGAGATATGCCATGCGCTGAACAGCGTCATGCCGGACGACAACATCTGGCGCCAGACCATAGGAACCGACAGTCTGCCGATGATGGAAACCGAGGAAGAGCCCAGGGAAATCGTCTATGAATATGCCGGAGAGGGCGTCAAGGGATATACCAACGATGCCAACCCCACGCTGTTGCGCTCGGAACTGGTCGATGTGGTGACTAACGACAGCGTACTGGTGTATGCCGTCAAGAACAGCCTTATCAACCTGGGCGAGATTCACATCAACCACAAGCACTTCGTCTACCACGGATGGAACACCAAGGCAGATGGCAGCGGTGACTTCTATCCGAAGGATACCGTGATGCTGTATAGCGAGGAACTGAAACTCTACACCCACTCTGACATGGTGGTCAACATGGCGAAGGACGACAGCGAGAAGATCTCGGTCGACATTCCCAAGGCCATACCGTTTGCCAAGGTCTTCGACGACGGCGGCAGCGACAGCACGTACACGGCCGGCACACGCTACGTGACGCTGATAGCCCCCGAGGGCAGCGTACTGCAACTGAAGGGCAGCGTGGCGGCGAAAGCCGCCGAGGGCGCGGGCACACCGGCCGACTATCTCGCCGTCTACGACGGCAACTATTCGGCCAACCTGAAGGACAGTTGGAAACTGGCCAACGGCAGTGCCATGAGCGGCGAGGGATGGAAGTACCTGTACGGCAGCACCACGGCCGGCGAGCCTTACGATGTCGGCACCCTGTCGAGCAGCGGCCGTGAGATGACCATCGTCTTCCATACTACCGGTCAGGACGACACCGCCTACCCAGGCCTTGACCTCACCGTGACGCCTGTGCCTGTGGAGACGGCCGTAAGCAACCTGGGCAAGGGCACTGAGGAGGAACCGTACCAGGTAATGACGGCTGCCGACCTGAAGAAACTGGGTGCCTACGGCAAGAAGACGGGCGTGAATGATTTCTCTGTCCGCCAGACGGCCGACATCGACATGGAGGGGCTGCCCATGGAACCGCTGTTCGGCGGCTCACAGGCCTTTAACGGCTACTATGACGGCGACGGCCACAGCATCAGCAACATGACGATAGACGGCTATTCCGGAACGACGGTGGGACTCTTCGGCACCGTCAGTGGCAGCGTGAAACGTCTCGGCTTGGAGAACTGCACCGTCAAGTCCTCTACCAACGATGCCCGCGTGGGTGTCTTGGCAGGACTGCTGACCGGCAGCGGAGCCCTGTCCTACAGCTATGTCAAGGGCAGTACCGTTACAGCGTACGGCGATAATAGCACGGCCGGTGCCTTGGCGGGCGAGATGACCGACAAGTCCAGCATCGTGTCCTGCTACGGCTTCCAGAATGAGTTCAGTGTAAGGCCCGTCGGTAGCGGCATCAGTCACTACGGCCATATAGCCGGCGACATGGGCAGTGAAGCCACTCAGCGGCTGGTTGTCACCGACGGACTCTACTTCTGTACCGACAGACCGGGCGAGCAGGGCAAGATTGACATGGCCTTCAACCGTATGTCGGCAGCCAGCTTTGCCTCGGGCGAGGTGTGCTTTATACTCAACGAATTAAGGAGCGGCGGCGCCAACTGGCGTCAGACCTTGGGCAGCGACGGCACGCCCGTCACCAACGACAGTCACGGGGTGGTGTATCGTTACCCGTTCAACCAAGAGTTTGCATTTAGCAACAATGCCGAAGCAGGTACCGTCACGCTGCACTTAGCGAACGTCCTCGACAGCAATGGCGACAAGGATGTAGAGGTGATTGCCGGCTCCATAAAGAGTCTGGCAAGCTTGAAGATGGAGCTTGAACGGTTCGACCTGACGGGATGGAACACGAACCCCGACGGCACAGGAACGGCCTATGCCCTGGACGGCTCTGTCATGATGAACGAGGAGCTTACGCTCTACGCACAATGGAACGCTGCAAGCCCATTCCTGGTGGCAACGGCTGCCGACCTGAAGGCTCTGGCCGAATACATCTGCCTGACGGGCAACAGCGAACTGACAGTGGAGCAAGTGGCCGACATCGACTTGACGAATGTGACCATGAAACCTGTCGGGCATATCCATCCTTTCCGTGGAACCTACGACGGTGGCGGACACATCATCCGCAACGGTGTCATCAGCGCCCCGGCCGCAGCTGGTGTCTTCGGTAACGTCGCCGGAGAGGTGAAGTGTCTCGCTGTGGAGAACATGACCATTACGGCTGAGGAGCAGGACGGCCGTGCGGGCGGTATTGCCGCCTATCTGGTGGGAGAAGGAAAAATTCTCGACTGCTCAGTCACGGGAAGCAAGGTAAGCTGCGCCGGCATCGGCATTGCGGGAGGCATTGTGGCCGACATCTACGACCAGGCCGTCGTAGGCAACTGCCTGGCTTACAATAACACGGTCAGAGCCACCAGAACCGGACACATCTGTAGCGACACGAAGGAGGGCACTGCCATCCACCACTGCTATACAAACGGCGATCATCTGGTAAGCCAGGAGGCACGCGGCATGACAGCATATTGCGAGTACGCTCCGATGCTGCAGGAGACCGACTTCAAGAGCGGCAAGGTGTGCTTCCAGCTCAACAACTTCCAGAGCGAGAATACCGTATGGAGACAGATAATAGGCACGGACGAACTGCCGGTGCCCGACAAGAGCCATGCCACCGTGTACTGCCACCAGACCGGGCAGACCCCGCAGAAGCTCTTCTCCAACTCGCAGGAACAGCCCGAGACGGTCACCATTACGCTTGACTATAACGACGGCTCGGGCCATGTGGAGGTCATCACTGCCCTCCTACAACACTCCGAAGACGAGACCGACCTGGCCTTCCCGCTGTATCGCGGTCTCAGACCCAAAGATGATGGCAGTCAGGTTGTCAAATGGACGAGCAGATCCGACGGCCAAGGAACAAGTTATCAGCCAGATGACATGATTCAGCCCTTCGATAATATCACCCTGTATGCGCAATGGGGCTTTGCCATCTACAACAGGCAAGATTTCCTTGATTACGGAGAAAAGAGAAGTAATCTCTATCTGATGCAGGACATTGACCTTGGCGAGTGGAACAGAGACAACGATTTCACCCTGGAGGGACACTTTGACGGAGGCGGTCACACCATCAGATACAGCAGTCAGTCTGATTGCAGAGGACTATTTAAGACTGTTGAGGAAGATGCTTCTGTAAGGCATCTCCGGGTGGAGGCAAACATATACACTTCGAAAGACTGCGGTGGTATAGCCTGCAACAACTATGGCAACATCAGCGACTGTCACTTCAGCGGTACCATTCGCGAGAACGGTTCGGGATGGTGGCACAACTACATTGCCGGTATCGCGGTAAATGTAAAATACGGTGGCACCATCGACCATTGCTCCGTAACGGGTTATATACAGGAAAGCGAGGATGCGTATCATATCACAGATCCGGATAGAGCTAATGAGAACTACTGGACCTGGATAGACCCCAACAACCATTCTCAATATGCTTCCCTGAGAGGGACAGCCATGAGCATGCTGGCCGATTATCCCGTCTATGCCAAGGGTATTCTCGACGTGGTGGGACCGGAAATCGTCGTTGGCGACAACACCATTGAGGCCGTCAACAGCCATGTGAACTCGCTGACCATCGTCGACGGCGAGCGCTTCAGCTGTCCGACAGAGGTGACGGCCGACCAGATTACCTACCAGCGTCAGGGCACTAACAATGCCTACGAGCCCTGGGTGCTGCCGTTCGACTACACTATTGATGAAAGCATGCTCAATGAAGGCGACGTCAAGTTCTATCGCTTCGTGAAAGACATCTATGGTAACATTCAGACGCGGGAAATCAGCAGCGACGAACCTTACCAGGTGAGTGCCAACGAGCCGCTGGCCTTCCAGGCACCGGGCGACCAGACGTACTCCTTCGACATGAAGCTGATGAAGGATGGCACCTCACAGCCGATGACCATCAGGATACCGGCTGACCGTGTGGCTGCATCTATTGCAAGCAAGAACGACATGGCACGTGTGGTGGCCTCCTACGAAGGTGTCACACCCGACGTGGCTGCCGCCGAAATGATGTACTTCTGGGACAACGACCAGGACGACTTCGTACTCGCCGACGGCGAACGCGATTTGCAGCCCTTCCGCTACTACCTGCAATACATCAACAAGGCGACGGGGTCGTTTGAGAAGTTTGAGGACACCGACTGGGCAAGCATGCAGACCAGCGGCGCTTCGGCACGCTCACTGGCTCAGAGGAGGGTGGCACGACGCTCCCCGCTCTCGACGCTGACCGACGAGGGATGGCAACCCATCATCCTCGACCCGCGCGGCTCTCAGGAGGTGACGGCAAAGATGCTGGAGGACTATGACATCCTGGGCCTCTGGGACCTGTACGACGAGGAGTCGGCTCCCGGCACCAGCGACAACAGCTTCGCCGTGTCTGTCATCTATGTACCGGTAGAGGCCGGCATGACGCTGCCTGTGGCCGTTCCGCTGCTGGTGCGCGCCAAGCACGCCAATGCCGAGCCGCTGGTGACCGAGCAGATGGGCCGCGAGATAGATGCCCTGCTGACGGAGGCTGCTGAGAACATGAGCGAGGAAGAGGTGATGGAGGCGTTTGAAGAGATTCACTACTGGTGCTCGACCTTCGGCGGACGCTACGACGTATGGCAGTTTGCCCTGCCTGAGAAGGACAGTCTGCTGAATGAATACGGGGCACTGGCATTCACCGGCAACGCCGCCGACCAGTGCTTCTATCGCGTCCCGGCTTCCGATGGCGCCAGCATGAAGCCCATGAGCTACTGCTTCACGGCCTACGATGCCCGCACCTTCGAAAATCTGCCGCTGGCCAACAACCGCATCGAGATTGTGGTTCTTGACCTCGCAGAGTTAACGGACATTGAGGCCGTCGACCCGAGCCGCGCTCAGGACGGCAGCAGCGACGCCTACAACCTGCAGGGCCAGAAGGTGGACGACAGCTATCATGGCGTCATCATCAGGAATGGCCGTAAGGTACTGAAAAAGTAAATTATCCCTTCACCTCTGACACCCGCCCTGGGTGTCAGAGGTAAGGGTTAATTTCCCTTTACATTATAATAGCTACTCTTAGGGTTCATCGTTGTAGCCGAACGACTGTAGTTCCTCGTCAGTTACATCCATCAGCCTCTCGCAAAAATCTCCCAGCCTCTCGCAAAAATTTGCAGGCTTCTCACAAAAATTAATTCGATTCATACTGTCATCTGTCATATTTTCAACTTATCTTACTGTATGCCAATGATTTATTAACAAATCAAACTGTCATATACTGTCATATACTGTCATGTCGGCCCATAGCTCAGGTTTGCTCCGGGCAAAGTAGGAGTTTGCTCCGGGCAAAATAGGAGTTTGCTACGTCCAAACGCCGAAAAGCCCATAAGCAGCGCAAAACATGACAGTATATGACAGTATAAAACGAAAAAATATTGCCGTAACGCACTGGAATACAATTACATATCTTACAACATGACAGATGACAGGACGATGGTTGGTTCATTGTCAGCCTTATCGCATGCTGTCATCAAATTGACTATCGCCAACGATGCCATAATACGAGTTATTGCAGAATTCATAGAATTACCGGTTTCTGGCAGATCTGCGATTATCCATACCACCTGTGCTCTGCCGATGGTGTCTGGCCAGTCGGCGCATCGTCTGCTGCTCCAGTTCGTAGGCTCGCTCAATCTGCTTCTGGGTGAGGAACTTCGAGTACTCCTTGTAGTACTTCTCGCGCAGGTCGAATAGCCTTTTGCAGTCGGACGGACTCCAGGTCGCTGTAGTTGATGTAGCTGTCAGCTTGAATGTCGAACACCTTTTCTATCGGCATCGAATCCTCACGCCTGCGTTCTATCAGTCGCAGGGCCTCATTCGTGGCGATGCGGAAGATCCAGGCTCGCAGGGAATTCTGCTCGTTGTATTGTCCGAATGAGCGGAAGATGCGGATGAAAGCCTCTTGTGCAGCATCCAGCGCGTCGTCGTGGCTCACCACGAGTCGGCGTATGTGCCAGTAGAGCGGCTCTTTATAGCTCTTCATCAACAGTCGGAACCCGCGTTCAGCGTCCTCCCGCATCATGCTTATGATATTTTTGTCGTTGGTCGTCATACATTATTATGACCCGTGAAATATGGAAAAGTAAAAATGACGGCATAAAAAACTCCCAAACCGCAGGGACTTGAGAGGTGATTTGGAATTAATTGCCGTGGTCTATCCAGCCAGTCACATTCCCTTCGCTGTTAATAGAAAGGATGTTGCTCCTTACCTTCGGGAATCTTGCCGTCTGCCCAATAACTTGTAGCCGTTCCTTCAGTAGCATCGAGGAACTGTCGCCACTGCTGATTACTCACGGCATGTCGCGCCTTATAGAAGTCCGTCGAGATTGCAACCTTTTCGCCCAGTCCCAAATGGTTGCCCTTATCGGCCAGCATAGTGTAAGTGCCGCTGCTCTCAATATGGGCAAAGAGTGCATCAGGCAGTGTCTGCGCTTGACAAATGCAAGCCGACAGGATGGTAATGATAATCAAGAAATGTTTCATAATCATTAGTGGTAGGTTTAACGGCCTTGGCAGAATGCCAGTCGTACGCAAACATCGGATGGCAGCAGACAAGGATACCTATTAAGACACAAAAGAATCGTCTTTTCTTCATTTCATGACAATTCTGAATCCTGTAGCATTATTAGTTGCTGAACCATCAGCTTCTACGAAAATGCCATCAACTTGCTTCTTAAATCGTATTTTCTTGCCGTCAGCCAGACTGATGATGCTTTTTACCCTATTGCCGTCAATGCTCTTAATGGTAAAGGGCTTGCCGTCCCAACGTAGTACAAAGGCATAGACTGCCCCTTCCCCCGCCTTCCCCGAAGGAGAAGGAGCCTGAGTGAAGCGGATATTCTTCTCGATGGCTGTCTTGTATGGACGTGTGCCGTAGATACCTTCGCCGTTCTGACGGAGCCACTTTCCGATGGTGCGCAGCACCTGCTGCTGATCATCGGGGATGGTGCCGTCACTACGGGGCGAGACGTTCAAACAGAGATTGCCACCACAGGCTACGTTATCAACAAGGTTGCGGATAATGCCATCGGCACTCTGCAACTTCAGTCCCTCGATGTAACCGAACTTGTTGCCAATGGGGTCGTCCACCTGCCAATAGCGGTCGAAAGGCTTGCGAGGCGCACGGCTTTCACGCTCAAAGTCCTGAATAGAGCCAGCCAGATAGGCTTGCGCCTTCGACTGAATGCTCACCTCCTTCTGCCAATGACGGGCACTATTATAATAGTATCGCGCCAGGCGCAACTTCCACGGGTCTAACGAACGGTAGTTGATGCCATTGTCGAAGTAGAGCAAGTCGGGCTGATAGCGGTCGATGATTTCATGTACGCGCAGTTCCCACTCGTTGAGGAAAGCATCGCTCTGCGGATGGCGACCTTCCTGCGCAGCCTCATTGATGACGGCCTCGGTGGCTCCGCCATTGGCAGCGGCAGCCAGAGCCTTCGGTCCCATGCCGCTCTGCTCAGTAGGTTTCTGAGGCGGTCCATAGAGGTCGGAATATTCTGGAAGAAAGAGGTCGGTGGAGTCCTTCGGCATGTTCAGCGGATACATGAAGTCCCAGTTCTCGATGCGGTGGTTCGATACACCAAACTTCAGTCCTTCGTGACGCACAGCCTCTGCCAGTTCACCGATGATATCTCTGCAAGGCCCCATCTGCTTGGCATTCCATCGCGTCAGCTTACTGTCGTACATCGCAAAGCCGTCGTGGTGCTCAGCTGTCGGAATGACGTAGCGCGCTCCAGCCTCACGGAACAGTTCTGCCCATTCGCTGGCATTGAACTTTTCAGCCTTGAACATGGGGATGAAGTCTTTATAGCCAAACAGCGACTGACGGCCCCATTTCTCTCGGTGCGCCTTTGCCAGTCCGTTGTACATGTGCTTAGGGTACCACTCGCTACCAGCTGCCGGTACCGAGTAAACACCCCAATGGATAAAAATGCCGAACTTGGCATCCTGAAACCATTCTGGCGTGCGGTAGTGGGCGGCAATAGACTGCCACGAGGCTTCGTAGGGACCTTCAGGACACTGCTCTAACTGGTTGCGGTTTACATTGATGGTGACGCGGTTATTCGTAATCATCACATCGCGACACTGGCTCTCCCACAGTTCTGCCATACGCTGGTGACCAGCAGCGGTGGGGTGAATGCCGTCCCATATCCAATACTTCGGAGTCGGTTCGCTCTTTTGCAGATCCGCAAACAGGTTGTCGAAGGGAACAAATACTGCATGATTATCATGGGCTATCTTTCGGACTATCTGTGCCAGACTGTCGGTAATGGTCATACGCACCTGTCCTGTAGACTTGCCCACGAAAGGTGTACACAATACCAGCTCCGCATTGGGCAACACCGTTCGGGTTGTATCAAGCAGGTGGCGGTATTTCTGTTCCCAGCGGTTGTAATCAAAACCTTCAATGGTAAACGCCTTGCCGCTTTTCTTACATTCATCCAGATAAGCACCCACGTCGTTCGTACCAATCAGGATGGAAATAACATCAGGGGTTAGACTCAGTGCATCCTCTTGCCAGCGATCAGCCATCTGAAAGAGTGTATTGCCAGAGATGCCCCGGTTCCAGAACTGCCAGTCAGCATCGGGCCATTGGCTCTGGTAGTAGGCGGCACAGAGCATCATATAGCTATGTCCATACACGTGGTTCAAGTCCGTATGATTACGGTCTTTCGATGCTTTGGCACTTCCACCGCTACGCCCCCATCCGCCATCGGTGATGGAGTCGCCAATATAGAGCACACGTCGGGCAGAGAAGCCGGAGATCATCGCCAGTAGCAACAGAAAGGAAAGAAAAGTCCGTTTCATCGTTAGCTTAGTCTATTTTAAATACGATGGAAGTCTGGAAAGGCATCGTAGCAGGAGCGGTGATTTCGAGCGCATCAGATGTCTGACGCCACTTCACTTTGCCGCTATAGCCCAGCAGGGAAACCTTTTTAATCTTCTTGATTTGTTGCTTACCCATCGACTTGATGGTCACTTTTTGGCCTGCCTCGGGCGACTTCATGCAGAAGGCATAGAGCGCTCCCGTCTTACCCACGGTGAAGCGCAGATCCTGAGCGGTAAAGGGGAACTTAGCATGCTGTTCCTTAAGAGCGTGTCCGGGCAGTTTGCGAATCTTGCCGTGCTTGTCGAGTGGACCTTCGCCAAAGGTTGTCCATGCCTTACTGCCATAGACAGCCTCGCCGTTGACATCCATCCAGCGACCCACCTCTTCCAGCATCGTTTCGCAGGCAGACTCAATGCTTCCGTCTGGCTTCATGGGGATGTTCAGGGCGGCACAACCGTCACGACTGATGGATTCGATGATATAGCGGATGACGCTGCCTGCATCGTAGATAAAGCCAGGTGCATAGAACCAGTCGCCTACAGGACCTTCGCGCATCCAGGCCTGAGAGGTGACGATGGAGTCAGGGAACTGATGCTCAGCGGTGTTCACCGTACCGTTTGTCGGATGACGGAACTTCACGATGCTGAAGGTATTAACCTCGCCACGCTTTTTCAGCGTACGGTTATAGAAGTCTGCCATCACCAGCGGCATCGCGTTACATTTATAGAATGTTCCCGTACCGTTGCTGCAGAACGGACCTTCCATTGTACCGTCTGTATAGATGAAGTCGGGATCATAGTTGGCCGTGACGTCCATCATGCGCAGGGCCCACTGGGTAGCATACCATTTGGCATAGTCCAAATGATTCCAGATGATGCCGTCCTTGGGGGGAGACCAAGGTGTGTGGGCTTTCTTGTCCACATCCTCATACTCGCGCAGGTCAATGCCATAGAGCAGCCGGGGGTCGTAGCCTTCCCACCACTTGCCCTTACCGTCGGCCAAGGTCAGGTGTCCGTCGTATGGCACACCGGCTTTTTCACCTTTCGAGTCAGCACCGAAGGCCGTCTGCCACCACCACCAAGTGTATTCGTGATGGAAGGTGACGCCGTAGCGCATACCGTACTTATGGCAGGCATCGGCCCACTCGCGCAGCATGTCGCGCTTGGGTCCGATGTTCACTGAGTTCCAGGGGTGGTACTGCGAGTTCCACAGGTCATAGTTGTCGTGATGCACACCCTGTATCAGCAGGAAGCGGGCACCGGCTTTCTGATAGAGCCGAGTCAGCGCCTCAGGGTCGAACTTATCAGGATTCCATTGGTTCAGCACGTCCTTGTAGCCAACCTCTGAGGGATGACCGTAGCGCTGCAGGTGGTTCTTGTAGGCATGATGATCCTCCTTATACAGATTACGCGCATACCAGTCGCCGCTCTCTCCGGCGGCCTGAGGTCCGAAGTGTACCCAGATGCCAAACTTCGCCTCGCGTAGCCACGCAGGTGTACCAGGATAGTTCTGCTCAATACTCTCCCACGATGGTTTAAAAGGTCCGTCGCAGATGGGGATGTCGAGCTGTATCTCACGGAACGTGTTGACGTCGGCCAGAGGAACGCTGCCAATACGGTCGTTTGGGAGATTAGTCGTTTGGTCGTTTAGGGGAATGACGGGTACGGCGGGCAGGTCGCGTCCTGCCTTCAGATGCTGTGCGCTGGCCGACAATACCATCGTCAGCACAGCAAGAGTTGTAAGTAGTTTGTTCATTTTTTTAGTTTTGGCAATTTGGGGGCAAAATTAGTTAAAAAAATCGATAATACTGCGTAAATAATCGCTATTTGATAAGACAATATCGATTTTTCTTCGTAACTTCGCAGCATGATAACAAATACGAATACATCTCTGACCCTTCTCAACGTGGGAATAGCATGTCATCAGGCCGACTGGAATTGGCACAATGTCCGTAGTCCTTTTGCACGCATCTATTACGTAGTAGAAGGGCATGCAGAGATATTGCTTTCCAACAAAAAACTCGAGCTGACAGCGGGTCGGCTGTATCTGATTCCACCTTTCACGACCCTTATGAAGAAAGTGAAGATTACCATCCTCAAAACGATGCTGAATGAGGACTTGGCAAAGGAATACGGCATCTGTGGCTTGAAGGCTTGCCCGATGATGAAGGTGGGCGATGTGTTTTATGCTGACTTCGCAAAGCCAGTTGGCTTCTGTGACGAAGCATGGAAGGCCATCTATCAGTACGTGTTTGCACTGGCGCATGGTGCCGACAAGGAACGGTAGGTTCTGGTGACATGCCAGTACTGGCCACTCCGATGATGATGGCACTCATGGAAAATGCTGCCATGCTGGCTGTCAAGGACGAACTGCCGGAAAGTTGCACGACTGTTGGAGGTCACATCGAGTCTTCACACCTGAAGCCCTCGAAGATTGGTGATGCGGTCAGGGCTGAAGCTGAGGTGACTAAGGTTGACGGCAAGAAAATTGAGTTTAAAGTGTCAGCCTATTCTGGCGAAACTTTGCTTGGAGAAGGAACACACCTACCGAAGAAAGACTATCTCCGTGAAATCAAGAACGGAACCCTGAACTACTATTCGGTTGAAGATGACGAAATCAGCATTACCGTGAATGGTGATAAGGCCGAAATGACTGGTAGGAGCCGTGTTAATGCCGCTGTTTATGGAGGTGGCCGTCATACATGGAAATTACAGATAAAGTCAAAGCTCATTAAAAAAGATGGGCGTTGGTTATTTATTGAGCAAAGAGCATCAATTGTTTTTTGCATTTATGCTAATTATATCCATAACTTATTGGTTATTAGCGCTTTATATTCTTAAATTTGCTGAAAAATTCGTACCTTTACAGCTGAATTCCAAGCAGTTATGCAGGTCACGAATAATCCAGCAGATATAGTTACAGACAAAGAAATGGAGTACCTCAGAGACGCGAACGAAAGGCAGACAAGACAGTTCGCTGCCATCATAGCAGAAAGGAACGGCAGACATGGCGTGAGCCTTGTTTGCAGCATCCTCGACGTGTCCCGCAACACCATCTACAGGGGTCTCCATGAACTTGACAGGGGCGAGCACTTCAATGAGGGAAGAGTCCGCAGGAAGGGAGGTGGCAGGAAGAGTACGCTCTCCAAGCATCCCGAGTACATCACCATTTTCCGTGAGATAGTAGAATTTGACATCATCAAGGCTGAGAATTTCACCCGACGCAAGCCTGTGAAGTCCTTGCCTATGGCAGACTGCAAACTGCGAGACGAGCAGTTCAAAATCATTGAAGAGCAGCGAAGATATTGCGACGAGCACGGCATTCCTGTATTCAGTGTTGACACGAAGAAGAAGGAACTCCTTGGTCCGTACAGACATGACGACGGTAAAGCCTACACAACAGCCCCCGTAAAAGTATATGACCATGACTATTCCACATTCTCCAATGGTAAGATGGTGCCTTACGGCATATATGAACTAAGACGGGACTCGCTGTATTCACATCCATCAACAGAAGAATCTATGAGACAAAGACAGAACGCAACCCACTCTTTGAAAGTGAGTGTGACAGACATATCGTCAAGGACGAAATCCTGCCCAAATGGAACTATCTTGTCAGATGCAACTGAGGACATATGAATTGTACCAAGTTATTTTTTAACGATTACTTAAACAAGGTGTTAAATACAGACTCCCTAAAAACCCTGTCTTCTTTTACCCACTTGCTGTAGTAGAGTGCCGTCAGTTCCTGCATTGTCAGGTGCTCCAACATGTCAACACACTTCCTCAACTCAGCGTCATTCCATCTGTTGTAATGGAAAGATTTCATCTGCTGAATGATGTAATTGTAATCTGTCATATATGTAAATGGTTAAAATGGTAACTCCTCTTCAAGGTCGAACGTTTTTATCAAGCTCTTGACCGTCTCATTATCTGCACCAAATTCTTCCAGGCTAACAGGCTTTGATTTCGTATCCTCGGTCAAACTTACGATACCTGTATCCTGCTGATAGCTTAGGTATACACAACCCTGTGGTCTAGGACCATTTTTCTTGACAAGGATCTGCATCACACCGTGCAAGTCTCTGCCATCCTCATCTTGGTAGATTTGATAATACTCAGGACGATGAACCATCAAGACAACATCTGCAAGTTCTTCAATATAGCTGGAGAACGCCAAATCCTTCAGTTGCGGTTCCCTGCCCATAAGTCCTTCTCGATAATCAACGCCTCTGTTCATCATTGAGCCTACGACTATTGGCAGGCTGAGCTGATAGGCCAGTTGCTTCAGTAAAGCCATCACCTTTGCTATCCTCTCCGAAGGAGTCTCACCTTCTTTGGCAAAATTAATCATTTGTAGACAGTCAACAAAAATGATTTTTATCCCACTCTCTCTGACACTATTCCGCGATGTTTCCACCAATTCATTAATTGGCAAATCCAAACAGTCATGTATAAACAATGGGGCTTCAATCAAAGCGGCAACTCTTTTATCCACCCGCTCCCATTCATACATATCCAGCCTTCCTTTTTGCAATTTAGACGTTGGTATATCGCAGTGGATGGACAGGAGTCTGGAGACATAGTCAGACTTCATATGATTCGTTGAGAACAGCAACACGGGCTGTTTGCTCTCCAGAACAACGCTTTCAATCATTGACAACATTAATGAGACCTTTCCCATACAAGGCCTTGCCCCAATAACGTACACTTTCCCATTCTCGAAACCGTCTGTCAAAAGATCTAATCGCCAGAACCCTGAAGAGATACCAGTGACTCCTGGAATTGCCGCCATTGCCTGTATCTCGCACAAACAATCCTTCAACATGCTTCGCATGTCAGAGTAGCCAATATCACTCATAATCTCATTCATACTTACATGTAACAACTATTTGAAAAGTCCAAAATAAAAACAGTGGCAAAGTTACAAAATAGTTCCTTTGGAACCAAGCGAAATCAACTCACAAGCCTTGCGAAGAGGGCAATTTGCACTCCCAGATTACATTGGCTCTTACCAAATCTATCTTTTTGGCCTCGCCACGTTTACCAGAAACAGCATAGTACCTTGCGACACTCTTCGGCAGTACTCCAGAGAAAATCTTGCGGATTCTTGCGAACTTCTCATTGATAGAGTTAAGTGTGGGGTTAGTCACATCATTTATGCTTTTTTCCACCCTGTCTGTCATTCCTGTTGGTTTTAGCAGCAAATAGATTGATGTCAGTTCTGTCCGATAGTCAGGTAAGTACTTGAGCACAATACCCTCCGGATGCGACAGAAACAGTAGGTAGATAGCCTTCACCAGTGGTTCCATTTCCACCTTCCGCTGCCGTGCGCCACCAATCACAATCTTGTAATCCATAGTGACAATCAACTCTGGCAGCAGTTCGTCCTCATGAAGTGCTGCCTCAATCTCTGCTTCCTCTACGCCATAGCCCTTCAGCCTGCGTACTTTCTCCTTTACCTCATCCAGAAGAATGGAGCAATGGAACTGCACAATCATTTTGGTAATTGTTGATTCTAATTGTTTTTCCATGGCTTTGTGTGTTTTTTGTTAGACATTAAGTCGTTATTAGGCGCTTATCTCGTCAGCGAACACCTGCTTCCTTATGAGTCGAAGCAGGTATTCAACAGCCTTGGGTGCTTTCTCTCGAGCCGTTGCCAACTTCTGAGCAAACTCCTTCTCAGTGATGTCAGAGTTGAAATCATCTACCAACTCCCGAACATCGTCCGATGTTTTCATGAGCACCAGTCCTTTTCGCTTCATCAGGTAACGGAGCGAAAGAATGCCCTTGTCGTATTTGGGCTTGGCCTTGATCAGTTCCTGCATCAGGTTCAAACCGTTGTCGCCAATGTGCAACTCATTGAGCATGGCAATCATGTAGAGCACCTTGCAGTCTGGCGTTGACATATCGAATACGTCACCCATCTGCACATTCACGGCATCTGCCTCTTGATAGCGTTCAAGCTTGGCCAGACAACGTGACTTCACATAAAGCGCCTCTTGGCACTGATGCTGTGCCAGCACACTATCCGCATACGCCAGAGCCTGCTCATACTTGCCTGCATAGAGGCCCAACAGAGCCACGAGGAACTTGGGTGCCCAATGGTCGGCCTCCATCAACGACGCAGGAACCTCACTGATACTGCCAAACAACTCCTCGTCACAGATGACGGTATCGAGGAAACGCTTCGTCTGCTGCATAGCTTCCTTGATGTCACCAGCATCAGCCTTTTTCTGTACCAGCATCAAATACTGCTTGGCTGCCTCATCGTAGTCATGGTGAGCCAACAACTGATAGACGGCCTTGCCACTCTCTATCTCGCTGTTGATAACCTGCTCGTCGTTGTAGCCACTGGCATAGGCCAACACCTCACGGCTTGTATGGGCATACTGAGGGATGATGGGGCGTGAGAGGTAAAGACCGCCCAACGAGCGCACACGGCTCAGTGCTACATAGAGCTGACCTGCTGCGAACATGCCTCTGCTCAAATCGAGGTAGAGCTTGTCAAAGGTCATACCCTGACTCTTGTGTACAGTGATGGCCCATGCCAGTCGCAGCGGATACTGTGTAAAAGTTCCCCTCAGCTCCTTCTTCATCTTGCGCTCCTCCTTATTATACTCATAGCTATATGATTCCCAGGAACAGCAGGGCACTACGTAGGTTTTGTCATCGTCCGTCGTCACCTGTATCTCGTCCTTTGAAAGTTTCGTCACCGTTCCAATGGTGCCGTTCGCCCAACGTTTCTGTTGGTCGTTGCGAGTGAACATCACCTGAGCACCCACCTTCAGCTTCAGTGTCAAGTCCACCGGGAAGCGTTTTTCCTCGAACTTTCCCGTCACCGTTCCTTCGTAGGTGTACTCCTCTGAGTCAATCTCTGCAAGCCGCTGCTGGTTGATGGTATCAGCAGTCTTGTTAAGCGAAGCCAGCGTAATCACCGTGCCATCCTCCTTTGTCGGCTGACAGACGCGCTCGTTCAGGTGCATCAGGTTCTCTGGCGTTGTCTTGTTCAGACGCACGTTCTCCAAGATGCGCAGGAAGTCCTGGTCCTCCTGACGGTACACCTTCTGGAACTCTATCTTCACCATCCGCATCCGCTTGATGGCGTCAGCCTTGTAGAAGAAGAAATCGTCCGTATGGTACAGGTCGTGCATCAAGTCGTGCTCGGCTCCCTGCTTTACGACTGGCGGCAACTGAAACATATCGCCCACAAAGATCACCTGCTTGCCACCAAAAGGCAACGAAGAACGCAGCGTCTTCCGCATCGTGTAGTCGATAGCATCAATGATGTCACAGCGCACCATCGACACCTCATCTATAATAATGGTGTCCGTATGGATCAGCGTCAGGATACGAGCCTCGCTCATCTTGCCCATCGTACCTGGCGTACAGCCATCCATCGGCAGTCCAAAGAATGAGTGGATAGTGTCACCCCCGGCAAGGATAGCTGCCACACCGGTAGGTGCCAGTGTGATGAACTGCTTGTCCACCAGCTGCTGCACATTGCGCAAGAAGGTTGTCTTACCTGTTCCTGCACGTCCTGTGAGGAAGAAACTACTGTTGGTGTTGGCAATCAGGTCGAATGCCTGCAACTGCTGCTTGTTCTCTTTGTCTATCTGCATCTGTTCCATAGTTTATCGTTGTTCTAGTTTGGGTAGTATTTGGGTAAGACGAGTGTTATAGTCAGGAGCCAGGAAGCTCTTGTAGCATCCGTTGACAAGCTCGGCGGCCTGCTCGGCAATCTGCTCTGCCGGGATGCAGATACGCTGCGTCTTCATCACGCCCGTCATGTAGTCCTTCACCATCTGCTCCGACTCCTGACGGATAAACTCCTCATTGCGGAATACCTTGTCGTAGTCGCGCTTCTGGATGAGTTCCATCTTTTGGCCATTGAAGGCGTAGAGCTCGATGCTGTCGATATATGTCCAGCTGTGGTACAATCCCACCTTCTCCACGATGACGATACGGTCGCAGAAGCGGATTCCCAGGTAGTAGCGATGTCCGTTACCACTTTCGTACTCGTCGCAGATAAACATCTTCTGACTGTCATCCCAGACAGGAATATGAACACGTGGATTGCCAAATGTCGGCAGTATGCTATCAAACAGACTCTTGTTGATTGCTTTGGTCAATGTTGCCATAGTATTGTCGTTAATGTTTGGTTTATATTGGAAGGGGGACTTGATACTTCATTCTTCACTTTCAAGCAAGCTGCTTGCGTTGCGTCTCCTCTATCATGCCTCTTGCGAAACCGGTAAGTTCCTGGTCGCTGACGCGAGCTCCCTGCAACTTCAGCTGTCCTTCCAAGAAGCCCCTCAGCATCTGGATGCTCTGCTCCTTGGCGAACTGCTCGTTGAAGATGCGGTAGTCACAGCCACCCCAGTACTTCTGTGCAATGAGGTTTGCCTTTTGTCCGTCGAAGCAGAACAGCTTGATGCCATTCAAGAAGGTATAGGCGTACCCCTGTCCCAGGTCGTAGTATACCATCAGCCTATTCGAGAGACGAATTGCCTTGTAGTACATATTCCCTGCAGCACTGGTATATCCCTGCGACAGGAATACGTTCTTAGCAGCATTATAGGTCACTTGCTCTCCAGAGAGTGCTGGCAGAGCCTTCGTTGCGATGGATTGGAGTGATGTGTTCATCATAGAGGTCGTCCATTTTAAGTTTCCACCACTAACATTTTGCAGCGTCAACTCTGGGGTGGTTTCAGAGATTGACGCTGCAAAATTAGGATGATTTTCGCAACCTTGCAAGAAAAACAACCTTGTGAATGGTTCCGTTCTACTAGGAACCGTTATCTATTTCATTCAATAACTCAAAATCTTGTTCACGAATAAAATATGGGTACATATTTGTTTTAGGATTGGTGTTAGCAACATAATTGAGGACCTTTATTGTCTTGCCCAGCCATTCTTTGTGCTTTAACAGAACCGAAAACTTCTTTCCCATATGAAAGACACCTTCATGTTCTTCCAATGAACCAATTAGCTCAGAATCTTTAATGTCATTCCAATTTTCTTTCTTCTCTTCCTTAATATCTATCTTTACCCATTTTTTTCTATTTTTTTCTTTATCTGAATGCTTATTTATGTAATGATTCATCCACTGTGTTACTTCGCACAATTGAAGTGCTATACTGAATATGAGAAGTCTAGAATTTCCTCCTAATGCTATAATGTGATTGTCGAACTTTTGTATTTCCTCTTCGTTTAATTCAGTTGAATGAGATGATTCTGTAGAATGAGAATTGGAATTGCCTAAGTTAATAATAAGTGACATTATATCTTGAATATGTCGTGGGGCTATCTTTTCACCAAAAGCCCCGTATCTATATCCCAGTTTTTCAGCATCACGTCCAATTATAAACATAAAGCACTGATTTAGATTAACAATCCCTCCTGCAAAGAACTCGTTTGGGATTATATCTGCTTTCCCAGCCAATCTAAATACCCTTTCCAATGCTTTTCTCATAGGATTATAAAATAAACGAGGAGTAAAGTTCGGATGAGCCTCAGGGAAATGCATTGCTTCTAAAATCACAGAAATATCGTCGCAAACCTCTTTACCCAAAGAGGATAAAGAATCAAATGTCTCACGATACAATTCCACAATCTGAATTCTAGTTGACTTTTGAGCATGAGACTTGATTCTTTCATATAGAGCCTCATTGTCAACATTCTTCGAATAATACTTTTTATGATTTATTTCAGTCCATTCTTCATCCCATTTCAAACGGTCATCGGTAATAGAGTCAGACACCTCAGATTCAGCCCCACCTGTTAGAACATACCATGGAATCACCCTACCTCTCTCTTTACTAATTATGGCAATATCTTTCAACGCTTCACCCAGGAAGCGAACTGCATTATCAGCACTATCACGATGTTGTTTACACTTTGCATCGAGAATGATAGCCGCCCATCTATCGTATTCTTTATCTAGAGCCACTTTGGCGTCATCCCAGCAAGAGTATGGTACCAATTCTAAGTCAAAGTTTTCTGCTTTTAGTGGATAAGTTTCTGTAACCCCTGGGTCATCTTCAACCCATAGTACCTGTATCAAATCATAAGCTTTCATACCTTATTACATTTTAAATGATCTAACAGTGTTTGAACGGTTAAACGTTAGAACATATTTAACTGGGAAATCATTCTCTGGCGAAGATACAATTTCCACTTTTCCATCATATCTCTGCATGATATCATCTATTTCATTGCATCCAATGCCACTATGGCCATCGTGATGAAGGTCCGTAGATACTCCATATTCTAATAAAGATGCAGTGTCTCTATCGTTGGGAATTGCTGAACCATTGTTGTCTATCTCAACAATTAATGCCATACCATCAACATGCCATGAGAATCGAAGTTGATAGTCATTGCGTGACTTATCGACAAATCCATGAGCTTTGGCATTAGAAATGATGTTCTTGAATACTCGTTCTAATGCATCCTTGGGGAATAAAAATAGATTAAGTGAGTCTCCCTTCCGTAAGATGACATCTCCTTTGGAGGGATCCTTAAGATCTTCAATAGCCTGATTATGGCCTGGTTCCCATGTCATGATGGGTTTAAAGTTCAACCAGCCCTTTTCGTTTTTCTTAACATAGTCCTCTATGAACTTCTCAGGGTCAATCCATTCCGGATTACCAAAAGAGAATTCTACAGATGCTATATGATCCAATGCAGGCAGCATGTCTTTCAGACCTTGAGATATGAAATCAAACGCCTCACGGACAGTCTTTCGTTGACTACGTGAAATATTGTCATCATCATGAAGTTCGCCATTCTGCTTGATGCGGTATGCATTTAAAGCATAGAACATCGCTTCAATTGAAGTGAGAGATTGTGTTAGTGCGTGTTTGCGCATGCGTACTGCCTTTCTGTAAAACTCGTTCTCTTGTCGGAGTTCAACTTGCGAAGCGGATAGAGCATCATAACATGCATCAGCTAAATATCGATCTCGCTCATTAACATTATGAGAAGGTACAATGATATTATGCAAGAATTCTGACATCAATTCCATCATGCCGCCATAGTAAAAATCCAGATATATGGCAGAGATTTGCTTTGCCACAATAGGATTGAATAGCAAAGATGCTACATATCTCAGGTCAACACCTTCTTTCGGTGTAAAGCATGCTATAGGGTCTAATACGGCATAGGGTAAGTCGACTTTTGAAGCTAAACCTACATAAACGTCCTTTTTTCCGCCATAAAGGAGAATACTCGGAAAGTCTACGTTATAGCAGTTAGATGCAGGATTGTCAGGAGTCAAGCCATACTCAGTTCCTTTCTTGAAAGATCTTTGGGTCATTTCTGCATCCTTAAATGAACACCCTAAACTATTAGGAAAAACCACAGGCTGTTCTATGGAAACATCTCCATTTAGAATAGCGATATTATCTAGATAATCAGACAAAGGTATTCCTTTTTCCGGTTTTTCAGTTAAGTAATAACCAGGTAATAACACTCGAGGAGTAATCTTCTCATAATTTACTATCCCAGATTCTTGACGCACTCTATCTTGAACATAAACCTCAGAATGCTCCATTTTCTCTATTACCATGATGTATCGGTAAATACTATTACCTTCTGAATATTTGATAATAGATTTAATTGCTTTGTCAGCGACAAGCCTATTTCTGAATGATACAGCCTCTTCTTCCGTGCTGGCCATGAAATAAGGGTGAGATTCCATAACCATCGTTCCATTATTTGCTAATGCAGCATAGAGGGTCTCAGATGGGATAAGGAACCCTGGGAAGAAACCAGAGCCTGATATGATTATGTCTATAGTTTCTTCTTCAATTTTATCGACATTCTTGTATTGTATGCCAGCAGCGAATAAACGAATCTTCTTCAATGCAGACTCGTCATTGTCTTTATCATCGCATAAAATTACACATTGAGGAAATAGCATTGCTCCATCTCCAAGAGTGTCATTTTCGAGGTAAATTCGGCTTCCTGGCTTTGCAGTAACATACTTAGCAGCCTTTCTTATGAAAGAGTAATCTCCCTTCTTCAAATAAATAGTATTTCTAGTAGATTCACTACCATAATGCAATCCTTTTGAGAAAATGAAATCCACTGTATCTCTGAAATTCTCAATCAAAAAAGCATATTCTTCTGAATCAAGAACATCTTTCCAAAAGCATTCCTCATATTTGGAAAGTCTATCCAGAATACTTGAATCGGCTTTTTCTCCGGCAACGTCATTATATAGTTTTATCAGAAGCTGATGATCTGTCCAACCATCTAGTCCATATTCACAAAGCCCCACTCCAAAGTCATCATCACCTATAATGTCATAGTTTGCATGATTTTCTACATAGTTACGATACTTGGCAACAAGTGCCTCTACTGTGAAGTTGCTGTTGTTGTTTGCTGTACGCATAGTTTCGTTGTTTTTGGTTTTCACGCTGCAAAATTACAACCTATTTTTAATTGTTGCAAGCATTTCTGTTTCACGAAAGGTTCTTTTCTCCGAAGAACCGATTTATAAAACGAATAGGCTGGTATTACTAGTTTTGGAGTTAATACTATAGGCATCTCGACTAATTTTACTACGTGCAAAGATACACATTATTTGTAATAGGTGAGCGCAGATTAATGTGTATTCATTAGATTATAACACTTTTTAAACCAATAATGTTCCATCATATCAAAATAATGCGTATCTTTGCACCAGTTTTATTGGTAGCGAGCCTATTAGAGCCATAATCAATAAAAATGGGGTGAGCAATGGTGTTCATTCCAACTTAAAATTAAAAAAGATTATGGAAATAGAAAAGACGCTGTTGGTAACAGCAAAGTATGGCCCGCTCGAATTTCACGAGACAGCATGGCCGTACAACGAAAATGTGCATGACGCACAAGTTGAAGATTGTGTGAAAAGCATCTGTCGACAAATTGCCGAAACAGGAAGAGCAGAGATGACGGATGCGTTTCAGGTGACAAGTGAATTAATTGAATAGTCACTTACCTCTATTTTCCCAAGACGGAGTTATGTTGGCTCCGCCTTGGGATGATGTCAAGTAGATTACAAACGGGCTTAATAATAACACGGCTGGTGCAGTTGGCCCCTGCAGTGACAACCAGTCTTAAAACAATGTATGCATATGAAACAATTTGTTCGTCGTGCTTAGATTGAGTGTAGAAGGATCGCTCAATCGTTAATGCACAAGGTCGGAAGAATGATTCTTCCATTATCCTTCGTGTTAAGTTTCGGAAATCTCCAGTCTGCCTATCATGAGTAGCTGCTGAATCCTACACTGAGCAACAAGCTCAAGTATGAGTTTAGGTAGTTGGGGGCAGCAGAGAAAGTGAGAAAATAGAGTAAGACGTATGTCATGGAACTGAAACGTTGACATCCTTAAAATCGGAAACTGGTAAACGGGTAGTCCTGTTTGTTGCACAGGAAGGGTGGTTCGAATCCACCTACCAGTTCTATTCATGAAAATACTGCATTATCTGTTTCTCGAGGATATCTTTTATTTGTTCTCTTAATGATATAGGCTGCATAACTTCAAGATACTGACCATAGGCAAGAATCTTGCCTCGAAGTTCACGATTGGGTTCAATAGCCAATGTAACCGCGCCATAACAACCATCTCTGTGTTCACCAAAGGGGAGTATTTCTTTCTGGCTATAATGCAGGGGCTTTGTGAGTAGCAGACCATGCTGATATTCCGTCTTTGTGCGAATAACCACCTGCTCTATTTTTGCATCCTTTTCATGGGTTACACCAATTATGTTTTTAAAGAATTTCTGATAGAACCCTTTTGGGGCAGGGATATATTCTACACCTTTAACGATAGTGACGTCACCTACAATTCTATCCAAAGGAACATTGTATGCTTGATAAGGTTCGCGATTTGCCTCGCCAAAAACAAACCAACGGCCATTATACTCTTTGAGGAACTGGGGATGAAAGATGAGTTCGAAAGGCTCCTGCCCAAATCGCTGATAGGAGAATCTTAGTACTTGCTCGTCTGTGATAGCTTTATTGAACACAGGCAACAATTCGATATTGGTAAGATTCTGTTCAAGTCCAGTACGAATGTGCAAAGCGCCATCTTCTGCCTCTCTCTTGGTGTCAAGCAACAGTTGAGTATTCTCAAAAAAAGCAGAAAACCAACTGGCTGGCAGTATTCCCGCAGAGGCCTTGCAAAAAGCCACGTAATCCTCTACGGACTTTTGGACAACAGCTTTCCGTTCCTCAGAAAGAGGATCATCATCACTTCCAATATACCGGTATGCCTTTCTTTTATTTTGACCATCATCTTTGATACATCCTGGACATGCCTTCTCTAATGCCTTTAATACTTCTGGGAAAGCTTTTTTTAATTCACCGTATCCCGTCTCGCTGTTACAGGCAATTTTATCATAATAGCCTTTTGGCCTACCATAATATAACGTAAGTATATCAGCATAGCTGACATAATTACGTTTCATCAGTTCCAAATAAATCAGATTTACGAACTCTGATCTGGCTCCAAATCCGGCAAAGATATTTTTAGTAGGCATGTTCATAACGCTTTAGGACTGTGCAAAGATACAACTCTTTTTTTATATAGGCAAGGACTACGAAACTTTTTTGCATTTTCGCAAGGCTTGTTATTTGTTTTTGCTTGGAGACTATATGAATAAGAGCTATCTTTGCGGCATCAACTAAATAAGCAGAAACGAGTATGAAGAAGAGAATTTTAATTGGAGCTATGACATGCTGGATGGCACTGAATGCTCAGGCACAGTTTCAGTATGACAGGGCACTGCCGATGCCGACGAGGGATCTGTATGATACTGGGGTGATGAATATGTATATGAGGGCATTGGCAGAGACAACGGCCAGACGGCAGCAGCGCTATGAGGAGTACTCAGAGTTGGCTTTTAGTGCCTTCAACAACCGACAATGGAGTAGTGTTATTAGCTATGTCGATCAGGCTCTCAACACCATGTTCTATTGCGGAGAGCTATTCTTTATTCGTGGTTATGCTTATGAACAACTCGGAAAACTGAGAGCTGCCAAGAAGGACTATAAGACTGGAAAGAAATACAACTGCGCAGAGGCCGCCCAGGCACTTGAAGCGTTGAAGGCAAAAAAGAAAGCAAAGAAATAGCATAGTAATTACAATCAAAAACAGAAAGGTTATGAAAAAGTTAATGATGACATTGATGGCTGCCGTATTCGCCATCACAGTAAACGCACAGTACAACGTCGGCACCTCTTCAAGATATACCGACAGTTTCGGTAACTCCGTCAGCACTCACCGCAACCAGTATGGAATGACTACTGGAACATCCTCGTCGTACCGGGATGGTTATGGAACGACGACCACCACCCATCGAGACAGCTACGGTAACAATCTTGGCGCTTCCACCACCTACACTGACAGCTATGGTTTCACGACTACGACCCATCGTGACAGCTACGGCAACACTACTGGCATAGACAGAAGCTTTACAGACAGTTACGGCAACACGACCACCACCTATACAGACTCTTACGGAAGGAGCAAAGGCTCGTCAAGCACCTACAGGGACAGCTTCGGAAATACCACGACAACCTACAGGAACAACATTGGACAAAGTATCGGGTCATCATCGAGCTATACTGATCCTTTCGGCAACACGACTACCCAGCAGCGAAGCTATGACAATAACACCTCCATGTGGTTGTGGTAAAATAGCGACATAAAGCACCATTACGTCTTTGATGAAGAATTCACAATTCCATCAAACCGCTCGCTGACATCTACCATCCAGTCAGGGAGTTTCTTTAGAGCCTGATATACCAAAGCATCGGGCATTTTCTTGTAGTAGGCATAAGCCATTGGGCCAGCAATGGCGGCGAGAGTGTCAGCATCGCCACCGAGAGAAACGGCGAGCTTTATGCAGTCTACATAGTCTTTGGACTCCAAGAAGCAAATCATGGCTGGCCCAACAGTGCCGGCACAGGTGGTAATCATAAATACTATACATACAATTCGTTGCAATTTTGTTCTCTACTTATAAAGTCCAAAATTGCAACGAATGACTGCACAGGGCGGGAGGTTATTTCTTGGACGAGCCAAGCGGCAAGCCGATTACTTCAGTTTGCCCTTACTTTCCAGATATTTCAGGAATGTCTCCCACTGTGGGGCACGGTGTTCGCGGTTGGCTTTTACGCGCTCGTCGTCGACGAACTGCGTGGGATAGCAGTCGTAGAGATAGTAGTGGCCATCGTCGATGACTTCTCCGTCGATTTTCCCGCAGCAGAGCACGAGGTCATCGAACATCTGACTACAGACGAGACCTACGAGAGTGGCTCCACCAGTAAAGAGGTGCTCGCCACTCAGATAGAATTCGATGCTGGTGAGCAGCGGGATTCTGTCGCGCAACGGCTCCATCGTGTCGCGGAACTTGATTTCGCGGGTGTTCGGGTCGAACCACTCGATGTCGTCGTCGGTGAAAAGGACTTTTTCAGTGTCAGCAACGGAGCGCGTTCCTGGCTCTCCGATACCGCAGGCATAGAGCGTGGCTTCCGATACAGGACATGTCGTAAACGGTTTCTCAGGTTCGTTGCTGTCAAGACTGCAGGCAGTCAACGTCATGCTGGCAATGGCTGTCGCCATCATCCAAGCGAGGGGTCTGTCATGTTTCATGTTTTTCTGCGTTTAAAATATTGGTCTCTCTACTTATATAGTCCGCTGAACCCAGAAAAGACTGCACGGCTACCGCGAAAATCTGATACCCAACGGCAAAGAGAACGTAAACGGATGCTCCGTGCGGTAGGTCTCTATGCCACTACGTGTTGGGATGTAATACTGTAGGCTTGGCTCCGCGAAGATACCGACGCTGGGCGTCAAGTGGAATTGCAGACCGAGACCGAAGGTGATAGAGAATTGCCACGGGGCCCTGATGATAGCTTTGTCGCTGACCTCATACTGACCATTCACATAGTAGTCTGAGTGGAGGATTGAATGGACAGGGACTTCGGTTGTAAGACCGAGACTGCCGTAGAGACTCCACATCTTTCTATCATATATGTTGTAGATACCCTTCACGGGGATGCCAAGGTAGTGAATAGTTTGCTGTTCGCGGATGGTATTGCCGTCTGCCCCCATCTCAAAGTCAGAGGTTAAGCGGCTGTAACTGAGTCCTGACTCCAGTCCGAAGCGATTGCCCAATCTGTATTTCAAGGCAAGCGACCATGTGACGGGCATCTGATGGTGGCTTGTGCGCAATATTTTATCCTCCCCAGGTCGGTTAGCATTGTTCAATGCGATACGCATGATGACACTGCGGGTCTTTTCACTCACAGCATCAGGATTATTGGCCAGATAGACGGCATAGTCTGTCCAGTTGTCAATACTGCTCGGGATCGTTGGCTCATGTCCTGAAGGTAGAGACTGTACATCTGACGGTGCAGGCTTATAAATGAACGGCTGGTTATATTGGCTCTGTTCACCCATGCCTCCTGCGTATGCGAGGTCTATCGACCATCTTTGATTGCTATGAGGTCTTGTGGTTGGTTTGTCGGGGAACAAGTCGGTAATATCGTAGTGTGGCAAATCCTGCTTTTCTACGATATGTATCGTATCACTTTGTATAGTGTCTGGGATGGTTTGCTCCTGCGCAATCATGTTTGTCAGGGTGTCAGGCATAATAGAATCAAAAGCCTGGGCGATGATATGCTGGAGTGTATCAATCTGTGTATGATGTACGGAGATGTGAATAATCACAGGCTCCTGTGGCTGTTCTTCCAATGGTTCATTTGTATGCGATTTTTGCTTAGGCGTATCTTCCTGCCTGGCAATAGCGGGCTTCTCCTCTTTGACAGCAGTATCACTTTTCCTAAGCAAGAAAAATGTGAAGGGCATAAGCAACAACAAAAGCACAGCAGCCCAATACTGCTTCATCATTTTGCGGAGTATTTTCTTGGCCCGGGCCAATTGCGAAGAAGACGAATGAGGTTCGATGCCCAACATGTCTGCAATCTCTTTGTGAGACATACCTTCAAAGACAGACAGTCGGAACACCTTGCCGTATCCCTCCGGCAACTTGTCTATCAGCTTCAACACTTCTTCCAATGGAACACCTTTTACAGTAATCTCTTCATTGGAAGCCACCAAGGACTCTGCTTCCTCCAATGGAACGAAGGAAAGGGTTTTCAAATGGTCTTTGTATTTCGAGGCTACGTTTCGCGTTATCGACATCATCCACGATTCAGCCTTTCGGTTGTCTCGCAAACGGTCAAAGGAAGTAAAGATAATCACAAAAGCGTCGTGCAATACATCGTCCACCGCCTGCTCGTCACTGACATAACGACGGCATACACCCTTCATTCTCTGGGCGTATGCCTTGTACAGTTCTCCGAGCGCATCCGCGTCGCCCTGTCTGCATCGTTCTATCAGCCGTGTAACCTCCATCGAAAACATAACGTCTCTATCTATTATGTCCGATAATCACGAAAAGACTGCACGGGAAGAGTAACTTTTTTCATTTTACTCTTGTTTTTGGTTCGCGAAGTTACAAAAAGGCACACAAATAAACCCTCGGCATGCCCGAAAATCGGGTGCCGAGGGTGAAAGTCTCAACTTAGGTTGAGAGTTCTTGAGAAAATGGCACACTTTGGCAAACGTTATATTCCTTTTGTTGTAATGATGAAGCAGGTTAAATCGTATCGCCAAAATGAGTGCCATTTTCTTAAAGCCTGTTCTTCTCAGAATTACCGGCACCAGTGCCTTTATACTTCGATGGGGTGACATTGAAGCGGTAACGCAGGGAGAGCTGGATGCTACGAGAGTCGTTGTCCTCCATCTTACGGTACATCATCCTATTGCTGTAAAGCATGACATGGTTGATGCCTCCATTGAAGAGGTCGTTGCCTGTCAATTTGACGTTGAGACGGCGCTGGAAGAAGTCTTTGCTGACGCTGAGCGAGAGCATGGGATTAGTGCAGTCAACCCCAATGTTCGAGCCCGTATTGCCGTGAGTGTGCATATTGAAGTCAGCCTGTAATAGCCAGTCGTGAGGCAGTGTGACGATGTTGCCCAGTTGTAAGGTCAGCATCGGATGGCTGAAACTCTTCTCCTGACCATTGAACAATGACTTGAGCCAAGGTTTCATCAGCGACACGTTATATTGTGGTGTCCATGTTATCCCGTCGTCCAATTTGACGTTCTTCTGTGCACCAAGCGTGACGGTGAGCCAGTCGGCATGATCGTAGTTCAAGTAGGTTACGAAATTCACCTTCGAGTCTTCTTCCAAACTGCCTGCCGTATAGAGGATAGGATCAACACAATGGGAGAAGTTGGTCATCAGATAGAGCCACTTCCACATAACCATCATGTTCAGGTTGTGGTACTTGACGGGTTGCAGATAGGGATTGCCCGTCTGCTGATTCAAGCGATTCTCGTAAGTGACATCGCTACTCAATTGCCAATATGAAGGACGTGTTGTCCGCTTGGCATAACTGAAAGATAGTTGCAGATTCTTGGCTGACGTAGAAACTGATAAGGACGGAAAAAAGTCATCGTAGGTGCGGCATTGCTCGTCACGACGAATACCACTTACATAGTATTCTGATTCCACATGCTCGTAGCGCAAACCTGCGGACAGTTGGAAACGACCCAGACGCTGGCGCAGTTCTACGAACGGCGCAATATTGCTTTCATGCTGTTCGTTGTTGCTGTTGGCAATGTAGCCCTCCTGATTGTCGAAACTGCTTTTCCATCGCGTATTAGTGTATTCCTCGCCAATCTCTATCTGCCCTTTCCACAGCGGATGAGTAACGAAGAGTTTTTCAGCGAACAGATTACTTCGCGTCTGACTTTCTGTATTTACATCGCGATCTTCGTACTCATTACTGAGTTCCCGCTGCTGATTGACACTTTGCTGTTTGCGGGAGGTATAGTCGGCGTTGAAGTCGATGCTGAGTTGCCCCACTTTTCCTGTGTAGTAAAGATTGACCTGATGGCTTGGGGTGTTCTTGTCACGTCTGACGCTACTGTTTTGCAGATGATCGTATGGTTTTCCGTCAGCCTGCAAATCATCATCATACTCGCTGCGTGTCTTCACGTAGTCGTATGTATTCTGGTAGAATCCACCGAAAGAGTGGTTGTCATTGATCTGGTAGTTGAAGCCGAAACGTCCTTCCAAGAAGGGATTGCGAACATTATTCTTCTGCTTATTGTTAATCACCCACAGTGTATCAGCAAAGATGGTCTGCTCGAACTCGCCATTGCTTTTCCGTCTGTTGTAAGCCCCGAAGAGGTTTGCAAATAGTTCCAGACCGCCAGTGCGATAGGTCAGATTGATGCGCTCATTATTAGCATAACCCCGTCCACTCCGAGACCATGATGACAATTCCACACCCAGACCTTCGCCGGCTGCCCGTTTAGTGCGGATAATGATGACTGCATTAACTGAAGCATCATAGCGGGCACCAGGATTTTGGATAACCTCCACACTGCGGATAAAGTCCGACTGGACGTTTCTCAACTCGTTCAGATCAGTCAGTTTGCGGTTGTTCAAATAGATAAGTGGTGCCCCTTTGCCTAAGATTTCAAATCCATCGCCCCGTTTGGCAATCATCGGAACACGTGTGAGTACATCCTCTGCCGTACCTAAACGTTCCATCACTGTTCCTTCCACATTCATCATCAGTGAATTGCCTTGCAGCACTACCTTTGGACGCTCACCCTGTACGACTACACCATTCAGTGTGTAGTTATCAGGCTGCATTCGTATTGTACCTACATTAGGCTGATTGCAGTGCCGATAGACGGTCTTGTAACCGACGTAGGAAATGCGGGCTAGAACACTTTCTTGTTCGTATGGAACAGCAAAGTAGCCGCTTTCGTTGCTGACTCCGCCACTGAGAAGTGTGGAGTCAGTGGGATTGAGGATTGCTACGTTAGCGTATGCCACAGGCACGCCCTGTTCGTCAATGATGGTGCCTGTCAGATGTCGGTCGGTCTTGTGAGTACACTCTACGAAAATCTCATGTTCACCGCTTTTGACGACTCGGATGGGATAGAAACCAACAATCAGGAATATAGCATCAGTCAGTTTCTCATGCTTGATATCTGTCGTTACCTTAAAATCCTCCAACTCGTCATAGATGAAGTTAACAGTGTATTGATGTTGCAGGTCGTTGAGTTCCATCAAGGCCTTTGACATTGACACGTTGTCATAGCGTCGGGTAATACGCTGAGCCAAAGCCAATGTAGCCACAAGGCAGAGCGCACAGATGAAAGTTAATCTTCTCATGGTCATTGTTTGGGACTACTGGTTTGTATATCTGCTGTCAGCATGCTATCGCTCAGTTCCAGACGGATGCGCTCAAAGGAATTCATACTTCTTATAGCTTCTACTGCCAACTGCTGCTTGTTCCAGATGTAGAACAACCGCAGCGTCTTGGCTTCCTCGCTCTTCCAGTTCAGCGTCAGTCCATAGTAGTCAGCCATATCGGTCAGTATCTGTTCGAGTGTGGCCTCGTCGTAACGTACCACCTTGGGAGGTATGGAGTCTGTTTTTAAGGTGTCTGCCGGCAACTGATGCGGATTGGCAACTGTTGTCTCTTGGATTGGTTTTTGCGGCTCTCCTCCAGCATTGGATACATGGCGTATGACATGGATAGCAGCAAAGGCAATACCCGACATCATTAATATACCGATAAAGGTAACTGCTATTTTCAACCAACTATGCTCTGGCTTCTGTTCTGTCAGGTGCGTATGTGCGAAACGCTGCCATTCGGCATCTACATCGTTCTCATTGTTCTCGTCAGACATCATGGCCTGTTTCAACTGTGCAGTGGCTTCCATCAGCTCGCGTACTTCGGGATCGTCAAGCATCGTCTTCAATGCCTGCTCTGAGAACTGCTCAGGATGCTCCTGCATGTCTAATAGCAACTGGATTTTCTCGTCTCTCTCCATAGTCTTATTTCTTTTGATTGTTATACTCCTTGATTGTATTCATGGCCTTTGTCAGATGTTTATAGACCATCACACGGCTGATGCCCAGCTGGTCGGCTATCTCCTGATACTTCATACCGTCAATATGCCTCATGTGGAACACCAATAAGGTCTGTCCTGTCAGATGCTTCTTAGCGTATGCCATCATTTGCTGATACCATTGTTCTACAGACGTATAGGAGATGGCATCATCGTCTGTTGCCACATTCTGTTTCATTTCCAGCGTATATGCCTGCTCAAACTTGGCCCGCACATCCTTGTGCTCCAGTAGATTCAAGCATCGGTTCCTGACGCTCGTCATCAAATAACTCTCTATGTTCCTTGGTAAGATGTCCATCTTTATCAGCGTGGCAAACACCTCACTCACCACGTCATGCGATTCCTCGTCGTCGTAGAGCATCCGCTTTGCCAGCCGTATCATCGGTCCGTGGTGCTGCCGGAACAATATTTCTATCTCTTCTTTCTTCATTCTATTCTTATAGACAGGAAAGGTGGCGTAAAAGATAACCTCCAGACCAAACTTTTTTCAAAATAGGGCATAAAAAAGTACTATTGTTGACCCCTACATCAACAAAAGTACATAATTATATGCAAATGTTACATCTCGCAGGGCGACTTTTAGGGATTATTAAAAGACTGTCCACAATACGTTCTTCCTCATCCTCTACAAAATGGGCATGGACGACAAGGCCGTCCGTCGCATCATGGGCATCACCCAAGAGGCCATTCGCTCCACAAGGTACAGGATTATGCAGAATGGGAGAAAATAGGAAAAGTCAGCCACAAACTCGCCCTCCGCTTACAAAACTCCCGCAGCGTCTTGAGGTCTAAACTGTTATTGCTGAATCTTTGTTCCATTCTCTCTGTATTGTAAGCAATGAGCGGACAGCCCCCCGTGTCCGTCGGCCTGTCCGCTTATTCTTATCGAAATAAACGTGGGATTTAGTATTCTATCAGTTCAAGTCCCTGATTGCGGTAGAACGGGAACTTCTCATCACTGAAAAGGAGCGTTAGATGCTCTGTGATGGCGTGAGAAATGATGACGTGGTCGCTGGGGTCGCGGTGGTCCATCGCCTCGTTGAGCGTGAGACGGGAGTAAGTGAACATCGTGCGCTCTGAGATGGGGAGGATGTCAACCATTGCCTCTTCTTTCATGGCAACGAGCATCTCCTCTGCCGTCTTCCAGTACTTCGACAAGAGCTTCTTGTTGTTGAAAGAGACTATCAGCTCACGAGCCGTCTCGGCACTGACATAGAGTTTCGTGCCTGGATCATTCAGGATGTCCCAGACGTTCCGCTCGAACGGGTCGGCATCTGTCAACCAGTCGATAATGACGCAGGTATCAAGCAGCAATCGCATAGCCTTAATCGCCGTATGCCAATTGTGCTTTCAACTCGGGGTCATTGATAACGAATGCGCCCTTATGTGCTCTGGCCCACCTCATGAATGCACTTCTTGCGGGCTTCTTCGAGTTGATGGCTCTGTTTTCGGCCATCTTTGCCTTTCTTTCTTCGTGTGACATAATGATGTTACTTTTTATTGTTGTACATTTCCAAAGAACTTGTCGAATAGTTCCTTCGGCATTTCTTCAAAACTGATTAGCCGTCCTTTGGGCTTGGTAGACATCTGTTCGCCGCTTCTGGCACGCCTGATAGCACGAAGCATCTGATGCACTCTCTGTATCTTCAGATTCCGTGCTATGCGTTCAGCAGTAAGAGGCTTCTGCTCATACTTCGGCATGTCGCTGATTTGGAAATCCTCCCACTTCGGATTCTTTAAGTCTACCATAATTATGATGTTTGAAACGTTTCGGGTGCAAAGGTACAAAGAATTTCTTAATCACGGTGCGATTTCCCCCACCTTTTATATATATTAAGGCGGGGAAGCCTCGATTGGCCTCCCCGCCCTGTAGGTTCCTATCCGTTCTGTGTTAGACAACTGCTCCCGCATGCAATTGCTCGACTGACTGTCTATTACATAGTAACGGGTCGGATGCCGGTTGTGTTGTCCTCTTCCTGCTGGTTCTTCCAGAGGTTGCGCAGGGCGTTGTAGATGTACTGCAGGTCGTAACTAAACGTATGGACTCCACCGTCGAGGACACCGTAGTAGGCGTTGCCCGTCTGCTTATCGGGACTGAACGTGAACTGCGACAACTGACGCATGGCGTTGGTCTGAGCGGTGAGCATCGGCTCGGCAATGTCGTCGCTGCCAGTCATGATGTGAAGGTAGAAGTCGCGTGAGGTCATGCCCTGCCGTGTGATGGCATCGGCCAGATATTGGGCCGTCTCTTCAGGATGTGAGCGACCGCCCTGTGTGGCTATGGCCCAACAGTCGCCACTGAGCGGCACGAAGTCGTGAAAGTATGCAAGGGCACTGGTAAAGACGTGCCATGTACAGACGCTGCCCATGGAGAATCCGCTGAAGGCACGATGACGGCGCGACTGACGCAAGCCATCGGTCGTGGTATTCAGGGCGTAGGTGCGGTAGGTGCTTTCTACGGCTGGCATCAGACTGGACGGTAAAGCACACCGTAGATGCGCAGTCCGTCGCGTTCGCACCACAGGTCTTCAGTGGTGTACTCGTAGGTCAGCGTATGGTCGATGGCACCGCTCCTGGCCTGTAACGTCGACAAGGCTTTCTGTTCTGACTGCGGTTGTTCCAAATCAGCGTCAGCACTGCAGGCATAAACGCCAATGAGCATCAGGACAGAGAGTAACATTGTGAATGACTTCTTCATATATCTTTCGAATTTGTTTCTGATTTCGACGGCAAAGTTACGGCGATTTGGCCGATGTACCGGCAAACAAATTACTGAAAGAATAACCTTTTTTACTCTTTCTAACTCTTCGCAGTCTATTACGCAAACAAAGGCACGAAGAAATCCCCGCAAATGCGTTGCACATTTTGCGGGGATTCCTTCAAGTTTTTCGGTTTCTGCCAATTTTACTCCAGCGTGACGGGCGTAGGCTCCGGACTCGGTTCCGGCGTATCGCCGCCATCATCCGGCTCATCCTCCGACGACGAACCCTTGCGGGCCAGCACCATGTTCATCAGGTAGTCGATGATGAGCCAGCGGCACTCCTTGAAATAATTAATATTGCTTTCAAATCTTAATTATCCGTTCCAAATCTTAAACCTTCCCTCTCGCGGGGCTCCCGCGAGCGTCAAACTCTCGGAATCTTCCTCGCGGGCTTCCCGCGAGCCTCATTCCGACAGAATTTTATTTTCGGGCTTCCCGCAAATCGTCTCGCCCTCGGTTTTTCGTTTGCGGACTTCCCGCGAGCGAAATTCTTTCCGTTTCGCCCTTGCGGGCTTCCCGTCGGCTTCAACCGCTCCGTCTCTTGCGTTTGCGACCACAAATTTACGAAAAAATCGCATACGGCATATCAACCGTATGCGATTTTATGAATATTAAATAGGAAATGGGAGGATTGGGGCGGTGAATCGAGTGCTATTCACCGAAAATGTCAGCGAGCTTCTTTTTCAACTTCTCGGTGTCGTTACTGCCGATGCCGCGGAAAACAATGTTCCCCGATGGGTCGATGATGAATGTTGTCGGGAAACTCGAAACAGCATATTTGTTTGCCATATTTGTGGAATCGTTCAGTATCTCACAGGCATGAGTCCAAGTCATGTTGTGTTCGCTGATGAGCTTCTTTAGTTTCGGCATTGCTGTCTTGTTTCTCTCGTTGGCTATGCTGATGATGTTCAAGTCGGGATATTGCTGATGTATCTCCACAAGGTGAGGAACGAGGGCAATGCAGGGGTTGCACCAAGACCCCCAGAAGTCAAGCAGTGTATATCCCTTGCCAAGCTTTACAGCCTTGCCCTTCAAGTCCTTCGCTGAAAAGGCGGGGGCGCGGAATCCAACAAAGGGAAAGACGGGCTGGGTGGCTTCTGTGAGCGAAGTTATGCTGACACGGCACTGCTGGTTGGCATAGTTCAAGTCGAGGAATTGGAATATCAGGCTGTCCCGTATCACGGGTAACTCGACTTTCGTTAACAGGTGTTCGTCTAAAAGGAATCTTGCCAGTGCGTCGCTGTTGGACGGCATTGAATCGATGATAGCAAACTCCGACCTGTCGTATGCCGAGCAGGTGAAATACTGTTTCCCATTATGGGTGAATTGCCCGGTGCAGAAATCGTGTACGCTCAACATCGGGCAGAAACCGTCGAAGGGTTGAGGGATTGTGTAGGTTCTGTTTCCTCTGGCAACCCCGTTAATGTAGACTTCAGGCGCAACCCAGATGCCGGCGTATTGCTGTGGAGTGAAATTGCGGGCATTCTCCACTTGTTGTCGTGTGAAATTATATCGGTAGTCGTTCGTAAAATCTTTGTCGCCGTTGAGGTCTAAGCACACGAAATATGTTCCGTCTGCATCACCCTTTCCCAATGCACAAAGGATGCCGCCATTTTCGTACAGATGGAACGATGCCGTATCTGCTGGCAATCCTTTCATCGGTGTTGTCTCTCTATGCATCAAGAATACGTTCGTGCTTATTTCGTTCTGGAGTTTCATTTCCATTCCAACACGAATGGTGTCGGTTGTCTGCGCCCACCCCGCTAATGTGAAGAGGGCGAGCAGTGCGGTGATGATAGTTTTCTTGTTCATGATTTCTCTGTTTATGATAATGAGCGGAAAGAGCCGAATGTCTGTCGGTCTGTCCACTCATTTGCGGTTTCGTTCTACATTTATTCCTCCTCCTTCTGCAACGCCTCCAGAAACTCTTTCAGCCTGAGCACCAGCAACTGGGGGAATGTGATGTCGCGCAGGACGCTGAAATGAGAATCGTCCGACACGATGCAGGTGGCTCCGACGGCAAAGGCGCAGTCCACGAATTTATTATCGTCGGGGTCGGCGGTGATAAGATTCCAATGGAAATAAGGGTCTATGCGCTCCACATTCTTGCGTTTCAAAATGGCATCCACCACATTTCGCGCAATCTCGGGCGTGGTCATGCTCCCGATGATTTCCTCATATTCCTCAAGGATTTCCGTCGATACGCAAAGCGTGTAACGTCCGTCAAGGAAGCCTCGCCACACAGGATATGCTTCACCATACTTTGATATGGATACCAGCAGGCAGTTTGTGTCAAGGACAATCTTATTACTTGGCATATTTGTATGGCGTGCGAAGATGGGTTCTCATCATTTCCTCGTCTTTCTCCTTGCTCCACTGGCCGGTTTCCCAAAGGCGATTCATGCCTTCCTCGGCCTTGCGAGCGTAAAAATCACTGACGACCTGACTTAATTCTTCCAGTTCCTCTATGGTCTTGATATGTCCCAGCAGCTGCAGAAAATCCATCTGTGCTGCATTCAGTCCTGTTACTTGTTCCATATTTATAGTATTTATTGTTCTAACGGCTGCAAAGTTACGAAAAAGTTTCCAAAGATATTCTCTTTCGCCCCACCTTTTTATATATTAAGGCGGGAAAGCCTCGATTTGCCTCCTGGCCCGCCGCTATAGCTTGTTTTTCTAAAGAGCGTGAGTATTTTCGCTGAGATTTTCTCAGCAAAGTGCCAAAATCTGGGATTTTTTTGCTATTTTTGCAGGCGAAATGGACGATGTACTGGCCCTGGGCAGCGTTTCCGACTACTGTAAATTCCTTGGAGTGGCGTGTCGGAACGAACTGGTGGAAGCGATTGATTTCACCAAGTTGGATAGTGTGACTCGTCGACGAAAGATGTTCGGATTCTATACGCTTGTTTTCGTGGAGAATGCCGATGGTACATGGACCTACGGCCTGAACGACTACGACCTGACGACTGGCGACATGATACTCATCGGTGCCGGTCAGACCATCGGAGACCGCTCGAGCTCTGCTCGCTTGCTACCGGAGGGACGCAAGAATGCTGACACGATACAGCATCCGCAGGGTTTCGCCATCGCCTGGCATGCCGACCTGATGGCATCGACTCCCTTTGCCGGACGGATGAAGGACTTCCGCTATTTCTCCTACGACACCCATGAGGCACTGCCCGTCACGCTTGACGAACGAGAGACGCTTTGGGACTATTTTTACCTAACAGACAGAACTCTCGCCAATCAGCCCATCGACCAGCACACCAGCATCATCATCGCTTCGATTATCATCTCGTTGCTCACGCTGACCCAACGCATCTACGACCGTCACTATGTGGAACATACCACGGCCGAGCGCACGTTGCTATCCCGTTTCAAGGACATTATCATGAACTATTTCACCAGTGGTCAGTCTCGCCAGCACGGCCTCCCCACTGTGCAGTATTGCGCCGACAAACTCTGCCTGTCGCCCAACTATTTCGGCGACCTTATCAAGAAGGCAACGGGACAGTCGGCCAAGGAATACATCCTGCAGGTGACGATGGTGCGCTGCAAGATTCTTCTCTCCGGCACCGATAAGCCTGTCAGCGAGATAGCCGAGGAACTGGGCTACGGCTACACCCACCACCTTGCCCGTGTCTTCAAGAAGATGACCGGCATGACTCCACAGGAGTATCGCAAACAGCGGAGTTGCGGATAACCGCCTTCATCTTCCTACATGAGCAAGTTAATAAACTATATAAACGATTAACGATATGAACGATTCGATTAAGAGAGAGCAGAGTCAAACGTGTTTGAACTCTGCCGAACGTGAGAATCCTCGCACGAAGTGCAAAGTGATTAGTACAAAGAAGGCACCAGCTGCTATTGGTCCTTACAGTCAGGCCATCCAAGTTGGAAATCTCGTCTATACTTCAGGTCAGATTCCCATCGACCCTGCGACAGGAGTATTTGCTGAGGGAGGTATCAAGGAGCAGACCCGTCAGTCCCTAACCAATGTAAAAGCCATATTGGAGAAGGTTGGGCTGACTATGAGCAATGTTGTGAAGACAACTGTTTTCATGGCAGACATGAACGACTTTGCTGATATGAACAGTATCTATGCAGAGTTCTTCTCTGAGCCATATCCTGCTCGCTCAGCCGTAGCCGTCAAGACATTGCCGAAGGGAGCATTAGTAGAAATAGAAGTCATAGCCGAGATATGAAACTGAAGAAACGAAAAAGCGTTTTTGTAATATCCTGCCTGATGATTCTTTTTGCCTGTGGAGGAAAGAATACACAGACAGAAAGTGCCGATGCAGCCACTGCTGACTCGACGGTGGTGATGACAAACGAAAAAACGGACTCGGTACCAAATACTCCTCAAAGCTATAGTCTGACGGGTACTATTGGTGAGGATAAGGCAAGCATGACGCTGGAAAAGAACGGCAACGACGTGGCAGGTGTTGTTACACGATGTGAGTATTGCGAACCTATCGATGTGAAAGGCACATGGCAGGATGACAATATCACAGTTGAGGGATTCAGCCAAGCTGGATCACACATCAAATATGAATTGACTGTCACAGACAATGATGTAAAAGGTACAGAAATATTGTCTGCTGAAGGAGAAGTCGAGAAGCAAAATGTCACTATGACTATAGTAGAGCAATGACTAAAAAATACACTCTATCCGATAGGACATGCTATCTGTATAAGGATGAAGCAGCCAAATACCTGCTGATCCAGCCTATTGATGAGCATGACTTGGAGGTATTGGATCAAGAAGTCGAAGCAATCAAGGAGCTATCCGATAAGCCTTTTTCGCTTGTGGCTTTTATGATAAAGGACTGGAACCAGGAACTGACTCCTTGGGTTGCGCCTCCTGTATTTGGTAAGACTCCCTTTGGCGATGGAGCAGAAAAGACACTGGAGTTCATCACAAGCCAACTGCTGCCAGAGGTTCAAGAAAACAATCCTCACCTCTTACTTGGCGGTTATTCTCTTGCAGGACTGTTTGCCTTATGGGCAGGGTATCAGACAGACCTGTTTGAAGGCATTGCTGCTGCTTCTCCATCCGTATGGTACCCTCAGTGGATTGATTTCGCATCAGAGAACAAACCGTTTGCAAAGTCCGTCTATCTCAGCCTTGGCGACAAGGAGGAGAAAGCCAAGAACCCTATCATGGCACAGGTCGGCAATGCCATCCGCAAACAGCATGAACTATTGACGGGACAAGAGATTAATACCATATTAGAATGGAATGCTGGCAATCACTTCGTCGATTCCGACAAGCGGATGGCAAAGGGATTCGCCTGGGCTATTAAGAGTTTATGATATGAGAAAAGCAAGCAGAGCAATGGATGCTGCCTTCGCCTTGGAGGTGTTAGATAAGGCTCCCTACGTAACAGTTAGTTTTACAAAGCCCGATGGAACTCCTTACGGTGTACCACTGTCGCTGGCTCGCACAGACGATAAGACATTCTATTTCCATTGTGCTATGGAAGGCGAGAAACTGGATTGCATTGCCGCCAATCCAATGGTGGCTCTTTCGGCAGTCACCCGCTGCACGCCTACCGTTGGCCCCAAGGATGGCAGCTTCACCCTACAGTACAAATCGGCTATGGCTATCGGTAAGGCAGAGATAGTGACGGACAAAGACGAGAAGATCGAGGCTCTAAGAGCCATTTGCCTACGATTCCTTCCCCACCACATGGATGCTTTCGATGATGCTATCGCCCGCAGTTTGGAACGAACAGCTGTGGTTAAGATAACCCTTACTGCCCCTTCTACCGGCAAACGTAAGCAGTATGACAAGCAAGGCGAAGAGATGAAATATGGAAGAATGGAATAAAGGTGTTTTACAACCTGATCCCATACTTCACTATCCGCTCCTCCATCATTCCATCGGGCATGAATCGGAGGAGCGTATCTGTGATAGTGTTGAGCATGCGCTGGCGGATGTAGTCCTCGCGGATATAGAGCGACACACGGCGCTGGGAGAGATAATCGCCCTCTATGCGACGCACGTTTTCACGCTGACTTTCTGAGAGGAACGGCAGGTGCATCTCCGGGATAATGGTAAAGCCACCGTTCTCATCGACAATACGGATCAACGTCTCGATACTGCCTGCCTCATAGACACGATTGCCCTTGGTTCTTGCTTTACAGAAACTGAAGGCACTTTCGCGCAGACATTGTGCCTCTTTCATTATCCACATCTTCTCATGTTCCAAATTCTCAGGTTTGAACACAGGCAGCTTGCGCCAACAACTCTCGGCCAGATAAACCATAAAGCGTTCTGTGTAAAGCGGCACTTCGAGGATGCCCTGACGCGAATTACCGCTGATGGCAATACCGGCATCGAGATGCCCAAGTTGCAGTTCGCTGAGCATTACGTCGGCCTTCATCTCTCGGACGGAGAGTTTCACCGTAGGGTAGTTCTCTACATAATAGCGGATGAACTTGGGCAGGATGTAAGGTGCGATGGTGGGACCTACGGAAAGTATCAGTTCGCCATTGACAGCTCCCTTGTCCTCTGCTACAAGTTCCGCGATACGCTCCGCATCTGCCAGAGCCTTCTCTGCCTGACGGATAATCTTTTCGCCAGCAGCAGTTGGCGTAACTGACTTATTACTCCGCTCGAAGATGCGCACATCAAGTTCTTCTTCGAGTTTTACGAGCATGGCGCTGAGTGTGGGCTGCGAGATGCCACATTGTTCAGCAGCCTTGGCGAAGTTGCGCTGGCGGTCGATGGCTACGATATATTTCAGTTGTTGCAGGGTCATACGTTTTTTTGATGATAGATAAATCCGATGCAAAGATAGATAAAATAATTCGTTTGTCTATTATATTCTTCGTACCTTTGCACCGGATTTAAGAATAAATAAGGATTATGGATCAGAACAATAAGAAAAAGAAGAACTTCCACCGTCACTTTGCGACTCCAGGACTGAACCTATATTGGATCATCATCGCATACATCATCATCGGATGGTTTTATCCGGTTATCGGACTCATCGCACTCATCTGTATGATTGGCCCAGTGCTGACCTCCATCTGGCGAGGCCGTTTCTGGTGTGGCAATGTGTGTCCGCGAGGCAACCTCTATGACCGACTGCTGTCGAAATACTCACCCCACAAGCCAATACCGGCGTTTGTGCGAACCTTCGGCTTCCGACTGTTCATGGTGTTCTTCATCTTCGGCATGTTCGGTATCCAATATACTGCTGTGCATGTAGCAGCATCGTGCCAGATGAAGTGCAAGAGCTGTGCTCGCGTCTGCCCCATGCAGCTTACGCCTTACGACAGCCGAGGCCAGGAGTCTGGCTATCTGCATCCAGACTGCCTGAAGTGCGGAAAATGCACCTTGGCTTGTCCTACAAAGATTATGTCATTAAAAAAATAGGAGATAACAATTATGGAAAATATCAAAGACTATCAGCAGTACCTCAGAGGGTACGACTATACGGGTAAGATACCCGTCATCATCGATTTCTATGCTACATGGTGTGGCCCTTGTCAGGCTCTTGCACCCATGCTGAAACGACTGGCCGACGAGTACGAAGGTCGTGTCAAAGTCCTGAAGGTGGATGTCGACAAGAATCAAGCTCTTGCAGCGGCAGCTCGCATTCAGTCCATTCCCACGTTGTTCTTTATCACCAAGGATGGCGATATCGAACGCATCGTTGGCGGACTCCCATATCAAGAATTGGTGAGGATGGCAGAGAAGATTAGCGAATAAAGCGAAAATGGAAAGAGACGCATTGGATTTCGGGCGGATGAATATCCCCAGGCTGTTTATTAAACTGTTTGTGCCTACATTGTTGGGGCTACTATTTGGCGCATTGCTCAACCTGGCTGACGGCATCTTCGTGGGACGTGGTGTGGGCAGCGATGCACTGGCGGCAGTCAACATCGCGGCACCGTTGTTTTTGGTTGCCACAGGATTGGCCCTCATGTTTGGTGCAGGTGTTTCGGTGGTAGCGGCTATTCATCTGTCGCGTGGCAATCAGAAAGCAGCCAGTATCAATGTGACGCAGGCCTTGACGGTATCGGTCTTCCTGATGACTATCGCCTGCGTCATCGTCTATCTCTTCCCTGAAGCCACCGCACAACTCTTCGGAGGCAGTGATCGCCTGATGCCACTGGTGCTCGACTATATGCTTTGGGTGATGCCCTCGCTATTGGGCTGTATGGTGACATTCATCGGCATGTTCGTCATCCGACTCGACGGCTCGCCAAAGTTCGCCATGATGTGCGAGATTGTGCCATCGGTCATCAATATCGTCCTCGACTATATCTGCGTATTCCCTTTGGCAATGGGTATCAAGGGAGCTGCCATCGCTACGTCCATCTCGCAATTTGCAGGCGTAGTGATGGTCTTGGCCTATTTCATGCGAAGCCCTGGACAGATACACCTCTATCGCCCGAAATTCACCCCAAAGAGCATCCGGCTCACCATGCGTAATATGGGCTATATGGTGAAACTCGGTGCATCGAACTTCATCGGCGAGGCAGCGATGGCGAGTTTGACGGTGGTAGGCAACTACATGTTCATCTCGCGATTGGGAGAGGATGGTGTGGCCGCATTCAGCGTAGCATGCTACCTGTTCCCATTAGTATTTATGATTGGCAATGCCATTGCACAGTCGGCGCTGCCCATCATCAGCTACAACTACGGTGCAGGTCAGCGGGAGCGTATTCACCATACACGCAATCTCTCGCTTTCATTGGCAGCGGTGTGCGGATTGCTGACGACTGTTGGCGGTATATTCTTCTCGCCAGCTGTGGCAGGAATGTTCCTGGAGAGCGGACAACCCTCATGGCAGATTGCTGTTGACGGCTTCCCCTTGTATTCGCTCAGTTTCGTGCTCTTTGCCGTCAATGTAGTTTTCATCGGCTATTATCAAAGCATCGAGCGTCCCCGTCCTGCTGTCGTATTCATGTTCCTGCGAGGCTTCATCGTCATCATCCCCACGTTCATTCTGCTGCCTATCATTATCGGTAATCTAGGTCTGTGGCTGGCTGTTCCCCTGTCAGAACTGCTGACGCTTGCAGTCATCGTCGGCTATTCGTGGCACAAGCAAACTATCCTGTCTGCAAATTAAGCAGTTTATTTCTCCATCCTATACCGCTTGGGATTCACACCCTTCATGCGCAGGAAGAACTTGCTGAACGAGGGCGCATCGGCAAAGTGCAGACGCTCGGCTATCTGCATGATGTTCATAGACGATGTGCGCAGCAGGAAGGAGGCCTCCATCAGCAGCATCTGGTTGATGTAGTCGATGACGGTGCGGCCTGTGGCTTGACGGACGACACGCGAGAGACAGACCGGGGTGATGTGAAGTCGTGAGGCGTAGAAGGCGATGTCGTGGTGCTCGGCAAAGTGCTGGGGGAGCAGACGGATGAAGCCGATGAATATCTCCTCGATGCGCAGTGGAATTTGGTGACGGGTGATGCTGTGCTGCTGTGCATTCTGCATGTCGAGCAGGAAGACGGAATAGAGCATGCGCAGGATTTCCTGTTTGTAGATATGGTCGGAATCCTGGTAACTGATGATGTCGCGCATGCGTTGTTCCATGTGGCGGGCCTCGTCGGGTGGCAGCGACAGTTTTGGCTCGTGCAACTGCACAAGAGGTGCGTAAGCGATATTCACCAAATCGCGGACGCTGGGGAGCTCGATGGTGGCGTGCTCGTCAGCCATCAGACAGATGCCGCGATAATCGCTGGAGGCGGAAGCGATGAGTACGGGCATGCCGGGCGAGTAGATATAGATGTCGCCGGGGCGTAGCATCAGCTGTTTGTTGTTATAGACAATTGAGAGCCAGCCCTCAATGACCAGCGTGAACGTGTAGGCCGCCAGGAATCCCTGTATGATGTTGGCGCGGAAAGTCATTTCTGCATCGGTCTCACCGCAGAATATCTTGCCGTCCAAGCCCTCAGTAACCTCGGGGCCGTGCATGGCTGTCAAGCCCTCTTTTAGTGTGTACATAAGCAAGCGAATTTTGGTGCAAAGGTATATAATAATTTTGAATTTGTATCGTTTCGGACAATTTTTGTATCGTTTCATATTGCAATAGCTTCAAGCCTGCCGACCTACAGGAGGCTATGAAGACGATGGAGTTCCCGTTCTATGACGATCCGAAGCAGCAGATTGAGAGCGACTACGCACCCGATGCCATCAAGGACCTCTGCGAGATGGCCGCTGCCTTCAGCGACGACTACATCACCCAGAAGCTCATCTACAAGTGGATTGAGGATGAGAAGGACCACATGGCTTGGGAGTGCCAGTACCTCAACTACATCGACAAGCTGGGCTACGAGAATTTCCTGACTGCAATGATGTAAGATAGTTTTAAATTTCCCGTTTCAAGATTCAGAACGATATGAAAGAACAAGTATTACAGGCTATGCGCGAGGCAGGCAAGCCCGTCTCGGCAGGCGACGTGACAAAGGCACTGGGTGCCGACCGAAAGGAAGTCGATAAGGCTTTTGCCGAGTTGAAGAAGGAGGGAGCGATTGTATCGCCCGTCCGCTGCAAGTGGAAACCAGCCAAGTAACAGCCCTATGGAAATCAAAGCAGTAAAATTCAGAAGGGATGGGTTCTACACCCAGCCCTTCGCCTTCGGTGGCGAAGAAGGCATAGAGAAGTTTGACAAGAACATCCGCTATCGCGGCAGCCTTCAGAACTATCTGATAGACACAGGCAAGGAAGTAATCTTAGTGGATACAGGTATCCCCGCTGGTACGCCCGAAGAGGTGCCTGATGAGCAGGCTATGGCCTATACGGGCAAGGACATCTGCACCTATATGGAGGCCTTCGCCTCTCTCGGCTACAAGCCCGAACAGGTGACGAAGATTCTGCTGACCCACCGCCACGCGGACCACTCTGGCGAGCTGCGTTCGTTCCCCAACGCGAAGGTGTATGTGAACAAGGACGAGATGGACGCTGCCGAATTGCAGGGTCTGATGAACCTCGTGCCAGTGAGCTATACCGACGGGCCGTACTACAACTTCCCTGAGAGTCAGAAGATTGAGGACGGCATCTACCTGATCAAGGCCAAGGGCCACACCAAGGGCAACAGCATCATCGTGGTGGAGATGGACGGGCTGTTCTATATGCTGCATGGCGACATCACCTACGTGGACGAGGCACTGTACGAGGACAAACTCTCCGTGGTCTTCGACGACCTTCCTGCTGCCCGCGAGACGCAGGACCGCATCCGCGAGTTTGTGCGCAACCACCCCACGGTATATTGCGGCACCCATACCCCACAGGGCTATGAAAACCTGGAGGCCAAGCGCGTGATGGATCTGGACAACCCCGTGCCAACGGTCCTCGCGGAAGTTGACTTCTCGCAGCAAGAGGCTTCAGGTAAATACGTCTGCTCCGTTTGCGGCTACGTGTATGATCCGGCAGAGCACGACGGCCTAGCCTTCGAAGATCTGCCTGACGATTGATTCCTGTTGCTTATCGACGTGCTTACACCTCACCTGCATATCGGTACCACACAGCCAGAAGGCCCGCGTTCCAGTCTTTCCCGTACCACGATGCTGATGCTGGCCGTCACCATCCACCACTTGCCTGAAGGCATGGCCATCGGTGTGGTATTGGCAGGAGCCGAACAGGGTGATGTCGGCATCAGTGCCGCCAGTGCCCTCGTCGTGTCTCTCGGCATCGCTATCCAGAACGTACCAGAGGGTGCTGTGGTGTCTATTCCGATGCGGGCTTCAGGCAAGTCACGCACCAAGTCGTTCCTTCTGGGCTGTCTCAGTGGTGTTGCCCAGCCCCTTGGAGCCATCCTCGTGCTGTTGCTCGCAGCCCTCTTCGTACCGATGCTCCCTTATCTGCTGGCCTTTGCTGCAGGAGCTATGCTCTATGTGGTCGTGGAGGAACTGATACCCGAAGCCAGCAACGGACAGCACACAAATTTAAGCACCATCCTCTTCGCGGTTGGTTTCGCTCTGATGATGGTGCTCGATGTCTTGCTTGATTAGAGACTACTCTTTCACGGCTCCTACGATGTCGTCAATCGTAGCAACGGTGTGGCCGTCGCGATGACGGAAGAGGTTCAGGATGTCGCGGACGGTCTTCTCTTCCTCAACCTGCTCGTCGATAAACTGATCCACGAAGTTGATGGAAGCGCGGTCGTGCTCAGAATCGGCTGTATCAGCCAGTTCGTTGATTTTCTCTGTTACCCACATCTCGTGCTTCAGGGTGCGCTCGAAGATATCCTTCGGGTCCTGGAAGTCCTGCTCAGGGGCATCAATGGCGGTGACAACGGCCTCGCCACCACGGTTCAGCACGAAGTCGGCCATCTTCAGGGCGTGTTCCTTCTCCTCGTTCGAGTGGTCGAACATCCAGGCAGCAAAGCCCTTCCAACCCTCTTTGCGGAACCAGAAAGCCATCTGCAGATAGAGGTTCGACGAATACAACTCAGCAGTAATCTGTGCGTTAAACGCATCTTGCATTTTCTTTGAAATGTTCATAATGATGTCTCCTTTTTTAAGTTTGTGATTAGTACTTTTGTGAGAGCAAAGGTACGAAAAATAGCCCAGATTTGTGCATTACGGGGGTCATTTTTGAGATTTCTTAATAAAACGCTTATCCATTTACCTTCATCTCCTTACCATTCACGAATAGTCGGTGGTCATTGGTTTTGATGCGTGACGAATCACCTTTCAGCGATGTGATGTAGGTATCGGCAGTGAGGTTCCAGATGCAGTCATCGCCAAGGGTCACATTCACAGTTCCTGTCTCAGTAGATACGGTGTTGCCTGCAGCATTGGTGATGTTGCCACTGATAGAGCCATTGAATGTTGAACCATCCGCCACCAGTAGTCATGATACCGCCATAGCCATCGCCTGTGGTGGTAATCTTGGTATCCTCGATGATGACTGCCGTTCCATCGCCATCGCCACCATTCTTAAGACTCGCTTTGCTCGAATAAGCGTCGCTTCGCGCCGAGCGATGTCCACCGTTTCCTCCGTATGAGAACACACCATTGGCCCCTGTAGCCTCGCTGGTTATTATTTCGTGCTGATGGGATTGATACAGACAAGAAAAGAAATCCCTATAAGTTTTTGCTTACAGGGATTTTCTTTAGGGTGCCCGGACGGACTCGGACTTTTTTACCAAAATTTCAAGAAATTTCAAAACGTTTCAAATTGCTGAATACCAATAGTTTAGGTCGAATTCGGACTTGTAGGCACATTTCTTAAAAATACATAATTTAACAAAATGTGCCTACAATGTGCCTACAACTTTTCAGGAAGATTTTGTACCTTTGCATTCGGTTTTTAAAGATAACAATTATGGCAGATTTCTTTCTGAGAACAAAACGGACTGAAGGAATGGCCTCGCTATATACGAGAGTCAAGAAACGTAACCCGGAAATCAAATGGGAGTACGTCAATACGGGTATTAACGTTGACATCGAAGCATGGACGAAAGCGAAGAAGTCCATAGTTTCATGGAGCAAGTATATTCGTGAAGATGGCAAGGAAGTCAATGAGAAACTTGATAAGGTTGCCCAAACTATAGAATTGTTATTCAAGGAAGGCAGGATAAAGAGCAATGACGACAAAGCAATCCTCGAAAACGAATTATCGCTGATAGCCAACAACGATGCTCTGAAAGTGAGGGAGGAAGTGGCCGAGCGCCAAAGGAGACAACGGGAGTTTGATAAGAAGGAGCGGATTCGCCAGCAGAAACTGATCTTGAACTTCTATCAGTATTTCCTTGATGGCATTACTGATAAAAGCATCCGCCATGGTAACAATACCGTTTACAGGGAGGACTCTGTGCGGGTATGGAAAGACTTCGGTAAGCACCTTCGGGCATTTTGTCCTAAGGACATGACTTTTGATGATATCACAAAGCCCTTTGCCGACAAGTTCAGTCTGTACCTGGAAAAACAGGGATATATGGCTAATACGGTGAACAAATACATGGTTCGTTTCCGAAAGCTGTGCAACATTGCCGCAGAAGAAGGGATCAATAATAATGCCGTTAGCCTGAAGGTTTGGAAGGAACGTGCAGTGCATGATGATGCCAAACGAGCAGAGGTTTATCTGACTACAGAAGAACTGGATGCTCTCTATGAGATGGAACTGGAGGGCAGAGAAGAGCAGATCCGCGACCTCTTTCTGATTGGCGTATTCTGTGCCCAACGAATATCTGACTTTTCCAGACTGACAAGAAAGAACTTCAAGGTAACATCCAATGGCACACCTGTCATTTGCCTCTCACAGCAAAAGACAGGCACCTATGTCGAAGTGCCATATATGGATGAGCGGGTAGATGAGATTGGCGAGAAATACAACTATATGTTCCCGTCTATTCCCAAGCGGGACATGAATAGGTATCTCAAAGACATCTTGAAGAAACTTAGCGAGACAGTGCCATCCTTGATGGAGTTATATCCGACCGCATTATCACGTGCAGAGATAAGGAAAGAACAACTATATCAGGAAATGTGCAAGAAAGAAGCAAAGGGTGAAAAGTTTGATGCCGAGAAGAACAAATACTTTAAAAAGATGAAGGCTTATGCCGAAGAGCACAATGGATCTCCTCTTTACATGAGAGATGAGGATGGAAATGTATTGATGTACAAATATGAGTTGATTGTCAGCCACACGGCTCGTCGTTCTGCCCTCACGAATCTCTATAAGACTGGTATGTTTGACAACCGCGAAATGATGGCAATCAGCGGTCATAAGTCAGAACGAGTATTTGAGAAATACATCAAGGTAGGTGTTAGCGAACAGGCTGACCGTATCTATAAGAAAATGAAAGTCTTGAATGGTGGAAGGAGAAAAAAGTAGGTTGATGGTTACGGGAAATGTTAAATTAGTCACTTTTTCCTAATCTAATTCACGAAAACGGAGAAAAAAAGGTAATTTTGCAAACACAATGGCTTACTGGCCAATAATATATAATAAGGTAATGACAGAAAAAGAGCTTGTTCAATTGTGTAAACTTGGTGAGACTACCACTACTCAGTATAAGTTGGAGTTTACCACCCAGAAACAAATAGCCGAGGAATTGGTGGCTTTTGCCAATACCCGTGGCGGCGTAATCATCTTTGGTGCAGAGGATAAAACTGGCAAGATGATTGGACTGACCTATGAGCAAGTACAATATACGACCCGAGAATTGGGTAATACCGCTAACGAGCAAGTCCGCCCCATTATATATCTTGAAACGGAAGTCGTGATGCACGAAGAAAAAGCCTTTCTTCTGGCATACGTAAAGAATGGTGAATACAAGCCATACAAAGATTTATCAGGTAACATCTGGGTAAAGCAAGGAGCCGACAAGCGCAGGGTTACTGAAAACTCTGAGATTCGCAGACTGTTGCAGAGTTCTCACCAATATCAGGTAGATGAAGACGGTGTTGATGGAACCTCTGAGAATGATATTGATACCAAGGCACTCGATGAGTACTTCAAGAGCGTATTCAACAAACGTCCCGATGAATTTAAGACTCCAGTAAGTGCTGTCCTTAAAAATGCACATATCACTGATGACCTGGGCCGATTGACTATTGCCGGACTGATGTTCTTCTCCAAAGAACCACAGTTGTATAGGCCACAATTCTGCATCAAGGCAGTTTGGTTTATTGGCAATCATATTGGTGGTACGCAATATCATGATAGTCGTGATATTACGGGTACTATTCCTGAAATGTACGAGGATGCTATTCGTTGGCTGAAGTCATGTCTCAATCGACCTCAGAACGGGCAGTCATTTAACAGCGAGGGAATATTGGAAATTCCTGAGATAGTTCTTGAAGAGCTCGTCCAAAACGCTTTGGTACACCTGGATCTTCTGAAACCAGCAGCTATCAGATTGTTAGTATTTGATAACCGCATAGAGATTGTTAATCCAGGTTGCCTGCCAGATGGGCAGACAATCGAGGAAATCTTGATGGGTAACTCAGACCCAAGGAATCCCCAGTTAGCCCAATTTGGTTCCAAGACGATGCCATACAGAGGACTTGGTTCTGGCATTCCTCGTGTGATGTCAGAAGATTGTGACGTGGAGTTAATTGATCGTCCCGATGGCAATCAATTCATTGCCCGTATTTGGCGAACTACCCAAAAGGACGAACTTACTACCCAAAAGGCTACTGAAGAGCTGGTTTCTGCTACCCAAAAGGAAGAAATCGCTACCCAAAAGAGTAATAGCGCTACCCAAAAGCCTCTGACGACTACCCAAAAGTCAATTCTCGGCTACCTGAAAGAGCATCCTAAGGCAACGAGACAAGAAGTGGCAGAGGCTATTGGAAATATAACCGAAGATGGTATCAAATACAATATCGGCAGACTGCAACAATATGGATGCTTAAAACGTGAAAAAGGCCGCAAGAACGGCTTTTGGATTGTAATTGAGGATAACAAATAATGGAAATTAAGACACCGTGTACTGACGATGCCATTATTGTCTTAGATAATTTTAGACTGGTGGCATCATTTAGAGGAGTTGTGGCCCAGGGCTTTGGGCCATTAGGATATTGGAAAGAATCTGATTTTGACGATGAGGATAGCCGCAGACTAATGGTAGGCGACTTCTTTCAATTTAGGGATATTTACATAGAACAAGAGTCCCGATTAAAGAACAATGTATATGATAAGGTCCTTGAGATCAATGAAGAATTGCAAGGACTCTTATATAATTCAGTAAATTCTGTGGTTGCTCTAAGGCTAAAAGCAAATCAATTTCGCAAATGTGTCATGAGTAATTTTGAAACGGAAATTTGGTCGGTAAATAAATACAACCAATACCTGTTCTCACTAAAAAAGCATGATATCATAGGCAATGATTCATTAAATGAGGTTGCCTCCTTAATGGATTCTATCGGAATGCTCTATATGAATTCTGTCAATGTCATCAATCATTCCATTAACGAGCTTTTCGAAGCAATCGGAGACAAAACGATGTGTATTCCCTCCTTGTTCTTTTCTAAGGAGAAAGATGACACACTCCCGTTTCTTGTAGGTGATGAGGAACAAGCTGAAGAGAATAAACAGCCGATTAACAAGCGCGGAAGAAGACCTAAGTTCGATGGCCTGAAGGAAAACACATTGGAAGCATTCATTGAGTATAGCACGGGAAGCCGTAATAATGTAGATGCTTATGTCAAAAAAATCGTTCAGCAACTTGAACATTGTACTACAGGAGAAGATTTGGCAGCACTAACCATTGCATTGGAATATTGTAAAATAATCAAGTGTGTTGATAATGGTGGTGTAAGACTGTTCTGGAAAATGTTACATGACAGGTGTGATACCATTGTTGGCTATGAAGCCATGAACGATAGTTATAGAGGGCTCGTTTCATTCCACAAAAACGGGAATGTGTCTCCAGAATTTGCCACTGGAAGGAAGAATATATCAGAGTACATCGATATGTTTCAAGAAATGAATAATCAGTCCGGAGAATAAGTTCAGGAAGCCTCTATAGAGGCCAATTAATTCAATCAATTCAATTAAATGCCGTAACCTATTTAGTTGGTCTCAACACCATCCCTGGCCTGAAAATAAAGTCATAATTTTGCCCTCGAATTGAGAAAGACTCGGTTCGGGGGCATTTCCTTATGCCCCATATTAGAAACTTATTAATACATTCAAATATGGAGAATATAATCGTTTTAAATGGGGAACAGCTTGAAGATGTAATCTACAAGACTGTTAGCCGATGCCTCGAAGAGAAGCATATCGGCAATTATGTGGAGAAGCCGGAGGAAGATGGTTTCTACAGCCGTGACGAAATATGCAGTCTGCTGCATATCGCGTATCCTACTCTGTGGCGCATTGAGAAGTCGGGCATTCTGAAAAGTCAGAAGGTTGGGCGCAAGAACCTCTATTCAAAACAAGATGTCAATCTGCTTATCAAGTCGGGCAAGTTGGCAAAGTATGGTCATCGATAGAAATGTGTAAGGCTATGAGCATCTATGACTACATGAACCATTTCTGGTTTGAGAATGAGAATGACCCATGTTCTTTGAGTGAGGCTACTCTCTACTTCTATCTGCTGTATGAAGCCAACCGTCAGCACTGGGTGTCACCTTTTAAGGTAAGCACCCAGATGCTGGCGGCACGGCTGAACACTTCAAAGCAGAACGTGATGAAAGCAAGGGAAAGACTGAAAAAGAGAGGGCTGATTGATTTTTCCAAAGGAGAAGGCAAAGGCAAGCCTGCTTTATACACGCTTCACCTTTCGGAAGTGCAGACGTCGCAATTGTCCCAATTGACGCCCCCACAGTTGACCGATTCGTTGACCTCTGAGTTGACTCAATCGTTGCCACATTCCAATATAAAAGAAGACAATAATCAAAAAGAAGGGAAAGAAGAAAAGCATTCTCCCTCATCCGAATCTAAAAAAGAGTTGCCCCTTTCTGAACTCAGGGAAAAGCTGCTAAATGATGATCCTTGGCTCCTTGGATTATCAGAGCGACTTGCCAAGAATAAGATAATTCTCAATGGCGAAGAGCTGAAAGACAAAGTCAAGGAATTCTTCTCAGAACAGGAACTTAAGGGCTGTAAGGGAAAAGAAGAGGCCGACTGTCGCGATCATGTATTTAACTGGATTAATTACAAATACAAGAACAATTATGGAAATGAATCAAAGTGCAATGGCCAAATTAGCGCAATTAAGATCGAAGCTAATAGGCCGGAAGACTACACCGGGTTTTGCTAAATTCCCGATGTCAATAGAGGAAGCTGCTCTTTGCATTAAAGCAGCTTACCAAATAGAGGTTGAAAAGCGTGGAAACACTTTTGCCGATAGCAATGAACTGCAAGACCAGATTTTGCAGATAGCAAGGCTCTTTACAGAACCCACGACCAAATTTGGCCTTCTGTTGTGTGGTGGCGTGGGTAACGGCAAGAGTACGATGATGTATGCTTTGCAGAACCTTATCAGAAGTCTTGAAATACCTTTTAATGGTAATACGACTATTGGTACCTACGGGATGAGAATCGAGAGTGCCAAGTTCATCTATAACCAAGTAAAAGTTGACTCTAAAGAATACAGACAAATTCAAGAGACCAACATGCTGGGTATTGACGATCTTGGCGAAGAGGAACCAACTTTCATCGACTATGGCAATCGCGTTACTCCTGTGATTGACTTGCTGTCATATCGCTATTGCAGGATGCTCTTCACTATGGTAACCACAAATCTCACCCCGGCCCAACTTCGGATTCTTTACGGCATAAGAATCGCAGATCGCATTAATGAGATGATGCTCATCATTCCATACGCGAACCCTTCGTTCAGGACTCCGATGCCGGATGATGCAGATGCAGAAAAACAGTAATTATGTAAATATGTAAAACTGCAATTATACAAATATGTATTTCTGTAATTCTGCATCATTATGGTACTGGCCGTTATGGGGGCTATGCTGCCCCCTATACCCCCTTCCACGCAACAGAGTTGCGATTGCCTATCGCGTCGCGAGGTTTCTACCTTCATTCCGTCGCAACAGCCGTTCTGCGCCTTACTCTGTGCGCAGCCCGACTGTTCCCTACGGGAATCAGGTAGCACACTAAGGGTTATGCCAACCCTTGTGTGCCAGAGTGACCTCTCTGGACTCCGCTCAGGCTCTGCCTAAGTACCGCGAGGGGAGTGGCTTCTCCCCTTCGAGCCCTACCGCTGGAGTGACCCTCCCCAGACCCCCGCTTAGGACTTTCAGCCCTAAGTAATCGGCTTGCCGCTTGCTACCAACGGGACGCAAGAACCCGACCAAGGAGAAACGTTCTCCCTGGACTCTCTCGTCAGAAAGACTGCCACCATGGCATCTTCTTAATTACTATAAATCTGAATTATATAATTTCTAATTTTATACAATTATGAAAACATCAATACATATATGCGCTGCCAAGTATGGTGCCGAGAAGCACAACAGGCGCGAAAAGGAAATGAAGCATGTTCATTCCGAGTATTCACATCTTAATAAGTGCTGGGAAGCAGAGGACTTCAAATCGGTAGCCGATGAGATCCGCAAGGCTAAAGAACGCTATTCCAGCCATCACTTCTGTCGCAAGGCAAAACTTGATAAGAATGGAAAACAATTGACAATGCCTGCTTACGACAAAAGGACGGGCAACCCAATCGTTGACCCAAGAACCGGACTTCAAAAGGTCGTTCCAGAATGGGAACTTGACTTGTCGAAGCCGAAGAAGATGCCGAAGAACTCAGAGCCTATCCGTGAAGGTGTAGCCGTCATCACAGAGGCTACGACGATGGAGCAGATGAAGAGTCTGGCTAATCAGATTGAGCAACGTTGGGGCATCAAGACGAAAGCTATCTATGCTCACCTTGACGAAGGACATGAGCATCTTGTTACAGACAAGGATCATCAGCAAGGAAAGTATCTTGATTCCGCAGAAGGTTCGACAATCTTTCTATGGAACCACCATGCTCACTATGTTTTCGATTGGACTGATCATGAGACTGGCCAGTGTATCAATCTAAACCGTCATGATATGTCGGAACTTCAGGACATGTTGGCCAACGCCCTCAAAATGGAACGTGGCAAGAAAAGTGACAAGAAATGGCGCGATGCCCATGCTTTCAAGGCTGAGCAGGAAGCCATACGTGCCAAGGAGGTTGCAGAATATACGGAACGTAAGAAAGAAGAATCGAGACAGATCCAGAAGAAAATAGAGGCTAGTAATAGTAAGTTGACCAAACTTCAGGAAGCCATTGACGAATTGCTTTCTGCAACAAGTGTTCCAGAGGAAGAACTGGAGGCGGTGCCATTTGCTGATATGACATTCTCCTTCCAGGGGTCAAAGGAGCCGTTGACCGTTAAAGACCTTATTAATATGACATTGTCACGACTTGACCGGGAAATCAGTACACCCATTCCTATGTTGAAGCGTGAAGAATGGCAAAAGGAACGCAATGCCAAGACTAAAGAGATTGTTACCACTCTTCAAAGCCAGTTACTCAGCGTATCGAAACTGCACAAGAAGAAAATCAACGATGTCGGCAAGAAGATGTATCTCGATGTCAAACAGAAGATAGCCTTAGCTGTTGAGACGGACAAGGAGAACATGGCTTTGAGACAGCGTATCTCAGAACTCGATGAAAGAGCCGTAGCCCGTGAGAAGAGTAGAGCCGATGCCGCAGAGCAGAAAGCACAGGAGCAGACAATGAGAGGAGATCGTGAAGAGAAGAGAGCTAATGAGGCAGAAAGCCGTCTTTCTGATATAGAGCGTTTCATTCGTTTGTCAGGTGCATCAGAGGCATACGAACATTGGAATTTTCTCCATGCCGTTGTCAAGAAAGCGGCTCAGGCCCTGGCTGATTGGGCTCATAGTACAGCATCCATCTTCAATCATGACGATGAACGCACCATTGGTCAGGGCATCATAGCCCAATGCCAGCTTAACGGTCTCAATCCTTGTCAAGAGTCTGATCGCATGAAGGCTGCAAGCAGTATTGCTGATATGGCAGGCTCCATTGTTGGCAGTATTGGCAGGTTCCAGTGGGACATTGCTGTAACACGTATAGGCCAGCTCGCATCAGAAATGAGACTCTCAACAGGTGGCCAGTCTGTTGGTGGCAGTAATGGCCGCTCGGCGACGACAGGAGACGCTTGCCTAAGCAAGAATGCTGACGAGCTGACAAATTGGGATGGCACCAAGAAACGAGGGTTTGGCATTTAAACATCTCTTCTAATGCGAATAGACGGGCTTGAAATCATGCGCAAGTCCGTCTGTTCTCGTCTAAATCCCGTTTATACTCGTCTAAGCCAGTCTTAAACGCCAGTTTATGTTTTTTGCGCATTAGAAAGGCAAATCTGTGACAGGCTTTTTCTATCTTCCACCAATTCACCATTCATGAATGGCGAATTGAGAATCTTTCCTTTGTTCGTACTCTACGATATAGAATCCTATTAGTCATGTCCTAGTCGTGGCGTTGTGGTTGATTACCAACTGAGCATCCTGCCGCAAAGCTTCAAGCTATGAAAAAGGTCGGGGCATATAAAGAATTGAATGAGCCTGTATCTACCCATAGCCATTTGCATATCTTGTATATTCATCATAATTTCATCGCAAAAAAAAAATTTAAGTAGATTCAAATAACCTCCTGAACTCAACTGAATAATCAGAAGCAGAATCATTGTCATACAACACAACTGCATTCTCATCATTTTTATTCTCTGCATTTTCTGACCAGTTATACGATCCGGTAATCACTTTCTGATTATCAATGATACAAAATTTATTATGCATTATTCCACCTCGCGTTCCACGAATAGCTTTAAATGGTATATTGTCTATATCAACACCAAACTCGTTATTGGTGTGGTCTTTAAAATAAACGACCTTAACATCAAGTCCTTCTTTGAACTTCTCTACTAATTTATCCGCAATACGCTGGTTCGTAAACCATGCGATTGCAACATGAATAGAAACTCGTGCTTCATCTAAGTCTTTAACAATTTGATTTGCGATATTATTGAAATACGCCTCGCTCCCTTTTCCTGCAATACCCATTTTTGGGGGTATACCAAATCCAATATTGATGGAGCCTGAGTTGTTTTCTACATATAATGAATTAGAACCATTCTGTATGATTGTTCTATTTTGCATTGCTCGCCCCTCTTCTTTGAGAAGAGCTTCTGGCGGATTGCTTCCCTGCTTTATCTTCTCCAGTAACTCTTTTGCCTCCGCAGGATTATATATGCAACAGTCGCAACGTTCGTCGTTGGGGATGAAGTCAACATAATATAATAAGTGGTGTTCAAGCTCGATTCCAGTCTCCCGCTCCAGTTCCTGCATGTCGATACCAAGTTCTAGCAGTTGAGCAGCCCAGAATCGAGCAATATCCTTCAGAATATCATAAAAGAACTGAAAGTATTCTTCCAAAGGTGTTAGCCCTGGTTCTCTACTGCTACTGTCATACATCATGCCCTCACGCAGCCATGCCTTCTCTGCAGCAGAGACGAGGAGGTAGTCTTTTTTGACTTTGCTAACATCTACGCCAATGGCCTCAAGCGTTTTTGTGTCATATAAATATTTTATAGGACATTCTTTGTCATCTGGCACTTTTTCAAGAAGCTTCGCGGGAATCGCCCAGTAGTCTTGGTTGCCATTAACCCACTTCGTAAAACCATGCACCTTGCGCATCATGTCGGCAGCCATTTTGCGACACATCTGGCGCCCGTCCTCCTTGCTCTTGCCCTGCTTGGCCTTGTCTATCATCTCTGCCACGGCCTGACGTAACTTCTTGTTCGGGTCCGGCCTGCCGTCAAGGAAGAAGTTACATTTGTCCTCACCAAACCTTCTGATGCATTGCGCCACAAATGCTTCGTTTTCTGGAGTACCCCTGTGTTCACCTAACACTAGCTTCACGCATCTGATAGCATGGCAAGATAGATTAAACTCAAGATGGCTTAGAGCCTTGTTGTAAAACTCTCTTGGAGCCATAGGCTTACGAGCCTGCAGCTGACAAAATAGTTCTTCTTCATTTATTTGTTTCATGCCTGCAAAATTACACAAAATCTATGAGAATCTATGTTTTTTTGGCCCTTCTGTCACTTTTTTCGCCATTTTTTTAATAATGTGGTGTCTGGTTACAAATAAAATTTGTAATTTTGCAACTGTTATCTGCCTATGGTTGCTGTGAGGCACAATGAGATGTGCGGAGCTGCTGGGTAGAGCACTACATATTGAAAGGCGTTACTGACGCTTTGTTTTTGGACTTCGAAACTTCCACAATCGAATACAGGACAAGAACATTGCAGATGTGACTCCACGGGGTGTAGTATATACTCTCCGTAGTGTGCTGCGAGGATCGAGTATCCTCAACGCACACTTTACGGGTGTCTATATACCTCAACGTGGGTGTTAACTCTGTCTGTTTTCCTGTAAGGCTGTGGAAGGCCGCGAAGTCGAACGGGCAGAAGTTAAGCACCCACTTTTTTGTATGTAGGTGACAACTTTGTTTAATTACAGGTTTTGGTGCTTGCCTGTTGATTTTGATAAAGTGCCAAAGGCTCAAGAAATAGTTAGATTAGAATCCCAACTAAAATTGGGAGAATGCACAAAAGTAATGAAACAGATACCAGAAGGCAGAGTAGACTGTATCATTACTGACCCTCCTTATAACCTTGGTTTGTTTATGCATAAAAGGAATACGAACCTAAAGAAAATGCGTGAAAACCAGTTCGCTTATGCAGGATGGGATAATTTAGAGTACAAGGATTGGAAACGTTCTATGTCAAAGTTCCTTTCTCAATGCCAAAGAGTTTTAAAGAAACGAGGAACTCTTATCATTTTCATGGCGGTAATAAAAGTCTCTGACATCATTGAATTGGCAGAGAAAGCAGGATTCTATTATAAGACTACAGGTATTTGGCACAAAACCAATCCGATGCCAAGAAACATGAATCTTCAATTTGTAAACTCTACAGAATGTTGGTTATACTTTATCAACAACGGAACTTCTGGAACATTCAACAATGATGGAAAAGTAAAGCATGATTTCTTGGAATCTTCTGTATGTCCTATGTCAGAAAAGAAGCATGGAAAGCACCCTACACAGAAACCTCTTTCCATTTTAAGAGAATTGATAGAGTCTGTTACTAATTCTGATGATATGGTTTTAGACCCATTTATGGGTAGTGGTTCAACATGTGTTGCAGCTGCAGAGTTAGGCAGAAGGTATTACGGAATCGAATTAGACGAGAAATACTACAAGATAGCAGAACAAAGAATAAACGAAATAAATGTGAAATGATATGATAGTTGCCGATTTGTTTGCAGGTGTAGGTGGAATGTCTGAAGGATTCAAAATGGCAGGTAATTTTGAAATAGCATTTGCCGTTGAATTTGACAAAGATATTGCTTATGCTTATCAAAAGAATCATCAAGGTACGGATGTCTATGCTACAGATATATGTAGCATCGACGTTAAAGAGCTCCATATAAAACACCCAAGAATAGATGTAATCATAGGAGGACCACCCTGTCAAGGATTCTCTCAGAAAGGTAAACGTTTAAGTTTAGACGATCCCAGAAACTATTTGTTCCAACAATACGTTCGTTTCGTTGAAGAGTTTAGGCCCAAATACTTCGTCTTGGAAAACGTGCCCAACATTCTGACTGCTTCAAATGGATATTTCAAAGGACAAATAATCATGGCTTTCAATAAACTTGGCTATGATGTAAAATGTGGCGTGCTTAAGGCTTCTGATTTTGGCGTCCCACAAGATAGGCATAGAGCGGTTTTCTTAGGGCAATTGGACAAACTAGAAATAGAGTTACCATTACCCAATGGTATTAGAACTTCTATCAAAGATGCTATATATGACCTGCCCTTCATCGCTTCTGGAGAGGGAGAAGAAATCAGCGAATATGACAAGAAGCCCACAACAAAGTACCAAAAGTTCATGAGGGGGAATTGTAACACACTCTATAATCATGTAGCTACGAAACACAATGCTGTAGCACTTCGAAGGCTTGCGATGATCCCCAAAGGTGCGGGCAAGGAAGTTCTCCCTTCAGAGGAAAGAACAAAATCTATCTATAGCGGAACATGGTCGAGAATGATAGAGAATGATATTTCTGTAACAATAACCACAAGATATGATACCCCCTCTTCAGGCAGATTCACTCATCCAATATTGGATAGATGTATAACAACGAGAGAAGCGGCAAGAATACAGTCTTTTCCTGATTCATTTAGATTCTTCGGTAATAAGACTTGTCAGATGAAACAAGTTGGGAATGCAGTTCCACCACTATTAGCCAAAGCAATTGCAGAACAAATTAATAAGAATGAGATATGAGTTACCCACAAAAAGCTGAAAGCTTAAAAGTTAATGATGCCAAACTTGGTGGCAAATACAGAATGAGCAATATTAGGGAGTTTATAGCTCTCGCTTATCTTTTGTACATAAGTTCCGGACGTCAGTCTTCTGTTAATTATTCTGATGGAGAAAACAGACAAGACAGGCTTGTACTGAATAAAGAGTATGCGGAAAAGATTGGAAGATTGCTTGACATTGACGATGTTAATGGAATGCTATTAAAGAATCCCTTATTAACGGGACAGTTTGAATATATTCTTGTTGCAATGGAAAGGGTGTTCTGCATGGGCTCAGTTCGCTTTAACAATTCTGCTTACAACAACTCTAAGGAAAGAACTGGTGGTACTCGCTATCCTAAAACTTTATTATTCTCCACCAATATGCTTTTGCTTGACTTGATAGTTACAGGATTTGAGAAAGATATTCGGAAAGAATGCTTAAAAGTACATGACCCACGATGTGGGAATGAAAGTCAAAGAACCGATGCGTTTGCGGCCTATGCCGCAAACGTAAAGTTCCCTTGTTAGCGGAATTTGCCTACCTTTGCACCGGCAAGCAAGAAAG
>Ga0247609_10000198_pt1 | contig 88588 bp, 69 predicted proteins | sample 172DNAGHGlowgp2_FD_193487 | JGI IMG/M metagenome (GOLD analysis project Ga0247609, IMG submission 193487) | Sheep rumen microbial communities from Palmerston North, Manawatu-Wanganui, New Zealand - 1728 DNA GHGlow gp2 | ecosystem: Host-associated > Mammals > Digestive system > Stomach > Rumen ...
GCATCAATCAACTTAAAATCTTTGTTTTTGATTTTCAGCCAATTATTGAGTGATAGGACTTCTTTTTTATGTTTACTATAAAAGTTATTTAATTTTTGTTTAAGTTGTTCATCCATTGTTTATTAACTGTTTTTCAGTTGATTTTTCCAGAACCCGTTTTTCCTCCAAGCCTCTTTAAAGAAATCTTCAAGTACGTCTGCAGCAACTTGTCTAACCGCTTTCTTGAACTCACGTTCCTTGATATAGTCATTTAGTTTTGCATTAATCATGCTTTTGACTTCTTGCTTTGACAGTTCCTCAAGAACCATCTGTCTTATTCTACTTTCATTCATAGACTTTTTTAAAATAAATATCTAATTTACACAGGAAATGCCGCCATTTCTGACGGCATTGCTCTGATACAAGAAAATATAGGGAATTATTGTTGTTTTGAACCGAAATCATCACCTGGCACCATGGACTGATTTTCTCCATTATTTGTTGGTTCACTATCATTCCCTTTTACTGACATAGGTGCTTTATCACCCATTGAAGCAATCTCTTTCTTCCAATTTTCATAGAATCCCCAAATTACATTCAGTTGTTTCACAACCTCTTCGGTAAGTTTAAGGCTGTCGGTGTAAATGTAACAACCTGCGTTTTCACCATTAAGGTGCATTTCGAATTTAGCATTATCTAAATCTTTTGCGATTTCGCCCCTAAAGATTACATTTTCACCCTTTGGAATATATAACATCGGGTTTTCAGTATTATTGAAATCTGCTCCAAATGTCTGTCTTGCTGAATCCATATACTGCCCAAGCATTTCATCTTGATTAGTGTACGGTACTGCTTCCTGACTATCTTCTGCATTTTCCATTTCGTACAGGGTTTGTCTGAACTTGTTTATGGTTTCGTATAATTGTTCTTTAGCCATCGTTTTATCGTATCTTTTACTTTATAAGTCAATCTGTGCACCAAACCATCTATACATGAAACCAAATCTTCTCTTTTTCTTTGGTTTCTCTTCTTGTTTGGTTTCTTCTGCAAGTTCCTGAACTTGTTTTTCATTAATGCAAGTTTGTGAACTTGTTCCTTGGGTGACAGAAACCACATTGCTGCCATACTCATCAACAGGAATCTTATATTCTTCCGCTTCATTTGTTTGACAGTTTGCGGTTTCTTCTCCGCTTTCCTCTGCTTCAATCTGTTCTTCCCGATTTGGGGTCTCATTCAGGACATCGTTGCATTCGTTGGTTTCTTCCTGTTGTGTGGCTTTCTGAACGTTATCCATCATGGACTGTGTGTATTCAAACTTTTCATCATCTCCGTTGGCCATTTCCTTCATTTCAGAAATTTGTTTTTCGGTTGGTTCTGGTATAGTATTATCAGCGATTTCGGCATTATCCAACACTTCTTCGTTGTCTTTTAGTTCATTAACTTCTTCAGAGTTGTTAACGTTGACTTCAACAGTCACTTCTTCGACTGTATTTTCCATAACCTTCTCAACCACAACGGGTTTCTCTTCTTCCTTAATTTCAACATTTTCAACAACCTTTTGGTCTTCCAATTTAACGGTTTCCTTCTTCGTTGTCTTTGGTTTGCTCGTTGTTTTTTTGGACTTATTAGTCTCTTTTGTCTTTTTATTTGCCATAACTTTATCATTATATAATTATTATCTTAAACTGCAAAATGTGTCAAATTCTTCGGACATTAACGCATTTGTTTTCATTTTGACCAATGCTTTATCCTTGATTTGCCTCACTCTTTCTTTTGTAAGGTTCATTTCATCACCAATTTCATCAAGTGTGCTTTCCTTATTTCCATACAAACCAAAATATAATATCAATATTTCTTGTTCTCGTTTCTCAAGGCATTCCATTAATTCAGTAAGTGACGTATCCCTGCTTTGTGTATTTATCATCTCATCTTCAAACTCGTTATTGATAATATTGGAGTTTTCTTCATATTCATTATCCACATTGTTATAGTTCAACCCCTCAAAATCAATTATGTTATTGTTTATTACAGAATTAATATACTCCTGTATATAAGCCTTTATCCACCATACCGCATATGAAATGAATCTTATTCCTTTTTTTTCGTCAAAATTTCCAACTGCCTTAATCAATCCGAAATTCCCTTCTGAGATTAGGTCGGCAAAATTGACCCCATACTTTCTGTATCTCTTTGCAATACTGACAACGAATTTAAGGTTGCTCGTAATTATCTTTTCGTACGATTTTCTATCTCCATTGTGGAACTTTTCAAACGTCCTAAATTCTTCGTCCTTTGTCATGGGTTTGCATCTTTTCAAATCCCTGAAATAAACATCAAGTTCCTCTATCCGCTCATAAAACTTAACTTCCTCATTCATTTTAAAATTAAAAATTCTACTTTATTTTGGACATCTCTATAACTGAAATACCATCCTTATCCTTAGTGACGGTAATAACATCATCATGCCAATCACTAATTAGTTCATTATGCGTTATGTGTATAATGAAGTCGTAAGATTGTGTCATCCTATTGAATAATTCCTTCACGTTTTCATAGTTAGAAACCGCAACACCATCAAGAATTTCATCGTAAACCGTAAAGTTAGGTTTTGCTAATGTGGCGATACACGATAAAGCATGTCTAACAGCAACAGAGGCCATAACTGTTTCAAAACCAGAAGCGCATGTGCCAAGGTCAAGTCTTTGACCGTTTCTGATTAAGTCCATACACACCTTATTATCGTCGGATACGCTTATCTCAACATTAAAATCACATAGACCTTTCAATAATCTTGCAATCTCGTTGTTAAGTATTGGTAATGCTCTGCGCAACACAATCTTAATAATTCCATTTTTACCAACCATCTCTTGGTAAATAGCCCAGTTTCTAATAATTTTCTCTTCTTCGGTGAGAGTTTTTACAATTTCTTCTCTTTTTGTTATTTCTTCCTCATAATGCCTTATTGCGCTTTTCTCTTTTTCTATCGTTCTGAGTATTGTATCACGTATTCCGTTCTCAGTCTTTATATTGGCTTCTATAACACGTAATCTGCCTTCAATCTCATTATTATATTTAATATTTTCCCTATTTGTTTCAATTAATTCTTTTTGGGAATTAAGGTCTTTGATTTTAAGTTTTAATGCATCAATATTTGATTTCAATGCAATCATCTTTAATTCCAGTTCTTTCTTCTGTTGGAGTCTTTTCCTCTCTTCTTCCATTAACGCCATTTTCTTGGTGATTTCTTCGCATTCGCTAACAAGTTCTTCAATCTTTTTCTTATTCTCGATGCCAAGATTTATTAATTCCTGAATTTTTTTCTCATTTTCATTGATTGCATCGGTCTGTTCTTTTGCGTTAATCTTTTGACCGCAAGTTGGACATTTTTCGGACTTTATAAGACTATCAATACGTGTATTTTCATTGCGTAATGCGGCTATGTTTGCCTTTAGTTCAGCATTACTTATACGCAAGTCATTTTGTTCGTTTTGTTTTTCTTCTTTCGTTTTAGATAGTAAATTGTATTCTTCTTCATCAAATGATGCATCTCTGACCTTCTCATACTCTGCCTTGTGTTTGGTCATTTGACCTCTTTTTGCCTCAAGTTCAATTGTTTTCATATTTACATTATTCTCAACAGTTTGAACATCAAGGATTTTTAGTTCTTCCTTAATTTCACGCCTTTTAGAATAAACATCAGCACGTTCTTTTTCTTGTTCGGAAATACGATTATCTGTTTCTTCTAACTTTTTGTTTTCTTCTTCAATTTCTCGCTCACTTTCTACTACATTGACCTTAAGTACACCTATTTCATCAACAATCTGACTTTTGTTATGTTTGTTCGAAAGAAGTTTTGGATTTTCGTTCTTTTTCCATATATCCTTTGCAATTTCCTCTTTTTTCTCAATAGATAATAATCCAAGCCACTTTGAGAATAGTCTTCCCTTGTCGCTTTGACCCATTCTAAGCAAATCTCCAAGTGTATATGCAGTTGCGGAAATGACAAGATTAAAATCTTCAACGCTTCCAATTGATTCCCTTATAATATTATTGGTTTCGGCATTGTTTTCACCTTCGCAATTGTCGATTTCCTCCAAATTCCCGTCTATGACCTTAAAGTATTCAAGTTTCTGTTTGGCCTTGCTCTTCTTTGTCCGCTTTGATAAAGCAGGTCTTGTAACAGTTCTTCTGATTACATAATCAATACCACTTATTTCCAACCCTGCTTCTACGACAACTTCAGTTGCTTGTGGGATATAAATATTAAACACACTATCAAGGGTTGGTGACTTTTGTGCTTTACCAAATAAAGCAAACCTAAGTAAATCAATGGCAAAAGTTGTTTTTCCACACTGATTTTCAGGCTGACCATTCAAAAGTACAAGTCCGTGAAGATTGGTAAAATCAAAATAATTATCTTCTCCATAAGAAAGATAGTTCTTCCATTTAACATACTTAAATTTATAAGACTTGTATTTTGAGTATGAATCGAAATCAATAAACGCGTTGACTCTTTCATCTATCGCTATAATGTCTTCAAGATTCACATCATTGATTTCATTGAGTTTAAGATATTCGGCCAATAATTGCTGTTGAAATTTTGGGTCTTGTATGTTGTTAATAATATCTGAGGCCAACGATATATCGTCTCCGTTTTCATCAACTGTAATCGGAATTAAATTAACCTCAACATTTTTAATTGGCACACCATACTTCTCGGATATTTCATGCCTAAGCGAGTTTTTCTTCTGCTCGTTAAAATCTATTTGACGTAATTTCAGGTCAAATATAAGTTTGTCTGTTTTCTTTATATCTTCTCTCATTTTGTTTTTAATTGGCGTTTCTTTTTCTTTGTATCTATTGTTTCGTTAAGTTCTGGTGCTTTCTTTTCCTCGATGTAAGTTCCAGTGCTTACATCTTGATTTGGTTCTACCAAATCTTTGTTTGGTACATCCGTTTCTTCTTCGACATATTCAATTGGTTTTAAAACGGGTTTCTTTTTGTTTATTTTTTCATTCAAATCACCAAACCTATCAATATTGAATTTTTCTTCGATGATTTTTGATAGGTATTCGGTGTATGTCATATTATTAAGTTTGCAAAAGCGTTTTATATTATCACCTAATTTATCGTCTACTTCTATTGTTATTCTCATATTAATGTTAGTTCATATTCGCTTATTTTCTTTCCTGAACAAAGCATTCTCATTATTTCTTTATAACCATATTCCTGATACAATAATGATGGGTCATAGCCATCAGGTGTCTCAATAAGGTTAATTCTTCCCTTTAATGCTTCTTTTCCGTTAAGAAACTTATAAATTCTGTATGCGTCTTTAATAGCGTCATCATCAAGAAATATGTTAATTTCTGATTTAGAGCGTTTTGTTAAAGCGTCCAACACAGCACTTTCGTTATTTATGACTTTACCCAATAACGGTATTGAATTAGGAACTACAATATGGTCAAACGGCCCTTCAACTAACGTTATGGGTTCATACCAATTTATTTTTCCTTCATTAAATACAATACTATGTTTAGGGACTTTTGCGTTTTTTGCCTTTTGTTTATTCTTTCCTGTATAATCTCTTCCAACCCAATATGTCAAATTGCTGAATGAATCATAAGAAGGTATATAAACCCTATGTCTTAACGAATAATCGGGGTTTGACGATATGTACCCTATGTTATATGATTTAATTATTTTGTCATCTATGCCGCGCCCCTTAACGTATTGATACGCATCTTTTGCATCTTTGCTGTCGGGTTTTAACGGTTTAAAGCCATCTGGAAGTGATAATTCCTCAAACTCATTAAATTCGTCTATAATATCTTCCCCAATAGAGAATTCATATTTTTTTGACTGTTTAAAGTCATTATATATTTCTTTAAACTCGGTTATTATGTCTTGTGGTGCATATGTTTTAAGTAATTTAATGATAGTACCCTTTGTTCCATCGCTATCACCACATTTCCAACAATGATAGCCACCACATCCTTTTGCATGCAAATCAACCTTTACCTCAAGGTTATATTTTCCATCAGGTGTCCCAAAATTCTCTTCTGCACAACATGGGCAGTTGAACGAATACCACTCTCCACACTGTTTTCCGTATTCGCCCAAAAACGAAGATAATAATGTTATAACCTTTTCTTCCATGTGCGCAAATATACTACAAAAAACATGTTATTCCAAATCACATGTCAGTTTTTTATCAAAAATTTCGTATACTGGTATACTATCCAGTTGACTTAATAAAAAAAATATTTTATGCTTATTTAAAAAGCATTAAATATTTTATGGTTAACAATACTATTAAACGAGTATTTCTAGGCTTAGACGTTTCTACCAAAACCGTTGGTGTTACAATTGCAAGTGAAAATGAGAAAGGTGAAATCAAAATATTATTGGTTACACATCTAAGACCAAAAATACCAACTAAAATAAAAGGTACTGAGGCCCTTTTTATGAAAAGCAATATTATTTGTGAAGAACTTGCCAAATATAAAGAATACAATATAACCAATGTAGTTATTGAAGAACCTTTAATTGGTAGCAACAACTCAATGACAGTTGCAACACTATTAAGATATAACGGAATGATTTCACAATCGGTTTATAATATTCTCGGAATTGTACCTGAATTTATATCATCATATGATGCAAGAACATTTGCTTGCCCACATTTGATGGCCATCAGAAAATTCAACAAAAAAGGTGAAGTGTATCCAGAAAACAAAATAAGGAACGCCATTAAAAAAGGCGAACTCGTCTTATTTGGACAATACAGTTTTGATTGTGCGAAAAAACTCATACTTTGGAACTACGTGTCGGAAAAATTTCCGTATATTGAGTGGCAATATGATAAAAACAACAATCTGAAAGAAGAAAACTTCGACGCAAGCGACAGTCTGATTTGTGTGCTTGGCTACATTTCAAAAGAAAAATACAAAGACACTAAACCAGAAATCATAACTTCTACGGAAGAAAAAACCGGAAACGGAACTCTTTTCCATTATACCACACGATTCTGTGGACAAGAGTTTGAAAAAATTATTGAACTTTAATTTGTGTTTTTGATAATGTTGTAGTATATTTGCCGAAAAAGTTAAAAAAAATGATTAAAAAGGTTATACACATAGCGGACTTACACATACCGAATAACACAAAAGACAAGCCATTCGGTGACATGATTAAACAAATGGTTGCCGACATTCTAAAAGAAGTTCAAGATTGCAAGTCCAAAGACGAAGTTAGGATTGTATTAGTTGGTGATATATTCAGTCAGAAAATACGTGTTTCAAATGAAGCGATGACATTATTTCATGAACTGTTAAATTACCTAAACGAGATTGCACCAACGATAATCATTGCCGGAAATCATGACATGCTTGAAAACAACACAGACAGAATGGATTCGATAACCCCGACATTCGAAATTAACGGTGTATATGAAAATATAACATTTGCAGACAAAATTTTGGATTATACAAGTGGCTATATCGTTGATGACAACGTTGTATGGGTTGTTTACTCTATTTTTGACAAATTTGCAAAGCCCAATCTGAACGGCGTTACCGAAAAATATCCTGATAAAAAGTTCATTGGACTTTATCATGGTGAAGTAACGGGTGCTGTAACGGACACAGGAAGAATGTCGGACAGTGGAATTGACACACGGGTATTCGAGTGTTGTGACTGTGTTATGGCCGGACATATTCACAAGTTTCAAGAACTTAAAAAAAATGGCGTAAAAATCGTATACCCCTCTTCTGTGTTTCAAAAAGATGTTGGTGAGAATATAAGCATGCACGGTTTTGTTGTTTGGGATTTAGATACAATGAAGTATCATCATCACGAAGTAAAAAACGAATATCGTATGCTGAAATTCGAAATTAATTCTTATGATGATGTAAGTGAAGATAAAGAAATCCTAATCAACGCGTAGTGTCTGGTTTTCCTTTCTGTGTAACAAGTAACTTTGTTGTTGCGTTAGGCCTCATTGCATTTGTCAAATAGACTATACACTTTCTTTGTGTCGTGTAAGGGTTACTTTTAACGGTAATCCTTATTTCGTGCCCTTCCACTGTACAACTACTTATAAAATCAGCATAATTTTCAGTATAAACAGCAGAATCTTCAGGAACAGTTTCAACACGTGAATATAATGTTCCACCTGTATGTTCAAAAATCAATTCATCTGGATTGCAAACAATTGAACCCTGTTCTTCATTCTCTTGCGCATTCATATAACTCTCAATTAGATTGGTCAACTCTCCCATAAGACTATTGTAACAATCCATATCACCGCGTTTAGCGCAAATTAAGATTTCTTCTATTAAGCCATTGGTGTAATCTTTTTGTGGAATAAAACTTTCTTGGTATGAAGGTCTTGTGTTTATTGTGACATTCTTTTTTGGTGTGGTTGGTATCTCTTCTTCAACGCCAGAATCATATTTGACAATAAACGTATCAACCGCATCTATGCAATCCACATTATATACTGAAACCTCATAATAATAATCATTAACGATTAGTTGCCTTATTGTTGAATTTCTTGGATGGCACTCCTTTACTTCTAAAGGATATACTTTTCTTGCTTCTGTTAAACACTTCTCGGTATAGTTGCAATTAATGTTTCCATAGTTTATGATTTTAAAGCCCGTTCTTTTCTTTGTTTCTTCGTCAAACACATATTCTATTTGGAAAGCATTATCATAAACAACAGGCTTAATATATTCTTTTTCTTCACTTCCTGCATTTTCTTGTATGATGAGTCTATGATATTTCTTAACTTTTTTTATCCTAAAATCTTCTCTACCACCTACACATACAACAGAAAACATCTTTTCTTCAACTCCATCGGGCAGTGATTCCAATGTGACCACATCATCAACACCAACTACCTCTACTGAATATTCATGTGCCTGTTGAACAACAGACAAATTGATTGTATTCTCAACTGCAACATCGTCAACATAATTTATGTTACTAACATTATGATAGAACGAAATCATACCCATCCTATCCTCATTAGAATAGTTGTTTCTTATTAAAAGTGTAATAAGATTTCTGTTTCTGATTACCGTAATCCATTCATCATTACATTCAAAATAAAATGAATTATTTAATGTATCAAAAGACCCATCGCCAAAGTTATCGTCAACAATAACAAGCAACTCAACCTTTATTGAGGTTGAATTAATGTCTGTATTGACACTTTCTACTTCAATTCTTTGCTCATCAAGTGGAATTTCTTCCCACGCTCCTAAATTGGAACGTAGTCCCCTCATTTCAACATCACCATCACCTGAATTATGTGATTGATTCTGATATACTCTTAAACTTGCCATGTTAATCGAAATCTTTTAACACTAATATTGCAGTTGACGGTATTACCTGCATTATATATGGTAACATCGTGTCAAAGAAATATTTTCTATAGTTCTCATCTATCTTTACATATGTGCGTGTTATAGTCTCACCCTCAAGTTCATATGTTTCAGTTACTTCTGTACCAACTTTGTTAGTTAGTATAATTACCTTGCTATTAAGATAATATCTAACGCTATTAAGAATTGCATTTAAATTGGCGGCTTTATTTTCCAATATAACAATTTCATCAAACCCAACACAACCGGCTTTCTCTTTCAGTTCTGCAACTATTTCATCCCTTTTTTTCTTTATTTTTGCAAAGAATTTATCTCGTTCTTCTGAATTTTTAAGAAAATTAAACAATTTATCATGCATATCTTCAGCCTTTAAACGCTCTGAAACAAAAAATTCAAGGTCTTCCATATCGGTTCTTGTCCCTTCATCAAGTGAATAATTGTTCAATATATAGAAGAAAGGCTGATTCATGTAGTTAAGATATTCTTGTCCCAAGTCATAGAGACCATAACCAACATGCGGGTTATTACCAATATCGGTAGATATTATACTATCAAGATACATTGCCTTATCATAATAGGCACTTCCATCATTATCTTTAATGTTAGTCCACGAAGAATAACGTTCAACAAAAACATCATTATTACAATAATAGAAATGTGTAAAGTGCTCTAAGTCTTCTTCGCCAATACCTTCATCGTATTGGGTAATGTCGGAAAGGTCTATCACATAATATATATCTTCTTTATTTACATCAAATGGATTTAATGACAAAAGTTCTGTAATATTTCCAACAACCTTCAAATATGAAAGTGTTTCCATAAATTCGGTTACACGTGTTGAATCATCATTATCAGCACCCCATCCACCTTTTGTTTGGAAACCAAATTCACCTTCATAATATCTTCTGCTATCATAAAACGGTATGATGTAATTATTGTTATAGATATCCTTTATATTAAGCGGTAAACCCATAAAAAATTGGTCTTCATCATAAGACTTGCTTATTGAATCCCTATGAATTAAATTATTTATTTGTTTGGCGCGTTTTTCATCATACTGTTCTGGAATGATGTAATGATAATGTTCTGTTACATCAAATGTCTCTTCAATGCCAAAACCAAATAAAGCCAAAATCATTTCAATCGAATCAATTGTACCTTTTGATTTGAGTATGTATTTTGAAGAAAGTGACAATGCTCTCATAAAGGTATTATCTTCCAAAGACGCAGTTACCGTGTTATTGTTTATTGACCTGAACCATTTTAAACCATTGTTTTGTATGTATTCATTGTCGATTACTGTATCCGACAAATCTTCAGAAACAAGCACATAATCATCCTTTTCTTCTTCCGGAAGATTGTCGTATTCTTCTTGTGTTATTATCACAGTTGGGTCATCCTCTTTAACGATGTCTGATAAAACAGGTATTGTTGAGAATATATCCCACCCCATATAGTCCAATTTGTCGGAAAGTTCAGCCTCTGGCCGGTTGTTTCTTCCGTCATAAGTTACTTTGGTTGTTAGTTTAATTCCATCTACATATCGTTTCAAATCATCGAATATGCGGCCATATATGCGGATAATGTGTTCCATTCTTTGCCCGCCAACAATATTGTCTTCTTCTTCACCTTCCTCAAATGTTCTCCTGTAAGTCCAATCATAATTCTTTATTGACTCGTGGGTCATATTCCTCCATAGGTTATCACACCACAATTCATCAAGCGAAGAACCAAGTTTGTAAAGGTTATCAATGTATTCATAGTAAATTGGTGATGTGATTTCTAACACAGTATCACCATATGGTGTTTGGTATGAAGGCCATACATAGTCCATATATGTATAGTACATTCCTGTTTCTGTTTCATACGGAGTTAGGAATGTGTTTTTATACAAAGGTTTAGTGTCATCCCTAAGCAATAATTTTTGAAACTCGTCTAAATTAGCAAAGAATTCATCTTTCACATGCTGCTTTGGGTAAATGTAAATTTCAGGTTTCATGGTTGATGTGGCATTTATTACAGGAGTTCCGCCCCCAGCATAGTTGAATGCTCTAGCTGAACCGTTATTCAATCTTAGCAAACCTTTATTAAGACAAAATATAAATTCATCACCAAAATCAAAACCCTTTAGATTTATATCCAACCTTTTTTCACTATCAGAAGAACTAAATGCACTAATAGAAACATCAACAGTGTTTATGTAATAGTTACAGTGCTGAGGAAGGCTGTAATCAATCTTTCTATAGTTTTCTTTTAGGATTTCAGGCTGCATATTTTCATAAACATCGGTTGTAATGCCAACACCGCTTTTTTTGTTGCAATAGTCATTGATTACAACATTATAGTCAGTTATCTCGTCAAAATGAAAACTTTCACCTGTATTTTGGTCAATAAGGAATATATCAAAGTTGGGAAAAGACACAGCAAGAAACCTATTGACATTAACCTTTGTCGGGTCGATGTCACTATGAATCAAATCAATTCCAAACGGGTTCGTAAGTTTTAAACCGGGACTTAATACATCATATGTAACACCTTCTTCTTCTCTGTAAAAATGAAACGGGTCTAAATTCTTGAAATTTGTTAAAATAGCCGGATAATTTTCAATTATATTAAGGACAGAACTTCTAATAAGTTCAGTACATGAACCATAATACACGAAATCCCTGATGTCATTACTAAGGTAATTTACTTCTACTGAGTTTACTGTTTCTTGTGCATTTTCAACATCGGGATAAAACCAGTTTCCAACCCACTTGCCAAAATCATGACGTTTCTTGGCCGTAGGTATATTGTTTATTGTGTACAAAAATCCACTATCACCAAAAAACGGGCGTTTGCCCTTTTCTATTTGGTGTTTTGCCCCAATCGTCACCCAATCTCTTTCCCATATTGTTCCTGTCGAGATTGTTTGATGTTTTTTCTTTAATATATAATTACTGTGAAATCTACTGTATCTTCCTGCCATGATATTTTAATTTATGAGTTCTTTAATTCTTCAATTGGTAATGATGAATCCACATTTGTACTTTGGTCAGTCTTGACCTCTGCAACATTGTTCTTAGTATAGTTGTCCTTAACTGTGAAGTATTCATACTGCTTGTAAATTTCTCCATCGAAATTGTAATGTGTTACACGTCCATTCTCAAGATTGCGTACTACTTCACCCTCAGACATAATGCTTAATGTCTCAATATCGTGCTCAACCATTTCAACTTCTATAACAACAGGGTCAAACTTTGTGTTTGTTATACTGATTCTTTGATTTGGTGCACCAATATAAGGTAATGAATTTCCTTTAAAACTAGGTGCTGTTGAAGGTGTTACAGTCATAAAGCACAGCGTTCCGCTTCCGTTAAATCTATATCCATTTGATTTTGTATAACCCGATGATAGATTTTGTGACACGGGTTCACATTTATTGTTGCTTGTGATAATTCTATAAAACTCTTCTCGTTTAAGTGTACCATTTACATTATTGAAGTACTCTATTCTATATCCAACCAGTGAATCGTCAGAAAAGCTCAAACCGTCACTATTATCATTCAAATCCATAACTATACCACTGGTATCAGGATAAGCGGAAAGTGAACCTATGTCTTTAATTGTGCAATAATACTCCCTCGGTTTAATGTATATCGTATATATACCCTTTCTCCCAAAAACATTTATCGGAAGGTTAAGATTATACATACCCAAAAGATTTCTCTCTTGGGTAACAGGATTTCTGTCACTCTCATCTATTTCTGCAGGTCTGAAAATAGAAGCCACATCATTATATCTCTTGAAGTATTTAAAATCAACGTCTTCACTACTTCTCGAAGGCCTATAATGATACCATATTTCAACATCTTTTTCTGGGTCAATAAGACTCGGTTTTACTATTCCGTATGTACTGTTCATTGTTGTAAAATTAATATTCTTTTATGTTGAAGAAACCACCGTTTTGATAATTCTCCATGTCTTGCAGGGTTTTTACTTCACCCAATTTAATATGCCGCTCAAATGCAGCATTCTTTCCTCTGTCAATATTTACATCGTCTTCAACATTTGGTTTGAAGTGTATTCCCATAAGGTAATCTTCTTTGAAGATATCAGCCTCAAACATGTCTAATCCAAATGTCTTGCTATATGTTAAATCTGAGTTCAGATAATTTATTTCTGTTTTCTTTGTATCAATCTGTTTATCATAAAAGAGTCTTTGGTTTCCTGTGTAAAATGGAAAAACTTCGTCACAAAAACGTTTTATAGGCATTCCGTCTGTTGCGGTTCTGTCTTTCACATATTCTTCAAAGGTGAAACTAAACTCACGGTTTATTAGTTTTTCTATCTCCCCGCCCTGTTCGTATGTATATTCCTCGGTATAATAAATTCCGCAATTATCACTATATATGCTGCTATCATCTATTTCAAACTCATCATAAAAATATAGTTTGTTATTGTCATCATCAACCGTAATCTTTTTAACCTTTGCTTTAAGATGTGCCCCTGTAACATATTGAAATATAATTTTTCTTTCTTCAGTATCATAGGTAATATTTGTTACGACATCACCATAAGCCATTAGTGAGAGCACGGTGTCACCCATCTGTGGATTGGCATTATCATAAAAACCTATATTGCCAAACTCGTCATTCTTTGTCCTCAAATTTCTTACCATACCAAGGGTATACAAATAAAGCCAATCCTCATCTTCATCAGGTTTTTGTTCAACACCGTATGGGTCGGTATATTTTGTGTAACGTCTTAACGACTGCAATTTACTATCGGACTTTTGTCTTATAGTAATAATGTTATCAACACTATAAGACCTATCTAGTTCAGGTTTTAACTCTGTAACTTCTGTGGGGTCAAAGACTACTCTTTCATTTTCCTCATCATAATGCCCGTAATAATCTTCATCACTTTCGTTCTGATACATGGTCATTACGCCTTCTTCATTTTCATAAATGAATTTTTCCTTACTGTGTATTACTTGCCCCGGTTTCCAATTCAACAGATAAGGAGTATAATATCCTGGGTCATTATATGTATTATTTAAATCAAATGATACATTAAAATAAGCCTTATCAAGGCATCTATATTCGTAGTATTCGTTTGCTATTTCCTCGGCCAATTCAATAAAAAACGCCAATATGTCGACCATTGTGTCACCACCTCTTTCCCAGTAATCATCACATACACAACAAACGTTCTTGGTTTCGAATGTTTCTTTTACATCAGGCGTTTCTTCCACCTCACGTTTGTACTCTTGGCAAAGTTTCTTGAGTTTAACCATTTCATTGTATTGTTTCTTTGCCTGACTGAGGTACATCGTTTTTTCCAGTTTCGTTGGTTCTATGTCAAAGGTAAACTTCTTATCTTCTGAATACTTATATTGCTTCCTTACACAATTTCCACCTTCAACTTCTATAATGACATCTATAAGTTCTATTTCAATCAAACCAATGGCAGTTTCAACAAACTTTATAATTGTATTATTATTGTTTTTTTTGAAACTTTGCTGTTTTGCGTGCCAATAGTAGTTCATTAGAGTGCGATAAGAAATACATTCGCCCTCATTGACAATGTTGTCATTCAAGTCTTCAATGGTTAATGCGTAAGGCGGTTTGACACCGCACATCAAATGTCCATAACTGCCATCTATGGAATCGGTTGCTTTATGTTCTCTAAGAACGCCAAACTCATCAAATTCACAATATGCAAATAATGACGGTATCCTTGATACCATCTCCTCTGTACATATTGTTCGTTTTATTTTTCTCATACAACCTTAGCCTCCCATAAATTTATGTTCAATACGTTATCTTTATCAAGTGTAATGCTGCCATATTGGTCGGGGTCAAGATAATAAATGTGACGTTCAGTTTCTTTGTCATAACGGTATTTGAAATGAATGTATGAGTATTTCAAATATTTCCTTATTCCGTATCCACCGTTATTCCAATCATAAACTATCTCATCAAATGTCTTAATCCCACCACCATCCCTAAATGGCATCATGAGTGGTATTGTTCTACCGTAAGCGGCATGATTAAATTCCACTTTCAAATAAATATCTGAAGGCGTAATTCCTAAATCATTATCTTTCCATAAATAAACATAAAACCCGTCTGATGAAGCAAGTGAACTGTTCCTGTCTTTAACACTGAATTGAGAACTAAGTCTATATTCTTCTATATCAAAAGGTTCATTATTAAAATAAACTTCCCTATCAACTCTTATTCCTTCCAGGTTCTTAATCGTGTTTTTATCGTTTGGTCTTAAACGTGTATAATAAAAAGAATTTGTGGATGGTTTTAAAAAATTACGTGTATATTTGCCGAACAGATTTCCACTATCCAAAAATATTGTTGAATAATGAAGCAGGTTTTGATTGCTTTGTTGATTGGAATCATAAAACAAAAGTCTCAAAAATGTTTTTTTTAGTATGTTCTTTTGGAATTTTATATCATTATTAGTAAAATTAAGATATGTTAACAAATCAGATTGTTTGCTTTTGTCGTTATATCCAAAAAATCCATACTCACTGTTATTTGAATTATTCATCAAGTGTAGTTTTCCGTCTTCTCCTATATATGTCCCGTTCCAAAAACTGTCTGGCTGTGCTGTCCATTCTTCATCCCTGTGTTCCCTGAAGTGTAGGTTAAATCTTATTTCCTTAACCTTTTGCAATTTCTTTATTTGCTGTATGCCATTAACTTCTTCAAGTTCAGCTGCTACGGGATGATAAACGTCCTTTTCCATTTCAACAAACCCATTTATGGCTTTCTTCGTTTCGACATCAATGAATTTCTCTTTAATGTTATAATCCTGATACATGTCAGTACTGAACTCATTTGTCAATGGTACACTGATTGTTGTCAGATGTTTTTTCAAATACAATATAACATTAGTATCATCCGATGATGATGGTTCTGTCTCAACTTCATCTTCTTCTTGGCTTGGTTGAGGTGGAAAAACTATGTCACGTCTTCTTATTCTTGCTTCGTCTATACGTGCAATAAAATAATCAAGATTTTCACTGTAGTCATATTCCCAATTTTCAAGCTCAGTGCCCTCTACTGGTTCAATATATTTTTGTACAGGATAAAAATTATTGTTTTTGAAGAAATCATAAATGGCTTCTGTTGTTTCGTCTTTAGGAAACCTTAATCCGAAATCATTAACTATTTCACCGTTTGATAAGGTATACGTAATATCATCACAGTCAATCTCAATTTCAGGAGGATAAGCATCTGTGTCTTTAAAATAATGTAGGGTTGAGAACCAAACATATAGATATGATGTTTCGACACTTTCACCGCCTGGGAAAATATATGAGTCAACTTCATAACATTCTTTTTCCCTTTCATTTAAAGAATTATATGTTTCGACATCAATATAAACATTAACATATGGATTTAATATCTTATGTCCGCCATCAGGGTTTGAACCATAACCAATATAAGGGTCTGTCTCTGTTACATTACCTTCGCTATCAATACCATATTCTTTTGAGCCAAAACGTTCCCACATAGAGATATAATCACTTCCGTTTGTGTAACAATCAACATAAGCGTCTTTTTCGAAATCATTCTCTATGACATTATATTCACCTATTGAAATTAAATTGTCTTTTTTCCATTTATATTGATTAATCGAATAATTCAGTTTTTCCTCTGGGTCACTTATGTTATCATATTCCGCTTTATCTATAATCTTATCAACATATGTTGTTATAGTTTCATTCGAAAGGTATGTCCCTTTAAGTTCGCAGTACTTTTCGGATATAAGTGTGAAAAATCTATCATCTTCGTTAACACCCTCTACCTTATATTCCCTAAACTTACTTTTTGTTGAAACCATGTTAAACTCATTCATGGTTGGTTCATCATAAACAGCAACAACATAGTCATTTTCCTTAATGTCTATATCATCATTGTAAAAACATTTCACAAGGCATTTAGTGTTGTCGATGTAATCAATGTCTTCAACGCTAAAACTTGTGTAATTTATTCTTAATTGGTCTGAAAATACATTACTTCTATTTATCTGATATTTTAGCATACGGGTACACTCTTTTCTTTATATTCATATTGTGATGTCTTCATAATCTTTCCAAATACATCATTAGGGAACGTTTCACCTGCATATAAGCCACGTGAACCGTCTGGGTCTTGTCTTTTCAAATAAAAATCAATAGTTTTTGAAATATAGAAAGCATTATTTGTATAAGGGTATTCTGGAACTGTTGTGGAGTTTGTGTCACCTATTGGGAGTATATTCCTCCATAGGTAGGTATTTTTTCCGACCTTTGTTGCGTATGGTGGTATTTCGGGATTCTCTCTTCTTAAACACATTTTACCATCACGCAAGTATTGCGTAACGGAAAGCCACGTTAAAGGCGTGGTATAAAATCTTCCTGAAGTTTCCTTAAAAAAAGTCCATTCGTTTCTTTCATCAGTTACATTCTTAACAGGAATCATGTAAAATGTCGTACTATTGTTAATATATGAACATGAAAAACGATATCTAAAATTATTTTCGTCATCACACAAAAGTACAAAATCACCCTTATTCAATCTATGTGGTAAACTTGTTTTTACCTTAATATATATATTGTTTGACTGAACGGGTGTAACCTCACGCACATTCATATCAAAATGGGACGCTTGATTTACATCGCCAAAATCATGTAGTTTTATTTGGTAATGTGCTTTATGATAATAACCTTCATTTCGTTTTTGGGAAACAATTGCGGAGTTTGTGGGGTCTGTTGTTACAGTTGCAATTGCAAATGCTCCTTCGTCATTTGAATCGAACCAATCGTAATCATCACTTGCAATCTCATGATATGTAAACGGCATTTCCCCAACACTATTACTGTCCATAATTGGATTCTCCCTTTGATATGTGTTAAAACGATAATTTACTTCAGATAACACATATTCTCTACATTCTGTTGGTGAAAATTCAACAACATCCCCCAAAAAATAATCCTTATCAATTGTTATTGGCATTGGCTCTCCATTTGGTTTTCTTTCTAATGCTCTTGCCACATGTTCTATCGGTGTATCTTCTTCTGTGTTTGCTGTGTAAAGTATATTTTCTTTTTTAAATAATTTCACATCCGATTCGTATGCACGTAAATCAAGAATATCGCGTTTGTCGCCCCTAATATCCGATATTTCTAGACCGCTTGTAACTTTATCAAAGCAACATGATTGTTCTACCTGTGAAAGTTCGACTTCATTTAGGTATTCAGAGCCATACCAAATATCAGTCCCTACATTTTTTTTGATTATCGTTGCATATATTTCAGATAGAGGTCTGCCTAAATTGTCTGTAAGATGTTCAACATCAATTGTATCAGTATATGTTATTTGCGTACAATCATCAGCGTATATTGTTGTTGCGAAACCCAACTTATAAAACTCGTTATCAAATTTATATACAGCATTATTTTCGTCAAGATACCGTTCAAAGGCATTTCTATCTATTAAATCACTTTCCTGTATATCACGTTTTCTTTTCTTTAGGTTTGGTAATTTTTTGAACTTTCTTATATAATATGTTGAAGTTTCACCATTTACAACTCGTGCAAAACGGAAAACAAGCAACTGTAATACAATATTAATGAAACAATCAGCAATTTCCATTGCTTTTGCTTCTCCGTACGTCTCTTTTTTTAAATCATAAAATATAGTATGTAACTCGTTCAAAGTTATTTCTTCATAATAACGTGTTAAGTCAATTAAAAAAATAACGTCAGAGATACTAAATCCGTCAGCACATTTATCTTTACCTTCCAAGCCCAATAGGTAATTAATGACACCATATATTATACCTGTAAGGGTTTGGTCTGGTTTAATACCAGAATCCATAACATCAGACTCATCGATGTAAAAACAGTATTCTTCGTTATTTCCGTTTAAATCCCCAACATTCTTCACTTTGATTATTTTATTAAGTGGTGTGTAGCAATCAGTTTCTTCTGGGTCACAATCTTCTATACCTATAAACAATGCTATTGTATCATTTCTTTTCAGATTATGTTTGACGTAAGACCTGACCATCACAATCTTATCGTTTGATATACCTTTCATAAACTCAATACTCAAAGTTTTCAAACCATTCTGACCGTTTCCACTTACTATATTATTGTCATAATAATTTTCATACGGATATGTAAGTACAATATCCCAATTGTATTCAAGTCTATCAAAATACTTGTTATATGACGGATTAAATGAAAACAAGTCACGTGTTGGATACATGTCTATAAATTCACACGCTTCTCGATTGTTAAGTACTTTTTCTATATTCCCATTTGTCTTTGTAAGAAGATTTGAATGATTGATAAAACCAAACCATCCATTTTCTTCATACAGGTTTGAGTTGACGCTTTCTTCGTATGATATTATATCTTGGTCAGCATAAATATGCATTGGAACACTTATGGGTTGATTTTCCAAGCCATTTACTCTCACATAAACAGACTTATCATTATTATCACCAGGAACTCTTACAACATCAGCAAGTGTGTTAAACACATCACTTGAACTAGCCGAATTGGTCGGTATTACAACCTTAAAAGACCTATTACGCATGATATGATTATCAAACATATCATAGCCAGGATAATAAATATAACTGTTTTGTTGTTCGTTATTCGAGTACATTGTATTGGCTATCATTTGGACGCGTTTTGGTGTATCTTCACCATCAATACCAACTAATTTTTGCTCATTAGAAAAAATGTGCTCACATTCCCATTTACCTTCATTTTCTATGTATTTTACCATTTCAGTAAACGGATTAAACAAAACATTACTACAAAAGGGGTTTATTGTAAGAATAAGCCTAAATCTATTACAGTTGTCTCTCTCGTTTTGAAATTGTTCGTATTGGTCAATAGTCTTTTTGACATCCGTAAAATGGAGTAATTTGGATGTGTTTTTAAGTTCCACATCTAAAAAATTCTCCTTATCAATCGAATTTACAGAATCTGTATGGCCTAACCTTATCTTGTGTTTATCCATCACATCTAAATGCTTTACAAATAAATAGTTTTAATGTTATTTTACTATACTTCTTCAACTGTAATCTCAAATACTTTAGAAGTACCGTAATCACCAACTGAGAAAGTGTTACTTGTCAACTTATAACCAACGCCCGTATCACTCAAGGTTATCTCCATTGGACTGTGTTGGTCGAATGTTACAATTGCCCTCCTTGCTTGGAAATATGCCCAATTTGACGGGAATTTATCTGCCTTAAAATCACTTCCATCATGGTAGCCACCATTCGGGGTTATACCACCACCAGCACCTATTGTTGTCTCACTTTCTTGACCGCTTCCGCCTGTTGAAACCCAAAGAAATACCCTTATACTGTTAATCGAATAACTTGTTGTATTATTTGTTACACGAGTCTTAACTTGATAGGTCTCCATTTCACCTTGACAATCGCAGTTAGCGGTAAATATAATATTGCTTGTAACAGGTGTTGTTAACGATGGACTCCAAGGATTAATCGGGTTTAATGTGCAATTTTCATTCTCTGGATTAGGTACAATGTTAGTGTTGACTGTCTGTCCATATTTAATTGGGTTAGAAGTATATGCTACGGTTGTGTCATCACATAACTTAAAAGTAACATCATATGTATTTCTCATAAAAGTTGCGGTAAATGTAGTGTCTCCCGTAATTTCAACACCAACAGGATTTTGTGGACTCCAAGTCGGTTGATTTCCACCACCTGAGAACGCTGCATATTCACCTGTTGCGGCCTTTAATGCGTCATTAACAGGTATATCACCGCTTTGTAATACATACGGCAGATTATTAAACTCATTTGTTCGGCAAGTCACTGTTGACATTGTCCCATCGACTGTTTCATAATTTACATTCCACGTAACAGTTGCTGATTGTTTTTCTTGCCATTGAGCGGTAAACGTTATGTTGTCCATAATCCTTTCACTCGTGTTGCCATCCCATCCAACAAACTCATAATTTTCGTCGATATATTGTTGTTGTGGTGTTGGAATTTGAGAAGAAGTAAGATACGTTCTCTTTTCAACATTGAACATCGTTGAAGGTTGTGAAGAATGCGAACCATAATCAAAAGTAACTACACAAGAGAAACGTGCATAGAACGTAGTTTCTGCAGTAATCGGATATGCGATTATTTGGTTATTTGTATATGTTTGTGAATCTAGTGCGGGACTATTAATTCTCCAAGCACCTTCTCCGTTACATTCGCCATTTGCATTACCCATATAAGTAAGTCCTTCTTCGTTTGCTTTTTCCGTTACCTGCTGATATGTTGGTAAACCGCTATTCTGAACACTCTCATTTTCCTCAACCAATTGTGAACCAATAATACCTACATATGAAGGTGTTTGGAATCGAACCTTATACTCGTTTACAATAACAGCATCGAAATCCATATTTGCATTGATGTTGTAAGTACTAAAGTCGCTATTGTTCACGGTTTCGGAATTACTTCGTCTAATCCACGCATTCTTGAATTTTCTTCCTTCGTTTGTTGTGACACTTGGTGGCGTAGCGTGTTGTCCATACTGTATTGTCTGTGTTTCTATTAATGCAGAATCATCACCATAGAATTTAACACTGTATGGCCCTGGTGTTACATCTGTCCATTGAGCAGTAAATACAACTGTATTCTCTACTACGTAAGAAGTGCCGGGTTGATATAGTTGATTATTAAGACTGCTCTTCCATCCATCAAACGTGTGATTTGCATATTGTGGTGCGGCTATTATTTCTATTGCATCACCATAATAAGGTGATGGTGTTACATTAGTTTCTGTGCCAGTACCATTATTATGTACATATTTCACACTGAAAAATTTTCTAATCACCATGGCATAGACTGTTCTATTGGTCACAATTTCAACAGTTGCCCCACCATCAAAGTCAGTATTAGTGTTTCCAACTCTCCAATACAAATCATTTAAATCATATGCGTCCGGATTGCCAGTTGCATTAAGAATCTCACTATTATTTGGAAGGTCACTACTTGATAAGATATAACCATATGGAACGGTCATACTTGAGATGTCACTTCCTATCACACTTCCACTGTCATCATCCTTCACTTTAAATGTTACCGTGAAAGTTTTCTTTGTAACATACGCCTTAATTGTCGTTGTGGTTGCTGTGATTGTCATTCCAGCTGGTGATTGTCCGCCTTCCCATGAACCAAATAAATAAGCATTAGGATTATCTGTCGCATTAAGGATTTCTTGTTCGCTTGGTACTTCGCTTTGGGTAAGAGTGTGTCCAATCTCAACGTTTTGTAGTGTTGTGACTGTCCACGAAACAACGGGGCTACTATTTTGTTCTTCAGCAATAAACGTAACATTTACGGTATCGGGTGCATTAGGTGTCCATACTCCGACAAAAACAACATTGTTAGAGGTTATTGGTGTTTCAGACGGAACTGGATTCCATCCGCTAAACGTATACCCTTCCTTGACTGGTGCTAAAGATGAGTCTGGTTCTTCCGCATAATCACCATGATAAACCGTCTTCACTATTATATTGGAAGGATTGTCACTATCCCACATAAAGGTTACATTATATTGTTTTTTCTCCAGTTTTGCATTGTATGTCAATGCTGACCATACCACATCACCATGAGGGTCATCATCCCATGTTACAAACCTATACGCTACACCCATACCTGTCGGTGATGCGTAAGAGCATATGTATGATTCGGAAGGTATTATGCTATCATCAAGCGTTGTAGCAACAGCAACATTTGGTGAACTAATTTCTTTAATGAAATTTCCATCTAAATCTACTGCATTAAATGTAACAGGGTAAGATGGTGCTGTATCATATAGTTGAACAACCAACGTTTGATTGGTACTATACTTGGAATATGTATTCGTAACCAACAGTCCGCTTTCACGTGTCCATGTTACGTCTACTATATCATTTCCCACTTGACAGGTAACAACTGCTGTATTAGCATAGACACTAATCCAATCATTTGGCATAGTATCAGCAACCAAATCATTGCCATGCCTTTCTCCTGGGTCTCCACTTCCGCTATAAGGTTGTATATCGCCACCAAAAGAAATATCTGTACCCGAATCGGCAACAACTCCATCCGGACAATTTACTTTTAGTGTGAAGTGTCCTGCTTTAAGTGTTTTGCTACTATAGTTTTCAACCCTCCAAGGTATTCTATACCTACGTTTTCCCGTATCAAGCCAGCAACCATCAAAAATTGTGTCTGAAATGATTGCAGGGATATTACTATTATCAAAAGGTGTTCCATCTCCACCTCTTATCATCCATCCTTGATAAGTAAATCCGTTAAGTGTTGGTGGTGTATCAGTTGGTGGTAAAGGAATTTCACCAGCGGCTACAACACCATGTGCTAATGAATCTGTGCTTATTGGGTTTCCATTAATATCTTTGTTTTCGACTTCTTCAGGCACTGACCAATAAAAATCATATTCACATTCATCAAGTCTTGTTAATACAGCCACAAAGACTGTATCAGTATTTATGACATAAGTATTATTAATGTATGTTTCATCAAAAATCTGATTTGTACCTTCAAGACACCATTTTCCTTCAAAAACATCAAACCCTTCGGTAAAACAACTAGATACCTCAACTTCTTCATGTGGTGGACATGTGGCATGACCATTATTAACAATTTCTTGTACTGGTCCTATTTGGCATTCATCAACCTTAAACGTAACAAAATGTGTTTCTTGTATCGGTTCTTCATTACCATCATTAAAGAAATTTACATCAATGCGTGGTACTGTGCCGCCACAAACAACCTCATAGCCTAAGTATTCTCCATCAGAGAAAGGAACATCAAGGGCTGTGTCAATGGTATAATAGTGTTTCTGTTCTCTGTACACACTTGAAAATACATAACTATATTCGTCAGTCCCACTAACATCTGTTTGTCCATAGCCTACTATTTGGTCTATCCTAAACCGTTTTATTGGTTTGGTGAATTGTAAAAGTTGTGAACCGTATCTTCCGCATGGCGCATCACTTTTTTGGTATGAGATTGTTTTTGTTTCAGTAGTATCATCATCATATACAACTGTGTATGTGAAGTCGAAATGCATTAGTTCAATTGCAACACCCTGTGTACTGCAATTAAAAAACATGTTTCTAAAACGTATATTCATCTTGTCACACGATTCGCCTTCTTCCTCTTTCCATTCCGCGCAAATCGTAATAACACCGCCTTCATTAGGTGTATCTTCTGAAAGAGGATTATTTAATATCTCACCATCATGTCTGTCGTTCCATCCATCAAAAACATAACCTTCTTTTTCTGGGTTAGGATAGGGTGGTACTATATAATCACCAAAACATACATAATCTTCTTCCTTATATATTTCACCATTAGTGCAATCATCTACCCATATAATGTCGTAACTATTAGAGCAACTACAATCTTCATCGGTCATAAGAACTGATTTGGCCTGTCGTTTAACGTTATTCATACCGCTTGTTTCTGCCTGTGAATTAGTACAAATATCATAAGCCCACTCACATGGTGTACCTGGTGCTGAACCCGAACATCCATCAACGTCATATAAAACACATCCATCCGATGTTTCAACTCTTTCTATAACGAATTGGACACTATAACTTTCCGGATAAAATTTCTCCACAATAAATGTGTCCTCGTTTCTTCCTGAGCCATTTCCGGGTGATGCAATTGGACTTGGTGCCCATCTTCTCTTGTTTGTTTCAACTAAATTGCCATTCTCATCGTATATGTAATACGTTAACTCAACATATACAATCTCTCTTCTTCCTATGTCAATACAATTTATAAACCTTAATGATGGTTTGTATGTTTGTTCACATTCTGCCTTAAAAATAGTATCACCAGTTACTTCATATCCATTTTCCCAATCTGAAATAGTCACATCATTGGCTGTCCATGAAGTATAAGCAATATCAGGTGAACTTGGCGTAGGCATATCACTGTATTCAATTATAGCACCCTTTATTACATTGCATAATTTTTTAACTTCATTTCCATCACAATCAAGCCATTGAACACCAACAATATCATCAGCCCATATAGCATAATAAATTTGAGCACCATAACCATCCCTATCGTCACAGTCAATTGTTATCACTTGGTCCGGATTTACAATATTAGAGCCATCTGGTGTAGTTGACCATCCAAGGAAACCACCTTCACCTTCTTGTGGGCAAATCGTGCTACCCTCACCTGTCTCTTTGGTTAAAATTCCAACACTTCCTGGTGTATATGTAGCACCTTCTTCAAATATCTTGATGAAGTCAGACTCTGAGTTGTAGTAGTCATTTTCATAACCCTCTCCGTCAAACTCTGTATATGCATCAATCAGGTAAGTACCAACATTATGTGTATCTTCCCATGTTCCACCGTTAGTAATCCATGTTATCGATGCCCAACACTTCTTCTTATACGCAACACAGCAATCGCTTTCTGTTCTCCATTTTGGTATGTGCTTTAGTCCAGTTACATCAACAATTTCAACTTTGGTGTCATTGTCTATTCTTTTTCCGACAGAACCACGTGAACCATCATATATACCTTTAAGGGAATTATATGTGTCCTCTGATAGGTCAAATAAAACATATCCTTCTGGGTCATTAACATATGATGTATGTGTATAAGAACCCTGTACTGTGTTCATACCGTCAATTTTACTTTCAAATGTTACTTTATACGGGTAATTATAGAAGTAATAAAGTATATCTTCAAATCTTTCTGGATGCTCACAGTTATACACATTTGATATATCAAACGTCATCTTACCATTTTCACTAAAATCAAAACCTGTTATTGCATTATTTTCATCCAATACCTCTTTTTTAATGAAAACAGAACCAAAAATAAGTGTTACACAGACATACCTATAATCATATACAGGTGAAATTGTTCTTGTATTATTTCCTGTCACAACAACAGAATAAACACATGGATAGTTGTCGTTGCCTGTTAGTGTAAATTCACCCGTATTACTCCAACCCTTTGCTTTATACTCTTGTTCGGTATTCTCATTCTCATATATTGATTCAAGTTCTGTGGTTGTATCGTAATTTCCAAGAGTACCCTGAACTCCGATATTACCGAACGGGAAACTGCCCCAATAAGGTTTCAGACCGCGTTTCGTATAAACCGTATATAGGTACTGAAGTTTGTTTACGTCCTTTTCAAATATCTTTGTGTCTTTATCAAGTATGCATTTTCCCTGACATCCGACATCCATTACAAACATACCCTCACCATCGTCAAACTCCGCTTTGTTAATGGGATAATAAATGTTTCCGCCATCTTTTGCATCAAATACATAATAAATCAATCCTTCTTCGTCGCTACAATTTTCTATTTTAAGACTAAACTTAGTATTATCTCTATTTTTACAGTCATTAACAGAATCTTCGGTAAGAACAATCTTAAGTCTTGAATCTATATTATCACTAAGTTCACAGTCATTATCATCTTTAAAGGTATATCTTTCATCATATTTTGTTAATGTGCAATATTCTTTCCTGTTAGTGTGTTGCCACATGTCATCATCTTGTTGCTCATTCTCTTCGTCTGTTCCAATAGCATAATTGTCATAATTTTTAATAGTTAAACTGTTGGTTACAACAGGAATGTTTGATAATTCAACGTTTATATCAGCACCGGTTAAATACCTTAATGTTGGCATCCTGTCTTCAACATCTTCATCGGTTTCTTCATTGTCTCTATAGGTGTATATTTCACCCGAAAATACATATCCTATTCCCTGTTCTTGGAAATAAGCACGTTTTTTGTCACCATCTGTATGATATGTGTCATAACGGCTTGCGTTTCCGTTTCTTATTTGGGCTGTGAATAGTCCATTCATATATACAAGTTTGTTGTCAAAAATGGTACGTTCTTCAATAGTTTCACCCCTTGGTGATTTTCCTGTTAAGTTTGATACATACTTCATGAAGTACGGAACGTTATTGGTTATAGCCCAAACTAATGGATTTATGTCAAAAATCTTATCAATGATATGATAACCAAACATATATCCAAGTTGAAAATCACCAGTCCTATATCTTTCGGGTATTGTATTACCTGCTTTGTTCGTATTAATCGGATAACGTGAATTGTTCACCGCGACAAAATACGCCTTCTTCGTTTTTTCGTCATCTGAGTCACATGTCGCTCTGTTGTCTACTGAAAACATTAGTTTCTTCTTTTCCGAAGTTCCATTGTAATTGTACACACCACTCATATTTCCTGTCAAATCTTCGGGCATAATACTTCCTGACATTTCAAATTTCAAAAATGTAAGTGGTTCTGGAATATCTTCATTTCCGTAGAATTTGCTGTCCTTTGTTGTTATGGTCGGAACACTGATTTCATCAACGGTATATGAATGACTATACTTAAAGCTACATTCAACCGTCTGAAAATCGTTTTCTTCTTCCACTCTCTCATGTTTATGTACTTCATGATAAGTAATAGGTTTATCGTCGGTAATTGCCCTATAAGTAATAGTTTTTGTGTCTGCCGTACAGTTAAGCTGGAACGTTTGTTTTACATTATTCACTACTTCGTCCTGAAGCTCATCAACTTCTAATGTTAAGTCATACAAAACAGATAACAGGTTTTCAAGTTCTGTTTCTTCACCAATATAATAAGTATTCTTAGCAAAATATGACTTTTGGTCATCATTTAACACATTTTCATATGTTGTTTCATCAATTGTCAAATCATAGTAATCATCCTTGCCACCCTCATTAAACTGAACACATCTGCTCTTGTTTTTTGAGAAAGGTGACTTGCAAGAAGAACTCATTTCATTGTAAGTTTCCTCATCAACCTCTAATGAATAGTACTGAATCTTTTCTTCATCATCAAGTTCTCTATATTCTATTGGTGAAATTACATCACAGTTATTTTTGTTTACATATACTTCTGACGTATAACCTTCAAGTGCGTTATATTGTTCTTCGTCAATAACAGTAACCCACGTATAACGGTACATGTTATAAATGGCAACATAACTGCATTTTCTTCTTTCCTCATCAGGCATTAAATAATAGTCACCACCTGAGATGAGTTTTGTTTGTGTATAATAGTACATGTTCTGGTCATACAACGCATTATAGGTAGCATCATCAATAACTTTGATTGAAAAACTGCTTTTACACATGTCATTTTCAATACCATCATATGTCTCGGTGTCAATTCTTAATGAATAATACTTCTCTTTTAGTTCAGGCGTTAATGTGTTATACTGAGCAGGTGTAATGATGTCACAAGTTTCTTTATGCACATAGTTCTCGGAATAATAATCCTTTGACACGTGATAATCGCTCACATATTCAGTTTCTGTTTCTCTAGTGCTGGCGTGTCCTATTTCCTCACGAAACTCACTTGTATCCAATTGCCAAAAGTTTGACCTTTTTGTGATGTCATCTTCTTTCTCGTTGTCTTCATTGATATTATACAACACATGCGGCATATTTGTAGCAAAGTGTTTATTGTATAACACATTGTATTTAGACCCATTAAATTGATTAAGGAATTCTGTTTCTGTTTTTCCGTCAACTGTACCATCAAGACTATCCCTGAACATGTTATGTATCTGGTCAGTGGTTCTTACAAATTCCTTATCAATATTTTGGTATGGTCTGTAACTATACCATCTATATCTTCGTTTATCAGACATATGTATCCAATTGTCGCTTGGACGAACATTACGCAACAAATTACTAGGGCTTCCTGTTGGTTTAACGTCTGCCGTATTTTGTGATTCATTTCTAAAACCACAATTCCAATCGCTAATCAGGTCATAATCAACTTCGTTTATGTATAATTTAAACGGCTGTTTTTCTTTGATACATACTGTATAAGATACCGCATTACCAGAAAGTGTATAAGTATTCGTGCTCATATCAAAACAGTATTCAGTTACTTTAATCAAATAACATTCATCTGGTTTTGGCACACCGAACAAAGCAACACCGTTTTCACTGTTGTTTCTGTTTTCATTATATGCTATTACACCGGATGATTTCGTTATGTTATTTTTCTTTTCTATTTTTTCACGATATGTATAATTTCCATTGGTGTCTCTAATGCCACTAACTTCAATAATGAAGTAAGGTATCTCTTCGTTCTCACCCGAATTTTTATTATAAGTATATGGAAAAGAGACTGCAATCGTTCCACCAATATCCCTTGTTGATATGATTGATATGGGATTTGGCTCAATTTCAGTGGTATCTTTCTTTATAGCGTCTCTACTTCCGTTGAAACGTTTCAAAAGAACATTATCAGGGTAATTAAAATTGGTACCGACAACATTACTTTTAAGATATTCTGATTTAAGTGTAAATGTCACAGTGGTTATTTCACCGTTCTTATCGGTTACAGTCATTTCGTACGTTCCATTCGGGAACATCTTGATTACTTGTCGATTAATATCAATTTTAACGTGAACATATCCCTTTTCTTCAAGTTCAGTTAAGGCAAGCCTTAAACCTTCAAGACTTGGATAATGCATGTTATCAAGTTCTTCACGACTCCAATTACAAATGTAAATTTTTTCTTCATTGGTTTCAACTATCATATCAGTAAAGCCAGAGTCTGATAATGATTTGAATATAATCTCGCAAGGCAAATCAACCATAGATAAATCAATCGCTATGTATCCATTTCTACTATTATCAGTTAAATCTGAACACCAGTCATTACCAACAGGAATAACTCCAATGTTTTCAAATTCCTCATTTTCATCGTAACAACTACTAACAAATTGGCTATTAAATTTATCTAATGCAGTTTTACCATGCTTCAAGCCAAAATAAAAATAGAATGAGTTCTCGTATCTTGGCAACGACCGTCCACTTGGTTGCCTATTTTTCTCCAAGTTTTCATTATATTTTTCATCATCATAAAAATAAGGTTTCCGTCCCATTCTGAAATCATAATAACCATCACTAAACTCCTCAAGCCAATAGTTGTACTTATATGAGTTACTACACCTTTTCTGCCTTGCCTCCATATGTCCTCTCAATGAGTTGTCAAAATTATTGACAAACACATAGTCAAAGTCATACTCCATAAGTCCTGTTTTTTCACTGAGTTTCGTGTGTAGACCATTGTGATTCAGTGACGCGAATGCACTTCTCTCATCAATATTATATAGTTCATCCTTCGAAATGAAGCCGTCTGGAACAAGGTAACTGTAAAATGAGTCATCTGACCCTGTTTTGGTCGGCTGTTCTGTTAATATATGTTTAGATTCATCAAGTGAAACACCGAACTCACATATTCTAGATAAATTTATACACGATTTTGGTAATGTACGTTGTGAGTTACAACCTATACTGTAGAATAAACCACTATCTTGATTGTGTTCTTCATTTTTTGAACCTGGACAAATATCATAATTATAATTCCCCCAGTCCGCACCTGTCATTTCGGTCTTGCTTTCTTGTGTTGTTGTTATGGTTTCTCCATCGTCACTAAATAAACTCTCAGGTACACCTTCTTCGTTAATCGAAGTCACCATGACATTATCGGTAAACAGCAAGGTTGGCGGTAACTTATACGTTGTGCTTTCAAGGGATTTGAAAAATTGTGGTACACCCTGAAGGTCGCAATCATTAAGACTTCCAAGAAGTACTATATCTGTAGCAAAAACCAACTTTACAGAACCTTGTTCATTCTCTTCTTTAACGGGAGTTCCCTCAATTGAATTATTTCCAGTTCTTTGGTCATGGTCAAACTCTACTGCTTGATAGTAATATACGTCTTCACCCAACATTGTCTGACGTTTTACGATGATTCCGTTGTGTAGTCCAATAAACGCTCTTCTGTTCAAACAATTCTGTTTCTCCATATTGTTTCCACACTTCATTGAGCCATCCATGTGATACGCTTTTTTTTGTTTACCGTCAACACTATTGTATAATTTTTCCTTCTCCCTAAGAATTGCACATGGCGTAAAAATCTTCAATTTCTTATTCTGAAGTGTCTCGCTTGAACACCATTGGTCTTTTGCATCTCTCTTAATTAATCCAAACAACAGTCTTTTCTTTGGTGTTATTTTTCTGAACCACAACGGCGCATATAACACACCGTTAATCCAGTCGTTATGAAAATTAAAAGAAACGACATCATTATCTTCGGCAAGTGAACTTTCAACACAGTTATATAACTCACCAGTACTGAAACTTACTTCGGTTTTTTCTTCTTGTGGAATATTATCTTTTATTTGTTGCTCCTCGTGTTTTATTTTCGTTTTACTTGTTATGCACTCACCGGGCATTGTCGCATTTGTAAACAAGATTTTTCCACATCCAGGATAAAAACTGTAATTATGGGTTACATTGTCCCCACAAAATTCAGAAGAAATCTCAATACACGGAAATACCATCTTCATGGCCAAATCATATAAACCGCAAATAGGGATTTCAAGAACCTTTGTTATCCATTTCAACGGCCAAGGTACTCTCCTAAGTAACTTGCATGGGCGTTTAAATAGTTTTGCTATCCAACAGAAAGGATAACTAAGCAACGTCAAAATTTGATTCAAAAACCTTATAAGGTTAATGAATATCTTTGCAATAACACAAATCAACCTGTATTGAAACGTTAATTTAATGTTCATGTTATTGTATGGCATTGGGTTATTATCACCAAAATGGTTAATTAGTTTAATACCAGTATGTTTTCTATTTTTAACCCATGCATTCTTTTGTAATCTAGGAATGTAATTCTTTACAGTATATACCTTGTTCCAGAATAAGTCCCTGTAGTTCTCATCTTTAGTATTAGTACCAAATTCATAATCTACTTCCTTTGTCTTGGTGAAATCAGGGTAACGTTCCTCATCAAGTCTTGGATTATTTGGCACTAAGTATTGACACCTGTTTCGTGCTGTATTATCATTTGGTACTTTATCCAACGAAATCCTAAACCTTACCCTCGTTCTTGTGGGTATACCCTTCTCAGGGTTATCACTCGGAACAATGTTTCCAAATTCGTCCGTCATTATATAGTCAAGATTCATTGGTATCTGATAACACCAAACGCCATCACCGTCAATAAGTCTATTTCCTCTGATTTGGTATGATTCGACCTTATTGTCAATAGTTTTTCGTATCATTTCGATTGTGCCTTCGCCAGAAACCAGTTCTGACATTTTTCCTGAAGTGGTAGCACCTGCACAATTCTTGCTAATTGAATTACTGCCTGTGTCGGTCACAATGCTTCCCATGAACACACAGGTAGGTTCAAACTTATAACTCAACTCAATATCACATCTTGTTACGGCAATATTATCTTTGCTTTCGGTTGTATCACCCCAAAAAGGATAAACATAAAGTCCTTTATCTTGGGTATAAATCTGAGCAAGCGAATTGAGGTTTGTACTCTTTTTGAATTTATTAGGTGATTCAAAGTCGGTCTCTTTGTAACCCTTATACATAAGGTCACGTGGTCTTTGACTTAACATCCCAATATCTGATAAATCCAAATCAACATGAAGTTTTTGACTTCCGGTTGGAACACCGAAAATCATATAGTCACCAGCATTATTGGTAACTGTGGTATAAACATAATACTTGTCGTATATGTCAATTATATCATTATTGTCAAGTACAAGACGTTTATTCGGAAAAGTACCAACGTTCTGATGGCAAGCATCATCAACATAATCGGGTAACAAATTATATCTTATCCCATCAAAATTTGTTGCCATTGTGGACTTGTATGGGTAAAGAAGCCTCTTTGTAAAGTCATCATCTTCTTCACTTTCTATGAAAATCGAAACCTTTGCATTGGGAACACCAAACCCTCCATTGGCAATAACTCGCCCAACGATAACACCGTAATCAGATTGATACAGTTTATATGTGTTCTTTTGGTCTAATTTAAGTGAAAGTATTTCAAACGTATCAAATGTCTGCTCAAGTTGAACGTTTATAACGCTTTCGGATTCACTGCCTAACTTGGTTCTAATCCTATAAGTCTTGCTGTCTTTCATTTACTTTTTCTTGTTTAAAAATGGTAATTTTAATTTAACTCTCGGCTGCACACCAAAAATGACACAGATTGCCACGAATATCAAAAATGGCACTGCCATAATAATAAATAAAGCCGCACATAAAATTCCAAATGGTATCCTTAATAAAAAAAGTATAATTTTCCTTAAAATACCGTCTTTTTTATCTTCTTGACCGTCAATATGTTCATCTGAGAACGGTTCAAATGCATCATAATTCTTTTTGCAATTACAAGCCATATTATTAGTTTTTTATAAAAATAACAATTAAGCAACACTTTATCAACAACAAAAGCGTCCATTACTGAACGCTTCTGTAGATATTTAATAACGTTTATTAGTAAATACGTGGTGGTTTTGGCTTATTTGCTAATCTGTTTCTTACCCAATAAACAGCATTATCAACTAAAAGGTCAACATCTTCACTATTTGTTCCTAAGAATGTGGTAAGCCATCTTTCGAACTCATAACCATTAATACCCAATGGAAGGTCTCCTGTTACTTCTCTCATTTTGTTAGCCTTTGCATTGGCATAACCGACACTCCCATCATAACCACGCGACATTTCAATATACGCCTTCAAGTCTTCTCTGAATAACCCCTCATTCCATTCACCTGCTTTATAATCTTCTTTAAGAACTCTTTTAACTGATTCCCTGACAATGCTGCGAAGTCTGGACTCATTAACACCATACCAATCATCATCCCTCATTCCAATTTTTTTAAACAACTTTGCAACAGGTTCAATCAAATTTCTTGGTATCCATTTTCCTGGTCCATACGTTTCAGTATAAGGCAACCATGTACCATCTACATATTCTTCAATATCCATTTCACCTTCATTCTGAATTTCTCTGTATGCATCAAAAAGATACCATCCGACCCTACAATCCGGCAAAAGTTCAACAACAAGTTTTCCATCGCCATATTTCATAGAAGCAGTTGTTTTTCTTCCTTCATTCTTCTTTCTTTCGGTCTTCTTTGCAGCCTTAGCATCTAATCTTGCCTGCTTCTTTTCTGCCCTTGCTTTTTGTCTGTCAATTTTTGCTTGTTCCTTGTCTCTTTTCTTCTTGTCCAAAGCCAAATCGGAATATGTCACTTTCCAATCACTGCTTTGGTCTACCTTATGTCCAGGAAAGTCTGAGTCTACTTGCGTCTTCCACCAAGCGTCTTTGTCTCTGTAATCAGTACTTGTTGGATATGTACTCCAATCCACCTCAGTAAGATATCTTCTTAGACTCTCCTTGATGATATTTTTCAAACCTTGATTATTCAATTTTATAGTTTTCTTCATATCTGCTTCTGTATTTTACTAATAAATAGGTAATAAAAACATAAAATGTGGGCATTTCTAGCCACATTCTACAACATAATTCGTGTCATTATTCAAAACTTTCAGTCCACATCCTAAACGCTATGTTTCCGTTTAAGTATGCTTCTTCCTCAAGTGGTCTTATCACACTGTTTTCTAACTTTTGTTCGGTTCTACTTATTTCTGGCGTAAGTAGTCCTTCTTCTGTCTGTCTGTGATGGATGAGTTCATGTGCAACACTCCTTAACACGTCCTTTGGATGTCGGTCATTTATAAACACAGTAATGGTTCTTTCTTCTGGGTCATAATAACCTGTGCTAATGAATACCCCTTCCTGTTTCTTCTTGGATAATATGATTTTTGGAAATGGTCTAACCGTATAGCCATTTTCTGCCATGAATTTAGATAATGATACAATATATGGTTTATAATCAAACATAATTATGACCTTTTTTGTCTGTCAATTAAAGTAGTCCTTCTTCTTTCAAGAATAATTCAAGAAATTCCTTTCTGCTGTGATACCACCTATTGTTATTTCTATCAATAAAAACATATATGTCGTTTAAATGAAATTCAGAATCAAAACTGCTGTAATATAGGTGTTTCGCAACCGTTATAGTGTTTTGTGGTATATCACAATTATTTGCCAAAATAACAAAACGGCTTTTGTCTATATCTGGATATGCATAATAAAAACGTATTCCCTTGTTGATAATGCCTGTATCAATGGCATCATACACCGATTGCTCGTGTTCTGTTGGGTTGTAATTGACTTCCCGTTGACCATTCATTTTCTTTTGTTGATGAATTTCATTCAGGGTTTCAGCATCAGTTACTAACGGCTTTTTCATGCTATTGCTTTTCACCTGTTTAAAACCATAGTGTTCGGCCATTCTGTTCACTATATCTTTGCGCCCCTTCATTAACCCCCCTATCATGGCAGAAGCGTCTTTTGCTGTTAATTCAACATCCCTTACCCAATCAACACCGCGCTTTATTAGAAAGTTAATCTGTTTTTCGCTTGCCAATATTGGTGATTGGTTTTTCAACAGATTGCTTATCATGTTACTGGCTTCTGGAACAGAAAGATTGTCATATTTATCACTACCAGTGAGTTTTCTCAAAAGTTCGTTTTGTCTAATTGTACCCATTTCATTTAAAATAAGCACAACGTTTTCCTTTATCAAACTACGCAATTTTGTCTCGTTTATTTTTATAACTTTTCTCATACGTATATTCAATTTTGCCTATAAATATCGTTATTGACGCTGCTTTACATTGACTCTTATGTCTTTTTCCTTGTATTTAATCTCAAACATGCTGTTGCTTTCTGTGAAAAGAATCTTATCGGACTTCTTAAGGTCTATTCTTCTTTCGTCAAGGTCATTCCTGTCTTCGTCATAGAGTTTTCCACACTCGTCATAAGACATTAACTCCTGAGTAGTCTCATTATCCGAATAGCCATCATAAGAACCAACCTTATTGTAAACCCTTAATTCAATCAGGTTTTGAACCCCGTCAAGTTTTGAAATTTCTTTTTCAATGTCACCAACAAACACGTCTTCACCCATTTTGTGTTTCCTTACATCCATATAGTCATAGATAAGGTCAATTACACGTTTAACAACTTCACCTTTGTCATACGTTTTATCAACAAAGATGTCAACATCAAACGCTAAATTGATAATCTTACCAGAGCGCATTTCAACCAAATCATTAATCATACGATATTTTGAAAGATAATTTTTAATATTGGTTGCGACCTGTTCGGCAAGTTCTGAACGTAATCTTCCGTCTTGGTCAATTCCAAGCATATAGACAATAACCTTATTGTTTTCTTCAACAATTCCGCATCTGAATGGGCATCCATACTTTGCTGGAAGTGTCATAATCCTCGCATAATAATCATGTAATGTTACACATCTATTCTGACTTGCATTGTTGTATTTAATCAACCAACGCATTTCTTCAAATGAAGGCTCGTCTTTTCCACCATAAGAAGGTGTTGTATTTGTGACTTTCAACGAATCCAGAACCTTACGTTTTTTGGTTGCATCGTAATTATCGTCACAATTTCCGCCTATTTCTATATTCTTATAGATGAAGTTAGTTAAAGTGTCTGGCGCAATATTGCTCTGTTCACCGCCTCCAACACGATAAAGTATGTACATTGTGCTATTGGCATCAGGAAGTACGCCCATATAGTCGTTTGCTTCCATTCTACACATCATGTATTTGGTAAATTCTCGTGCACTTACAGGTATCTCTCCATATTGGTTTTTTAAACCTTTTCCAAAGATAATTTTCAGTGCCCATGTATTCGTATATTCAGTCACGAATTTATTCTTAACGCGTTTCCAATCACCTCTTACAACATACCTGGCCGGTACGGACTCAAAAATAACCTTCTCATCCTCATTCCTTAATCCATTATATTCTTCAGCACTGATTATATTATTTGGGTATTGTGTATTATAATATTCATAAGGTGTATTATAGTTGCCAACTGATTGTTGTGACACCTTTTTATACGCGTAATAATTCACAACATATCCGCTTTGTTCTTCTTTTGTGAGACCTCTATACACGTTAAGCGGTATTGTAACGTTTGGCAAACCATTGACATTTATCTTATGTGTTCCAACCTCTGTTTCTTCTGAATAATCAGCCCATGGTTCATAATTTTTCTTTTCTTCTTCTGTCAACGCATCATATTCTGATTTGGTTATTACCCACGCATAATTGTAAACACTATAATCGGTTTTGGTTGAACTCCCAACTTCAACATATGTCATTTCAGCAACTTCCCATTTTGGGTTGTAATATTTATCACCCATCTCAATTTCATACCCATAACGGTACTGTTCAGCAAGGTTATCAACCTCAAAGAAACGGCTTACCTTATTACCACCAAAATCACTATACGATTTCTTGTCAACATATTCTTCTGCGTCTACATAAAATTCGTCAATTGACGGGTCATCAACAATTGTAGTGCCTTCTTTTACTATTATACTCTCAACACCAAGAATGTCAGCATCATCAAGTTGAACTTCCATGAAAGGAACAAGGTCTGAGTTGGTGACGATTTTCTTGTATACTTTCGATTGTCCAGCAGTTGCAATGGCCAACTTCTTATAAAGGTACGAAATAATGTTTCCATTGCTATCCCTTGTCGGGATTATTTGCCTGTTTGAAATACCTTCGTCATTAAATTGTTTAGAGAAATCCACGTCTTCTGATAATTCGAATGTCTGAAGTCCTGTAGAGAACAATGTACCTCGTTTAACAATTGGGGCATAACTTTCATCAGCCTGACTTAAATCTCCGTCTGACGTGTTGCCTTGTCTGTTTAAAGGAAGTTCACAACTTAATTCAACCTCAACTATAGCCGCCTTTTTTCCTGTTATTTTACAGCCGCTCGTTCTCGCCATGTCAAACAATGAATTTACATCATTTGCCGAATCAATTGATGTCTCCTGATATGCTCTGTCAATATTATAACTCAGGTTATCTCCTATGTCAGAGACAATATCAACAATCCATGAACCCACAGATGCGTCATTCATGTTGTCAAAAACGTCTCCATAATATTTTCTTGTTATATCAAGAATTGCGTTGCGGTAATCATCGTAATTTCTTGCTAAATAACTAATTTTTCTCTCTGCCATCTATTATGTTATAGTTCTGTGATTATTTCATCTTGATACTCAACTCCGTTTTGCTCTACGGTGTATTTTATGTCGGCAACAAGTCCCAATCCGTCCTCTACTTCATAAACAGAAATATCATTTATATTACAATTCGGTATATTATTAGAAATCATTTCTCTTATTTCACGAACGACATCACCCCATGTTTGACTATCATTAGGGTTAAAGATAAATTGAATCAACTTTGAACCAAAAAGCGGTTTCCTCAATCTCTGTCCTGCCGGTGTGAAAATGAGATGCATAATCTGTGACTTTACACCGTCTGCTTCATTCAGATTTAGGTCTAAAAGTGTCTTTTCAAAAGATTTTGCTGTTATGGGAAATGCTATTCCGTAATGTTGCCTTTTTGCCATTTATATTATCTCGTTTTATGAGTATAGGTTAATTTATTTTAATTTTCAATACTGGTGAACTTATTGTTTACAAGACTGAAATCGGTTTTAAAATCACTCAAAGGGTCATCTTCACTACCATAACCAATAAGTGTAATACTGCCAATTATAATATCATTGTCAAATGTAATTGTGATATCATATCTTTTACCAAGGGATGCGCCGTTTTCTGTTCTTGGCAGTGTAATATAAGAAACATTGTCAACTTTGAAATCACAACCAAAAGATGAAATCACTTTATTGTATTCATTCATTACGGTTTCCTCATCGCTGTAATGTCTTGAAGTTAAACCGTATGCCTCAACCTTGTTTTTTATCTGTCTTATTCTTGTACCAAGTCTTGTTGCTTTTCTTCCCCTGTTGGCATATATCTTGTCACCAACTCTTTTAGGACGTGATTCGACTATATATTCAGCAAGTACATCCTTAGTTATATTTTCGATTAACCTGTCGTTGATTATCATTATTTTACCGTTTTCTAATAAATATTGGCTAAACTCATTTTAAATAAAATTGCATCGTTTTAATGGTGTATTAAAACGATGCAAAATATGACAAAAGTTCTTTTAAGCAAGTATTATTCACATTTTGACCAACCGCAATCCATGCAATGAATACAACCGTTTTCTCTGATTAATCTACCTCCACAATCAGGACATACCTCACCTTCAATGATTTCATCCTTAAGGTATTTTTTAAGTATTCTCGTCATTGCTGCAGTGAAACTTGCAATATTGTCATCAACCTTTTGGGCTGTATCAATAATACACTTCAATGGTGCTGCATGACGCATTAACATGCTTGTATAAATAGCGGTTGCTCTTTCTTCATTACTAAGATGAACGTTAATGTTTTCAATGGTTATTAGTTCAGACTCATAACGATAAACCCCCCTCTTGATTTTCGTAATTGTACCCTTGTGGTTCTTGATTGATTTCATGTCACCATCACCAGTCCTATACACAAAAATCTCATAAGGTTTATTCTTGTAAAGACCTACCATTACATAGAACATAACACCCTTAACCTTAGTGGTGTAAAAATCTGCTTCAAGTGTTTTTGGACGCTTTGGTGCTGAAATATAACTTTCGAACTTATCGTCCTCTTTCTTCTTTTCTTTTTGAATCATGATACCTTCACGAGAGCCATCACGATAAACGGTAATTCCTTTTAAACCATTATTCCACGCATTAATGTAGATTTGCGAGACTTCTTCTTCCTTTACTGAATTTGGTAAATTTACGGTTGAAGATATGCTGTGTGTAACTAAGTATTTCTGTACAATGCCTTGAAGTTCAACACGTTTTTGCCAGTCAATGTCTTGCGCGCATGCACCGAACCACGGTGATTTCTCATAGATTTCTTTCCATTCATCTTGGGTAAGTTCATCAAACTTATCCACGTATTCAGGCATATTGTGTTTTGCCCACGCCTTTAATTGCGGATGAACAACCACAAATTCAGTAAAGTTAATACCCATCTTATCGGTATAATCAACACGGTCATCAGGACTAATGCACTTTCTTCTTCTTACATAGTAAGGCATGAATACGGGTTCAACGCCTGAAGAAGTACGGGTAAGAATACTTAATGAACCAGTTGGACCTGCGGTTGTAAAAGAAATGTTTCTTCTACCAAATTGCTTCATGGTATTAAAACGCTCAGGATATTCCTCTTCCATGAAATCATACCACTCGTTTTTCTTTTCAATTTCTGGATTATAATCGGGGAATGTTCCACGCTCAATTGCCATGTCAATTTCACTGTCCAATGCTGCTGACATCATCAATCTGCAAACAAACTTAACGGTTTTATTGGCTTCTTCTGTACAGAATTTCTTACCAAGAGCCGCTATCATATCGGACATAGCGGTAAACTCAACACCGACACGCCTTCCATTCTTGCCCTTTTCAAGGATTTTATTCCAAATCTTTTGTGCGTATTCATCGGTTTTCGTCTTGTCAATAATCCTCTGCACTGCTTCATTCTCAAGGTCAACAAGGTCATCGGCAAGTCTTACTGCTTCATATGTTACTTCATAAACCTTATGTGTATCAATTTCAGCATTATTAGTAAATGGATTTTTAACAAATGACAACATATTAATAGCCATAAGCCTACACGATTCTTGGCCAGACATGTAAATTTCACCGCAAGGATTAGTGCTTATGCCTCTATATTTGTCATACACACCATCGGGTGAAAACTTATCCATTCTGTCTTTGAAAATAATACCAGGTTCTGCAGTATTCCAAGCACAATGGATAATTTTATTCCAAACGTCACGTGCACGTACCTTCTTGACATATCCCATTTTTAATTTTGAAGAAAACTCGTTTTCAGTGTACAACATTGGATACAACTCACCGAAATTGAGTTCCGTCATTTCCTTACCATTAGCTTCATCTGTCTTTACCTCATTAATTACAGCAGTAACAGGCCACCTGAGCAAATAATCTTCATCTTTCTCAACCGCTTTCATGAAATCATCCGTAACCTGCACTGAAACATTTGCACCAGTTACTTTTGTAAGGTCTTGTTTCTTTTCAATGAATTCCTCAATATCGGGATGATTAATGTGCATTGAAATCATCAAAGCACCACGTCTGCCCTGTTGTGCAACCTCATTTGTTACATCACTGTGGACATCCATGAAACTTGCTGCACCTGTGCTTGTAACTGCAGCGTTATTCACCTTTGCACCACGTGGACGTAGTTTTGACAAATCAGTTCCTACGCCACCCCTGCGTTTCATAAGTTCAACCAAATAAAGTCGGTTCAACATAATTGACGGATAAGAATCTTCAGGTGAATCAAGAACAAAACAGTTGGATAATGAAACAGGTTTACCTAATCCAAGTCCTGCCATAACAGAACCTGCCGGTACTATATACTTAAAATCCTTGAAAAATGTGTATATTCTTTTTTCGTCAAGCGGTTCTCTTTTATTATAGTATGGAGAAAGTCCTTTGCTGTTTTTCTTGTTATACGTGCTTTCAATCCTTGCAAATTCATTAGCAAGTCTGTGATGCATATCATCAGGTGTTTTTTCAATTATTTCACCGCTTGTATCATCTCTTTTAGCGTACTTTTTCTCCCATGTAGAGGCGGCAAACTCATCACCGTTAAAATATTTAATTAGTTCCTCTGTCATACCTAATTCTTCAAATATTATCCAAAATTGATTTTAGTTCTGTTTCGCTCTTAACGCCTGTAAATCTTGTAACTTCTGTTTCTTTTCCCTCTTCATCTACTTGCAGCACAACTACGGTTGGTATACTTCTTATGCCATATTTAACCGACAAATCATTCTCATCAACTGCAGTGTCAACCTTAACGACTTCAATACCTTTCTCTTCGGCTACCTTGTTAAGTGTAGGTGCAAAGGCCTTACATGGCATACACCAATCCGCATAAAAATCTATTAATTTTGTTCTCATATAATCTAAAATTTTTGAAAGTTATATAATAATATATAGGATGAAAAAACTTATAAATCACGTTTTCTTTCTCAAATTATTTCTTACACTCATGGCAACCTGATTTTGTCTGTTTTGCATACTATTCTCAAATACCTCATCATCAACGTCTCCGGTGTCTGTCATGTCAAATTTACATGTTCCGTTATTAAATTTCACATTCAAAAATTTATCCCTTCCGATAGCAATTCCTCTAAGTTTTTGGATAAACACATTTAAACGATGTTGTGATTTCTGCTCCTCGGTTCTTGCAAGGGTTATAACAACATGGCCAATCTGAATTTTAGAAACAGAGCCGCCACCATGCATAAGTCCGACAAACTCAGCACCCAGTGACCCCTTATTTCCCTGAATAGGAACCCACATAGCAATCTGTTTCTCATTGCATATGCTTTCAAGTTTTCGCATTGTTATACCTTCTTTTGTCCACTCCGTATCATGAAAATTTTGTGCGTCTTCTGATTTAAGGCACTCGAAATAGTCTATAATAACAAGGTCTGGTTTAAAACCCTTTGCAATATAAGACTCAATTCTGCGTTTTATCATTGAGGCTGTTTCTTCACCAGAAGCAAGACGTTTTCCAATGATATTGGTTTTAAGTAGTTTTTGTTCTTCTTTCAGATTCTTTAGTTCCTCTATTGCTCTTGGTCTTATATCAGGGTCACTCAAATGCATTGCATCTATATCGAGTATATGTCCATAATATTTTCTCCTGATTGCTTCATCTGAATCTTCAAAATAGAAATGTAAAACTTTATAGCCCTGATAATTGTTACCCTTTGTCTTTGTTACGGCAGCAGAAGCGGCAAAACCTGTGCATATACTTGTCTTACCAACACCTGATGGTGCTATCACAACACCAAGTTCGCCACGACCTAACCCGCCATATAACGCGTCATCTAGTTCTTTTGTTCCTGTTGGAATTGTTTCACGATAATCATCTCGTAGGTCATTTTCAACATCATCAAATAAGTGCCAACCGTATTCTTGCTTTGTATTTACATCAAGTGCTTTTTTGAAAAGGTCTTCAATTTCGTAATATTCGCTTCCGTTACCACGTTTTATTATGTCGTTTGCCTTATTTATAGCCTTAACCAAGTTCTGTTGCTTGAAAAAACGTTCAGACTCACCCTCAATAAGGTCGAGTCCAACTAAATCAGTATTCTTGATTTTATCAAGAAGTTCAAGCATAAACATAACAGTTACTTGGTCGCTTATATTCTTCCTGATAAGAATATCCATCTCACCATAACTTGCCACAACGTCTTTTTCATTGTATCTGCTCTTTAGGAAACCAACTATTCTGCGCAAATACTCATTTGTGAACATGTTTTGGTCTATAATGGTTTCAAGGTTAACAAAGAAATTCTTATCCTCAAAGAAACATTTGACCAGTTTTAACTGAAAATCTTCACCCAAGTATCCAAGGGTACTTCTATCGACATTTTTCGCCATTATCTTATTAAAGAATTATAAAATTTGTGGTGGCTACTAACACGTCTTCACCACCACACCTCAACGTCACATGAAACAATTAACAACGCTTTTCAAAGTGTTCCCATTCACCAGGTGTTAAACCACCACTGTCAGCATACTTTTCACATCGGTTTAACCACGCATTATACTTACGTGTTTTTTCCTTTGTCCACTTGTAATACGAATCAAGGTACTTCTTGTCATACGAATGATACCAGTATTCCTTTGTTCCGGTTTCTGCTACATTTCCTTCTTTATCAAATTTAAGGGCGCAATTATCAAACTCTATGGTGTGGGTAAATCTATCAGGTTCATCAAAGCCACCACTCATGCACTCAACTATCTTCTTAATCATGTAATAGATAAGGTCAACTCTTCCAACCTTAAGGTAGTTGGCAATGCCTTCATTTGAGGTGAAGTTTATTCCACCACCTCTTGTATATGAAGTTATTGAGTTGGACAAATCAACACTGTTTCTGACAAACTTAGGATAGACACTACCATCCCAAATGCGTTGAAATACATTCCTGTCATCGACAAGGAACTCAAATTTAAATGTAACATCCCACGGTTTTACGTCTTCATCATCATAGACCTCATTAATATCATCCGAATATTTGAAATACGTCTTATGTATCTCAGTTCCGTCTGACAGGATTATGTCACCACCGATTTTTGAATCGGTAAGAAGATAAAGGTCATGTGGATTTTCCATATTGTTATGAAATCCGCTCAACTTAACGGGTTCGTCATTGACAATTGATTGATAAAGAAAACTCTTGTAATGCAAATCATCCTTAATCATGGCAACGCATTCTTCAAGTGTTTCAAGAAGTTCTTCTGAACCAATTGACTCATTATTGTAACCCATGATTTTGAAGTAACGCTGACAAATGATGTTGTCATTTATCCACAACAGGAACTGAAAACGCTCTTTGTACCCTTCGTTTTGAAGGATTGTTTTTCTTGGTTCTTTTTCCATAAAATATCAATAGAATAAAAAGATTAAATAAAATTTTTCACAAATATACTACAGGTTTCGGTGTTTTCAAAATATTTCAACAATTATTTTTCTTTTCAGCGTCAATTAAATACGCGTACTCAGTAAAAAATGAAGCAAAACGATTTTCGTCTTTAAGGTCATCGACCCCAGCATTTTTAAGGATATTGTATAAGTTCTCAAAACTTCTGTCTTCTGGGTCTAATGGGTTATAACGCATAGAATCAATAATTTCCTTTGCTTCCTCAGTTAATATGGGTTTTTTCAGGTTAATTATTTTTTCGTTAATCTCGTATATTTTTTCACCTTGACAACCATCTGTAACTCTATTTACTATATTTTCTGCCCATTTTAAAGGTTTCTTTTTTGTTTTTGCCCTTTCGTCGTTAATGAGTTTCGCTTTTTCTATAACTTCGTTCAGTTCTACCTTTCTTTCTTTAAATTCGGGGAAATTCTTGAATAATGTAGTCTCTCCAACACCTTTTATTCCCTTGATACTGTCTGATGTGTCACCGCATATTACCTTTTTTAATAGTACATTGCGATAATCATAGCCCATTTCTGATGTATGGTTCTTGGTGTTGATAAATTTCTTCAAAGAGGGTATAAACACAATTACATCTTCTGAAATAAGTTGCGTCAAGTCCCTGTCATTGGAAACTATCACAATTCTTTCATTTGGTTTCTTGTTTACCACATAATAACCAATGAAATCGTCTGCTTCTACCTTGTCTGCTATGCATTGTCTAACGAATAATTCTTCAAGACAAGCCATCACAACCTCACGTTGTTCATAGAAAATCTCTTTTTCTTTCTTTCTTTCATCGCTTCTTGCCTTGTCCTTATCTCGGATATACTTCTGCATCCTTTTCAGGTTGGCATTAAATTCCTTCATGTATTCAGACAAACCTTCCTCAACTTCATTTTCATACGTTTTATCTCTGTTTGATTTATAATCATTATTAAGTATGTAGCGATAAAAGCCTGAGTTATCTCCGTCCCAAAAGACGTAAACATATCTGAAATTACCCTTTCTGAGTAAAAGTTTCAATTGTAAAAGGAATTGAAATATGCCGCCAATCTGTTTCCCGTTACTTGAGAATCTCCTATCACCAAGCGAGGACAGTTCCAAAACGTTAGACCCATCCACAAGTAGTGTGGTGAATTGTTTTTCCCCAATATCAGGTTTACTTTTCAGTATCTTTTTTGGTATTGGTTGCATAAGATGAAGGTAATTGTGATTGTGCTTTCAAGAAACAGAAAATCTGACCTTTCTTCGAAACAAGTACATCCTTTTCAAAATCCAGGTCGTTCCCACTAAATTTGTCATACTCGTCACGGTTTTCAAACATAACCACCTTTGGTAATGAATCTAAACACTCTGTTTCAACTTCTGCATCCATTAGCATTTCGAAAACATCACCAGGGATAGCAGTATACTTGTCCTCAACTAAATTATACTTTGCTTTTTTGATTAAAACTACATCCATTTTCGTCTATTATTAAATTGTTAAAAATTATTCTACAACCTCTGAATCTTCTACTTCGGTAAATTCAACATCTTTTAAAGTAATTTCTCCACCATCCTTATTTAACTTGTTAAGTTCTGTTAGAATTTGTGATATGTGTTCCTTTTTGTATCCTTCCAAATCATCAGGAGAAATAAAACCTACATCTGTTGCAATCATTTTACCTTCATAACAAACATTGTGTGGTGCATCAAGATGGTTCTTTAGGATTTTAATCTTAGTCTCAGTTCCATACGAATAAGTTGCACCTTTTGAAGTTGCAGTAAGTCTCTTAATTCCACTTGTAAGTTGTCCACCCATAAGGATTTCACAACGTGTAGCATACTTCATCGACCTTCCACCCTTTGTTTGCATAATGGCAGGGCCGACTGGATTTGTCATTGAGTCCATCCAAACCTTGTTAACATAAAGGAAAGTATTGTTATACTTATGAGAAGCCTTTTTGGAGGAAGGTATTCTGTCGTTAACAATCAGATTAAATGCTGCACTAATTGCTGCTGCAGTCCACATTGGGTTTCCAATTTTTCCGGCTGTAAGTTCTTTGAAGCAACCTATACTTCCTACACTATCCCACACAAAAAGAAAACCTTGGTCAATTTCGCCATCATCCTGTGCATCAAGCAACTCATTTATGCAAGCAGCAACATCTTCTACAACTGCAATTTTGCGTTTGGTTTTTGTTTTAACACCCTTTGCGTAATCCATATCACCAAAACGTTCACAAAGTAATCTGTTATTGTAATAAATGAAGTTTCCATCCCAATGTACAATCTGATTTTCAATGTGTGTTGTCACTTCACCAGTGTCAGGGTCAATATCCTCTACTTCAACGTCACCCCAAATGGGTTCTGCTTTGAAACCCATATTTGTTGCGTATTGAAATGAGAATGAATTTTCAGTGTCAATAATAACAGGGATTAAGCCCTGTCTTTGTGCAGAAACCAACGCATGATTAACCAATGTGGTTTTTCCTACATTTGAATGACCGATAACACTTATTACTGTATTTTCAGGAATACCTGGCAACATAGTGGCTTCACTAAATGCTTTTGGCATTAAAATCCACGTCTGTGGTTTATTCGCATTGCTTGTCGATGTAACTGTGTTGTTATTTGCTGAATTTAATCCTGTTTTTTCCTTAAATGCTGCAAGTCCACTCTTTTTTAGACCCGCACCTTTTTTAACTGCTTGTTTTGCCATAATTTTCTCTTTTAACAATCATACTTTATTTCTTTCATCCCCTGTTTCTTTAATAAGGCATAATAACATTTTCTGCATAATGTTACATACATGTCATTACCACCTATTACAATTTGTTCTCCATCTGTTATTAGATTACCATTTGCATCAAATCTCGCATTAATCATTGCTTTTCTTCCACATGAACAAGATGATTTAACCTCTGAAATATCATCTGCAATCTCCATAAGTCTCCTTGACCCCTCGAAAAGATGCGTCATGAAATCAGTCCTTAAACCATAACACAGTACATCTATTTCAAGTTCGTCAACTATTTTTGCAAGTTCATCAACTTGTTCTGTTGTTAAAAACTGACATTCATCTACAAGTATCCATAATGGTTTGTCTATTCCTTCCAATGACGCGTTTGCAATATATTCATTGATTAGTTTAAATAGGTTATCCTCGGTTGAAACCGAAATACACGGTCTCCTAATTCCAATCCTTGATGCAATAACATCGTCACCGTCTCTCGTGTCTATTGATGATTTCAGACAAAGAAACGGGACGTTGCGCTCCTCAAACTGAAACGCTTGCATGAGCAACATTCCGGATTTTCCGCTATTCATGGTACTGTATTTAAAGTATAGTTTCATGCACATATCAAAATTTTTCGCAAATATACTACAAAGATTACAAAAAACAAAGTTGAGGCTAACTTTTTTCGCGTTAACTTCAACTTTGTCTCTGAAATATGATGTTTCTTTTAAATGAAAACCTATTAGAAAGGAAGGTCATCACCCTCAGGCTCTTGCTCTAAAAACTCCGTTTCGTCGACATCTGAATCGGGTTCTTCTGCGGGTTGTTCAGAAGGTTGTTCGGTTGGTTGCTCAGATGACTCTTTCTTGGTCTCATCAGTACCCTTTGCTACCCATTTCTTTTCTTCGTCGTTCCATACAGGAATTTCATCATTGGCAATGATACTAAGATAACCTTCTGACTTAATTGAATAAACATCCTTCCATGTCTTTGGGTCGTTAATCCATTCCATCATTTGATTCTCATCCTTTGATAATGGCGTAGAGAAACCCGCATCAGCAATGGAAATACTCGTTTTATCAGTCTCAGGGTTATAAGTAGAAGTGACAATAATATCCCTTCCATTCTTAAGGTCAAAAATGTTGTACCTTTCGCCTGTTGCTTCGATAGACTCGTTGTTACGGATATTATACAGACCTTTCAATAAGTCAAATATACCATCACCGCCTGTGTGTTCATTAAAACGCCAGAATTTAACACCATCTTCTTCGTGACCTCTTTCGATTACACGCACGATATAGCTTCTTCTTGCTTTAAATGAACCTGCCTCCTTGAAAATTGACTTCTTCTGTGCTTCAATATCGCAAGCATTTGCCTTATCAAAGAGTTCTTTTGATTTCTCACACAATGGACAAGTTCCGTGGCCATCAGAAATATTCGGGTCGTTCAAGCAGAAAAACTTCTTAAATCCACCGCCTTTTCCGTTAGCGTCTTTTTTTAACTTAACAGAATGGATGGTTGTTACAAAGAAAGCTTTAAAATTGCTAAAGTCCTTAAAGTATTCATCAGTACCATTAATGGGTAAAATCCTAATCCTTGACTCCTTCTTGGTTTGTCCTTTTTTTGCGTCACATTTGTCATTAAAATAATTTTTTTCATTAAATACAAATCTCTTTCTGCTTGATTTTGGTTTCCTTTCGTCATCAAACTGTTCTTCAATCATTGTTCTTTCGTCATTCATGGTAATGTTTTTTTTTTATTGTTATTTATTGTTTTTTTTTCTTGCAAATATACTACAATTTTTGTCTATATCAAAATTATTTCTTATTTTTCTTAAAAATCAAGGTAATCTCTCAATTCTTTAGGAAATTCCAAAGAATCTGATAATGACTTATCGTCTAAACTCTCTAAATCATCACGTTTGATTTCAAATTCCTTGTCTTCATCCTGAGGTGCAACATCATTATTGTATATCACCTCATAGTTAGGATTTTGTGCGGATTTTCTATCCCAATAATCTCTTGGGCTTTCACCGTACGGGTATGACGCTTGTGAGCGTATATTCATTTTTTCTTCTGGTGTGGGATTTCTTCGTTCTAATTCCCTTCTTAGGTCTTGAAGTTGTTTTTCATTGTCTTCTAGTGCATCGGCAAATTTAGAAGTGACCTGAAGTAACTCTGTGATTTTATCGTTAACACCGTCAAGTTTATAGTCGGTTGCTTCTTGTGCGTTTGTTAAGTCATCAACATCAATAACTTCTTCTTCCTCTCCATCCGCACCCATTTCTTCTTCAGGCATATTACCATCAGGTGCTTGTTCTTCACCTCCTTGGGGCATATCCATTGGTGGCATTTCACCCGTATCTACTGGTTGTGAATCCATTTGGCTGTTATCCATTGGCATTTGGCCACCATTCATATCGCCTTGTGGCATATCACCTTGTGGCATACCGCCTTGATTCATATCCATCTGTCCTTGTCCCATGGGTTGTTGTCCTCCCATTTGAGGGTCTTGCTGAGGCATACCTCCACCCTGTTGTTGTCCGTTCATGGGCATTTGTTGTCCACCGTTCTGCATAGGTTGTTGTTGCTGTTGATTATCGTCATCATCCTCAACAATACCTGTTTTAAAGGAATACTCACTAAGTTGCATCATCCTCTTTCTGACATCGCCAAGATTATATTCTTTCAATAAATCTTTACCGTTTCCCATATTGAAAATTAGTCATTTAAGAGCATTTTATTTTCTTCTGTGATAAGAATTGTACTATTTTCAGTGCGTTCAATGAGACCTTTGTCTTTTTTCTCATATTTTACCTTCTGTTCGGGGATTACAACATCCTGTCCGACTATCTGTTTGATTTTCTCAATGTTCTCGTTCATTGGTTCTGTGTTTTTTTCGTTATTTTCTTCAACAGGCTTTTCACTTTTAACGGTTTTCTTCCTGCTTCTCTTTGGTTTCTTTTCCTCAACAGGTTCTTCAACTATAACAGGTGTTGTTTCTTCTTTCTCTGCTGTAGGCTTAAATACAGTCGCTTCAACCCTGTTATTAAGCATTGTGTTTCTAACAGGTCTAATGAATTTTCTACGGCTGTTTTTGCTTATAAATCTTTGAGACATATCTAAATAGTTATAGGGTTTTATTTACATATAAATAGTGTGTTTTACACGAAATAATCATATAATGGTAACATATAATGGATATTATCACCTATTATTCTTCTCGTTTCCTCATCAATGTAATTCAAACCATTTATTATTTTATTGTTCGGATTTGATTTTATCTTCCTAATTACTTTTCCTTTGTCTATCCCACAATATTCGCACAATGACAATGATAAGCCAAAAACGTGTTTATACTTTCTTGAGTAAATGAACACAAAATTAGAATCTCGCATGATAAAACACAACTTTTTGTCACTTCCGTTCATGTAATCAATAAATTTCATTGTCTTGCTTAACGGATAACACGGAAAGTCTATATATTCATATTTTATTCCACGCACTTTATCAAGTATTACAGAACTTTTGAAATTAAAAAGGTCATCATTGTGTTCTTTTCTTCTTTCGTTTTTTGCAAACGTCCACGAAAACCCACCACGTTTTCTGTTTCTGTTAAACATGCTGAAATCGGAAATATATTTCTTGGCAGTTTCAATACCTATTACGATGGTTGGCAATGATAAGTCTACTTCTTCAAGGCTCGAACATTTGTTGAAAATCTTGTCGTACTTTGTTGAATTATTCTCATCGAGTATGTTTGCTAATTTTTTCATATGGCAAATATACTACAAAAATAACAATTCTCAAATTCTAACTATATTTCTTACAATAATTTTTAATGGTGTTAGAAAGTTTTTCAAAACCCCATGCAGGTAATATATTTTTCCTTTTCGTTCCCTTGTATGTATATTCATTTAAATCATCACCATCAGTTATTTTTACAGTTATGTAATTTTCTCCCGCGCGTCTTGCTGCCTTTGCAAGCGAATTATTGAAATCCCTATAATCAAAAGTAATGTTTTTATACTTGTATTCATTTTTCCATGAATTTACAAGAAGAGGTATTATAACCTTTCTGGCGCGTATTCCTTGAAAAAACTTCGTTAGACGTTGTGTGAGTTGATTAAGTAGTTCTTCTCTTGTTTTTGGGGATGAAGAAAATGTCTTTATTGAGGACATATCAACATAAACAACTATATATTTCGGATTATTACATTTCTTTGAAAGATAATTCTGAATGTGCTGAAGAATATTTGTTGAAATCGTATCTGAGTATATATAGTCTTTTTTTCCACCCATAGTAACCCACCGTTTCTTTCCGTCTAATTGCACACCATCTAATAAACCGTCTGTAACTGTATACGTGAAGAAATCATCATTGGCCGCAATATAACGGGACATATAACTTGCCCAAGTACCACCGAAGAAAACGGGTTTATTGTTAGGAACGTCCTTTCCAAGTGGTTCATAGGGATGGTCATCAGAATAATATTTCTTATTTTCACCCGCAACAGACGAACCGTCACCACTGTCATCAATAGAATCACCATATGCGGCAGACGTTGGGTCACATCCGTAAGAAACATCACCACCGGTATCACCGACATTAACACCACAGTCTGAACTTTTGACATTGTTCTTATACATATCAGTCAACTTGTTCAACTCTTTAACTCTTTCGCTATGGCGGCAACATTCCTCCTTTGATTTGCTACATCCCTGTCCTGGAATTGCATCTTTATTGAAACAGCGTTCCCAATTATCCTCCCAATAATCAAGACTCTGCATTGCCGTCATACCCCTATTTGAAGAGTAATGTTGCCATACATTTCTGTCATTTTCGTGCCATGCAAACGCAAGTTGGGCATCTGCTGAACTCTCTGTAAGTCCATTATTTGCGCAAAAATCTTTTAAATCTTTCTTTCTGCTCCCTGTCCACTGAAATAGTCCATATGCGCCAGACTTGTCGTTAGTTGGTGTTGTCCTATAACTACTTTCACCATAAACATTAGCGCATATACCCAATGCCTGGTTAGGTGTGAGTCCCTTTCCGATAAAGAAGTTGATTATCTTTATCGCCATTGCGTTATTGCTACCTGAAGGTAAAATACATTCTGCCATCGTTGTGTGTTGATTTATTATTATTAATGATATTGCTCGTATGTTGCATCGTCAAAACGCCAAATCTGGACCGAACCTCCCTCACTTGGTTTTCTTAAGCCGTATTCACAAGCGGCTTGTGCCTGTACGCAGTCGCTTCTCCAATCCTGTCCCGTCCACATTGCTCCGTGAGCAGATAAAGGATGTTTGCTGCCAGGTGCATGACGTGCAAATATAATCATTATATCACCCGGTTCAAGTCCTGACCATGAGCCATACTTATTTTGGGTTGGATATGAATTGCTCCTTCCGCTAATATCAACAGCACCGCTTTGATAAACCCTCTTGAAGCCTTGTTTTGTCATCCACGTGTCAGCCCTCATTGTGTTGTAAGGACTTCCCGTATCACTCCAAAATCTTAAACTAATCCCACCACGAGCATACCATGTCGTTGGGCCTGCTGTGCAACAACCGTGATAGTTGTTATATCCAAGCCTATAACCTTGTCCAAGTGTGCTAGAATTTAACGTAGTTACACCCTTTAACACGGCCTCCATGTTGACGTGTCTCTTCTTTTTGACAAGATGTGCGTACTTAGAATAGTCATAAGAAGTTCTTCCGTCCGACTTCGTATCCATTGTACCGTTCTCTATTTCACAAGAATTATTCGAACCGTTTGCATCTTCATCCTTATAGTTGAGGTTCTTTGTGAACCAAGCATTAGAATATGGTACAGCCCTATTTGAGAGTTTCATTGCCTTGACTCTCGTAACCATATTGCCGGGTGTCATAACATGTGTCACGTTGAAAATCATGTAAGTGCCTCTCCACATTGGAACATTCATTAGTTGGAAATACATCAATGGCTGAATCTGTGCACAACCCATCATTTCAAACTCACATTGGTATGAATAGTTGCTGAATACAGGGTATAAATCCTGACCAACAAACGCAACCTTGTGTTCGTTTCCTGCACCTTGATATGCTATATGTGATAATGTATTAATCACAGCACTTGTGATAACGGGTGTTTCCATATTTAGATGTACATCCTTAAACAAGTGATTATGCTGATATCCATAAGCGAGTCCAAATGACGGGACAAAATATCCATATCTTGACACGTCTTCATCCTCGGCAAAATCACCCGTGTTTTTTGCTAAGATTGGTGGAAGTTCTGTTGAATTATTGATTCTTGTTATTTCACCGGGAAGATTTGTATCATCCATTTGTTTTGCGTCATTATAACTCCAAATGTTGAAGCCATCTTCTTTATAGTTGTTTAACTCAGAAGGTGTTTCTGATAATTTTGGTACATAAATTATAACAAATTTATTATTTCTTTCAGGTGGAGTTATTTCGTTAAATGGAATTGGTACAAACATACTCTCTAATGCTGAAACGGCTTCTTTCGGGTCTTTTGACGATAAATTGTCAATAAAATCAGGTATAGCAAGAAACATACAATGATGTTTGGTTGTTATATCACCAATCGCTTTAAATACAGTAGAGTCCTCATACGAATTATCTTGTGAAAAGACATCCAACAATATCTGACAATTAAGCATTAGCCTGTTTGTGATATTTCTATAAAATGAATCTATAAAAATAAAGTTATTAAAGAAATTCTTGATTGTAAATTCATGGTCTGCAGAACTTGAAGAACTACTTGAGAGCCACTTATCCCACAGCATTTTTAAATAAAGATAAATCGGAAGTGCCAAATCACGTGTAAATTCAGCAATGTCTTCATCTTCGGGACTACCGTTATCAATCGTATCATCAACAACAACATCACTTGGTGAATCAACTATTTTCTTTAAGGTGTCTGAAAATGCTCTTAAATAATTCTTCATTGTTGCTTCATCTACATTAACATCTGTTTTTGTTATTGAACTTCCTGAACTTGTTGTTTCTCCTGTTCTTGTGGTTTTCCTATTTGACATGTCAAGAACAATGGACTTTCCACAATAAAGCCTTTTAAGAATTTTCTGACAAGTGTCATTGTCTTCATCAAGATATGCAAATAATTCCTCGTTGTTTGAAAACTCTCTCAAATATTTGAAGTTTTTGATAGTATCACCGAAACATTTTGTGTAATAATCATCTATAACCTTATTATAAGTCTCAGCATCATCGTTCTCGTGCCCGGTTAATTCCTTATCCAATCCGTTGTGTATCTCAATCAATGAATCACCTAATAAATGAAATCTCTCATTTGTTGATGTCTTTGCAACAAGTTCAATCTTCTCCTTTACAGTTAACCATTCTTCTGAAACAAACTCTAAAAACTTCATTTTCAATACATTTGAGATATAACAATCAGGCATGCTTCCGCCAAAAAGACTCTCAAGGCTAACATTATAATAATTTTCTACTATTGTAGATGATGATGTTGTTGCACTGAAATGGTATATATTCCCATTCTTATGGAATAACGGTTTTGTTGTAGGAATATATCTAGTTTTACGAGAACTAAAAATTATTGGGTCTTCGCCATATTTCTCGATGTATTCTTTACGCCATATTAATCCACCTAAAAGCAACATATATCCATAAGGAACACACTGTATAGAAGCGTGTGATTTATCATTCTTAAGAAAGTTCAAAAACTCAGGATTTATGTTACACTGTGAGATACTGTGCAATAATAACAGTGCCTTTGCTTTATCCACAACATTATCTTCATTAGTTGTCTTGTTGTCGTTCTGCAAATAATAAAAATTTGACCCATTTAATGATGTGAAAGAGTACCCTTCGCTGTACAAATATAACAATGGAATACACAAGGAATCAATATTAGCAGATGTTCCATCCTTTAATTCCCACGAAAACTCGTTTTCTTTTTTAGATGGTAGTGAGCCTTCATTTAATTTGCTGTTGAACTGTTTGCATGTTCTTTGTTTTTCTCCTTGTAATTCCTCTATGATTTTATTCTTAGTCTTTACTTTTAATATGTTATTACTTTTCAGAAATCTCGTATACGAACTTTCAGACGTATTCCAATATCTGTCTAAAACTTTCGAAAAATTCTCTGAATAAGATTCTCCCGCTATTTTGAAATTTCCTGTCTTTAATTCCTCATATCTGTTAAGTACACCATTGACAAGGGACGGCTTTGTGAGAACGTTGAATTTTTCATAGTTAATATGCTTTACGTAGTCTTCACTATGTTCTCTTGCCTTAAACAAAGTAAATGAGTTGCTATTAAACAATAGGTCTATATTTTGTTCAATGTTTTCATTCCTCTTTGTATTAAACCTAAAATAATACCCACCATCACTTCCGTCGTATGGGTAATCATCCTTATATGTGCCAAATTCTTTAATTATACTTGGTACTAACGCAACGCCATTCTTTGTATAAAAATGGACGTAGTTCAATGTGCCTCCATTTTGTCTGTAAATCGGATGCCTTCCACCACTAATAACTGAGGACATAATTGATTTATTAGTTTCAAATGGATGAACCTGAAAGTTGTCCTTTGTTTCTCCCATATTATCTTCTTCGGGTTTGCAAAGCATGATATCAAATAATTTGTCACCAAGTGGTTTGTTTCCTGATACATCAGTTATTTTTTCCTTGATTTGGCTTTTATCCTTAAAGGTTAAATAATAGTTATAAGCATCCATCTTACCCATTACTTCCGCTACTTCGGGTGTGGTTTTTCCGTTTTCCATAATGCCGAATAGTTGAGCGGCACGTAATCCAAGCATACCAGATAAATAAGATATACCCATCTTGTCAATTCCTACGTCAAAAACAGGTTTTACTTCATTAAGGTCATTCGGAGAAATTGGTACATAGCCTATATTTGCATTTAATTCTTCATAATTAATATCACCTTGGTTTGTTTTCTTACACGCAAGAAATAATGCCCTTACAAGTTTTTCTTCCTCAAAATTTGGACTGAAATCGCCAACCCAACCTATTGTATTTTCATCTTCAAGACTTTTGTTTTCATTGTTATCAGAAGATGCCCTTGTTACCATCGGCCAAGCTGGTATATTTTCTTTATTATCTGGAAGTATATCGGTTTTTTTAAGATTAACATGAAGATATGACGCTTTTCTCAAGCCGTTAAGTTCTTGTTCTTTAATATTGTCGAAACATTTATACATAATATAAACTAATGTCTCGACATGCGCCATAATCATTTTGAATACGTTTCCAATGTAGGGTACCATTGTAAGTTTAGATTGTGCTAACCTTACATAATCACGTTCTTTTTGTCTTTCAATACGGTTTACGTTATTGTCAATTTCATTCATACGGTCATTAATACGTTTCCTGAAATCACCTAAATCAAACAAATACGCATACCTATGTATGTTGTTTGTAACATCTTGATTTAACAAATTAACGAGAATTTCAGCAGTATTTGTTCGCATCTTAATGTTGTCGCCTGACCCATCGGACTTACTACCAAATGATATTTTGCAGAAATTTTCGACTGTCAAATCATCACATTCTAAACATCTTACTGTGATACCTGTTTCGTCTTCTTCTTTTATATCAAATAATTCAATACATTCTAAATCTGGTAATGAATTCGAAAACCCATTAGGCAAAGACGTTTTGGGTATCGCTGTAGAAGAGTAACTTTCGTTGTATGAGTTAAACTGCGTTATGAGTTTTTCATATGCTTCTGAAATATATCCCGAAGTATCTATTTTTTCTTCTTCAGACATCACAAGCATTTGTTCATTTTCAAGAGAATCATTGCCAATAACGAAATTCTTAACGGTTGAGACTGTTTCCTTGTTGGTTATCGCCTCAATAAATCTTGTATAATCAGAATAAAGAGAACCAAGTTCAGCCTTTTCTTTTTCGCCCGATTGAAGACGTTCATTATCTTCATCGCTTAACATATTAAGCAACGATTCATCTGCCATTGCGTTTTTAACATGTTCAAGGAAATCGTAAATTCTTGGCATTGGATTACCGTTGCTTTTAAATGTACGCCATTCTTCACTTGCCGCCTTGCTGTTCCAATAATCTTTTCCCACATATTCACAAAACGGAGCAGCTACGATGTACTGAAATGGGATATCTGTAAGTAATGAATATGAGTAACCGATAAACGTTGCTGTTGCTTCAAAATTACCAGTCCTTGAATTTAGCATTCCCTTGAAACCGCTACAAGTAAGTTGCAGTGTGACAGGTTTGCCGTAAAATCCCTTAATCTGAAGTTTGAATTTTGGATATGGTGCTGTAAAAAATGCACCAAATATGTTGTCAATCGTCAGTTTATCATCATAGTGTGTGGCCTCTTCTCGCCCAAATAACGAAGAACCCCTTTGGTCTACGAATTTAATGGTCACTGTAGGTGTATAATAATTTTCAAAGGCAACAGTAATATTCTCAATTCCAAGTCCTTCTACAATATTCTTCTTAAGGATGTCCTCATAATGTGTATTGGTATAATATGTAGTTAAAAAACTTTCACCATTACTACCAAGTTGTTCACCGGAAAGAAATGACACCCAATTTTTGTCTTGGTCTAAACCTAAACGTGAAGTCCAAGACATTATATATGTCATATTGTCATTCTCACCTTGGGCTGAATTTTGTTTAAATCTTGAAACAACTTCAACCAGTAAGTTGAATGATATACATAAATCAGAATAATCGGGAGTTAATGGTACATTGTTAATTTTCCCGAATACACTATTAGGTTCTACGTATAAAATCCTACCCTTTTGTCCTACTTTAGCCTTTAACTCTGACATTATTATACTCTGCTTTCTTTGATTTTTCTTATTGACATTTCATATCTGTTTAATGCGTCTGTTAGTGGATAAGGTATGCGTAACGTTATTCCGTCGCGTATGGAATATTCATATCCGCCAACATGAGGGTTTGCTTGAAGTATAAGCCACGCAAAATCAGAATTACCGTAGTATTTGTAAGATAACGTGTCAAATCTCATCCTTTCTTTATCAAACACTATATATAAGTCTGACGATTCTTTTGGTATCTCCAAAAACGGAACAAATCTTACTTGTCCATTCTCCCTAAACTGTGCGTATCTATCGTAGTAATTCATTTCTTCTTATTTTTTGTATATGTTTCCGTTACATAAGCATAATTTTGTGGTGATTCTAAGTCAACTTCATGATTTCCAGCACCACCAATTTCTTTCCAATTATTATCTGACTTATAAACAACCCTATCAGCACGATTATCATAAAAGCGTGTGTTAGCATAGTAATTAAATGACATCGCATTCTGAAGTCTCCTGATTGGTCCTGCTATATCACCACCACCGATGAATTTAAAACTAATATTAACCTGTGCAAGAAGTGGCTGCATGCCAATACCTTCGGTGTTCATATCCCAAGTGATACCATTTGATACATTATAATCAATGCTAATGTTATCAATAACAATCATCTGGTTATAGAAGTCTCCAATTCTTAACACGCAAAATGGTGGTCTACCAAATGCAAGATTATTTGCGGTTTTTCCTTTATAGTCAGACATGGTGATTGTATTTCCTTGACGTGTGCATTGGTTCAAGAATGTTAATCTTGCATTAAAACCTTCAGGTGTCATTGAATGGAAAGCAGGGTCAAAATATTTGATTTTGTCCATGAGTTTATTGAAAACCAATGGGTCTTTCTTTTTCAGAGCACGGAAAAAGTAATATTCCTGGTCATACCTGTACACGTTTTTATCACCGCTTGTCTGCGGATTTCGTCTTGCTCCATATTTTAATTCTTCAGCACCCATCATATTGGTAGCATCATCATAGTCACCCTTTCCTGTGCCAAAATACTGTGTAGCACCACGCATATCATCTGAAACACCTATAAGTTGTCCCGCATCTTCGCGAACTAATTCATGTCCACCACCTTCTTTTTCAACTTCAACCCAAATCTTTCCATCAAGACCTTGATAAACGGTTTTTCCATCACGTTCAATTGGTGTGAAGTTGGTGTATTTTTCAAACTTTGTGTTGTTTTCTTCCTCTTCTTGTGCTTGTTTTAGTTCGGCTAACTTCTTTTCCACGTCAGTTTCGAAAGTCAGTGTGACTTTTGCCGAACGCCATAATTTTGCGTTTAAACCTGAGTGATTATATTTATCGGTATCACCAACAGGTGTTGAGGGTTGTGATGATGAGTCTGTTTTCACATTATCATCAATAACACCATTCTTTTTAAGCCATTTTATAATTGTATTTCCTCTTTCTACAGCAAGATTACTATTTCTGTTGGCATTAACTTGACTTGATGCATTCCATCCGTGGGAGTTTGAATAACCAACACAATCAACACTTACTAATTTGTATCCCAAAAAAGTCTGCCATATTTGAGTGGCAATAATATCACCATACACACAGCGTCCCTTTAAGAATTCCTCAACCTTTGGTAAATTTTTAATCTTTGCAATTGCTTGGGCAAAATCAGCAAGTGTGCAGTACGTCTTTTCATCACCCTCATCACTTGTAAAACTTTCTGGCCAGTTTTCCATTGACGAGTTCAGTTTAAATGATGCGGTATCACAATAGTTTGTATTTTCAGGGGTGATTGTTAATTTTCCATTCAAATCAGGTATTTTCTGCCTGTATGTGTTTCTTGTTTCTGACTGTGATACAACCTTGTATTCGCCATCAACTCTATAATACCACCTCTTTTTGTCTGTTTTTGGTATGTTTGCATATGCTTTTGCTGTACCGTAAATAAAGTTTTCATCATTATCAAGTCTTTGCATCATCTCAAGCGGCGTAGTATCACCATCATAAGAGAAACTTACAGGATTGTTTGTTGTTTCATATCCTGGGTTTGTTTGGTTTTCAAAAATTGAACTTAAATTTGGATACGTAAAATTGCTACCCAACATTGTTGTCATATCTTCTGCGCCCCTCTTTTGACAACCAACACCCGCAAGTAAGTAAGCAATTGCAAAATCAGCATCGTCGTAATAACCCGAATAGTTGTTTGGGTAAAAGACGTAAAATGAAATCTCCCTTGTCTCTTTCGGTACTTCGGGGTCTGGTTTCTTTGGGGGTGCAGGATTTTCCTGAATGGGCGCGGGATTATCGGCATATTGTGCCAAATATTCATCGGTTAACGGTGTGGGTTTAACCCTTGACATAATACTTCTTGGGTCTTTTGGGTCTAATGAATCACACCCAGCAAAAAATCTCATAAGGTCGGTATCTTCATATGGGTCATTGCTGTCATCATCATACCAACTTATATAATCAATAACTGATGGGTGGTCAACTACCATTAAAAATGATAATGTTCCAGACCTCATTGTATTAACATAAGTGAAAACATCCTCACCCCTTCCGATGAAGGTGTTTGCTGACCAATTAACATTTGTTGTTTCGTTAAATGTGATTCCGTATGGTGGAAACCACATAATTCTGCCACCAAGAGGTCCGCGTTGCTCCCATGATAGTGCTTTTTCAAATGAATACGGGTCATAGCCTTTCCACGCAAGATTCTCAATCGAAAACATACATTCCTTGGTGTGGATGTTGGTTTCTCTTGAATTAACGTATTTTGGCGTTATTTTAACAATTCCGTCACCTCCCTTGCTAAGATTTAATACAGATTTGTCCCATCCATTGTCCTTTCCGTTGTTTTTCCACGAATAACCGTTATCTTTTACACTTATCGAGTGTATATTTCCGGGTTGACTCCAACTGTATGCATACCTACCCATTTCAAAACCTTTCCAAGTATGGAACTTGTTCAAACTATCTTCTTCTGATGGTATTTCTCTTCCCGCAACATAATCAACCTGTGAAAAGGGTCTTATTGTTTTATAGAACTTATTGTATTGATAATGGTGTGTCCAAACCCTGCAATACGGATTATTGTAACCGTTAAGAGTGTATTGGTCTTTTGCTCCACTATGTTCTGCGTCAGCCTTTAAAAGGTTTCTACCGTGTGATTCACCATAAACAGTACGTTTGCTTCCGTTATAGTATATGTGGTTGCTTCCACCGTCTGCCTGTGTTCCAAAACGTGATATAATGGTATTAATTTTCTTGTCTTCAAACAGTCTCTTGGTTTTGAACAATATCGAGTTTTGATTGCTTTCCCATCTCCATTTTTTTCTTTCAGGAAAATCTGGGCCAGCACCTGTTGATAAATCATCAGGATAAAGGTTTCCATAATCAAATTTATCTGGACTTTCTGTTTTCTGTGCAATTGCAATTCTTGGGTCTTTCTGTGTAGATAAAACACCATAAGGTTCACCCTTGTGTACATCATCAACAAAGTTGAGATAATTCATTTCCTCTGCATATGTTGGCCTAAGTACATTCCCTGTTATATTATCTGAAATTCCATAATCAACGGCATCTCTTCCAAGATTGTTTAACGTAATTCGTTTTTCGTTTATGTTTATCTGCATTAAACGGTTCATGAATATACCCATCTTGGTGTTGAAATCACAGAACTCAAGAATTGAAATACCAAGAAGTGTTTCCATTAAATCGGTTGAAGCACTTTTTGCTCTCTGTGCAAGATTATCAACGCCAGTTAACATTAACTGATGTAAACCTGTTATGGCACTCCTTTCACCACCTATTAAATCTACATTATCATAGGCCTGTTGGACACCGCTCAATATTTGTGCTGCTTGTCTGTTTGCGGGATTGCTGAGTATTATATCTGTTACCTTTGACACCTTATTATGCTATTTTATATTTATTATCTGTAAAATCTGTTACTAAACATATCATGTTTTCCACCGTTTTCATTGTTTGACATCTGTAATATGATTGTCTCTGTTATTTTTCTTACTATGTCTGGATTATCTCTTAACAATCCAATGACATCTACAGATTGCCCACCACTGTCTAACGTTAATCTTCCGTTTATGTTTACATTTACATCTTTTTTATTACTTCCGTAATTTTCGCTTCTATTCCTATATGTATCTTGTTCTATTTCATAATTAGAAGATTTAGGTAAATTTCCATATTTTTCCATTGGTATTTGACTTATTTCCTGCCAATTACCATATCTTCTTTCCCCCTTAAGTGTATCGTAAACAGCACTTATTTTTCCAAAAACACCATCAAAAAGTTTATCAAACGGGCCACCTGTTTTGGCAAAAATGCCTATATCTTCGGGGTGTGTCTGAGCAAGCGTTACACTACCATCGTTAATTGGTGTGATATCCGATGCTTCAATCCTCATCGGCCCATTATCATTTTTAACAAAACCATCGGAAACGCCTTGTTGATACGATTTTGCTGCGTTATAGATTTCTTCAAGAAGGGCATTAACGCCATCTTTGCCAAATTCTTTATTAAGGTCTTTCCATATATTCTTATCTTGCCATGATTTTTTATTTTTCATGGCAGTGGCTTGAATCTTATCCATCCATCCATGACCCATAATACCTTTGCTTAATACGTCATGGTAGAACTTTTCGTTATTATTTCCGTTGTTTCCCTTTACATAACTTTCATAATTACTGATATATTGATTCAAGTCTTCACTGGAATTGCTTGTTACATAACTTTTGACTATTGACATTGCTTTTGATGTAGCATCATTAGTCATTTTCTTTCCCGAATTTACGTTACTACCACCATTCTTAGAAACGGTTTCATTGGCTTTATTAGATGAGGCTTCAATGTTTCCACTGAATTGTCCCATTTTTTCAGCAATTGTTTGATTTATTGCATCGTTTGCCGCATTTACTGTTTGAGCAATTGCACCAAGTGCCTCACCTATTGCGTCTGTTTTTTCACGTATTTTAGCAGTTTCTTTTGCTATACTTGAAGTATCATCATCAATGTTGGTTGCGAATTGTTCAAGGAAATTGGTTGTGCTATCCCTTATTTCTTCTTGCTTCTTAACGATTTCGGCATATATGTTCATTCGCTGATTTATATAACTTTCGTGTATCTTTTCCAAGCGGTCATTAAGATTCTGCATCGTGTTCTTATAATCCATAGCTGCTTGGTCTGCTAATTCATACGCCTGTTCTCCACGTTCTCTTGCAACCAATGAAACCAATTCCTCAACCAATGTTTCCATCTTCTCGTCATGATTTTCTGATACAGCCGCATAATTTCCTATATTTTTGTCATTTATTTTAGACAAATCCATAGGTTCTATTTTGCCCGTCTCTTTATTAAGCATGTTTACTTTCCATTGGCCACTTTCCTTGTCATATGTAGCAGCGTTTGAAAGAAATTGGATTTGGTCTTTGTTTAAGTTCTGTTCCGGACGAATAACTTTCTTAATTTCTTCTGTTTGGTTTCTACGTATGATTTCCTGACGAACTTCTTCTGCTGAACGTCCCTGAAGTTTTGCAATCTGTGCAATCTGCATACTTTCAGGCATGTTAAATTCGGTTTCGCCTGTTTTTCTATTGAATGTACCGAAACCTTTCGTCATGTCCTGCATGCGTTTACCGTATGCCTGTGGGTCAGCCCATGCATCATAAAGCATACCCAATGGGTCGCTATTAATTGCAGCCATACCGCCAAGAACCTGAAAACCTGCCGATTGCTGAATAACACCCTCAATTCCACCTTCCTGTACTTTTTCAAGCATACCACCAAGGCTTTCCATGTTAAACTTAGTCTGTTGTGCCCATTTTACCATTTCACGCAAAGACTTAGTACCATCTTTAAAGTTGTATTTTTGCGCCAACTTAAGATTATTGGTTACGTCCTTCATGTACTTACGGGCATTTAGACCAAGTTTGTTAATGCTTCTCATTTCCTCGTTCATCAAGTCTGCACTATCGGCTGCGCTCTTATTGAATATCTCCATTTCGGATATGTATTTTGCTGCCATTTCGTCACTACCTGATGTTATGCCAAGTCTTGCCGTAGATTCAATATCACCGCCACTTAAAAGTTTATTGCGTCCACTCGTTTCTGTAAATGCATTCTGATATTGTGCTATCTGCTCTTCAGACTTTCCGTATTTTCTGGCTATTTCTTTTACGGTTTCTAAATGTCCCTCCTTGAAAGCCGATAAACTTTGTTTGGTCCACATACCAACATTAAGACCAACATCATTCATGCGTTCGTCGTATTTTCTCAGCCATTCTTCCATGACCTGAGTGGTTTTCAGCCAGTTCTTTTCAACAGCTGTTGCTGCATCAATAACGGCTTCTTTTGCCTGTGCCGTTGTATCAACAACCTGTTGACTAAGTTGGGTTTGATACTCCATCTGTGTTGTTGCCTTATTATAGTACAACTCTGTTTTGGTTTTCATAGCATCAACACCTAAACTCATCTTCTGCAAGTGGTTTTCGCCTAATGCAGTGTTTTCAGCACCAAAACCGTGTCTGTCTCCACCAAAAATGGCGCCAGCAAATGCTGAGGTTTTTCCGTGTAACTCTTTGCCAATGGAGGTCTCCATTTCTTTTATCTTATACCTATGGTCTTCTACGGAGGTTGCCTTGCCTGTCATTGGATTTATATTACCCTCGCCACTTACGCCAGTTGTTGTGTTTTCTGCTGCATTTCTATAAGCGGCAATCGCATTAACAGCACCAGAACCACTAAATCCTGCTTTATTTGCACGGTCTAATAGACTTTCATTCAGGTTTTGTGCGCTCCTTAACGTTTCTACATTTGCTTGAACTTCGGCCACCTGTTTTTCAGCAGCAAGTCCTGCGATTTTCCCCTCTGCCTGAAGTTGTCTTTGGGTTTGATATAAACCAAAAGATGAAGCCCTTTGTCCTTGATGAACTTCATATTTGCGCATTTTTGCCGCTTGGTCTATACTTGCTTCTGCTGCGCTATATGCTGTCTGTGCGACACCCATGGTCATTGCACCAGTGCCGATTTCCATACTCTTAACGAATGCGTCATTCTGAATTGACAGGCCTTCTAAGAAGTTTTGACTCATCATTTCGGTATGTTTTACGGCAAGGTCTCCGGCCAATGTTATTTTTTCAATTTCGGTCTGCGTGTCAATAACCATGAACTGTTTGGCCTTTTCATACTGAATCTTTTCCTGCTCTGTCTGATACTTTATAAATTCAGCATTAACTGCAGCCCATTCGTTCACACCGTCATATATGGCCTTGCCTAACGCCTTTATAGCATCAATCGCCATTAAAATTCCACCAACAACCGGGCCGCCCATGAGTTTACCAAACTTACCCATGATACCACCAAGTCCTGAAAATGCCTTAGTAACGTAATTAGCACCCTTTCCTGTACCGAATAACTGTTTAGTTAATAGTTGAGCACCGCCCTCGTCTTTCATCTTGCGCCCAAAATTCCTCATATTGTCAAACCTTTGTTTCCTGTTAAGAGAATTTTGGGTTATTCTTCCAAATGCGGTGTTTTCTAAACCGCTATTTTGGATTAGTCTCTGTGCTTCTTGTCTTTCATCATAACGTTCATTAAACGCCTTTTGTTCTTTTTTCGCTGTTACAAATTTATTAAAATCCTTGTCATAATAGGATTTTTGTTCTGTAGACATTTTGTCCCACGCTTGTTGTGCAGCAGCTGTAAATCGGTCTTCGTTTGCATTTTTTGCGTAGTTTTCATATGTATCACCTGTTCTTATCTTATGTTTTGTGTCGGCGATTTCACGTCTTGTTTTCCTTATTTCATCATCAACACCATCTATGTCTTTCGTTAATTGGTTTATCTGTTCGTCTAATAGTTCGATGGAATCCTTGGTGTGATTTATTTGGTCTTCTAAATCATTGATTTCATCAATATCTGTAGCAGCATTCTTTCGTTGTTCTAAGTCGTTTAATGTTCTTTCAGCAGCCCGTTTGTAATTTTTTCTTTCTCTTCTCTCTTTTTCGAGTTCACGCTTTTTTGTTGGCGCGTTTCTGACAAGTTTTTCTTCAAGTTTTATTTTCTCGTCTAAAACCGACTTTAAATGTTTAATATATTCCCTATATGCCCTTTTTTCTTCATCAGAAGCCATCTTCAGATTTTCCTCAAAGAATTTACCCCTGAAGATGTCACTTTTGTAGTCAGAATATGACATATTATACGCCAGTGGTGAACCTCCTCTTTTTTCACTGCCGCTTGCTACCCTAAGAATTGCTTCATTAAGGATTTCTATATTACGTGTTAAATTATCTAATCTCGATTCTAAACCGTCAGTACCAGGCATAAATAATCTTTTTTTAAGGCTTATAATGATAAATAGTATGATTCCGAAAACCCAGAACCATACTACATTAAGTTTTATCTTCTTTTTATCCTCATTTGTTCCTTTTCTTTTTCAACGAGTTTATTATGTATTGAAATGTATGTTTTTCTGTCGGCTACTGACATGTTCAATATTTCACTCATGGATAGTTCCATATTTTTATGACACAGCCATAACTCGTTTTTAAGCGATTTTTCAAAATTAGAAGTTAATGAAAATAGTATCGTCGTATCTAAGAAACGTATTGAATGAGCCACCTCCGTCTGACTCAGGAACATTCACTTTAATGGTGAAATCAACACCAGGTTTATTCTCAGTAAAATACTTCCTATATTCAATAGCATCAATTGACCTCATGTTTTCAATGTAGTTTTTAATGTATTCTCTGTCTGTATTACCATTAACAGATACGGTATGCAACATCATTTGTCCCGTGATAGAAGTCATTAACTCATCTGTGCTTGGAATATCATCACCAATAACATTTAAAATTTCCTCAATATCTTCTTCAATGTGTTTTCTGTCTTCATCGGAAATTGAGTCTATTTCGTTGACGTTTTCACGTAAATCAGTCACATTCTTTAATGCCTGTAACTTGTTATGGTTCATCACTTGTTCTGTAATGCTCTTTTTGAGTTCTTCTTCATCATTCTTGGTAAGAAACTTAAATTCAATCACATCACCCCTCTCGGTTTTATATTCAAACAAGCCTTTTTCGTTTCCTTTAAGGTTGAAATCGTAATATTTAAACGATGAAAGAGGCACATTAACATTGTATTGTTTTCCTGTTTCAGGGTGTCTTGCAACAATTGGAAAATCATCACCATATGCGGTTGCTCTTAACCACATAATGATTGCGTCCCTGTCACCTGAGCATAGTTCATCGACATTAATAGACTTGTCAAGAATTTTACGTCTTAGAATCACATCAAGAAGATTCCCGTCACGATACATATTTGGTGAAGCAATAAGATTCTCGTCGGAAGCCGTAAGGTAGGCAACAGGTATTCTTCCTTTCTTATGCGGATAACATTCACCTTTTGAAGGCAGAGGTATAATATCGTATTGAACATAATCGGGTATGTCCTTAAGGTTGAAATCCTCAATATTAACAGAGTGGCCATCTATTGCCTTTTCATTTTTCTTTTCGGTTTTGACTTCCACAGGTTCGGGTTTTTCTTCGGGTATGCTTTTATCAGGACTTACCTTAATTTTAATTGGTGTTAATTCAGTCTCATTATCATTAACGGTCTGTTCTGCTTTCTTTTTCCTTGTTCTTCTTTTCTTTACAGGTGCTTCTTCAACAGGTTTTTCATCACTATCTATTGGTTGCTCAATATCGGGCAGACTTTCGTTGTTTTCTGCTTTTCCAATTCCAATTGTATCCCTTTTAAAACCCTCGAAATTAGTTGTTTCTGTATCCAAAGAAACAGTAGCCATCGCTTTCTGATGCATCTGCTCATCAGTAATACCCTTTGCTTTCAGATGTTTTTGATACTTCTTCACTTCTTCAATAGACGCTCCATGATATCTTGCGCTATTCACTTCTTCTGGTGGTGCACCAAAAGTATTCTGTGCATATCTAAGATTTTCATCCTGTGCATTCTCAATTTGTTTGATTACATTTCTATCAGCACCACGTTTTAATGCGGTTTGCTTTGCGTCTTCCAACATCTGATTAGATGCCTTTATTGTTGCCATCATCTTTTTTCTGTTCTCGATGAGTTCTTCTTTGGTTGCCATTTCTTTATCGTTGTTTTTTATTAGTTTATTTCTTCGTCTTTAATGAATATGATTTTGTCCACCCATAAGGCAAACTTGTTATTTGAATACACGTTGACCATTTTACAATCTTTAAGTATGGCTGACATCTTTGTTTCTTTACCGAATGACAGTTTTATGTCTTTCCTTGACAAGGATTTGAATTTCTCAGCAGTGCTTAATCTTTTAAGTCTATCAATTCTTACACATTCACGCATCCACATCTTAAGGTTTACTGATACATCAGGGTCATCTTTAAGGTCTTTCACGTTATATAATCTCACTACCATAATGAAACTTTCATTCTTTTCAAAATGTTCTAACAATTCATCAATTTCCATGTTGTTGAAATCCTTGTTGTCAACATAAACCCTCATGTCACCAAATTCGATTTCCTGTTGCTTGTACTTGCGTCTGACTTTCTTGAAATTATTGATTGACATGTTATGTTCAAATGCTGTTCTCATCATATGGTCAATTATATCTTTATTTGCATTATATTCTTCGACCATTTTCTTAACGTAATCCCGTTCAGCAATAACACCTTCATATTCAAAGCCATTCACGCAATCACCAGAACCAATTGGTATATGTAGTTTTCCAATCATTATAATGTGTTTTTTATAATTTTAATGCGGTTTTTTCTTTTCTTCAAGAATTAATTTCTTCTTTCTTGCCGCTTTAACGGCTTTTTCAATTGCTTTATAAACCTTTGATGGATTGTTTCTTATATCGTTTTCCCAAAATCTCAATAATGGTATACCGTTTTTCAAAGCCCATTCATTTTTAAGATTATCAACAAACTTATTATGTTTCTGCATTGGATTTAACTTGTTTTCGTCAACCTTATCAGGATTTGAATGATAATAATCTCCGTCTACCTCAATAAGAATTGAAATGGTTATGTTTGTTTCAGGTTGAACAATACTGTTAAGCCCGTCTTTGTTTTCATACTTGAATGGGTATTCATCGTAAACAGTTATTGCAAAATCATAAAATCTCTTAATATCCCTTGCTTCGAACTGATACACGTATTTCAGTTTTAATTTTTCCAAAAAATTTCTGGCAAAATCAAGTTCAAGTTTTGAAGTGCCGTAATCTTTATTTCCGTAATGTCTTTTTTTGAATGGATTTGACCTCGGTTTTTGATTCTTTGAGTTTGATTTCCTTCTTTTACCCTTAATAGGTTGTTTCATACTGTGATAAATTCCGTTTTATAACTGTAAATATAAAAATTTAGATTTTTAACAGATATTTATTTAAAAAACGTTTTTTAATCATGGATACTAATAGAAGTCGACAATTAATAAATGAAATGAAAAATATACTCAACAAAGATAAAGGTCTTACAGTTGAACAGTATATTTTCCCTGAACAAACTGCTGAGATAAATAATCCTGGCTATGATGGTGGAAAGGAATACTTTGAAGACGGTGAAGCACCAGCACAGGGTGCAAAACAATTCATTGACCAAATCAGATTATTAGCATTGAAAGGTATGGAAGCAATCATCGACCAACCCGAAAGTCCGACATTTGACCTCCTTATGAAAATGTTTACATTGGCCAATAAAGCAGTGGAGTCAAAAGATGAAACTGATACCACACAAAAACCGGCGCAACAGCCAGCACCACAAGCGTAAAAATAATTTATTGGCATATTTATATATAAAATAACAACTAAAAATATTTGTACAAATGAGTGACCTTTTATTGAAAATGCCGGTTGAATATGAGCCACTAAGAAAAAATCGCTTCCTTATCCGTTTCCCATCGGATTTAGGAATCAACGAATGGTGGGTATCAACTGCATCACGTCCAACTATAACACAAACAGAAACTGAAATTCCTTTCCTTAACACCTCTTCATGGGTAGTAGGTAGGTACATATGGGAACAAATTAATGTAACACTAAGAGACCCAATCGGCCCAAGTGCTTCACAGGCTGTTATGGAATGGGTACGTCTGCATTCTGAGTCAGTTACTGGCCGTCAAGGTTATGCTGCAGGTTACAAGAGAGACCTTATTCTTGAAATGCTTGACCCAACAGGTACTGCTGTTTCACAGTGGATTCTCAAATCATGCATGGTTGTAAGTGCTGCTTTCGGTGAACTTGATTATGGTGATGACGGACTTTCTGAAATCACACTGCAATTAAGACCTCAGTACTGTATTTTGAGTTTCTAATAATAACAAAAAAATTCCGGAATAAAGATTATGAGAAATAGAACACAGATTTCAGAAGCACAACTGAGAAACATTATCCACAATGTAATCATGGAAGAGGTGCAAGCACAAGAACTTGAAGAAGGATGGCTGCAGGATAAGTGGAATCAAGGAAAAACTGCTGTTAATTCTTTCATGGGCAACTCACCAACGAAAAAGAACGTTACTAAAGGTGATGGTACAACCATGAACCTGAAAGGACGTTTTAATGCAGGTAAACAAAACTGGAAACTTCAAGGACAACAAAATAATATCCAGAATGCTTTACGACAGATTGTAGATATTTGCAAACGTTACAATATTCCAACAAACAAAACTATTGACGAGTTGTCACAATTCGGTGGCGGAATGCAACAACGTATGGCATCTATGTCAAGTCAGATGAAGAACAACGTTCAAAACATTTACCGTAACTAAACAAGTTTTTGAACTATTCTGAATTTAACTATTGACGCTATACTACGACAGAATATAAAGGGGAAGGCAGTTATGCTTTCTCCTTTATTTATATACCCATGTCTCATCCAACAATGCCATACTTTCACATGGTATTTATTTTCAATACGTTTACATTCCCTAATAAACGCAATACCATGTTTCTTATTTTTTCTGTATTTTTGTGTCACTGACAAGTGAACCATTTCATGCAAAAGAACACGTCTTAGTTTTTCTTCATCCAAATCAATACCCTCATTTATCTTGATTGACATGTCCTTCAGATGGCCTTTCTTGTCTATCTCAAACTCAAACATACCAACAATGCTACCGAAATTTCTGCTAAGTAAACACAACTTAACTTTTTTCAGTTCACCATCAAAATACAAACGATTATACTCGTCAAATTTCTGGTTAAGTATATCTTTCGTTATTTTCATATTGCAAAGATATTACGTTTTTCAAAATCCACCAAATTCTAAATGTTAAAAAAACATTAAAGGGACAAACCGAAATTCATCCCTTTAATTGTATTATGACTTTACACCGTTATTAAATGTCATCAAATGATACACCCTGAGGTGTGATGATGAAGTCAATAGTGATGTACTCAAGGTTAGGCTGCGGCTTCAGATAAATCTTAGCAGGTAGTTCTAATCTGTCGCGTGCTTCCTGACTATCGTCGATTTCAAGTCTCCAATCAGTGATACCTCTGTTAGACATAACATTATCAAGGACAGGAGTTACAGCACTTTCGAATGCTTGCTTTGTAGTGTTGTCATTCGGGTCGAAGATAAGACCGATTGCAGCAATAGCGCAAAGTTTGCGGATATGTAGCAACAGTCTGCGTTTAGAAATCCTGTTCATCTGTGACTCACGGATTTGCATATTCTTATCACCCCAAATCTTCATACCTTCATTTGCGAAGTTGTTAATGAAGTTCAAGCGACCATTGTAAAGTGTGTCTTGTTCGCCCAGTTTAAGGATACGTCTTGGCTTAACTGCGTAACTTTCCAAATCACCACGATTCCAACCTGCGGCTGCGAACCAAGGATACTTGGTATTGTCAGTATATGCGAAGTTGCGAACAACGTCGCGTGTTGGTGGCAGATAAACATAAACTGAGTTCAGAGCGTCATAATACTTAACCCAAGGATAGTAACTGCAAGTGTAGTTGCTGTCAATTTCTGAATCCTCAAGGTTTTCAACAACATCCACAGCGTTATACATCTCTGCTGGTGAATCACCTGCACCGTAAGGTTTGTCAGGAGTTGTGACAACGTAGATGGTGTCGGCACGTTCTTCCTCAACAATGTCAATAACTTCACCTACAAGGAGGTTTTGATTAACATAGTCCACACCAGGAGTTACAAGGACGTTAATGTCGATTGTCTTAGGGTTAGCAACTTGTCTGATTGCAGACATGTATGCGTACCAGTCTGATGTGATAACCTTTTCGTCACGGTCAAAACCGTAAGTCTCAGGATTGCGGATAACTGAGAACATTGTACCTTCTCCACTATCAGGATTGATGTGTCCCTTATACCTTACATACTTGAAGTCATCTGAATTACTTCTTGATTTGCGGTAGAAGTCCCAACCGTCAAAGCCGCCATAGAAAGCAACGGTGAATTTGCGATAGCGTCTGTCCTCATAAATTGTGTTAGCGGTGATATTCTTATCGCCGATGCGTGGCTCGATGCCAAATTCGGTTGTTTGGTCACGGCTAACAGTAACCCATGAATAACCCTTAACACCGTCAACTGAAACGGTCTGTTCCAAGTCAGTGTTTTGGTGCTGATAAACTGTTCCGTTCTCGTCAGGAGTTCCGTTAAGGATACGTGCGTCAAGATGGAAACCAGGTGTCATTCCTGAAGGAATGTCGTTATAAGCCTCAACACCCTTGTATTTCAGTACGTCCTCATCAATACCCATTAAGTCTGATAAACCAAAGTATTGCTTGTTAATTCTGATATCATCATCAACCTGTGTGTTATATTTCAAGAATGGTTTCTGTACAGGAATTTCTTCAGATGTTGGTTCACCCTCACTGTTTAATACTGACTGTTCAAGAACTGCTGTTCCGTCATAGTCTCTTACTGGATAACCCATGAAACCAGCTGGAATTGATGCAGCAACCTTATCAGTTTCATTTACCTCAACGGTAATATATTTCGAAACATTCTCGTATGAGTCATCGAACGAACCGATTTTAAGAGCAATGTAGTTCTGGTCACCTGGAATAAGGTTTACGCCTTTGTACTTCTCATAAACAACCTTTGAGTTGTCTGTATCATAGAAGTCACGAACCAAAACGTCGAAAGTTCTTGTGTCGATGTCGATGTTTTCAATAGAAACCTTAACTTCAGTATTTGAAGCGTTACCATCACTGATTGTGTGGAAACGGAACAACTTGGTTAGGTCAACATTTTCTGCTGAACCCTTAACCTCAGACACAATCCAAGGAGTTGAAGCATATCTGAACTGCTCCTTGTAGTTGTTCACGTCATAAGTGATAGGTTCAACATCACTACCGTCAGTTGCCATAACGTAATAAACATTATCCTCGATAGATTTAACAACATTGTCGAAAATCTTACCTTCAACACCGGGAGGTGGAACCATGCCAGTAACTTCGTCTACAAGATTGCGTTCCTCGGTAAGAACCTCGGTTTTGAATTTCTGTGAGTTCTGATACTCGGCATAGTAATATTTTCTTTGGCCAGTCGGAGTTACAACAGGAACAACGGTGTAAATATGTCCTGCTTCACCCACCTGTGCTTCGCTCCAAGTTTTACCGTCATCAGTTGTGACATGCACCTTGAGTCCCTCGGTTGCTTGTTCAAATTGTCCAACTGAATAAGCGGCACTATACAGATAGCGTTTACCTACATCGCTTCTCTTAAGAAGTTTTTCTTCCTTCATAAGAAGGCCTTCAACAGGAGCAAATTTAGGAACGATATAAATACCCTGATACTTAACGGTATCACTGCTGATTGCATTGATTTCACCTTGTTCGATGAGTTGTTTTAGTGCAACATCATAAAGTTCTTCAACATAAACCTCAGCCTCGCCCTTTTCGGGATTGCCACCAATGATATTGTAGATGTAATTCTTTTCATTTGGATTTAATGAAACAGCGTACTTCTTGATTATAGGAGCGCCAGTGCTATCGGTTTGGTTTGTCTTAACAACAATTGTGAAACGTCCGTGGTTGTTCTGATTTACGGTAAAATCACCTGTATTGTTTGAGAAACCGGGGTCGCAACCTGAACCAAGTTCAAGTTCACCGCTTGGCTCCAACCAAACATCTTCTGCATAATAGGTAATTCCGTCATATTCATAAATGCTGTTACAGAAACCATTTTCTTTTTCTGCTTCACTCGGCTCACGGATATAGGTTGCTTCCCTATGTTCACCTCTTGAACGAAGCACAGCAATTACCATATAATTGTGTTCACCAGTTTCGTCAATGTCGGTTATCTGTACACCGTTGTCATCAACCTTGTGTTTTAAACCGGTGATTACCCATGCTGAACCTGCATTAACACCTGAAAGTCCTAATACACGTACTGTCTGCATTTGGTTAGACTGCTTAAGATATGACTGCGCAATGTATGGTAACTCATACTTTGGATATTGGCTACCGATAAACTTCTCAGGGTTAGTTCCTCCGAACCACCTTTCATAGTCGCGCCAGTTCTCAACCATGATTGCTTGAAGAGCCGGACCTTTTACGGTTTCACCCACAGCACCCAATGTAGTGATACCAAGAGATTTGGCAGCGTAAGTCAAGTCGGTCTCCTTGGTATATATACCAGGACTTACGTGTGTCTGTCTTGGATTGTTATTGTTAGTATTTGCCATGTTATGAAATTTAACTTATTTTATTATTTAATTATAAATATCTTTGGAATACCTAAAAAATCCATTTACCGATATTTAAACATCATTTTTCGTCAAAAAGTTTCTTCAAGATATCAGTATCTTCTTTATTGAGTTGTGCGTTTGTCTCTCCCATAAAATCATCAAATGACATTCTGAATGGTTCGATATTAATTTCACTCTCAATCATCAGGTTGTGCATTTCCATATTTTCTTTATTTGCCCCATCTTTATAAATCAAATCAAATTGACTCATGAAGAAGTCTTCAACACCATCCAATTGTTTACTCATCACATACAATTCATACCCTGCTTTCATTGAAAATGTTTGCTCACCGTTAATCAGTTCTTCAATTAGGTCTTTTGCGTCAAGTACCTCATAAATTTTTCTTGTTATCATATTTCTTTCTTTTTCTTTTGTTAACTTTTCTTTTTCTTACTTTATATAACAAAAATTTATTACTTATAAATAAGTTTTTGTTTACTAGTATACTAGCTTATATAAGCTTATGTTAACCTAACTGGGGTATCAAGACTTACTCAATGAAAATTTCTTCCAATTTGGTTGGTGAATTTTCAACGCTTTCATCTACGGTGGTGCTGTCATAGATATAATTCGGGTCAATTCCTATGAATTTTACCGATGCGTCTTCCATCTCGTTGTCCCTTTTTATTTTAACCCTTATTGAATCTCCGCTTTTGACTTGAAAGCCTTTATCTATATAATATGGCATATCATTCACAAACACCCTGACATCTCTTGCGTTGATGGTTTCAAACGAGTTTATGTCAATATCCATATCAATTTCAAATTCAACTTTTGTTTCAGGTAGTCTAAACGATATGTTTATCTCAACAGCCTTATTTTCTTTCTTTTCATATTCCTCAAGGTCTACTGATACTTTTTTATGCTTACGTTCACCTTCCATAAACAACCTTGGCCGCATTGCAAATTTATGAACCTGAAAATCTTCCTCATTGATTATATAAGCCATGGCTTTTATTGTAACCTGCTGTACAAAGAACTTACGTTCTTCAAGTCCATAACTTGTTGAGTCATCAATAGACTCAATAACCATTGGAATGTAATGACCATTCGGACGGATATAACACTGCTTTGCTCTGAACAATTTGTTCAACTTCATATTGAACGTGTTGATTGTACTGAATGTATTAGTTACGAAATTCACTTTGTACTTCAAATCAACAGCATATGGCTGTCCCATGGAATAAACCTCCATGTGTTCAGTTCCATTATCGTCTAAAACGATTTTTTCAAGCATTGTATATCTTCTATTACCAGGTATATTGAATAAACCACCTTGATTTTGACCGAAATTAGGGTTATTTTCCCTGCTGACAGTCTTGAAATTCATCAAAAGGTTTCCATTTTCATCAGTATGTTCCCAAGTCTGTGAATACTCACTAAAACGTTGGGTACTATAAAGCGTATATGTCGGTATTCTTTTACCGTCGCTGTCCACCATGTCAAGTTCCTTGTCAATAAATGTTTCAAATGCCTTATCAATATCGGCATATTCAAGAGGTTTAGGAAAATTGGTCTCTTTGTGTAGTATTTCCTTTGCAAAATTTCTTCTGCGTTCAATACCTATCGCTTTATCCCTGAACTTAACAGGCACAATTTCTTTTTTTGGTTGTCTATTTCGCATTATTCTTACATATTATGGTTTATTAAAGCCCCTTAAACTCGTTTTCATCAACAACAGAAGCGGTTATAATGCGGTATGCAGTCTTATGAGCACCAATATATAGCCTATTTGCTGTGTTAAGTTTACCATCATTGGTAACTGCATAATACACTATCCTGTTTGTGTCAATCTGAACACCAAGATAATCACCCCTTCTTATATCACAACCGTATTTTTCCAATACCTTAACTAAAACATACACAGTAAGGTTTCCACCAACGGTATATGCACCATTTGAATTACTCGAATCATACGCTTTAAGTTCTGAATCGGCAATCTCAAACAAACAAGGTATCTCTTTTGGTGGCTTATATCGGATATTTCCATTGGTTTCCTTATATGTTGAACTCAAATCTGTCTTATCACGGTCAACCTCATACACGATTACCGTTTGATTGGTATCTTCTTCCATGTAACCCATAACAAGGTCGGTTTCAAAGTCAAAGTCCTCATCTGAATAAAACAAATTGTTTCTGTTTATCGGTGTTAAATAGTTGTCGGGCATAGTTTAAGTCTTTTACTAATAAATAGTTTGTACAAACATAACAAAAGCGACCCATTTGAGCCGCTTCTGTATGATGTTTGCCAAGTCCATTGGCATTGTTCGCTATTGGGATGTAAGGATGGCGGGTTAATACTCGCTTTCTGCATCAAACGGTAACTGTCTTGATGCTATTAGCCTTGCGATAAACATTGCATATTCTTCATCTGACTTGTTTCCCTGTTCAATACCTTGTTCAATACCATATTCTATTAAATCGTTGCCTAATTCAGTATTTTTACCATTGCTGATTCTATATCGCATAGCAGCACCCCTAAGACTTCCGTTTTTTGTCAATTTATCATATGCTGTTTGTTCTTGATGATTTGTTTCAGTATCAGGTAATTTACCAAATTGACAGTCATAACCTTTTGTGCGGTCAAAATTATCAATTTTACCTTTTAATGTTAAATTAACAGGCGGATACGGTGAGTTTTTGTATTGTTGCAACGGACTTTCCCAATCTTCACTTAGTATTCGTTTTACCGACTCCTTAACTACCCTACGAAAATCGGATTCAGTTAGTCTTATAGTCTTCTTCATAATCTATTCTACTTTTATACATAAATAGCCTGTAAAACCAATAAATGCGACCATTTTGGCCGCATTTGATGATTTTAATGATATTTATCTTAAAAGATTAGTGAGGACAAATAGTATATCATTCCCAATATTTAATCACCAACAATGGTATTATCATACTCACTGCTTAATGGTTCAGAATTTTCACTATATCCCAAAACACTAATTCTTGTCCCGTTAAACAATTTGGAATATTCAGAATAAATCCTATTAAAATCTTCCTCAGTTCCTTCTACTTGTTTTGTTGTTTGCCAATCACCATCCACATAAAAGTCAATACGAAAACGTTTTGGTTGAATATCCTCGTTAAGTATTCGGACAACACTTTCCTTAATTACTCTATGCAGGTCTCTTTCACTTAATCTTATTGTATTTTTCATAATCAATTCATTTATCTATTCCAATTATCAAAATCGCGGTTGCTTTGTATTCCACTAAGTATTGTTTCCAAGCCAACCACCATTCGGTGTATTTCGGCTTCGTAACATTTTGGTACTTTTCTTTCTAACTCCGCAAGATTGTGCATTTCATTACGAATCAACACTTCATAATTTCCGTCGTAATCACCGCTTTCGGTTGCTTCGTTGATTACATTGGTGACAATTCTATGTAGGTCTCTTTCTGTAAGTTTTATAGTTTTCTTCATATTATAATTCAGTATTTTGACTATAAATATTTGGAATATCCTTAAATTTGTAGTATATTTGCCAAAATTATATTAAATATTGAGAAAAAAGAAGTCAAATATTGAAAGAGCATCTGAAATTCTAATGAATTACAGTGGTGATAACAATGTTATCCTCTACTTTAAGAAAAAGTTTGAGGATGGACGGTTATTACTCTCTGAAGACGGCTTTGACACCGAATATATCATAAAAAACTGCGATTATAAGAAAGTTGCAGTTAATAAAGTTGTGAAAATTTCATCAATTCTTGGGAAAAGCCTTCAAGAGAAGTATGAAATTGATTTTCAACCCGAAAAACTTCTTATTAAGGAAATTATTGGGGAAATGGGAAAAAGTTATCATTGTTACTGCCAATACAGGAAGAGTGTGCCCCCAAAATTGATGTATATACGCAAAAGATATATTCTTGATGAACTTTTCAAGGTTGACCACGAGAAATTGGTGATTGATTTCGATAAATACGACAAAATCACTGAAAAATACGGAAGAAAACTTAAAGAACACCAGAAAACAGGTGTAAAATTCCTTGTGGCAAATAAAAAATGCATTCTTGCAGATTCCATGGGCTTAGGAAAAAGCTTGCAAGCGGTTGTTGCAGCACTTGAAACGGGGTGTAAGAAGATTTTGGTGATAACAACTGCAGCATTAAAGTCCACTTGGAAACGTGAAATAGGTTTTTATGAGCCTGATGAGAATATTTTTGTGGTAAACGGCTCAAAATGGGATGGAGAGACCGCAAAATTCACAGTTATTAACTATGACATTGTGAAAAACTACTATGAAGTCCCGATGGAACAGGGTTACGAGGAACAAATACTAACAAATAGCGACGGAGAAATCGAAAAGGTAAGGGTTCCTGTCTATAAAGTGAATAAAAAGACAGGAAAACGTGAACCAAAGATGGTAAAATCAAGAAAAAAGGTCAATGTACAGAAAAATCTTGAAAATAGCCCATTATTTCAGTCTGGTTTTGACTGCGTAATCATCGATGAGGCTCAAAAACTATCAAATAACACATCAAACAGATATAAAGTTATATACGATTTCTTAATGAAATCAAATATTGAGTATGTATTCCTCACAACAGGTACACCACTTACTAATACACCCATGAATTTGTACCATATTCTGAAACTTATTGATGCAAGCATAACGTCTGAATATGAATTTTATGTCCAACGATATTGTGACGGAAAAGAAATAAACAAACCGGGTGAATTTCAGAAATGGTCTAATGTTGCTGACGCAAAAGGTCTGACGGGTAGTGAAAAATACAGTTTCATTGGTGAACATGTAACAAAAATGATTATTCCGCAAGGTGCAAGTAATCTTGATGAACTCAGGGAACGCATCAAACACCTTTATATAAGAAGATTATCTTCAGATATTCCAGGAATGGTTAACAAACGTATTGAAACGTTAGAATATGACCTAAATCATGAACAGAAAAAGCAATATGATAAACTTTGGGAAGAATATCTTGCTGCACAAGAGGAAAACGGTGACGAAAGCAATGAAGAATATCGTCAACTTGTAGAGGGAATGTTGGTAAGACAATTCCTTGCCAACGAAATGGTTGATAACACGAAGAAATTGGTTGATGATTACGTTGAGGATGGAGAAAAGGTCATAATTGTCTGCAACTTTACCAACGAACTTGAACAATTCAAGGAATATTACGGAAAAAAATGCGTCACTTATGACGGAAAAATGACAGCCAAACAGAAAGACAAAGCAGTTGACGCTTTTATGAACGACAAAAAGGTAAAGGTGTTCATTGGCCAAGAAGTTGCAATGTCAGTTGGACTTACACTGACAAGTTCACACATCATGGTTTTCAATTCTTATTCTTGGTCTGAAAACGATAACAGACAAACACAAGACCGTATATATAGAATTACACAAACCGAAGATGCATTGTGTATCTATCAACTTTTTACTGATTCAATATCAAAAGACATGTTTGAAAAGGTAATGCGAAAAGGTTTGATTATGGACGAAACAATAAAATCAGAAAATGATAAATAAACTATTAAAATTGGTTAGAAATGAAGGTATATAGTTATTATTTCAGAAGCGATAGTGGTGATTCGTACATGGAAATGGAATGCTCTGATAAACCGTTAGAGTTTTATGAAGCAATGAAAAAGTTTGAATGGGATGACTACAATGGTTGGATTGAAGAAGGTTATGAGCCAGAAGAAATACCGTATGACGAATTTATTACAATGGAATTAGACACTGATACAGGTGATACATTGAGGAGTGATTATGAATGAAGATGATATTGCATACAAGATAATCTATGATTACATAGAAAAGAGCACGAGAAATCGCCTTGTCGTTGAAAGGGACGGGATGATATATTGCTATAATATGCAATATCCATATGATGTAATTGTAATATGAAAAGAAATGAACAGTGTGCTCTATGAGATGTATCAGGATTGGGAAAAACTCGCTAATGATTTTTATAGCAGAAAGGTACAAAAGGACACAACCGAAGTAAAAACAAATATAGACGAAGAATTTATGGGAGAAAACAGATATGCAGCATTGGATTTCGAGACCATGGACACGTGGAGGGCAAGTGTTTGTTCTGTTGGTTGTGTAATTTTTGAAAATAACGAAATTGTTGATGAATTTTATAGTCTTGTATGTCCACCCTCAAAATACGAAAATCCACATTGTGTTGAGGTACACGGATTGCATTACAAAGACGTTAAAGATAGTCCACCATTCCCTGAAGTGTGGGAAACAGTTGATAAAATGATTGGTAACAGTCCGATAATTGCACATAATGCAGGTTTTGAAAAGGGTTGCATAAATGCTTGCAACGAAGAGTTTGGAACTAAAAAAGATTACAAATTCATAGATACCCTGCAGTTAAGCAGACAATATATGCCATATCTTAATAATCACAAGTTGGATACTGTATGCAAACAGTTGAAAGTTCCGCTTAATGAACATCATAACGCATTAGAGGACGCAAGAGCATGTGGAAAATGTTTAATTGAAATGAAAAATAACAAGAAAAAATGAAAAAGATTTTAATTATTGAAGACAATCTCTATAAAAACAAGGAAGCCATTTCAAAGGTAAAAGACTGTAGAGATTACATTACTCAAACAACAGACCGTCTTTATCAAGCCGAAGAGCTGTTAAAAGGATATGTGTTTGACGTTATTGTCATAGACATTATGATGCCATGTGATAATCTGAAAAACAAGGACGAACTCAAAGCTGGACTTAACTTCTACGAAGAAAAGGTAAAACACATTGAGGGTATAGAAAATGCTAAGATATTGTTTTGGTCACATCTGTGCAGCGATGCTATTGACGAATTTTTTGGTGAAAACAAGCCTGATAATGTGTATTTTTTACAGAAGGACAGAGATAACGAATCACACTTGCTTAATATGATAAATGAACTTATTGAAGGTAAGCACGAACCAAAGGAGATGTCTTTTACAAGGGAAGAATTAGGTGAGTTTATGACTCAAATGGGCTATGAAGATTCAATCGTGTTTGAAAACCCGTCTTACCTTGGTGCTGTCATAGGATACAGTGATACTGGTCAAGTGTGTTATGACTATGATAAAATGATTGAATGGCTCATGGAACAAGACGGAATGTCAGCAGAGGACGCAATTGATTTCATTTCATATAACACAGAACGCGCTTTGCCGTACTGCAGTCCTTCCGAAAAGAGACCGATTATTATTTATCCGTTACCAATTATATAATATCATGAGTTTTAAGAACGGTGGTGTAAAAACAAAATATATTGAAGATTACGCTAATATCATCTATAATGAATATACAATATATAGTGCATATGAGAGCGTCAGTGATGTGTGTGTTTACAAGATGTTTGATAGTGATGGAAAAGAGTGCGATATTTGTATAGGCGCAGAAGATGATACTGATGATTATGGAAATCATTCTAAGATTGACTGTCTTTACCATTTGAAACTACGTGAGGGTAAAGAATACAAATACCACGACCACGATATAATAATAGAAGAAATGACAATAGAAGAAATGAAGGAAATATTCAAATGACACAAGAATTAAGGACATATTTAGAATGGAGATGCCGAAGAAACTGGCACAGTAAATACTACAAATACATTGATACGTGGATTTCCAACGTACTACCATATCAGTGTGAATATTTTGAACGTGAAATGAAACATCTAAAAGAAAGGGGACTTTATTAAAATGACAATAGATTTTGTAAAATTTGACCCAATAAAGGGGGAACATGTACCTATTAAACAATGGGTTAATGTCCCATCGACACTTGTTCCACAGAAATTTGACGTGATAAAACTTCACTTCGGGGATTACAACGAGGAAGAAGAAGTTTGGACTGTGCATTATCGCATAATTGATGGTGCAAACATGGATAGAATAACAATTGTACTTTATAAGACATCATGGCAGAAGAGACAGGAAAAAGCATAAACGACATTGACTTTACTGACACAAGTAACCTCAAAATTATCTATATTCAATATGTAGGTAAAAACAGTGACGGTTTCAATGTGTATCAGTTCTTATTGTCTGAGAATGATGAGGATACATTCATGGAAGATTGGGCTGAAAAACCAGCTTCAAATATCCCAAATGATAGACTTATACCTGATGAAAGTCAATATGAATATATAAAAGAACTAAAAACAGATATTATCTTAGATTTAATGCAAGATAACACCTGTTTCAGTTTTCAGGATTGCAGAGACCAAATTGTAGCGTTAGCATATGAAAATCTTGATGATGCAGAAGTCTATCCTGAACCTTTCCGTGTTGTAATACATTTTGGTGATTACATCGATGATGTGGAAAGAATGTTAGCAAAACGCGACATGAGGATGAGATTTGTTTAAATTACCATAATTCCAAGTGGTTTAGCCTTCTTAATTTCAAGCATGCTTTGAACAAGTTCCGCTTGTCGTTTCATTGTTTCATATGGGTTCATCCTCTGAAGTCTTTCTTTTAGGTTGGTTTCAGCTTTTTCACGTTCTTCCCTTCCAAGCGTCATTAACTGACCATAGTCTAATTGCAGCGGACTCGCTATAAGATTTATGTTTCCAGAAAATTTACCCCATATTAATGCTAATGTTTGGCAAGCCAAACCAAACAACAACTGTCTAACAATTGTTTTTGTTGGCGCATTCAACATTGAATAATCAAGTTTATCAAGAGGAACTTGGTCAGGTGTAAGTAATACATCAGGGTTGTTTTTCCTACAATCGTCTGCTTCTGCACCTGAAACATCATAGTAGGTATACCAACAATAACAGTTCTGTAAACTGAGATAGCCTTGACCTCCCGCGCCGAATGTAAGTTTACTTCCAGGTGTTGATAATAAATGAACAAGATGTGTTCCATCAGGACCAGCTGTAACTTTATAAACAAGGTCACTACGTATGAACTGATTTTTATAAGAAAGGTCAGCAGCCATTGTTGAAATGTCAGCAAATGGAAGTGCCCAAATTCCGACACCAAGACCATATGCACTGTTTACACCACCAAAAATGCTTGTAGCACCAAGACCGGCTTGACCCATTACACCGCCTCCAAAGTTCACGCCAAGTCCGCCGAAGTTTGCCCACATTGCAGCATCAGTTGTTGGCGGTGTTACCCAAAACACTTTATTAATTTCACGACCTGCTGGTATGACATAAACCTGTTTTCCTTTTTCTATTTTAAAGAAATCCTTCTTTAATTCATACGGCCCTCGCTGTTGAAGTCCTACTTCCTTACTAAACCAATATGAATAATCCTTTGAAAGGTCTAACGTTCTTACTGATAAAGCATAAGCAACATCAAGTCCTGTAAGGTCTTTTCCGTATAACTGTGCCCAGTTGTTCTCTATCATGAAGTTCTGCACAAGTTCAGCATAATCTTCAACCGCCTGTTCAAGCAAGTCACATAGTTGGTCATCAGTTAATTCCACTTTCCTTACAGGTGCACCAAGTCTTGAACGTATCTTTTTGAATAAGGCTTTTCTTTCTTCATCTATAACCATAATATATAGTTTTTATATAAATATTGAAATAGTTATTAAACCAACGATATATTTATCTTAAAGATACAACCAATTTTCTAATAAAAACTAATTTATATTTTTTATGGATAACAACATTTTAAACAAGATTGACAAAACTCAACTTACTAAAATTGACAGGGATAAAATAGTCAATTTAGAGGTTAAGGATTTAGATTCACAGGTTTTGGGAAAAGTAGAGGATGGTGAACCTTATACTCCCCCATGCATTCATCCCGCAATACACAACTATATCAAACTTAATCAGTTTGAAGTACGTTTCGATGAACACTCAGACATTATGAACCGCGTGCTTTCCGTAACAAAGCCTGTATATAATGTAAGAAAGGGAAAACACGCTTCACATAAGATTTTAGTAGCCTTTGAGGTAGTACATGAAGAGCATTTCTTCGGAAAATCTAGTCGTTACGACAATTTTTATTCAGATGATGAAATAATTGAGATGGTCAACAATTTCAACGAACAGAAACATGCATATATGGAAGTCTACGAGTTTGACCAGAACGGTGTGGCAAAGTTCAAAACAACATATACTGCACCACGCATTTACAGGCTTGATTTCTCAACATTCGACATGAAGAACACCGACAATAAGTTCTACATTGCAGAAGTTCATTACACAAAAATGACGCAGGAAGCACTTAAACCTGAAGAACCGGGCGATATCATAAAAGAACCGACAGAAGAAAAGGAATAAACGATAATTCAAACATACCTAAACAATAATGCGGATAACCTTAATAGCTGTCCGCATTTGTTATATAACTCGTATATTATTCACTTTCATTATGCTTCAGGAAGCCCATCATATGGGTCTCTTCCATTCAAAAAGTTTTGTGCCATCGGAATTAGATAATCTGTAACTAACACATTATCGTGAGCATTTGTATCATTCAAAAAGTCGTACATCTCTTTAATTTGTGCTAATTGCTCATATGATAATTCTTGCCCGTCTGAAACCTTATTTGCATAAAAATCAAAGGCATCATTTATATGTGAGATTTTATCTTCATATGCTTCCCTTAAAACAAGTTTAACACTTTCTTTAATAATCTTATGAAGTTTGTTTTCACTCAACCTTATTGTTCTTTTCATAATATTCTAAACTATTTTATTATAAATATCATATTTATAGATAAAAAGACTACAATGGCACAAACGTTTTTCATAACAAAAGACAGTACTTTACCAAATCTCAGATTACAAGTCATAAACGATGGAAGACATGACTTCAGGAAGTTATATCTTGCTCTACAAGCGGCAACAGTGACGTTTACAATGACCGATAAAGAGACTGGCATAAAAAAGATAGCAAACGCACCAGCATATGTTGTTGAAAAAGAGGATAGTGGGTGTGAGGAACAATATGTCATTGAATACCGTTGGAACAAGAGAGATACAAACACAGCAGGTACTTATATTGGTCAGTTTAAAATTGTTTTTTCAAGTCAACTCACTATGGATGGCCATACTTTTCCGGCTGGTGAAATGATTGTGCCAATTACTGAAGATTTATTTATTGTTATTAGTGATAATTCACTAAAATAAAGGGAAGCGTCCTTTTTATGAACGCTTCCACATATATTAAGTGTTATTACTTTAACTCACATTCTCTAATGGAAATATAAGTTTTTCAGGGTATCCTTGCGTTATATCGTAATCTTCAACGTCTTTTATGTTATCCATTGCCATCACTTCGGCTTTATGTGCCTCGGTGACATTCAACGCTTCTCCTGCGTAAGCCTCTAACACATTCAACATTTGCAACCAAGTGTTGACGGGAAAAGTGAACTCTTGCCCGCTAAACCATTTTGTCACGTTTTCAGACCCCATAGCCTTGTAACTTTCAATACTTATGCGCAAAGTTTGTCTAGTTTGAGCATCAAGCCACATCGGTTGACCAGCCAAGTAGAACAAGTTCACCTCATCGCTTTGGTCATACACGTTGATAGCCATGAGTTTTGTGCGCTTTGCATCTCCTAACTCATCGGCAATGGGGTATAACTCATTGTACTGACTATCGGTCAAAGATTCAATCAAGTTGATTTCGTCACGAATGTGTTGACGCATGGTCTTATAATCACCATATTGCCGCACATCGTGACCTTCAATTGCCTTCAATACGATAAAGTCAGTATCGTACAATTCATCTTTAAGTCGCTCAATCTTGTCGAGTCTATTTGTTTTATATTCTTCGTTTTCCATATCCATTATGCGTTGTTTATTCTTTTCCAAGTCCATGAACCGTTTGCAATATATACATTTTCTCCAACTATCTTGATTTCACCTATATAATGAGGTAAAGTTAAATCTCCAATATATATTGGTCTTAAAGGTAAACTACTGATTGAATAATTATCAGTTACAGTTGTACAAGATGAATCAGAATAAAATGTATAGAATCTATCGGCAACATCATCATATACTTTACGATTATATAGAGCATCAAATTTGAAATTAGCAATACAACCAACATTCCTTGTTTGACTAGAATGTATCACTAATGTAGCCCCATCTTCTGTTGTTGTAATTCCTAAAGAATATCGTGGCCAAAAAGCCACCATCTTATATGTACCAGCTTCAAATATTTCATCGGGGCTTTGTCCATCATATACTAATATACCATTACTATCATAGAGTAGTCTGCCGTTTATATACCAACCACCATATTTAAATCTTTTATCAATAGTAAATTGTACAACAAATTCATCATATTGAGTACTAAAACCAGTTAAATAGAATGTACCTGCGGCCCCATCCTTTCTTGTGATAATTCTTTCTCCATTAGAAGTGGTTATATTATAATTTGAACTTTGATATATGTTAGTATAGTCCGTAAATGTGTGACTTTGCATATAAGATGTTTTCATGTTTACATCAACAGTACTTATTTCAGCATTATTAAGAATTTGATTTAAATATCCTCCACGAATAATGTCAAAATCATAAAATTGTAATCCATAAAAACTACAGCCATAATCTCCTCCGTAAAATATTATAACACCATCATCTCCAACAAACTTAGTCACTTTATATTCATTACGAGTATCAGTATTTACAAGTGTTGTACCTTTATAAAATTTGACAGTACCATGTTCTCTATCACATACTAAAGTACAAACAACTGGGTGTGGGACATTTCTATTAAGAGGAGCAGTAACCGTATACTGTATACCATTTGAAGGAAATTCTCGCTTATAAAAAGCACCCCAAAAAGTTGTGGCAAAAGACAAGACATTAGAATCAGTGCTATATGCACCAATTTCAATATATCGCCAATCTTGCCCGCCACTAAAATCTTCATCGCCACCATTCATCATAAACGTCATTGACATCACAGTGCTACTATTTAATAATTCTATTTGACGTGAATTAAGTTTAGTGTATACTTTTGTACCGAACTTGACACAAGTACCCCTTTCAACAGATACGTTATCCTTGATGGCTTCCGTTACCGCTGCCTGTGACATCACACTAATATCACTTGTGCCAGTGGTCTGAACTAATGAAATTTCACCAAGCGATACGCCACTATCACCTTTCAGCGAAGCAATCCATTCGCTCTCACTCTTAACAGGATTGTCACTTGTGGTATCCAAATAAGACTGGTATGCGCTCTTTCCGTTAGTAATAGTCGGTTTGTTCTTGATGAAGTCCTTTGCCGTATTGTCGCTCTGCAACCAGTCGGACTGTATCTGCGCGTCAGGGATTGTCGGCTTATTTGTCAAGTCATTATATGAACCACTTGTTGCAACAGTGGCGAGGCCATCGTAAGACATCTGCAGCGCCGGGATAGCGTCATCAACATTAAGTGATAAATCGCCTTTCTGAATGGTAAAATGCTCATTGTTCTGAATTTGATATTTCATTGTTTATATATATATATATTGTTTTTTTTTTTTTAATTTATTTATTATG
>Ga0247609_10000199_pt1 | contig 88196 bp, 75 predicted proteins | sample 172DNAGHGlowgp2_FD_193487 | JGI IMG/M metagenome (GOLD analysis project Ga0247609, IMG submission 193487) | Sheep rumen microbial communities from Palmerston North, Manawatu-Wanganui, New Zealand - 1728 DNA GHGlow gp2 | ecosystem: Host-associated > Mammals > Digestive system > Stomach > Rumen ...
ATTCCTCACTTTCCAGTGTGCTCTATCAGTACCGTCTTGAAGGCCTCGATACAGCATGGTGCTCACCCACCAGAGATAACACGGCCGTCTATCGTAACCTGCCTCCCGGACGATATACTTTCCGCGTGCGTTCCAATAATGGTATGGGGCAGTGGGGAGAGGAGACCGCTTACGAGTTTGTTATTCGCCAACCGTGGTGGAACACCTGGTGGGCATGGTCGCTCTATCTGCTCACCTTTGCTATAGTGATGCTTGCCGTCTTTCTCTTCGTGCGTCGCATCCTGCGCCTGCGTCGGCAGATAGAAGTGCAGCGGCAGGTAGATGCCTTTAAGACCGACTTTTATAATCGCTTGGAACGTGAGTTGCGTAATCCGGTCAATGTGTTGCAGGGCGCTACCGAAAACGTTCAGATAGCAGGAACGTCGAAGACCACCATGCAGAGCCTGCGAAGAGGCACGCGGCGAGTACTCAAGCTGATGGATATGGTGCGTGATTTCAATAACGACAACACCTCAGCACATGTTGCCGACGACCATACCCCAGACCTCGAACAGCGTTTCCGCGATATTGTAGACATGATACATGCCGATGAACCAGAGTTTCGTGAGTTGGCTCCGCCGCTCATCAATGAGAAAACCATCTTGGTCGTTGAGGCCGATGAAGATAATCTGACTCATCTTACTGATACGCTCAACCCCTATTTTCGGGTGGTTGGCTGTACAACGTTTGCCGATTGTGAGGCGATGACGCACGAATCCCATCCCTCTTTGCTCCTACTTGATATTAGTAACAACGCTAAAGAAGCCCTTCGGTTGACTCGCCAGTTGAAAACCAACTATCCGCACGTGCCCATTATCCATCTCTCTTCCGACGATGACGATGCTCACCAGTTGCAGAGCCTTCGCGCTGGTGCTTCCGACTATATAGTAAAGCCATTCAGTAGCAGGGTATTGATAGAACGAATGAAAAAATGTCTGAGCATCCCTGCTGCTGAGAGGATGGATAAGCTGTCGGAAGAGCGGTCGGAACCTGCGAATGAAGAGACAGCTCCCATCCTCACTGACATTAAAGAACGCCGTTTTCTGGACCAGTTCTACACTGTACTGGCCACCCATGTCTCAGAAACCGACTTCTCGGTTGAGGAGTTTGCCCGCCTGATGGGGTTGGGACGTGCCCATTTCTACAAGAAGGTGAAGCAGTTGACGGGCGAGACCCCTGTAGCCCATCTGCAAAGAGCCCGTCTCGACTATGCCGCCCGACTGCTTCGTGAGACGAGCATCACCGTCGAAGAGGTGATGCTTCGGGTTGGCTATCACAATGCTTCCCATTTCTACAGTTCCTTCAAAAAGCAGTTTGGCATGTCGCCCCGTGATTACAGACTGACGTGTTAGACAATGACTTGACTTAAGCCACGTAGTAATTCAGAATGCCACTGTGCGGGTGCCGTCGGCATTCTCGGCAATCGTGACGCGCACGGCATCGTCGGGGAGCAGTTCCTCGATAAGTTCCGGCCACTCGATGAAGCAGAGCGAGCCGCTGTAGAAATAATCCTCGTAGCCCATGTCGTAGACCTCCTCTATGCGTTTGATGCGGTAGAAGTCAAAGTGGTAAACATTGAACATTGAACATTGAACATTGAACATTGGCTGCGCATCGGATAAATGGTCAGTGGTCAATGGTAAATGGTTAATAGAGTATTCATTCACAATGGCGAAGGTAGGTGATGTGATGACATCCTCTACGCCCAGTTCTTCGCAGATGGCTTTGATGAAGGTGGTCTTGCCCGCTCCCATCTTTCCGTAGAAGGCGAACACGCGGTGTTCTCCTATATGCTTGATGAACTCACGAGCCGCCTCGCGTATGCTGTCTATTGACTGAATCTTGATTTCCATTATCTATTCTTTCTATTATTTTTTTTCTTAATACTCCCCTCTCTCGGAGAGGGGTTGGGGGTGAGGCTTTTTACCTCTTCTTCCCCGTCATTGTGATGAGTGGGATGATCATCTCTTCCATGGAGATGCCGCCATGCTGGAACGTGTCCTTGTAGTAGGAAACGTAGTAGTTGTAGTTGTTGGGGTAGGCGAAGAACGCATCACCAGTAGCAAAGACGTAGCTTGTTGACAGGTTGGGCGATGGCAACTGTGCCTCAGCCGGGTTTTTGATGACGAAGAGGTCTTTGGCATCGTATGCCAGGTTCTTTCCCAACTTATATCTCAAGTTGGTATTGGTATTGCGGTCGCCTATGATTTTCACCGGTTTGGTGCATCTTATGCTGCCGTGGTCGGTGGTGACCATGACCTTATAGTCGGTCTGCGACAGCCAGCGGAAGAAGTCGGCTATGACCGAATGGCGGAACCACGAGAGGGTGATAGAGCGGTAGGCCGACTCATTGTTGGCCAGTTCGCGTACCATGCGGCTCTCGGTGCGTGCGTGGCTGAGCATGTCGATGAAGTTGAACACGACGACGTTGAGGTCGTTTTTCTCCAAGGTATTCAGCTGTTGCATGAAGCGGTCAGCCTCTGCTGAGTTGTTGATCTTATGATACGAGTAGGTGTTATGACGGCGGTAGCGCTCCAGTTGAGTGCCGATGAGCGGTTCTTCGTTGAGGTTTTTTCCTTCCTCTTCGTCCTCATCGACCCAAAGTTCTGGGAACATCTCAGCAATCTTATTGGGCATCAGTCCACTGAAGATAGCGTTTCGTGCATATTGTGTAGCTGTGGGCAGAATGCTGAAATAGAGGTCTTCGTCGATGTCAAAGAGGTCGCCAATCTCTTGTGAGAGCATACGCCACTGGTCGAATCTGAAGTTATCGAGCACTACCAGGAACACTTTCTCCTTTTGGTCGAGGAGCGGGAAGATGCGGTTGGGGAAGATGCGAGGTGAGAGTAGGGGTGTCTTGTCACTCTCTTTTTGTGAGGGTATGGTGGTAGTCTTCACCCAGTCTAGGTAGTTCTTCTTCACGAACTTAGCAAATCCCAGGTTAGCCTCCTCTTTCTGCATGGCCAGCATCTCTGTCATCTGCGAGTCGGTGCTTGATAGTTGCAGTTCCCAGTGTACCAATTGTCTGTAGACGTCAATCCACTCTTGCCATGTCTTACAGTCCATGATCTGCATGGCAATCTGTTGGAACTGTTGCTGGTATTGGCTTTGAGTGACCTCGGTCTCTATCTCCCGACGGTGTATGTTCTTCTTTAGCGTCAGTAGTATCTGGTTGGGGTTAACGGGTTTGATGAGGTAGTCGGCAATCTTTTGTCCGATGGCCTGTTCCATGATGTTCTCCTCTTCACTCTTGGTAACCATGACTACTGGTGTTGCAGGTGATATCTGCTTGATGCGCTGTAAAGTCTCCAGTCCGCTGAGTCCGGGCATCTGTTCGTCGAGCAATACCAGGTCGAACGATTGACTCTGGCACAGGTCGATAGCATCGGTGCCGTTAGATACCGTTGTTACTTCGTATCCTTTTTTCTCCAAGAAGATGATATGTGCTTTCAGCAGCTCCATCTCATCGTCTACCCATAGCAGTTGTCCGTTGGTCATAGCAGTTTATTTCTTTCTGAATCCGAGTAACCATCCCAGTCCGCCTACGCCAACTATTCCAGCCAGGATGTGCCACCACTGCACATTGATGCCACTGTCAGATGAACTGTCGCTATAGCCCTCTCCCAACTCGTCATTCTCTTCGTCAAAGTCGTTGCTGTAGTTGTGCGTATCAGTGTCGGTATTATTGTCGTTCCTTTCCTGATAGTTTCCTGGATTGTTGTAATTATTGCTACTGGAACTGCGTTTTCTTCCATTTTCGAGAATCTCTTGTGCTCTTTTTACCAATTGTTCTTTGTTGGGGTTGTCTTGATAGCCCACTTGTGTTTTACCCGCTCCTCTGCATGCTATGCATATACCCGAACCGCTGCACACCATACAGAGAGGTCCGTCAAGCGACACGTTCATGTATCCACCACACTGCCGGCAATTACCTGTGCCACTGCAGGCGTGGCATTCTTGGTAAACGGGTTGTTGAGTCATGGCCTGCTTCATCAGTTCCTCGAAGGCAAAGTACTCCTCTGGCGTCAGATTGTTCTGCTCCATCATGTCATTGGCATTATCGGCGTAGTTCTCTCTCTCGCGAGAAGCTTTTCTTTCTTCATCAGCCGTCATCGGCACACGTCCTCTGCCATGGCAACTACTACATTCAATGTCGCTATTTCCAAATGCGTGTCCTAAACCACCGCAGACACGACAAATCTTTTCGCCGGCCTGCATGTTCATAACCATGCTCATCATGAGCAATAATAAAGCCATTTTTTTCATATGATTACATGTTTGTCGTATTACCAAAAATCCTCATCGAAGTCGAAGACATTCGGTGTGTTTGAGTTTTCTGAATTATCCGGAGTTTCCGTGTTATCTGGGTTTTCTGTATCGTCAGTAGGCTCTTCCTCCTCCTCTTCCGTGATAATCTCGGTAGGTATCTTTAGCAGTTCCTCATTACTGATTTGCAGTGGGAGGAAGGTGCGCTCGTAGAACTCGTCGTAGTCTCTGAAGCTATAGCGTGTGCCTATGAGTGCGAGGTTAGTATCGCTGATGACTAGGCTTCGGCAATTGCTCAGGATGGCCGCCATGTTTTCATCTGCATAGATCTGACGTGCATATTGCAGTGCTTCATCGAAGCTGAGGAATCCGCTAATGGCCAATTTGCTGTAGCCTTCCATTCTTTCAATGTTAAGGTCGAAGTTGCGCACCAGGAAATTAGAGAAGTTAAAGCGTGCCATCTCGTAGAGCAACTGATTCTCTCCCGATACGACGCGCCCGTCTACAGTGCGTTCCTGCAAGGAGTCCGGCTGATAAATGAGTATGAACTGGAAGGGGGTATTGCGTTCTGCAGACAGTGTATCCAGAACAGTAGAGTCTTCCGCTAGGGTGAGGTCGCGTCGGTTCCAGATGTCATCGAGGTCAAACTTACCGCCATAGAGCTGTCGTCCCTCTTGCACGCCTTTGATGATCATACCAGCCATTTCAGCCACCTCGCTTTGGGGATATTTCTCTACGACCATCTTTAGCTCAGTCACGCAGCCCTTGGCATCACCTTGGTTAAGAAGGCTGAGACCGTTGATGAAGAGAAACTTAGATCGGTTGTCTCCTAAAGGGAAACGCTCTTCCGACAGTTTCGCATTCGACTGGATGATGTCGTGACGGTTCTCTTTGAAAGCCTCGTAGGTAGCGGTATAGATAGAATCCTCTATATGTGTTCCGAACCGAGCATTCTCTTCGTACAGTGGATCACTGAGCAGGATGGTCCATTCGCTCTCGGGGAAGTCGGCTTGCAGATGGCTGAGGCAGTTTTGTGCGGTATTGCGGTCGCCCAAGCGTGAATAGAGCAGGAAGAGATGGTACCATGCCAAGTCCATCTTCTCAAAGTCGGGATACTGGTTGGCGAGTCGTAGCAACTGCTTTTCCGAAAGGCGCAGGTTCTCTAACTTGTCTTTGAAGATGACGCCCGAATGATAGAGTCCATCCATGATGATGAGGTTGCTGGCAGCCACCTGCTCTTCTGTGAATGGTATCTGTGCGAGATAGTACTCTCTGTTATGCGGGTCGGCAGCCAGAGAGTCGGCTTCAGCCGATTCCTCGTCTCCGACGGGTGAACCGTCAGACACGGTGGTGCTAAGGCTGTCGGTGGTCTCTGCTCCATCGGCTATTTCGCCAGCCTGCTCCAGGTTGACCACTGTGCGGTTGTTGCGCTGCCAGTTATCCACGTTCTCTCGCTTTCCCCATTGCTTTTGGAAAGTCTGCTTACCTTGGTTCACGGCCATCTGGTTGTAGAAGTACCATGCCCCGTCCTTTGTCTGTGTGGCAGTGGTGGGCGTTGTGGTTTTGTTCTGATTCCGATTACCCACCGCCCCTTGTTTTTGCAGAGCAGCCTCTACCTCTGCCTCTCGTGCTTTCTCAGCCTCTTCTTTCTCTTTTTTCTTCAGTGCTTCGATGACACGGTCGATAGCCGCCAGCCGATCCTTTTCCGGCATCTTAGCCAGCTGTTGCAGTGAGTCTTGCAGGTAGACAGCATCCGTATAAGGCACTAGTTCGTCGAGTACCTTCGAGCGTTTCGACAGTTCCTCATAGTATGGTCTATCCTTGTCGAGCAGTCCGATGGCTTCGCCGTAGCATCGCTGAGCATCATTGTACTTCTCACGAATCCAGTAGAGGTCACCCAACTTCAGAAGTAGCACTCCTTTCTCAATGCCGTTTCGTGTTGATTTCTCGTTGCCTTCCTCATAGGCAGCGATCGCCTTCAGCGTATCTTTCTGCATCAGATAGATATTACCCATGGCATAGTAGACCTGGTCCAGATAATCCTTGTTGTTATCCGAGCGTGCCATGCTTTTTAACTTGGATATCATCTTCTTGCCGTTGCCCTTAGCCATTACCTCAGTCTGCGCGATACGCGCATTAAACTCCAGTTCGTAGGGTGGATTCTGACGGATAACATGCTGATAAGCCTTGTATGCTTGTTCACGATGATTGAGAGCCGCCTCTATCTGTCCCATAAGGAACCACTCACGAGCCTTCTGCGTCTTGCGATGCTCGTGTTTGATGACCTTTTTCAGGTAGGGGATAGCTTTCTCAAACTCACTGTTGCGGATGTGGTAGTTAGCATAGGCCAAGTCCCACTCCTTCTGCGCCTGATAGGGTATGGAGTCACGCCGTTGGTTGCGCATCACGTCCTCTGCATCGTAGAGCCAGTCGAGTTGTGTGTAGCAGTTAGCCAGCCATGCACGTGCCTTAGCGTTGATGGCAGGTTGCGTCTGATACAGTCTGCTCATATAGCTGAAGGTGGCAGCCGCCTCTTCGAACTCACCTTTTTGGAACTGTGCTTTTCCCATCAGCAACCATGCCTTCCACAGGAAAGGGTTATACTCGCGACGACCGAGCCACTCACGGTCTTTATCAGTCTTGCGGCGCGACTTCTTCCATTCTGGCTTAGCCTTGATGGAGTGTTGCTTGATGGTCTTCTCCATCTTCTCCACCGTACGGTCGAAGTTGCCCTTTCCCAGTTGGGCACTGTTCTTATTGCCTACGGTGAAGAGGGGCAGCACCTCGGTGTAGTTGTCCTTGTTGCCCTTTTCTTTCTCCAGCGCTCCGTCGATATAGGCCTGCGAACCGTTGTAGTAAGTGTTGTATTTTGCTGTGAACGATTGCCAGAAACGGCTTTTCGCAGTGTTCTTGTGGGTAGAACAGGATACACAAAAAACAATGAACAGCAAACAATGAGCCATCAACAGTGCGGTGCGCATTGTCATCGATGATGGTTTTCTATCTTGCTTGCTGTTCATTGTTCATTATACCTTATTAATTATAAGAACTCCTAATTCTCCGTTTTATTGTCTTTCTGTTGCTTTTTCTCATTCAGCAGACACCCTATCTTACATGACCCGTCGGCTACGCTGCTGCATGTGGAGCAGTCTTTCCCTTCCACGACAGGGGCATCAGTACCTCCTTTTGTGAATATGGAGGCAAGAGCGGCAATAAGGCCGAGCACCACCAGCGAACCGATACAGATAAGGGCGAACTTCATCGGGAATGGCTCTTGTTAATATTCAATGTTCATTGCTCATTGACCTCAAATCCCGCTTGCTGCAAGTCTTCCCAGAAATGAGGATACGACTTTGTGACCACGTGCGGGTCGTTGATGTCGATAGGATGATGTAGTGCCATCGGTGCGAAAGCCAGAGCCATACGATGGTCCTTGTAAGTGTCGATGGTAGGAGTGAGAGGTGATGGGTAGGGATGTCGTTGTCCGTCCCAGATGAGCTCGCTGTCGTTTCTCAACTCCAAGTGGCAGCCCAACTTCTCCATCTCGGTGATGAGTGCCTGTATGCGATCGGTTTCCTTGATCTTCAGCGTTTGCAGACCGGTAAAATGAAACGGCACGTTCAGGGCGCAGCAAGTGACGACGATGGTCTGTGCCAGGTCGGGTGCGTTGACGAAGTCGTATTCCAGTTTAGGTATGCAGTGCCCGTTCTTGCGAATACGAACCATAGTAGGCCGACCTGGTTCCTTCGATTGGAACGTAGTTCGCACGCCAAGAAGACTGAAGATATAGCGTACGCTGGAGTCACCTTGTTTCGAACCGTCCATCAGCCCTTCCAAGATTACCTCGGCATCCTCGTCTTTACTCAGTGCCACCATCTCGTACCAGTACGAAGCCGCACTCCAGTCGTTCTCAATCAGATAGGGACGTGATGTATAGGGCTTTGGGTTTACGGTGATCGTATCTACCGATGTCCATTCGGCATCAGCGCCAAACTCGCGCATCATCCATAGCGTCAGGTCAATATATGGTCGGGAAATCGTGTCGCCCAGTAGTTGGAGTGTCAGCCCGCGACGCAGCATCGGCCCCACCATGAGGAGTGCCGAGATAAACTGCGAACTGACATTACCGGCAATTTCCAGTTCACCACCCTGAAGAGTATTGCCTGTGATGCGCAGTGGAGGAAAACCCTTCTCGCCCAGATAGTTGATGTTGGCACCCAATCGACGCAGTGCATCGACCAGAATCTTGATGGGTCGGTGCTTCATGCGCTCAGTACCTGTCAGCGTGTGTGTGCCATGCTGTGTCGTTGCCAGAAAAGCCGTCATAAAACGCATGGCGGTACCTGCCGCTCCGATATCGATGACATCGGGCATTTCCTGAAGTGCCTTGATAATCACTTCCGTGTCGTCACAGTCACTCAGGTTTTGTGGAAGAATATCTCCACCAGCCAGTGCATGGATAATCAGTGCACGGTTGGAAATGCTTTTCGAGGCGGGGAGTGCAATGGTAGCACGCAGTTGTTTTGGCCCTTTGATGTTGTATCTAATCATATCATCGGCAAAGATACAACAAATAATTGGAACATTAAAAAATAATTAAGGAAAAATTTGGTGGTTTCAAAAAATCATAGTACCTTTGCACCCGCAAAAGCAGAAAACATCTGCTGAAGCACAGGATCGGGATTTAGCGCAGTTGGTAGCGCACACGTCTGGGGGGCGCGAGGTCGCTGGTTCGAGTCCAGTAATCCCGACCAAAAGAAAAAGGAGCTCAAAAGGCTCCTTTTTTTTGTTGTTATTTCGAAAACAATTAATGCGAAATAAGATTCATGAACTCTTGACGCGTCTTGGCCTGGTTGAAGGCACCGCTGAACTCACTGGTGGTGGTGATGCTGTTCTGTTTCTCTACACCACGCATCTGCATGCACATGTGTTTAGCTTCTACGACCACCATCACGCCAAGAGGGTGAAGGGTCTCCTCTATGCACTGACGTATCTGCATGGTCAAGCGTTCCTGTACCTGCAGACGATGGCTGAAAATGTCGACCACGCGGGCTATCTTGCTGAGTCCGGTGATGTAGCCGTTGGGGATGTATGCTACGTGTACCTTGCCATACATGGGCAACATGTGGTGCTCACAGAGTGAGAAGAAGTCGATATCCTTGACGATGACCATGTGGTTGTAGTCCTCTTTGAAGAGTGCATCGGTGAGCACCTTATGGGCATCCTGTTCGTAGCCGCGGGTGAGTACCTGCATGGCTTTGGCTACGCGCATCGGTGTCTTTTGCAGACCTTCGCGCTGTGGGTCTTCTCCCAATAGTTCGATAATCCGTTTATAGTGTGAGGCCAACTCGTCGAGGCCCTCTCTGAATTCTGTGTTATCGGTCATGATGAATTCTGTTACTGTGGTATGGTGACAATAATCTTTCCTTTGACAATGGTGGCTCCGTCATAGCCCATCTTACGTATCTCTTCACGTACCCTACGTGCATCCTCGATGTCACGGTAGTTGCCTACGCGACAGGTCCAGTCGGGTGTGAAGAATTCCACGTAGACCTCTTCACCAGGGAATGCTTCCCGCATCTTGCTGCCTATCGACTCTGCCCTTTGGCGGTCAGACTTGGAATTGCTGCCGCCTCGGAATACCTGCACGCGATAGCCTGTGGTCTTATATCGCCTCACGTTGGTTTGGATGGAGTCATTGTCCTGTGTTTCTTCGGTGATAAGTATCTGGTGAGAAGATGGAGTATGAGTCTTCTCTTTCTCCGTGTTCTGGCTCACCTGCTTTTGTGGGTTAGACACCTGTTTCTTGTTGTTTTCAGTCTTATTGTTCTGTTTCTGAGTCTTAGGTTGCTCAGTCACACCTTTTGTGCCATTCACCAGTTCGTCGATGATCGCATCATGATGAATGATAACAATCCCTTCACCCGTGACAGGTGTCTGTAGGCGCTGGGTAAAGGTCTGTGCTATGGTGTTCAAAGGTAAAAAGGTAAAAAGGTAAAAAGGTAAAACCCTTACCATGCCCTTTACCATTTTTGTAAATATATCAAGTTTCATAGTCATCTCAGTTTTTACTTTTTTACTCTTTTACCTTTTTACTGTTAATTGTATTTACTTCTTCCAAGCATCGATGATACCCTTGAAGTCAGCGCACTTCAGTGAAGCGCCACCGATGAGGCCACCGTCGATGTCGGGCTTAGCAAACAGCTCAGGAGCGTTTGAGGCCTTGCAAGAACCACCATAGAGGATAGTGGTGTCGTCGGCTACAGCCTGTCCATACTTCTCTGCGATGATGCTGCGGATGTAAGCGTGTATCTCCTCTGCCTGCTCTGCGGTAGCAGTCTTACCGGTACCGATGGCCCAGATGGGTTCGTAGGCGATAACGATCTTACGGAAGTCTTCCTCACTGAGGTTGAAGACACTACCCTCGAGTTCTGCCTTTACCACCTCATTCTGCTTGCCTGCCTCGCGCTCTGCCAGGCTCTCACCGATACAGAAGATCACCTTCAGGTCGTTCTTCTGAGCGAGCAGTACTTTCTCTTTCAGGATTTCTGGAGTCTCCTTGTAGTATTCACGACGCTCTGAGTGTCCCAGGATGACATACTGTGCACCTGTAGACTTCACCATCTCGGCACTCACCTCACCGGTGAAAGCACCCTTCTCCTTGTCGGCGCAGTTCTCTGCCCCCAGACCGATGATGTCCTGATCGAGGAACTGTGCGATAGAAGCCAGGTGGATGAATGGTGTGCAGATCACTACGCCACAGTTGGGCTTGTCAGCTTTCAATGTCTCGTTGAGCTCTTTAGCCAGAGCGATACCGTCCTGAAGATTCATGTTCATCTTCCAGTTGCCGGCTACAATCTTTTTTCTCATTGTTGTTTGTTGGTTTATTAATTGGGTTAATGATTCATTATCTTTCTTTTCGTCTTTCTTCCTCCTTCTCACCCATTTGGTCCACATCCACATGCGGTCGGCGATAGTGAGCAGGGCAAGTGGCAGCACGAACCAGAGTAGCAGGTTGGCTATCTTGCCGGGTACGCTGTCTTTTGGCATCTGTCCCAGTTCCGACTTCTCCAGTGGCAGCATCAGTTGACTGTCGTCAGGCAGTCGGTTGTGGCTCCATTTTCGGATGACCGTACCGTCCTTGATAAGCACCAGTCCCGGGTTGCTGCGTATGATGGTCTTCAGCGTCGTCTCGTCAGTGTTGCAGAACGGATATTCTGCACCGGTCATGTCGCGCCATCGTGCTATTTCTTTCTCTCCGCTGGCTGTCATGCCGTAGAAAGCATGTCCGAACTCCTTGCTGTATTCATACAGCCGGTTGATGCGGTCCAGTTGCGAGTCATCAGCCTGTTGCAGATGAGGTGATACCAGCAGGAAGGTATATCCGGGATCGCTGAGCACCATGTCGGTAATGTCTTCACCAGTCTCAGTCAATACCATCGACAGGTCGTGAATCGGAGGTTGGTAGCCTCCCAGCACTTGTGTTGTCCTACGGTCTACGTAGATCCATGTGCTATCCATCCATACCTTGTTATACTCTTCTTCCGACAGCTCTTTCCTTTGTCCGTCTTTCTCCATGATGAAGATAGTCTCGAACACCGGTTGTTCCTCTCCTTCCGGTATCTCCATACCCTTTTTGATGTCGGCTCCCACATGATAGGGTCTGAAGTCGAACTGTGGCAGGTCATAGAGACTCCATGCTGAGATGCCGAGGATGAACAGTGCCGAGTAGTTGATGACAATCCACTGGTTTGACTCGCTGACGAAGCGGAACATCTTCATGGGCCAGCGTGCCACGATGAGGGCTGCTGCGAGGAGCACCACGTTTTTCCAGAATGTCTGCCAGTTGGTGAGCACGATAGCATCACCAAAGCAACCGCAGTCGCTGATGGGATTGGTCAGTGCCAGCCAGAGTGTCAGCGGTGTCATCACTGCCATGATGAGCACGATGCATCGCGAGGTGAATCGTCGTCGGATGGCAAAGAGCAGGAAGATGCCGAGGCAGAACTCCACTGCTGCTTGTCCGATGGACAGTCCCAAAGTGACGATGGAAGGCATCCAACTGCCTAAGTGCATCGCATGGAGATAGTCTTCTATCTTGTATTGCGATCCCAGTGGGTCTACGGCTTTCACGAATCCCGACAGGATAAACACGACAGCCAGTAGCAGACGGCAGATGTTAACGACGGCCTTCTTCACTTATCACACATCAATTCTCACTCAACTTAATCAGTCCGAAGACTGCGTAGTTGATGATATCCATATAGTTGGCATCGACACCCTCGCTGACAAGTGTCTCGCCACTCAGGTTCTCAATCTCCTTGATACGTTCTATCTTGGTCAGGATGAGGTCAGTGTAGCTGCTCACACGCATGCCTCGCCATGCCTCGTCGTAGTCGTGGTTCTTGCGCTTCATCAACTCCAGAGCCTCCATCGCATACTTGTCATAGAGCACCATGGCCTCCTCGTTGTCTATGTCAACTGTATCGGCAAAGCCCTTATCCAGTTGTATCAGTCCTACAATACCGTAGTTGATGAGTGCGATGAACTCCGGACGTATGCCTTCTCCCACCAACGATTCTTTTTTGATCTCCAGCGAGCGTATGCGTTTCGCCTTGATAAACAGTTGGTCGGTCAGCGATGCTGGTCTGAGAATGCGCCAAGATGCCTTGTAGTCGTGCAACTTCTTCTCGAAGAGTGTACGGCATTCCGTTAAGGCAGCCTCAAATTCCGTGTTAGTTTTCTCAAATCTATTCATATCGGGGTGCAAAGGTACTAAAAATCATTGAACATTGAACATTGAACATTGAACAATTTTGCTGCGCCTTGCTTTTTTTTAACACTATTCAATGTTCATCACTCTCTTCAGGTATCTGATCTGCCCATCCACCAGTCCATATTGTTTTTTCAGCGTGTCCAGATGCATGCGCATGCGGTTGAGTCGTTCCACCTCAGGGGCATCGGCAGCCAGTGTCGTGGCATTTTCCATGACCCAGGCGGCATGGGCAGCCTCTTCCTCTGTAGCCTTTTGAAGGACGGTCTCCAGACTGTCTTTCAGCAGTTGGGCTTTTTCCAGTTTCTCTTTTGCTACGTCGCGTGCAGTGACTATCGAGTCCTTGTTTACTGTCTCTGTCTTAGGTGCCTGTCCGCTGCATGCAGTCATCAGGAGCACCATGAATATCAGTGCTAAATGTTTCATGTTTTGCATCATTATCTTTGTTTCTACCTTGCAAAGGTAAGCAATTCTTTTGAGAATGTTTTCATTTTTCATCTTTCATTATCCATTTTTCATCTTTTTTTGCTACCTTTGCACTCGCATAACATAATTTTCAACCTATGAAACTCTATTCCGACGAAGAACTTGCCAAGATACTCGACCAAGAGATCTTCCATCAGATCAGCAACGTAGCTGACGAGTTGGGGGTGGAGTGTTATGTCGTAGGCGGTTATGTACGTGACATCTTTTTAGAGCGTCCCAGCAATGACATCGACGTCGTTGTGGTGGGCAGTGGTATCGAGGTGGCTTCACGCCTGAAGACATTATTAGGTCGTAAAGCCCATTTGTCGGTCTTCAAGAACTTCGGCACCGCTCAGGTAAAGATGAAGACCGGTGATGGGGAGTTGGAGGTAGAGTTCGTGGGTGCTCGCAAGGAGAGTTACAGCCACGACTCCCGCAAGCCTATTGTGGAAGACGGTACGTTGGAAGATGATCAGAACCGTCGCGACTTCACCATCAATGCGATGGCTATCTGTCTGAATAAGAAACGGTTTGGTGAGTTGGTCGACCCCTTTAATGGTTTGGCCGACTTGGAGGACGGTATCATTGCCACCCCTCTTGATCCCGATATCACCTTCAGCGACGACCCCTTGCGCATGATGCGTTGTATCCGTTTTGCCACCCAACTGAACTTTACTATTGAGGAGGTCACCTTCGAGGCTTTGGAGCGTATGGCCGACCGCATTAAGATTGTCAGTGGCGAGCGCATTGAGGTAGAACTCAATAAGATTATCATGTCGCCCCATCCCAGCAAAGGCTTTGTTGACTTGCAGCGTTGCGGTCTCCTCAATATCATCTTGCCCGAGCTTGCCGCTCTCGATATCGTAGAACAGAAGAATGGACGTGCACATAAGAACAACTTCTACCATACGCTTGAAGTGCTGGAGAATGTATGCAAGGCGCAAGCCTTGTCTTCTCACTCTCCTCTCATTCCCGAGCGCTGCTCGCCTACCCGTAGCCTTTCCTCTTTCCTCTCTCCTCTCTATTTACGATGGGCAGCCTTGCTCCATGATATAGGTAAGACGAAGACGAAGCGGTGGGATCCTACTATCGGTTGGACATTCCACAACCATAATTATATCGGTGCAAAGATGGTGCCCGTGATTTTCCGTCGCCTGAAACTGCCGATGGGCACCGAGATGAAGTACGTGGAGAAACTCGTTGACCTCCACATGCGTCCACAGGTCATTGCCGACAGTGAGGTGACCGATTCCGCTGTGCGCCGCCTGCTCAACGATGCCGGTGATGACATCGACGATCTGATGACCCTCTGCGAGGCTGATATCACCTCGAAGAACGAGGTGCGTAAAAAGATGTTCCTCGAGAACTTCCGCATGGTGAGAGAAAAACTCGCCGACCTCCAGGAGAAAGACTACAAACGTCTTCTGCAACCTGTCATCGACGGTAATGAGATTATGGAACTCTTCCATCTGAAACCCTCACGCGAAGTGGGGGTCCTCAAGCAAACCCTCAAGGATGCCGTCCTTGATAATAAGGTGGAGAACGCCCGTGAACCCCTCATGCAACTGCTCATGCAGAAAGCCCATGAGATGGGACTGACTTAGAATCCCTTTTTATTTTACTAGACCCTAAAACGACGATATGAAACAACTACTATTAACAACGCTACTGCTGTCTGCGATGACGACAATGGCTCAAAGGATTGATTTCAATAACAGCCAGAATCGTACAGAAGACGGTTATGCCTCGTGGGTGGTGGGACAGGAGAGTGGAACTATCACGCAGACCTTCGATGGCGTTACCCTTACCATCCGGCGTGCCGACGGTTCCATTGGCACTCATCTGTTGGGCGAGTGGTGGAAGGATGGTGTGAATAAGTATTCCCGTCTGACCAGCGATGGCCTGACTGTCAGTGGTAAAGCCGATGACGCGAAATATAACTTGCGTGAAGGTGCTGTCGGTATCAGCATCACGGTCAGCGGTCTTTCCTCAGGTGAACACTCACTATTGGCATATCACAACAACCCCGCAGGTAATCAGGGACCAGTGATAGATGTCTTTGTCGATGGCACCAAGGTGTTGTCGGGTGTGCAACAGACCAACCGTGCGCAATCGCCTGTCACCAGCGGACAGTCTTACATCCGCTTCTCGGCAACTGAAGGACACGATGTAGTGGTGACCTATCAGACCGTGCCTGATGGTACAGTCGACTATACCCAGGGCAATAACACCACCTCGCTTTATATCAATGGTCTGGTCTTCGACCGTCCTAATCCCATGACCACCGCTTCCGATCCTACGCCAACTCATCTGGATGAGCATGCCGACTGTGACGGCGGACAGGTGATACTCTCATGGACACCGGCTGCCACAGCCACGAAACACCATGTCTATATGGGTACTTCGCCCAGTGAAATGGTGCTGCTGGGCACATCCACAGAACCGCATTATTCACATTCTGGTCTCAGTCCGCTCAACACCTATTACTGGCGTGTGGACGAGGAAGATGCCAACGGAACGGTATATGAGGGTGATACGTGGTCGTTCCGGCCCCGTCGTCTGGCTTTCCCAGGCGCTGAAGGCTATGGCCGCTATGCCATCGGCGGACGTGGTGGCGTGGTCTATCATGTCACCACACTGCTCGACAACGGTGATGATGCGAACCCGCTGGAAGGTTCTTTCCGTTATGGTATCAAGAAAATACAAGGTCCTCGCACCATCGTCTTCGATGTGGCGGGTGTCATCTCGCTGAAGAGTAGGCTGACCTGTGCCGACCGCTTTGTCACCATTGCCGGACAGACGGCACCTGGCCGTGGCGTCATGATTACCACAAGTCCTTTCGGTATGCAGACCGACGGCATCACTCGTTTCCTGCGTCTGCGACTGGGACACAAGCGTCTCGTCAACGGTGTCATCCCGGAAAAGAGCAGTGATTACGGCACTGATAACGGACTTTACGATGAGACCACACTCAGCGGACTCGACGGCATGGGTATGGCTGGCAACGACAATGCCATCATGGACCATTGCTCTATCTCATGGACCATCGACGAGGGATTCTCTTCGCGCGGCGCAAAGAATATCACCTTGCAGCACACGCTCATCTCAGAAGCACTCAACCAGGCTGGACATCCTAATTATGACGCTGGTACGCAGCATGGTTACGCAGCCACTATCGGTGGTGGAGAGAACGGCGGTCTGGGTGCTTCGTTCCATCATAACCTGTTGGCCCACTGTGAGGGACGCAACTGGAGTATGAGTGGCGGACTGGATGGAGCCGGCAACTACGACGGCCATCACGACATGTTTAATAATGTGGTCTATAACTGGGGAAAGCGCGCCTGCGATGGCGGTACCCATGAAGGACAGTTCGTCAACAACTATTATAAGATGGGACCGGCCTCTACCAAAACCATTATCATGGAGGCTACGCTCGAAGGTCCACATCCCGGCACCCAGAGTTACTATGTGAATGGAAATATACGTGAGAACCTCAACGGCGGTAAGACAGCGGATAAGGAAAACGATACCTATCAGAAAGTGGTAAAGGCTGAACACACACAGCAGTGGGACGTCTTTGTGGCAGAGCCGTTCTTCCCGTCGTATGCTACCATCGAGACGGCTGAGGCTGCTTATAAGAACGTTCTGTCTGACGTGGGATGTACCCAACCGTTCTTCGATTTGCACGACCAGCGCATGGTCAGCGAGACTATCAACCGCACGACGGCAACCCGTGGCAGTCGCTCCAATAAATCCGGACTGATAGACTCTGAGGAGGATGCTGGCTGCGAAGGCTTCAACCTCGAACGCCTGGGGCTCGTGGAAGCCCAGCGCGATGCCAACTGGGATACTGATCGTGACGGAATTCCCGACTGGTTCGAGAGTGTCGTGGGCACCAATCCTCAAGCGGCTAATAACAACAGCGACCGTGATGGTGACTTCTATACCGATCTTGAGGAATACCTCAACTGGATGGCACTGCCACATTTCTTCCTGAAGAAAGGACAACCCCTGACCATCGACCTGCAACCGTATTTCGCAGGTTATAAGGCACCGACCTTCACCCTTGACCCTGTGATGAACAACGGCTCCAGTTGGGAACTCAGTGGCGATGGTCGTCAGTTGCAGATCTATTGCAACAACCAACAGTTGAACAGTGTTCACGTCACTGCCACAGAGGATGGCATCTCACTCACACGTCAGTTCAATTTCGTGGCCAACGATGATCTGGCTGGCATCGAGGCAATGTTCAATGATCAATGTTCAATGTTCAATGGCCGAAGTTCAAAAGTTTACGACCTGCAGGGTCGTCGTATCAACCATCCCCATAAGGGACTGAACATCCAGCAAGGGAAGAAGTTTGTCAGTAAATAGTAGAAGACGATGAGACGACTGGCGATGGCAGTCCTGCTGACTGTCGGCATGATGGCTGAGGCTAAGGACTATAATATCTTGGACTTTGGAGCCAAGAGTGACACCACCGTTCTGAGTACTGAGGCGCTGCAACAAGCCATCGATGCATGTTCAAGAGATGGTGGTGGACGCGTGCTAGTACCTTCAGGCAACTTTAAGATAGGTTCCATTGAGTTGCGTAGTGACGTGCATCTCTATTTGGAACACGGTGCCACGCTCTATGGTAGCACCCGTCTTGAGGATTATAAGCCGATGAAGACCGACTATGTATCGTTGCGCACGCAGACCATGACTATCCAACTGATCTATGCTGATAAGGTCAGTCATGTGGTCATCGACGGTCAAGGCACCATCGACGGTCAGGGTCGTGGCTTTAAGAAGTTGTCCTGGAACGATGAGGGCATCACCCGTCCTCATTTGATACGTTTCATACAGAGCACTGACGTCACTGTGAGGGGCATCACTTTGCAGAATAGCGGATGCTGGATGCAGCATTATCTGGCGTGCGATCGTTTGAGGATAGAAGACCTCAAGGTCATCAACCGTAATAACTACAATAACGATGCTCTCGACCTCGACGGTTGTCACGATGTCATCGTCAGTCGTCTGATGACCGATTCCGACGACGACGGTATCACCTTGAAGTCTACCTCGCCCCGACTCTGCGAGAACATCCGTATCAGCGACTGCGTGGTAAGCAGCCATTGCAATGCGGTGAAGTTAGGCACTGAGACCAACGGCGGCTTCCGTAATATCAATATCAGTGGTATTGTGGTGAAACCGAGTACCAATCAAAAGGAGAAGTTCTTCGGACAGTGGATAGGTTCTTCAGCACTGTCGCTCGAGATAGTGGATGGTGGCGTGATGGAGAATGTCAGTGTCAGCAATATGACGGTAGAGGGCACCGAGTCGCCCATCTTCATCCGTCTGGGCAATCGCGGACGCGGCTATCTGGCACGACAAGCCGGAAGTACCCTGAGCGGTACCGGCAATGACGATACCATTACCGAGATTATCCCCATCGACTATGTAGGCAGCATCCGTGGTGTGCGCATTGACAACATCCAGATACGCAATGCAGGATCTATGGGTTGCAGCATCACCGGTCTGCCCGGATATCCCGTACACGACATGTGGCTGTCGAATATCAGTCTGCACCATCGGGGCGGTATCACAGAGGCTGAGATGCCACTCATCAACGATACCGTCAAGGACGAGAAAGAAAAGGAATATCCCGAGTCTACCATGTGGGGTAACCTGCCCGCACGAGGCTTCTTCGTCCGTCATGCCCGCAATGTGCAGTTCACGAATGTCAGTGTGCTGACGGAACAGCCTGACGTGCGTCCCGACTTTGTGCGTGTTGATGCAGAGGAACAATAGTACACTCCACATCCTCCTTATTTGTTGAATAACCTATATACAGACTGCCATTGGCAATGACAGCCTTCGGATAACTATATCCCAAGGTCTTATAACGGCCTTCGTAGCGGCGTGGAGGCAAATCGCTCTTCTCTCCACTACGCAACATTATGGTCTGGGTGAAGTGGATGCCGTCATCACTGAGCTGAAGCACCAATGGCCACCGTTGCTTGGAGCCCGAGGGACAACTCACCATGAAGGCAGTGCCGTCGGGCAGATTGCCGGCACACTGTTTGGTACGGGCGTCTAACAGGTCAGTTTGTTGTGCCTTCGTCCATGTCTCACCCCTGTCGGTGCTGAGGGCTGCCAACTTACGGAAACTGCTGTTCTGGTCACGGAAGATCATCACGATAGTACAATCAGGCCTGACGTATTGACTCGGTTCCAACTCACGCGACTGTTTCCCTTTATCCTCACTCTCAAACGTACCCCGCAGCCATCCACCATGGCCTGTGGGGTCGTCAGTATAAACAGGGCAGACATGCAGTCCTGGTTGGAAGTGTGCCGCTCCGATAATGCGCCCATCGGGTAGGGTATAGGGATCCTGTTCCAACACACCGTTCATCTCTGAGCCGTCTTTCATCGTCACAGGCTTTAACTCCGACCAGTTCATACCGTCGGTCGTCACTATATAAGAAGTCTTGCCCCCTCGTGGCTCCACCCCCTTCTCCCAGATGTCGATGAAGGCGGTCAGCGTGTCGTTGTGAGATAACCATCCGCCCGAAGTGCAATAGAAACTGTCAGTGGGGAGAGCCAGCGTCATAGGCTCGCACCACGTCTGTCCCTGATCCCTGCTGATGCTGTAGACCACCCTTGTATCGTCACTGTCTTCATCGGTCGGCGAACTCTGCCACATGCAGTAGAGTGCCCCCCTCCATGTCGTCATCACCACACCATTGGCATAGTGGTCGGTGCCATCGGCAGCCTTGAAGACAGTCACCGTCTTGATATCTTTCGCTGCCACCAGCGCGCACACCATCAGCAGTCCTGTCATCAGTAACAGTCTCTTTCGCATTTCTTTTCAGTTCTTAATAGTTGTACCGTTTATATCACGTCGCAAAGATACTAATTATTTTGTTGAAAACTCGATAAAACAGCCAAATCTTTCTTTTAGTCCGAAAAAAATAAACGTTTTTTTTAGTGATTTTGTGTTGTTAAAACTATAAATTTCAGTATCTTTGCGCCATGAAAAGAATATTATTACTGATGTGTTTGTCACTCAGTTGCATGACGCTGAGTGCGCAGAATGATTACTATGAGCGCCAGGCGAAGTCGTACCAGAATGAAGCGGAGTACTATGTGAAGCAGGCGCAAGGGTATGATAGAGATGTGGAATACTATACGCGCGAGGCAGCTGGTCATCTGAGAGATGCCGAATATTACCAGCGTCAGAAACAGTATGACCAGGCACGCAGCGCATTGCAAAGAGCCCGCCGTTCATTGGATAGGGCTGACGATAACAAGCGCAGAGCCGATAATGCGCGGTCGAGTGCCATCTCGTATATGAGAAGGGCGGAGGATGCGCTGGGAAATATAAGGAAATAGATGCTGTTTTAGATATCTTTCACTCTTTATGATCATATCTGCGTATTTTTTTGTTGCAATGCCACTCTTTTCGTCTGAAGCTCTTTCAGGCTCTTTTTGTTTGACTACCACATTTCATTTGAGTGATAGCCGGCAGTGAATGGTCCGAGCAAGAATACAATTATTTGGAACAGTCATCGTAAAGAAATTAATTATTATTCGAAATTCCTTCCATTTTTTTTGGTAGTTAAATTTTTTTATATACCTTTGCAACATCGCTCAGTTAGCCCCTAGTGGGTGAGCGGGCGGTCATATATATGAGAAAGACGTTTTCGAACGTCTGTCGTTGTGGTTCGTGAACTTCGCAAACTCCAATCATCACAGCAGGCAGATGGCAACGAGACGTCTACGTAGAGCGTATCTATATACCATAATATTATATATAGTTCGTTCTGGCGTGGGCTAACTGCGTTGTCTATCCTGTGTGATGAGGGCAATGCGAAGGCCTACGAACCCAGGATGGGCAGAAGAACAGACACCTACGCCTTTTTTTGTATATCATGAATAACCTAAAACAGTAATATATTCTTGCAGGGGAGTCGCAAGAACATATGGAAGATTAAACCCAACAAAGAACCACATGCTTAGTGATATAGACACTCGCCACGGTATAATGGAGTGCACTGAGATGTCCTCATCGCATGACCAAATAGTCTGCGTTGTAGGTCTATGTGCATTTTAATTTGAAGGTATTAGAGCTATCGGGAATGGTTACTTTTTTGAGTGCACATACATTAAGAATATAAATTAATAAAAACTGTAAACAATATGTATAAAAAGTACTTAATCACAGGAGTATTGCTTTTGGTAATAGTAGGGCTATTTATTGCTATTATTACACCTTCCCCTGTAGAATGTAAAGGCAAAAATGATAAGAATTCGTCTTGTTATTATCTTTTAAGCAAGTATGATACTCTTTCTAATGGGGCTGAACAATATCGTGTAGATAATTTCTATCCAGATAGTGTGATGATTGACTGCTTCTCTATATACGTAGAAAATTCTGCAAGTATTGATCCTTATCTGCAAGTTCAGAATAAAACAAATAAGAATAGTTATGTTGATGCTTTCACAAAGTTTAAGGAAGTGGCCGACCAGCTACTTACGGATGTCACTGATATTTCAAATTCTAACAAATGCTATTACATAAATGATACAATCATTGAGTATAAAGATAAAGGACGTGACTTTGGCCGATATGGTTTGACTTTAGATAATATTAAAAACAAAAAAGGGTACAATAATAAAGGTGACAGAAGTAATACAGAATTATCGTTTGTCATAGACACTATTGTTAAAAGGAATAGTAGTGGGGAAATCTCTGTGTTGATTTCTGATTTTATTCCTTCACCAAAAGGTAGTAGCGAAAATGATATTGAACGATACATATCTTCAATCTCGAATAAAGTTAAGGGAAGTTTGAAAAGTAAATTGTCCTCGCAACCCCAATTATGCATAATGCTTTATAGATATAATTCTCAATTTGATGGTATTTATTATGGCACTAATGACGAGAATATTCGTTATAAAGGACACCGTCCTTTTTATGTGATGTTTATAGGGAATTATGGCCTTTTATCAAAACTGAAGAATAAATCTAAGATAATGAATGGTTCAGAGCCGTGTTGTGTTTACTTCGCATCTCAAAATGATATTCCATTTGGTGTGTTTAGTGGCCAATTGAAACCGTTTAGTGATGAAAATCATAGTGGCATTCATAAACATTTGATATTGACAGATGAATTGAAAGAAAAGGCTAAGAATAAAGATGGTGAATTATTTATTAAACTTAAGATGGATTTATCGTGTTTGCCGATTGAAAAAGATTATTTACTTGATACAGCTAATTATGTAATAGAATCTGAGTGTTTCTACATTGAAAAAATTGATGAAGTCAGCGAATCCAAAGACAAACAAAAGTATACGCATGTATTGACGCTGAAAAATAATAAAACAACATTACCTAACAATAATAGAATTAGAGTGTTGCTAAAAGCCAAGAAGTACGATTTTGAGCAATATAGCTCTATGGCAGTTCACCAAGAAATGTACAATAGCTCTGATTCTATAAAAACATTGGGAATAGAACCTCTTCGTCAGGGAATTGAAGATGCGTTCAATGAAAAATCGAAACACCCTTTATGTTATGCAGTATTCGAATTTTTAATCAACTAAATATTATAATTATTATGGAACTTTCATCAAAAATTGAAAAAATCTACGATTGGTTTTCTGGCTTTCATAGCGATCCTATCGCTAAAGCTTTAGAAGTTTTTTCAGATCCGGATACTGGTGAAGTAGTTTGGACCTCACAGTATGGAACACTGTTGTTAGTCACAGCTGTTATCTCCCTAATAGTTGCTTTTGCTTTTTATATTTGGCCAATAGATCATCCTCGTTTTAAATCTTGGTGGTCGTGGCTGATTATGCTTTTTGTAAATAGTGGATTGTGTTTACTCGCAGGATGGCAAATTGCTCGTATCCGAATGAAATTAGCACTTGATCATGAAGAGAGTTGGGAGTGGCTTAATGCTTCAAGTGAGAGAAGTTTTGATTGTTTTGGCATGGGATTGAGCAACATGATGGTTGGCGTCCTTGTTTTCTGCTTGTTCTCTCTTGTGTTAACTTTCTTTAGTACAAATGCGAAATACTCTCCTTTCCAGAAATAATATAAAATAGTTGTAATAATGGATAAATTATATATATATGCAATTGGTGGTACAGGTGCACGTGTACTCAAAGCTATGACGATGCTCCTTGGTGCTGGAGTCAGAATAAATGCAAAAGAGATTGTTCCCATCATAATTGATCCAGATGCTGGTTCAGGCAACAAAACAGAAGTCGTTCAACTGATGGACATTTATCGCCGTATTTATGAAAAGATGGATCATGCAGACAATGACACAAACTTTTTCAGGACAGCCATTACAAAGAATACGCCAAACTACACAATGGTACTTGGTGGAACTACAGCAATGACTTTTGCTGACTATATGGATTTTGGGCTATTGTCTGATGAAGATCGTGCTATGGTCAACTTGCTTTATTCTGAGAGCAATCAAGCTGCAGATATGACTGTAGGTTTTACGGGCAATCCAAATATCGGAACGACGGTGCTTAACCAATTTATACAATCGGATGATTTTAGAAACTTCGCAGGCAATTTTACTGCCAACGACGGTATCTTTGTTATCAGTTCCATTTTTGGAGGTACGGGAGCTAGTGGCTTCCCTCTATTGGTGAAAAATCTTCGTCATTTAGACCCAACTGCAGGCATTCCAGCCGCCGCAGCTATCGAACAGTCACGTATTGGAGCGGTCACGGTTTTACCCTATTTCAACTTAAATCCTGATAGTGAAGGCATTGACTCAAACACCTTTATGTCAAAGACGAAAGCAGCCTTGGGTTATTATGAACATAATCTAAAGGAGTTGAACATGCTCTATTATATTGGCGACACACAGACAAAAACATATGAAAACAATATTGGTGGCATAGCACAGCGCAACAAAGCCCATTTCATAGAATTGGCATCGGCAATGGCCCTCTTCGATTTTGCTGCTAACGCAGATGGAATCGACAATTCAAATGGTATAGCACCTACAATCTATAAAGAATTCGGCATTACAGCTGACGTGGACTCTATCCACATGCCACATCTAGAAAGAAGTAGTAGAACGCTCATCGAACGACCGCTGACTGAATTTACGTTGTTTGCTAAATATATGAAGGAAGAACTGCCTAACGCACAAAATGGGCAGGTATGGGTAACAGATGATATAAACTATAATGAAAAAGTCCTGTCGGGCAATTTTAATTCAGACTTGATGAGTTTTATAGACCAATACATGGGCTGGTTGTCAGAAATGGCTGATAACAAACGCTCTTTTGCACCATTCGTACTTGAGGAGAATAGAGGTGATGTGTTTGGACTTGTTAGAGATGTAAATACAAAGAAAGTCTTAAGCACCAAGTCTAACTATGACCTTTACAACACTCGTCTGAACGGCATTAGCAAAGCTAGATTAAAGCAAAATGAACCTGAAGGCAAATTGGTTGCCCATCTCTACAAAGCTACACAAAAATTGGTAAAGGATAAAATCAATTTATAAAACTGATAAGAATTATGTCAAAGGTTTTTAGACATCACACCATAGCCGCAGCTAACAATATGAATGGTTGGGGCTTATCTACAGAATATAATAGTGCTATTATCAACGACATGCAGGATCCTGCTGGTGCTTCAGCTTCAGCTGAGATTACCTCGATACCGAGTCCATTTGCGCGAATGGCTTTGGTAAAAGCAGCCTTTGGGTGGGTAAATAATAGCAATCTTGACGGCAATACTATTCACCATAAAATGGTGTCCCATTGTCTGGATATCGGTCAGATATTCTTCAATTATGACAATTATAAAGAATCGGGTGAAATAAAAATTATAAAATGGGATACGAGTCGTGCTCGAGAACTAATGCAGGCAACTAGCTATGGAAACCAGTTGTTGGGACGCACTTTAGAATTATTTTTATCTCAAGATGCCGATACATATAACTTTGGAGATCTGCATAGTATTTATCTCCTGCAATATACAGGAGAAGGACATCCTTCACCGCTTACCATCATTGGCGCCACCTCCCCTGTAACATTGTTTGTGACACCAGCAAACAATATGAACTACATCAAAGGTCATATTTGCTGGGGCAGTCATGATGCTTTGCAAAGTGACCCTAACACATTCCAACCCTTATACCAGCGTGATCCAGATTTCATCGTATGGTTATTTGCCATGCGTAAGGCATACCCCAATTTTACAAACATGTATAGGGAATTCAGTACCTATATGGACGAAACCTTCAAGCGTTTACCACAAAACCTGAAGAACAAGATCAATGCTATACAGTCCACAACTTACTCAACAAATTATCTTCAAATAGAATTGAGTCCTGGCGTACCTGTTGAGATTGCTAATTTTGCTGTTAGAAAAAAGCAAAAGTTAAATATAGCAAGTGTGAGTGCTTTTTCCATTGCAGCTACAAAGCCAGTCATGGGTGATATACCTTTGGCTTTACCTAATGGACTCTTCACTCAACCTTGGAGGTATGTGACGGATCAATGGGATCAAAGATTGCGAACGGTGGAGGACAATCGTCAATTGGAATCGCGTACATTGCCTGGAGATGGTACAAAGTGGCCATACCTTACAATTCACGATTTTCTTGAGTCCACCATTGTGGAAATGGATACAAATGTAGTGAATACCGACTTCTTTGACGGAAACTTAGAGGATAAGACAACAGAACAGGAAGGTACTGGCTATCTGCTTCCCATCAAAAGACGTTATTTCGACTACTTTACACCTGAAGACTTAAAGAATAATCTAAAACTTGTAGTCGAAAACATAGCTGGTGGCGGAAAATACGTTAAAGCAATACTCAGTATTCCTGTCAGTGGCGGTAACATCGTTTATGAAAAGAGTTATATGCCTTTCAAGGGTGTTAACGATGGCAGCGGTTTGATAGACCGTCGCGATTTTACAATGGCACTATTCCCATGTACCAAATTCACGGCTTCCACAAATCCCGACTATCGAATTATGTTCATGTCATTAAACAAGAATTGGGAGCCAGTGTTGACATGTTACAACGATAATGGCTCTATAGAGCCCCATGTCAAGGATGATCGCAATACAGATACGAACAATAGCCTCATAGATACTACTGCTCCTACTATGCCAGTGTATGCCATTGACCAGCAATTTGATTATATTGAATTGGCGGGTAATGGCATCTCGGGTATTGCAATTCCTATGTGGAGAGGCAACGCGGGTGGATCAACTTTCCATTTCGCTGTCGACTTCGGTACAACAAACACCCACATTGAATATCGTATAGACAATGGTAATGCCAAACCACTTGACATCACTTCCCAGCAATTGGCTCTTCTCAACTCGGATGCCGAACGCTCACTGGATTACCGCATACCGCTGTTCAATACTGTAATACCTAAAGCTATGGGAACAGGAACTGAAGTACAATTCCCTATGCGCACAGTGCTTTATTATGAAAAAGGTACAAATTGGCATACAGCCATTAGCCCATATGTGACAGGTAACATGCCTTTCTACTATGGCACTCACAAACGAGGACGCAACAATGACATAGAGTATAATCTGAAGTGGAGTAATGCTGATGGCAATATTGAACGTATAAAATGCTACCTTGGCAGTCTGATGCTACTAATGAGGAATAAGGTTGTTATGGAAGGCGGTAACTTGACAAACACAACCATCACGTGGTTCTACCCCACAAGTATGGCTAATGCAATGGTAGCCAGAATACAAAGGGTATGGAATGAACTGTTTGCTTCTTATTTCGGTGGGAATACCAACCAACTCAAGTCCATCCCAGAGTCAATTGCTCCGTATGAGTTCTATAAGAAAAATTTTGGTGCAGGTGTCGACGTATTGACAATTGACATAGGTGGTGGTACATCTGATGCAATGATTGTTGATCATAATGGTCAACCCGCCTATGTCACTTCCTTCCGTTTCGCAGCCAACTCATTATTTGGCGATGCTTTTGCTGATGGGAATATTAATCTCAATGGTTTTGTCAGACATTTCCGTCCGAAGATAGATGCAATTCTTGCCGCAAACAACCTTGATGCGCCAAGAGCTATCATGGATGAGGTGGCTGCAAATCAGCCTGCTGTAGACCTTATATCTTTCTTCTTTACATTGAAAGATAATATTGATGTTAAGAATGCAAAAATAGAACAGCAACTTGATTTCCTCAATATGATGTCAAACAGTGAAGAGGCTAAGACTCTAATGCTGGTGTTCTACACTTCTATTGTCTATCATCTGGCTATGTTTATCAAGGCAAAGAAAGATGCAGGTAATCCTGTCGGTGTGCCAGCCTATTTAGCTTTTAGCGGCAATGGCTCGAAACTGTTACAGGTATTAGGAGCCGGTACAGAAGCAGGCACCGCAATGCTCAGTGATTACACAATGGCTATCTTTGAGAAAGTCATGGGTGAGAGGTATCCTAATCAGACTATTGCTTTTGTGACAGACTATAAGTCTCCTAAGGAAGCTACGTCACGTGGTGGTCTTGATACAGTTACAGTTCCTAGTCCGAACGAGTTGTCAAAAATGGTTCAGACATTCTTAGGTACTCGACCCGATCATTTCGTTGAATCCACTGAACAATATAGTGACCTAAAAGATGAAGACTGGGAAGAATTGTGCCAGGCAATAGATGCATTCACCCAGATATTCTTCGATCTGGCAAAGGAAAAGGATGTCGAGAACAATTTCGGAACTATTCCTTATGCTAGTCTTGTGTCATATAAGCCATTGTTTAGCGCTAATATAACTACAGGTACACGCTCGGCACTGAGTTATCTGGGACTGCTCAACCAACCTGTGAGAATAGAGAACACATTGTTCTTTTATCCGATCACAAATATTATACATAATTTAGCACAGAAAATATTGAAATAATGAAGAAGTTATTATCTTGTCTATGTCTTATCCTGTTGGCAGCTCCTATAGGAGCTGGCCAATGGGAGGGATCTGCAACCTGTAAACGTCTTATAGAAGCTACAAATAATAAATTTAGTACTCTTTGTAAAGATTCTGGGCTTGATCGAGATTCCCTATTAAGTCAGCTTAAATGGATTGAACAACAGCAAAGAGAAGATTTTAGAGAATGGTATACGGTCTTTAACGATTCTGTAAAAAGCATAAGTGGAACTGATGATGCAGCTTGTAAAAAGTTTATTAATGCATTCATTAGATGTGTAAAGGGTAAATTATTAGAACAAAACAGGCAGGAGCAGTCAGTACCAACAGCTAATCTGGCAAAGGAAAAACCTGCTGAAAAAGAAGAAAAAACTTCTCAAACGAAGAACTCTGTTAATGATAGCAATGTAAATGATTCAGAAAATACACCTTGTGATGATAGTAGGAATATAGACTTTTTCTATTTGATAGGACTTTTTGTTATCTTAGTCCTTGTCATCTACCTGTTTGTGCAAGACAGGAAACTGAATAAAAAGTTAAGAGAATGTTATGACAACATTGGTAGTATAAAGGAAAAGATTTCTAGAATCAAAAGAATCGATGACGAAATTGGAAAGATAGAGAAGTTAGAAAAAGACCTACAATCCTTAAAGGCACAAATGTCGTCACAAAAATCGGCGGCACATGTAATGCCTGCGCCTCCGATAACTACAATGCCTCCAGCTCAAAAAGAGCACGATATAATTTTGTATGTGACCTTGGATGCCAACAATAACAGTTTGTTCAAGCAGCAAACTACAAGAACACCTCAACACTTGTACGAGATACATCTGGACAACGCAAATGCGACAACGGGTGAACTCTGTATATGTTCTAATATAGAACCAGCTTTCGTTCAGAAGTTCATAGACAACCGTAATAGTTATTTTAAGATATGCGATGTTCATTCGAGTGTGGCATCTCCTACTCGCATAGTAATGAAAAAACCAGGACAGGTGGTGAAGCGTGATAACTCGTGGGAAGTTATCTTAGGTCCCCAAATAGAACTCAGTTAATGGCGACAAATCAAAGTCATAATACAAGCGAAATGCTCCTTGAAGGTCTTACTAAAGGCCTCAAGGCGGCATGGAGGTTTGTAAAGGTTATTATTAGGATTCTTGGCATCCTCATTATTGATAAGGGGATGAGGAGTGTTGTATTGTGGTATGATAAAACTCAAGGCAACAAAGTGAACATTATCCAACGTCCTGATAGAAAGCAGGAGGAAGAGATAAAGAATCTTAGAAATCAATTAAAGGCGGCTAAAGAACAGGCAGAGGAAACACAGACTCAAAACGGCTTGTTAAAAACAGAACTTGTTAAGTCCAAGAACAAGGTGGAAGAATTGTCATTGGAAACTAGAGGACTGAGCAATGGAATTAATCAGTTGAAACAACAAATAGAAGGTTACAAAACACAATTAAGTGGATTGGAAGAAGAAAAAAATGAACTAATGAAACATGCTGTTTCGCCCCAACTTATTCCAAGTACAATTTTGTATGCAGAAGGAGACGCGAGTTCACCGAATTTACGAAAAACAAATGTTAGACGACAATCTACAACATTATATGAAATACATACCGAACCTGGTAATTATTCTGAAGGTATATATTATGCACTAACTCCTAATAACGTTAACCAAATTGTTGAGAATCGTAGCGTTGCGCTTCGGGCGTGCCGTATTGATTATGTTGAGCCAAATGCGAATGCTATAATGACAATAACTCCTGGTAGAGTTCGTAAAAATGGCAGTGAGTGGGAATCTCTTGAACCAGCAGTCATTAAATTAGTTAAACAATAAAAACATGAATACAAACTATATTTTAGATAATGCATATCTCCTTATAATTTCGTTGGCTATTGTTGTCGTTCAATTTTATATTTTTTCGTCAACATGCAAAAAAATAAGGTTGATAAATGGAATATTAGCGAATAGGGAATATTTCAGGATATTGAAATTATATAGCTCTGACGATGAAGAGTCAGTTAATGGTATTATTATAACTGAAGATGAGCATGGAATAAAATATAATAATCCAGTAACTGAGGAAATAGAACAATCTATTACTACATATTTAAGAAAGAATAAAGGAGCGGTAAGTGACTTTAGCCTAATAAAAGATATTGTTGAGCGCAATTGTGATACTGAAGTAGCTGAGGTAGAAGCGCAAACTTCCATGCCCTTGTATATTGGACTGATAGGTACTGTTGCAGGTATTGTTTTAGGTCTTTCTTCTTTAGCCCTAAGGGGTGAAAATCTCGGGGATCCATCATGCATCATGTCACTTATGGTTGGTGTGGCATTTGCAATGATAGCCAGCGGTATGGGAGTGGTTTTTACATCACTAAGTATCTGGAAAAATAAAAAATGTGGAGTCGTTCTTGAAGGTAATAAAAATAAATTCTATACATGGATTCAAACAGAACTATTGCCAGTTTTGTCATCAAGTACGGTTAGCACATTGTCACTTCTTGAACGCAATCTGACAAATTTTAATAATTCCTTTGCTAAAATTGTAAAACAACTTGATGAGAAATTAACCGATGTTGGTGATTTGTATGGATCACAGATAGAACTTCTTGACAGGATTGAGAAAATAGATATTCATAAGATGGCTACGGCAAATGTAAAGATCTTAGAAACACTTACTCGTTCTGCTGATAAGTTGGAGAATTTCGCTCAATATATGGATAGAACTACAGAATATCTATCTGCTGTCAAGGAATTGAATGAAAAGATTGATGAACATTTGGAGAGAACAGAAGCACTTGCTGTGATTTCTGATTTCTACAAGAAACAAATGGATGAGATTCAACTACGTCAGAATGCAATCAAGACTGTTGCGATCAAAGTAGACGACACAATGAAAAAGACTTTTGCAGATTTGGAAAACAATACAAAAGAAGGTCTACAAGGGCTTCAGGCTGTCTACACTAAGCAAACTGAGATGATGGAAGAACTTGCGAATCGTCAGGGAAATACCTTAGATGATACGATAAAGAAGTTAAATGCAATGATAATTTTGTCAAAGGAACTGCAACAAATGCCAAAAACTGTAAGAGAGTTGTCATCAAATGCGATGCTTCAATCAAAGGCGACTGAAGATTTGGCTAAAGCAGTTGCAAAATTACAAGTCAGGAATAGTGGTGGATACGGTGGTAGACGAAGTTTATTTGGTTGGTTGTCTTCTACCTGGCGAAAACTTATGTCCTTTCTCAAAAAGAGAAAAGATGGAAAAATAAATAAAAATCGTTCCTATGAAGAAGGATTTAATAGTGCGTTTAGGAAAAAGGATAAAAGCCAAATTCCTTTTAATCCCCGGAATATTAATAGAGTAAAATGAAGAAAAAAAATACATCAACATATTTTTGGACAAGCTATGCAGATTTGATGACTAGTTTGTTCTTTGTGATGATTGTTTTCTTTGCTGTAGCGATAGGCTTACTCCAGCATAAGAGAGAGGAAGCAGAGGACGCGAAGCGTGTAGCAGAAGAGGCCAAAGTCGTTGCAGAGAGCGAAATGAAGAAAATTAGAGAAATAGAGAATGCTATTAAAAGTATTGATCCCCGTTTCTTTGAATATAATGAACAATTCAAAAAGCACATTTTAAAAATTGACGTACAATTTCCAACGGGGCAATCGAATATTGCATTAATACCTGAAGACAAACGGAATGCATTATTAGAAGCCGGTAGAATCATTGCTCAGTTTATGCGACAGGAGCATCAAAACAATCCAGAAGTCCAATATCTCCTCATTATTGAAGGACAGGCCTCTCGTGATAATTATGCTTATAATGACGAACTTAGCTTCTTGAGAGCTTTGGCTTTAAAAAAACATTGGGAACAATCAAATATAACTTTCGGAGAAGAATGCGAAGTGATTGTTTGCGGTAGTGGGCAAAATGGCGCTATGAGATCATTGCCAGACACCCCAAGTAATGTAGCAAACCAACGTTTCTTAATTCATATTATGCCCAAACCTGGAATTATAGATAATATTATATAGTATGGATAAAAAAGTTATTGTTGGAGGTTTAGCAGCAGTCGTCTTTGTACTGCTACTGTGTTTTGTGATGTGTGATGGAGGTTCTATTAAACCAACTAAACCCAAACTCACAAGAATAGATACAAAACAGTTGGAAAATGAATATGCATCGGGAGTTGTACTCATATGCAATAGTACCTATTATTCAATTACATTTAAGGATGTTTTGACATTGTATTTCTCTGAATTGGATGACGATGGGAATATTACAGGCTTAACAATCGATGAAGATGAAGTAGAACCTGTTATATCTTGGGGAACGGGCTTTTTTATTTCTAAAGATGGCTTAATTGCTACAAATAGTCATGTGGCTTCACACGTAATTGACATGTCGCATGTACGTTCTCAAATTGTTAACGGCTTGACTTCAGAGACTGATGAGTTGAAAACGGATATAAATAACTTGAATGAACAAATTGCAACTCTTAATAAACGGTATGATGATAGTCGGGATTACCAAACGAAAAAAAAGATTGCTAAATTACGTAAAGACCGTGATGATTTGCAGGGTGTAATCAATAGCGTTAATAAAATTAATACAGCAGAATATTCTGTGGATATAGTAAGCCAGAATTATGTGGCTTTTAATGACACCTATATAACGAATTTGAATGATTTAAGGGGTTGTCATCTTGTATGTAATGACCCAGATCATGACTTGGCCATTATCCAGTTAGGGGGAGATAAAAAAACTCCTGAAGACCGGCATGTTTTTGAATGGGAAACTAAAGTTACTACGAGTGAACCTCTATATATAATAGGTTTTAATTATGGTCCCGACTTGGCTTCTACAACAGATGGGATAAAGGCTCAAATAACAGAAGGAAAAATGAGTCAAGATCGCGGTGATACTTTTGTTCATACCATAACCACCTTACCTGGTTCAAGTGGTAGTCCTATTCTTAACAATGAAGGTAAAGTCGTCGGTGTGAATTATGCAATGTTGAAAGATGCAGAAGTTTTTAAATTTGGGGTCAAGGCGAAATTCTTAGAAGATCTTGTAAATAAAGCTAATATAAAATGATAGGAGCTGTAGTAGAAATAATAATCGGTCTTGTTATTTGGAAACTTGTTCCGGGGTGGATAACAGAAGGGAGCAAGAAAACGAAAGAGTTTTTAAGACTGGCTTGTAATATTGTGGGTATTATCGTTGTGATTGCAGGAAGTCTCTCCCTTGTCAGATCGTTGGGCGTGGATTTTTAATTTCTCACGCATAATGTCCGCATATGAAAAAGGTATTTGTATCGATAGTGGGAGGAGTACTTGTATTATTGTTGCTTTTCTTGAAATGTAGCAGTATTGATAATAGCAATCCTTCTTCGTCGTACGTAAAGAAAGATTACATAAAAGAAATACTTGGTGAGAATTCCTTTTTGCCAGCTCCCTTGAAAGATAGAAAAGAAATAATCATATCAAAAAAAGCTTATACTGCTTCGTATAACCAAGATACCAAATGTCCAAACTGGGTGGCGTGGCATTTAACTGCTAATCGGCTTGTTGGTGTTAACAAGAGGAGTGATAACTACTATGAGGATGACGAATTGCCTGAACCTCGAGCAACTTTATATGATTATCGTGGAAGTGGTTGGTCACGCGGTCATATGTGTCCTGCAGGAGATAACAAGTGGAACGAAATTGCGATGCGAGAGTCGTTCAGTCTTGTAAATGTTTGTCCTCAAAATGCGAACCTAAATAGTGGACTCTGGAACCGAATAGAAATTGATTGTCGTAGATGGGCAAAACGTTTCGGAGACATTTATATAGTTTGTGGTCCTCTTTATATGAATCAAGAGCATGAAACCATTGGAGAAAATAATGTAGTAGTGCCTGAAGCATTCTTTAAGGTTATCCTTTGTTTGAACGGGAATCCTAAGGCACTTGGATTTATTGTTCGCAATACTGATGGTAATAGAAAAAAAGACTTGTACTATAATTCTATAGATGATGTAGAACGTATTACTGGCATAGATTTCTTCCCTTTCTTGCCAGATGCAATAGAAGAAGATGTAGAAAATGTAGCGAGAATTGAAGATTGGGATTGATTTTTAGAAGTTGTGCTCGACACACATTAGGGCAAATATTATGGAAAGATTCTTTTTTGTGATTTTCTTTGAATTTTGTGTAACATGTTGCTTTGGCCAACTGGCAGTTAAGGATTCTCTGAAAGCAACTAAGTTGTATGAGAAAGGTCTTAAACTATACAATAAGGAGGCAAGTTATAAGGATAAACTAAAAGCAATTCGCTATATGGAACAGGCTGGTGAACTGGGGTATAGCGTGAGCCAATTTACATTGATTGGAATAAAAGAACTTTCGCCGAATAGAAAAGCATATTGGACAAAGAAATATGCAGATAACGGTGTCCCCTTATATGAAATAGCTGTTGCTGAAGGGTATTATGAAGGAATAGATGGTTTCCCTTTTAATCGGGATTCTGCTTATATCTATATTTCTAGAGCTGCTTCTCATGGCAATTGCGAAGCACAATGGATATATGGGATGTGGTTATGGGATGAAAATAAAGCTAGTGATGCTTTTACATGGTGGTATAAAGCAGCAGAGCAGAATAATCCTGCCGCACAATTAAACATCGGATATATGTATCAAGGAGGAATAGGGGTAGAGAGAAATCTGAGAGATGCATTCCTATGGTTTGAAAAGTCAGCAAACAATAACTATGTTGCTGCTTATAAAGAATTAGGCAAAGCATACTACTATGGCGAGGGCTGTGAAAAAGACCATACAAAAGCATTGTATTGGTTGGCAAAGGGCACCCAGAAAGATGTGAAGGGAGAAAGTCAGTTGTTATTGGGCTTAATGTATGAAGATGGCGATAGTTGTGAAAAGAATTCGGAATATGCAGTACACTATTACACAGAGAGTGCGAATTTAGGAAATGTTAAAGCTCAAATGATCTTGGGAGAAATCTATTATGTCGGTCAAGAAGTAATGCAGGATCGTGGAGAGGCTCTGAAATGGTATACTAAAGCTGCAGAACAAGGAGATGCTGGTGCACAATGTATAGTCGGTATGTGCCTAAAAAATGCAGATGGTATTGATTATCCTAATTATCGAGAAGCTGTGAAGTGGTTAAAATTATCAGCAGAACAAGGTTATGCGACAGCATATTCCGAATTAGGTTCTTGTTATGAATCTGGGCTTGGACTTACAAAAAATTTTGAGCAGGCTGTGTATTATTATAAAAAAGCGTCCGAATTAGGAGATGCTGCAGCACAGAATAATTTAGGGCGTTGCTATAAGAAGGGTATATGGGTGTCGCAAAGTTATGAAGAAGCTGCAAAATGGTTTAGGTCAGCTGCAGAAAATGGTTCGGAGATGGCCCAATACAATCTTGGGGTTTGTTATTATGAAGGAGAGGGTGTCGAAAGAGATTTCGTCAAGGCATTTGAATTATTTAAAAGAGCTGCTGAGAAAGGCGTGGCAGATGCTCAATACAATTTGGCTGTTATGTATGAGAAAGGCCAAGGAGCTAAAAAAGATCTTAAGCAGGCAAAATACTGGTATAACCGTGCGGCGAATCAGGGCAATTAAGAATCTAAACGAGCAGTATTAAAATGATGGATAAGGTATTGTTGAAGAATAGTCTTTTGTTCTTGTCGTTTATGACAATTGCTATTTTGCTTGCCGGCTGTGATGATAGTGCAAACAATTTGAATGCTCTAAGTGAGCGAGTGGAGAAACATGCTTCTTCGATGACAGAGGATGAATGGAAGGAAGACTTGAATGAGTTTGGGACAATTGTGCATGAGTATTTGGACGGTTATTCTGGTCTTCTGGATGAACGTAGTTTTCTGGAGGCATACGGGAAATGGGGCGAAACATTAAGCTCTGTGCTTACCTCTTCAAAAACAAATGCTTTTACTGCAGGTAATAACCTATCTGACAGTACTATTTTGATGATGCGCAAGGATATGAAGAAAGTCGGTGACGTTTTTGAAGGTTGGAAGAAGAAAAAGATTCAACTACTCTATGGCGTAATGGATTTTATAGAATCATCTAGGACGTTAGATAAAGAGGAAGATGTTTGTCAATAATGTAATGTGATATGTTTAAAAAGGCTTTTATTATCGCTATGTTTGCTTGTGTGTTAATTACAACGAGTTCTTGTAAGAAATCAGTAACACCTACAGCAAACTTGTACACACTTTGTGCTGAGATAGAAAAAGATTCACTGCTCATGTCGGTCGCTGAATGGGAGAAGAAACTACAGTCGTATATGGCTATTGTAAATGAGTTTGCTAAAACAACTCATAAGCCTGAAGAATTGATAGAGTTTCAAAACTCTATAGATGATCTTTACCGGAGTTTGTTAACTAGACGAGATACGCTTGATATCCCAAATTTGGTTGAAGCCTGCAGAAACGTAAAAGATGACGATTTGAGAAAACTCAGACAGTCATTGGACAAGATTAAGGTGATGTATGAAAAAGATATGCAAGTCTTGGAGAAGAAAATAAAGCGGACAGAGAACGAAATGGAAAAACTTTTTAACAAAAGAAGGGAAGATTCTAACAATGAGGATTAATCATGCTAGTACAATCGTAGAGAAACTGACGCTTGCCTTCCTGCTAATATTCATTATGGTGGGGTGCGGGGGCAATAGTTCCCATGGATCTGGATCTTATGCTGAATATGAGAGGTATGATGATGTTGACGATGATGAACTGGCGGTAGATTATGATGACGATGATGGAGGGGATTATTCAGAACTGGAACAACTTCAATATCGTCTGACGGGTGAAATCGTGACTTGCAATAAGTGTATGGGTTATGGTATGGTGCAGAATGGACTTTATGGAGAGCCTGAGATATGTAAGTTTTGTTGGATAAGTACATATATGCGTATGCAACAGGGATGGTCAGGATTTGACGGAAGATATGGCCAGGTGGATGCAGTGTTCAATACTCTGCCATCGGACTATTTCGATGACTTGGATTGGAATGATGGAGGAGACTATGAAGGCAGTAATTTTAATGATATGGAATGATTTTTCCTGTTCAAGGGTTACTTTCCCCAGTTTTGTTGTATAAAAAAGAGTATATTTAAAAGTTGTGCCCGACACGGATAAGGGTAATAAAAATGAAAACGTTTTTTAGTATGTTTGCTATGGTATGTGTGATCGGTGCATTCATGGCATGTGGTAATTCTGCTCAGAAAGAGGAAAAAAGCGACAATGCGGATGCTGCGGACAAGAAGGAAGTTGTGGAGAATAAACAGGAGAGTTCTCAGCAGCAAGATGTAGTGGCAGAGGAAGAGGATGGCAAAAATGCTACTGAAACACGTGGGGAAGCAGATTCTCATAAGGAGGGATTCGGCCGTTGTTTAGCAAGTGGATGCTATTGCAAGGCTTTCGAGGGACGTGGCCAAACCTGCAGAAACTGCGGTCATGCTTATAGAAAGCATTATTAATACTTTATGAGGTTTGAAAAACCTGAATTGCTATTAGTTATAGTAACAATCATTCTCCTGTCTGTGTTATCAATGACACGGACAGGAGAATTATGCCATGAAGAAACAGATACCAATAAGAATAAGGTTGATAATATTTACGGAAATTTTCTGGAAGATGAAAGTGCAATACAGGAGGCACGCCGGTTCTATTTGCAACAGGAATACGAAATAGCCTATGGTAAATTTGCTACGGCAGGATGCATAGCACACATCTATGGTTCCAAGGATGAAGAACTTGAAGCAACCATGAGTCAAGGAAACTGTGCATACTGGATAGGAGCTGTGGACTCATGTATAAATCGATACCTTGATGCTCTTGAAATAGCAAGGGAATTAAAAAGAACTTCTGCGGAATATGAGATATATTCTAAATTGCGAGATGCCTATTTGGTAAAAGTAGATATGGAGACCGTCTATATGATAACGCAAAAGATGGACTCACTTCTGAATATCACACCAGACAAGCAATTGCTCATAGTTCATAATCAACAATTGGCAGTTGAGGCTATGCAGCAACAGAACTGGCAACTGACAGAACAATATCTTAAAACTTCGGAAATGTTGCTTAAACAATTACCTTCTAAGCAACAAATAAGTGCACAATTCTCGGTCTATGGTGTCTTGTGCGATTATTATTCAACGGTAAAGAATTATGATCAGGCGCTAAGGTATAGCAAACTGTATGCAGAAGCTGGAAAAACAGGCTTCGGAAGACACCAGATGGCATATATGTGCTACGATAAAGCTGCCCTGATATGTGCTCAATTTAATAATAAACAGGGTGTAATTGAAGCATTGGATTCAATGAGGTATGGTATATCGCTTGATCAGGGAGCTTCACAGTCAAACGTGGTACATTATTATGATGTAGAGGGAAGTGCATATTTATTATTGGGTGATTGGCAAAAAGCATGTCTTTCCTTTAGAAAAGCATTAGTAGAGACAGAAGGCACTTTTGTGCAGTTCCGAATGACGTATTATGTGATATTAAAGAAACTAACTTATGCATACAACAAACTTAAGCTCTATGATAAAGCAAGGGAATGTAATTATAAAATGGCTTATTGCTGTAGGAGTCTGTATGGTGAAGAGTGTATAGAATATGCTGTAGATTTGTGGGGACTGGCAGAACAAGAAAAAAAATGTGGAGATGTCAACGCTGCTAAGCAGTGTTACATAAAGGCTATCGAGATATGTAAAGACATCGTCAGAAGAGAATTGCGATATGTCTCTGTGCAGAACCGTAATTCTTTCTGGTTAAGTTTTGCTCCTATTATGTGGGGAATGGCATCTTTTTGTGAGAAGATAGGTGAAAAACAAAGTCCATTTACTCAAGAGTGTTATGAAGCGCACTTGTTTTCGAAAGCTTTCTTATTGGAAACAGACAGATCGATGGCTGCGGAGATAAAATTGCAATGTACCCAACAGGAACAGCAAATGTATGAGGATATGTTATATATGCAGTCGCAGCTCAAAAATCTCATGAAAGACTATGATAAAAATAAAGAACGGGTGACGGCGTTGCAACGAAAAATAAGCGATTTGGATAATCAATTGACGCCAACAATAAGCAAGTTGGGTTATACTTCATTCTTAAATCTTGGGTATCGTGACATACAACAATCGTTAGGGGCTGATGAAGTGTTGCTTGATTTTTCTGATTATATTGATGCGAATGAGGATGACGAACATCGACATGTCGCATTCATTATAAATAAGGATCAGAAGTTTCCGAAACTTGTGAAAAGCATTACTGAACAAGATATTAAAATGCTGCTAGGGGGTAAGCCAAAAAGCTTTTTATATAAAATAACGATATCAGATAAAGCGTTAGATCTATTGTGGAAACCATTTGAGGATGAGGTACAAGGAAAGAAAACCATATATTATGTGCCGTCTGGTATGCTACATGAGATTGCCATAGAGTCGCTCCCTATGTCTGATGGGTCATTACTTGGTGAACATTATCATTTCGTAAGACTCACTTCGGCTCGTGAAGTGGTTAAACTAAAACAAGACAATTTTGAAAAGAATCTGTCAAGTGCTGCACTATTTGGAGGATTAAAGTATGATATGGATACCAAATTGATGGCAGAAGAAGCTTCTCGTTATAATAATACTCGACACATCAGGATGAAGAGAGGAATCCTTCCAAGAGGGCTAAAAAAGTTTGGAGACTTGCCCAACACGAAGATTGAAGTAGATGCGATTGAGGATATTCTCAAGAAAACAGGCGTTAAAGTTTCTTTGAAAACCGGCACTAAAGGAAATGAAGAAGCATTCCTGGCTATGGATGGCATGTCGCCGGAGATTCTTCATATAGCCACTCATGGATTTTATTTTACACAGCAAGAGGCTAATGATGTCTCTTTCTTGAAAGGCTATAATGATGCGATGATGCTTTCTGGACTTATCATGGCAGGAGGAAACCTGGCATGGATGGGTAAACAAATCCCCAAGGGCGTGCTTAGTGGCGTCTTGACAGCAAGTGAGATAGCCTCTTTGGATTTAAGAGGAACAAGTCTTGCCGTGCTTTCTGCATGTCAAACCGGTCTAGGAATGACAACCCCGGAAGGCATATATGGGCTACAACGCGCTTTTAAGAAAGCAGGTGTACAGACTATAATGATGAGTCTGTGGAGTGTAGATGATGAAGCGACTAAAGATTTTATGATTTTATTCTATAAAGAACTGGCTAATAGCAGCAATAATTGGGATAAACGTAAAGCATTTGAGAGCGCAAAAGACTCTTTGAGACGAATTCCAAAATATAGAAATGATCCATACTATTGGGCAGGTTTTGTGATGTTGGATTAGTGATTAAATTATATGATACTAAAATTGTTTGAAAAAACGTATACAGATATAGCTCTTGTTGAAGGAGTGTATAATCATGATCCTAGAATGGAGAATGCATTATATAAACGTTGCAAGAATTATTTTGATGAGAATTATAAAATAGTTTTCTTTACGGGAGAAGATGAAAGGGAGGATATTTTCCAAGAAGCATTTGTGTTGTTATGGAATAATATAGAAAAACAGCATATTTATGTTGAGAATGGCATGCTGAAGGGGAAAGATGGACTTCCTTTTGTCGGCAAACTGACAACATATTTCATGTCAATAGCTCGTATAAAGAATCTTGAAATTGCTAGACAAAACAAACGTAAGTTGTCTGTTGAGAATGAAGAGCGCAATAAATGGGAAGAACAAAAGAAACAGTATATGGACTTGGTATGTGGCTCTAAGGAAGATGTGGGTATAGAGGTGATTGCTGATTGTGTAAGTCATATGTCGAAGAGATGTTGTCAGATCCTGACTATGTTCTATTATGAAGAGAAGACACTCGATGATATTATGGCAGAGCTACCTACCTTTGAAAGTAAGAATGCACTGAAGACGGCTAAGTATAAATGTATGGAGACTTTGCGAAAGTCTGCCACTTTGATTCGTCAAAGACTTATTAACTCATAATGTGTCTAATAGTGAACATGTTTATATGATGAAAATGGAATTACAAGATAAAATAGACAACTATCTGCTAGACAGAATGTCTGAAGATGAACGACGCGCGTTCGAAAAAGAAATGGACGGCAATGAAGAACTCCAGGAACAATTGGGGTTTACAAAAAATGTAAGATCGGTTTTGGTAAGTCGGAATGAAAAACTCGCAAAGATGAAAAAATGGGATGTGGATGAACAGATTCAAGTGGCTTGTCGCTCTCGCCGAACATGGGTGTATAAGATTTCTGGAATTGCAGCAGTATTCATAATAGGTTTCTTTTTGTTTAGTACATTATTCAACAATAACAATAGTCTATCAGGAGATTATAATAATTATAATGTGATTGCTCCAAAGCAAATGTCTTCTGACGATGTGCTGTCAACAGAAAAGAATAGAAAATTATTGGCAAGTATTGAAGAAAAAGAATATGAGGTTTTGAGTGAATTAAGAATGCTTACCTCACGTGGAGCCAATGACGTCGTTAGTGAAGAAGATAAGGAACGCATGGCTTCGTTAAAGAAACAGCTAGAAGAACTGCAATGGAGTAGAGTGACGTTAATGGTAGAACTTAAAGATTATAAACAGGCATTGATTGTCCTTGAAGAAATACGACAGTCAGAGAGCGTTTATATGGAAAAGGCAGATTCTCTGTATCATATTCTAATAAAGATGCAATAAAGCCATAGTCTGGACGTTCTTGTGTAATAATAAAGATAAGATGAAAAAGAAAGTGCAGATGAATTATTTCTCGCTCATATAAAAAAGTGATGGCATAGGGTTACATGTGGTACCAAGTCGACATAAACCAATATATTAATCACATAATAAATAATAGATGATAAAGTAACGATTATGGAAAAGGTTTGTGTCAAATGGGTATTATTGTTGCTGATGGTTCCACTCACATTGTCGGCACAGGAGGTGGTGACGTCGGATGATCTGGGGGAGTTTGATGATGTGGACATCTGTTTTAACCCTAAGTATGCTATCGTGACGAAGGATGGGAAACAGGGCATCTATGACTTGATGCTGCATAAGAAAGTGACGGATGTGGAGTTTCGGGAGATAGTATATGCGAAGGAAACTGTCGCTGAGGATAGCATCAAGAGCAATATGTTCTATGCGAAAAAAGGTATCCGACTGGGCATGGTATTCGTGTCGGAGAATGATAATAGTGTAGCCTCTATCTGGATAGATGATCCTGATGAGGTGTGCTTGTTGGATGATTGTACGACGATAGACCCGAAAGTGATGAAGAAAGCAACTAAACTGTTGACGCGTTTTATCAAGCGTGAGAAGATGGAAAATGCTCAGTTGGCGGTGCTGGATGCAGCAACGGGTAGGCTCTTGACTTGGGTGGCATTAGATGCAGACATGACTAAGGAGAATGCTGGCAAACTATTGCTCGGTTCTTGTTCTATGTCGCTGGCAAAACCTTTTGTAATCGTGGCGGCTTTAGAGAGTGCAGGATTGACTCTTGACAGCATGGTCGAAGGGCAGACTATTCGTGAGGCTATCATGAAGTGTGATGCTAGATTGATGAAACAGGTTTATATGAAAGGGGCGCGAAATAGTTATGTAGAATCGAAATGGGACGATTTGTCTGGTTTTACAGTCAATTTGACGAATCCCCTGTATCTGGCTATATTATACAACAGTCTTGTGCATAATGGCGCGGTAATTTCACCAACATTAAGGGCCGACAGCGTTAAAGTGGAAGAGGACTTGTTCACTCCATCTATGTTAGCTGTCTTTCAGAGAATATTTGTTGTGGATAAGACGATGTCGCCCCAGCTTAGATGGCTGTCTGATGAGGCTTGCGGATGGGGTTACGCAACAACGGAAACATTATATGCTGAGGAAGACGAAGAACGTCTTCAGGGTATAGGAAAGCAGATAGAGTATGCCGGCGTGTTCCCACATGAGAATCCACGTTATACGATCTGTATCGTTGGCGATAAACTTTCAATGGATGCAACACCGTCCTTGTTCCAGAGCGTTGTGAACCCCTTAGCGGCTTGGCTTTTGAAACGGAAATGAACGAATAATAGAAAAATGTGATAGATGATGCGCAATTTGTTGTTTTCATTATTGATTGCCCTGTTATGCTCTTGTCAGAACAAGAGTAAAGATGTGGAACCGGTAGCTGAGGCGGAGGACGAGATGGCTCAGGAACAGAACGATGCATTCGAATGGCCTTCAGACTTACTGCCAGACGAAGATGTGTATACCTGTATCTCAGAAGATGGCAACGTAAAGTTTTACTGCTGGAATACATGGTTGGGAGGAACGTGCCCTAGCTATGCTGTTCTCTGTCAGTTTAGAACCAGAGATGGCGAGGTGAAGCTAGTTGATTTTAGTGAGAGGGAAGGAGAACCGGCCTGGGTGTCGAAGGTGTACGCAATAAAGAAGGATGACGGTTCTGTCTACTACATCGCGAAAAGACGGCATAAAGCTTCGTCCAATGATGGATATATGTGGATAGAGGGTTTTGCGATTGACGGTGATTCTCTAAAGAATGTCAGCGTGTTTGATTGTAGTGATGATCTTGATGAATGTGGACTTGATATCAATTACAATATTTATGAGTGGGCCACTAGAATTGATGACGATGGCTGGGACTGGCTGTTCGAGTATGATGCTGAAACGGGTAATCTGTATGTCCCGTTGACCATATGTGAGGAAATAGCGCCGCCTATCATCAGTGACCGATACCATTTGTATCATTTCGATGGAATGGGATTCGTAGATAAAGGGGAAGTGCCTCATAAAGGGTTGCACCAGTCATTGAGCAACTATAGATGTCTTTTGAGATATATGAAGACGAAGAACTTTATTGCTCGTGTGGATTTGATGGAGAATGATGCCTGTCGTCTGGCATTATGGAGGTCGTCGAAAGACATGAGCATGGAGCCGGATGTCGTATCGTATGCAGGTGTGTACGACGAAGAGAACAACTACTATATGTTTAATGTAAATGGTGTGGAGTGTGTAGTGGGATATAATGAAAGTATACTAGATGCAGATGGACACATGATAAGTCATGAGTATGTCTTGGTAAAGATGAATCCCCTCGTTGTAATTGAAGATGAAAGTTTGGGCATCGTATGACATGTGATGCCCTTTCTTTTTCACCTCTCCACCACGAGATACTCCATGCCGGTGGCGAGGCGGCGGCTCTGGAAGTGCTGGTCGGGCTGACTCATGAAGGTGCCCAGGCGCTGCAAGGTGGCGGCATCTTCCTTGAAGGCCGAGCGGAACTGCTGTTTCAGGCGGGTGGCAATCGTTTTGAGCGATAGCCACTCGCCTTGTTCGTTGCCTTCTGGACGGCGGAACATGGAGAGCAGCATCTCGCCCAGGCCGTTGAGCCGCTGGTAGCGCAGGTTGTGGCGTTGAAGCGCCTGTTCTTCCTCCTTGGTCAGCCAATAGCGCTCGCCGTCGGCCAGTTCCTGTTTCAGTTGGGCGTAGAGCTGGGCGTAGTCAACGGGCGTCTCGAAGTCGATGTTGTTCTGTATCCCTACGCAGATGAAGCGTCGCGACCCCGTGGGGTCGGTGAGTGGGGTGGGGTCGTTGGTGGTGGCGATAAACGAGGCGTAGCGGCGGTGCTGCTGATAGGCCTTGCCGTAGGGCGGACGATACTTCAGGTCGCTGGTTGACAGGAGGTACTTCAGCACCACCTGCTGGCGCCCTGTGATCTTGTCGAACTCATCGAGGTTGATAAGGGCGAAGGATGTGAGCCCCAGGTTGAGGTCGGCCTCGTTCTTAAACGAGATGCGGTCGTTGTAGTACTCACGCTGGTCGCGGGGCAGCAGGATGCGACAGAATGACGACTTGCCACAGCCCTGCTTGCCGATGAGCAGCGGCACGAGCGCATTGCCGGTCAGTTGGCCGCGCCCTTGCCACATGGCCACCATCGAGCGCATCCATATATGGAAGAGGTGTGGCCACTCGGCATAGTCGGTCGCGATGCGGCGGGCGAGGGGAGTGACGCGGTCGCACCCGTCCCAGCGGGGCAACTGCTCCAGGTAGTCGCTGATGGGGTCGTAGAGTTCGATGTCGTTGGAGTTGACGTAGCGGCGAATATCCTTGTCCCAACAGCGTATGCCCTGTTCCAAGGCACGCATGGTGATGCTGTTGCGTGCCTCTTCGGTCAGGTCGCGGAAGTCGAAGCCGATGCCTCTGCGCTCGCGGTATTCAGCCACCCCTCGCATCACGTTCTTGCGCAGTTCGTAGTTCTCTTGCAGGAAGATGTCAACCTTCATCGTGAGCAGCGTTTCCTGTGGTATGTGTTTCTGCGGCACGATGATATTCTTGCGCTGGCGATAGTGACGCTCGTTGTCGGGGCGGTAGGTGTTCTGAAACACCTGAGCCACCAGTTCCTTGTCGTGCCAGAAGAAATGGTTGCTCTGCGCCAGCCCCTGCGCCATGCCCATTGGGATGCCCGTCTCAGCGCAGTAGGCTGCCAGACGGTTGAGCAACTGATGGGTCCACTGCTCGTCATCGGCGGGTGCGCTTTCGGCCATGTCGTCAAGTGCTTTCGTGAGGTTGAACTCGAAGATATGGTGCTGATTGTGGTAGCGTGCCAGTCGGACGTCAAACGATGTCGGCTCGAGTGTTGAGGCGGGTAGCACACCGGCAGCCTCGCTGACCGATGCCTCACTGTCTACATAGAACGGCAGTGCCGACGGATTGTAGTACACGTCGCTGTCGTCGCTATAGTAGCAGGTGCGGTCGAGCCGCGGCTCCAGTTTCTCTACTGTGACGCCCAACTGCATGTTGTAGGCCAGTCGCGCCTTCTCATAGAGGTTCACAAGGAAATTCTCACCTCTCTCCTCTTTCCTCTCTCCTCTCTCCTCTTTTTCCTCTCCTCTAATCACTATCTTCACACTTCGTTCGTCAACCCCCACAAAGGCCAGCAGCGTATGGGGCAGCAGGGCAGCGCCGCGACGCACGGCCTCGGCCTCCTCCCGACTCTTCAGATGGTCCACCTCGAGCAGCACCATGCCAGTGAACCCCTTGCTCACTCGGCGATGCTGTTTGTTCTCCATCTCCGACGAGAAGCACAGGCGTGGCACCTTCAGCAGGTGATCGCTGCCCCGCATGCTACCATCGTCCTGGCGCCGCAGCGTCAGGATGGGCAGCAGTTGGCGGAAGCTGGCAATCTCCTTGCTGTAGTCGCCTTGCTTCATCATGCTTACTATCTCTTCAATCTCGCTGACACGCAGAGTCTCCCCTCCACGCGCGTTCTTTATTATCGTTGCCTTCATACAGTTCATAGTTAATGCTCTGCAAAGGTAATCAATATTTTTCACTTTCCCACAAAAATATTGAAAAATCGCTTCAGCCTTCACTAAATTGCGAAAATAACGTCAACTTATGGGTTTTACATAGTGTAGGCTATCTATAAATGCATACACTAACCTACACTAAAAATAAGACTTTGAAAAAATACTTTACACTATGTAGTTATAAAGAAAAAGTGTGCCAAATGTAAAATGAATTTGGCACACTCTGTTTCTGCCTCAAACACAGATTGTTCCAAATGCGGATACATCGTGTTTCTCCCATGGAAACATTGTGTGCCAATTATAGAAACATATATGAAACAGACTGAAAAACAATAAGATAATATTGCTTTGCTCATTTTCCAGTCATTAATATCAGTATTTTAGTGTATGCTTGTGTAGGTTTTTAGAGTATGCCTACACCTCAATACCTTCTTTGTTTTTCTGCAAATCTGACATTTAGTGTAGGCTATCATTATCTTTTTATTATTTTTCTTGGTAATTACAAATATATTATGTAACTTTGCAGAAAATATCTAACAAATATAAACCTATTCATCTATGGTAACCAAACAAGAACTCCTGCGCCACTGCGACGGCTATATCGTGTGCTATGCCTCTAAGTGTCCCCTCCATAGTCACTGTCTGCGCTGGCAGATGGGTCAACTGGAAACCACCGATCAGCGGCTGTTCTACGTGGTCAACCCTCACCATGCCGACAATGGCCATAGTCATTGCCTTTACTATCGCAGCGACCAACCCGTGCGCATCGCTTATGGTATGTTGCGTTTCTTCCGTGAGATGCCTCACTACAAAGAGCTTGCCATCAAGCACGATATCATGCTCCACTTCACCCGCACCCGCTTCTACCGCATGCGCCGTTCCGACATTCCCATCACCCCCGACGACCAACAGGTCATCGCCGCTATCTGTCTGCGTCACGGCTGGACCGCCGAGCCCGTCTACGACCGCTACGATGAGCAGATACTATGGTAGAGAATCATTATTGACTTACATGCTGACGCTCCGTCAGTTATCTTCCCAGTCGATTTTCTGCAGAATTTTTTTGGTGATTAATGAAAAAAGTGTAATTTTGCAACGAGATTTGAGTAAAATTGCAATGAGATTTGAGTAAAATTGCAATGAGATTTGAGTAAAATTGCAATGAGATTTGAGTAAAACGCAAACCGTTTTAGCTTGCAGGAGGAATGCATAGAGTGGTGATTTTTTGCTAATAAAATGTAAAATTGATGTGTAGGCGTGATGACTTACACATCTTTTTTGTAACTTTGCAGCCCGAAAACCGGATTTTGGGTTTTGGTTTTCAAAACAAGAAGGAAATTTATAAATAAATTTAACTAGTAAAATAGGTATGAAAATGAAGAAAATGATGATGGCTGCTACCGTTGCTGCCCTGATGGTTTCATGTGGCGGTGGTGGCGGTATGCCCAATTTTGGAGACAACGAGTATCCGGTAGAGAAGGTGTCGACGCAGAATGCTTCGCTTGAGACCACCTATCCTGCCACTATCAATGGTATTCAGGACGTGGAGATTCGTCCGAAGGCCTCTGGTTTCCTGACAAAGATTAACGTGAAAGAGGGTCAGGCAGTTCAGGCTGGTCAGCTGTTGTTTGTGATTGACAACGAGGCTTATCAGGCTCAGGTGCGCCAGGCTCAGGCCGCTGTGAATACCGCTCAGAGTGGTGTGAACACAGCAAAGCTGACATACGAGAACTCAAAGCAGTTGCACGAGAAGAAGGTCATTGGCGACTATGAGTTGCAGACCGCCGAGAATACATTTGCCAGTGCCCAGGCACAGTTGGCACAGGCTCAGGCAGCCCTGGCATCCGCTAGGGAGGCACTGAGCTACTGCTATGTGAAGAGCCCTGCCAAGGGCGTTGTGGGTACACTGCCTTACAAGGTGGGTACGCTGGTCAGTGGCTCTAATGTGCTGACCCACGTGGCTGATATCAGTCAGATGGAGGTCTATTTCTCAGTGACTGAGAAGGACATGCTTACCATGTCGAAAGGCGAGGGTGGCCTTCAGGGTGCCGTCTCTGCCTTCCCGCCTGTGAAGTTGCAGTTGGCTGATGGTAGCATCTATGCCTTGGAGGGTACCGTGGTGGCTGCCAGTGGTGTGATTGACCAGGCCACCGGTTCGGTGCAGTTGAAGGCCCACTTCCCCAATCCCGACGGTCTGTTGAAGAGTGGCGGCTCGGGTACGATTATCGTGCCGCGTTCAAGCACTGCCGCTATCGTTATCCCTCAGAATGTGGTGATGGAGGTGCAGAACAAGAAGTTCGTCTACTTGGTTGATGAGCAGGGTGTTGCCCATTATACTGAGATTACCGTGGATCCCCAGACCGACGGCGTAAACTATATCGTGACCAGCGGTTTGAAGGAGGGTGACCAGTATGTGACCAATGGCATCACCAAGCTCCACGATGGCGATACTGTGAAAGTGATTACCCCCGAGCGTTATCAGGAGAAGATCAACGAGGCTACCGAGCTGGGCAAGAAACAGGCTACAGCGAAAGGTTTCATCGAGGCCATGCAGGGCAAGAAGTGATTTAATTGATAATTGATAATTGACAATTGATAATTAACAATTATGACATTTACAAATTTTATTAAGCGCCCAGTACTGTCGACGGTGATCTCTATCCTCATCGTCATCCTGGGTTTCATCGGCCTGACCTCACTGCCGATTGAGCAATACCCCGATATTGCTCCGCCTACGGTAGTGGTGTGGACCAGTTATCCTGGTGCCGATGCTGAGACAGTGAAGAACTCTGTCATCACGCCTCTTGAAGAGAGTATCAACGGTGTGGAGGGCATGGACTATATCACCTCTTCCGCTTCATCGGGTTCGGCTCAGATTACCGTGATGTTCCGTCAGGGTATGAACGCCGATATGTGTGCCGTCAACGTGCAGAACCGTGTGCAACAGGCCCAGGCGCTGTTGCCTGCTGAGGTGACGCGTATCGGTGTGACGGTGATGAAGCGTCAGACCTCACAGGTGCTGATGTTCACCTTGACCAGTGACGGTCGCTACGACGACGAGTTCCTGACCAACTACAACAATATTAACATCATTCCGGCTATCAAGCGTATTCAGGGTGTGGGTGACGTGCAGTCGCCTGGTCTGAAGACCTACTCTATGCGTATCTGGCTGAAGCCCGACGTGATGAAGCAGTATGGCTTGATGCCGAGTGATGTCACTGGTGTGCTGGCCGAACAGAATGTGGAGGCTGCTCCAGGTACCTTCGGTGAACAGAGCGACGTGGCCTACGAGTACGCCATGCGCTATACCGGTCGTCTGAAGTCGGCTGAGGAGTTTGGCAACATCGTCATCTCAAGTGATGCCAATGGTAACACGCTGAAACTGAAGGATGTCGCCAGGATTGAACTGGGTGGTCAGCAGTACACCGTGTCGATGAAGAACAACAACATCCCGTCGGTGATGGGTATGGTACAGCAGATTGCCGGTTCTAACGCCAACCAGATTGCCAAGGAGGTGAAAGCCGAGCTGGAGGCTCAGGCCAAGAACTTCCCACCGGGCATGTTCTATAAGATCAACTACGACGTCACCGAGTTCCTTTACGCGTCAATAGAAGAGGTGGTATTCACCCTTATCATGACGCTGATACTGGTGTTCCTCGTGGTGTATATCTTCCTGCAGGACTGGCGCTCGACGCTCATCCCGCTGATTGCCGTACCTGTATCACTGATTGGTACCTTCTTCTTCCTTGAAATCTTCGGATTCTCTATCAACTTGCTTGTGCTGTCGGCCTTGCTGCTCGCCATCGCCATTGTGGTGGACGATGCTATCGTGGTGGTTGAGGCCGTGCATGCTAAGTTGGACCAGGGCTATAAGAGTGCGCTGACAGCTTCTATCGATGCCATGAACGAGATCTCGGGCGCTATCATCTCCATCACACTGGTGATGGCCTCAGTGTTCATTCCCGTATCGTTCATCGGTGGTACCAGTGGTACCTTCTACCGTGAGTTCGGTGTGACGATGGCTGTGTCTATCTTCATCTCGGCTTTGAACGCCCTGACACTGTCGCCTGCCCTCTGTGCTATCTTCCTGAAGCCCCACGACAAGGATGGTCACGAAGTGAAGATGTCGCTTGTAGACCGCTTCCATGCTTCGTTCAACACAGCCTACGGCAAGATACAGGGTAAGTACAAGAAACGCCTGGAGAAACTGGTGCGCAAGCCTATTCTCATTGCTGTCTTCGTGCTGTTGGGTATCGGTGCACTGGTGGGTACGATGTCCATCACGAAGACCGGTCTGGTACCGAGTGAAGATACAGGTACCCTGTTCTGTACTGTGTCTATGCCCCCTGCCACATCCGTGGAGCGCACCAAGCAGATTATCAATCAGGTAGACTCGATGTTGGCTGCCAATCCCGCTATCCAGAGCCGTGAGCAGATTCAGGGTTATAACTTCATAGCCGGTGCCGGTAGTGACCAAGCTACCTTCATCATCAAGTTGAAGCCCTTTGAAGAGCGTACCAGTGGCGTCTGGCATAAGATCAGTGGTCTGTGGGAAGGCGATGGCATCATGCGCTTCTTCGTCAATCCACTGGAGTCGACCTCAGTGCTGGGTATGATCTATAAGCAGACCGCAGCTATCAAGGATGCACAGATTATCGCATTCCCGCCACCCATGATTCCTGGTTTCTCAGCTACACAGGCTGTTACGCTGGTGATGCAGGACCGTACCGGTGGTGATCTGAACAAGTTCTATGAAGTGGTGCAGAACTATCTGGCCGAGTTGAACAAACGTCCTGAGGTGCAGATGGCTATGACCTCCTACAACCCCTCTTATCCGCAGTATATGATTCATGTTGACGTGGCTAAGTGTAAGCAGGCAGGTATCTCGCCTTCTACTATACTTACCACGCTGCAGGGTTACTATGGTGGTATGTATGCTTCTAACTTCAATGCCTATGGTAAGCTCTATCGTGTGATGGTACAGGGCTCACCCGAGACCCGTATGACACCCGAGAGCATGAACAGCATCTACGTGCGTACCCCTCACGGCATGTCGCCTGTGCAGGAGTTCTGTTCGCTGGAGCGTGTCTATGGTCCGTCAAATATCAACCGTTTCAACCTGTTCACCAGTATCAACGTGACGGTTCAGCAGGCCGACGGCTACTCATCAGGTGAGGTTATCAAGGCCTGTCAGGAAGTGGCAGAGACCACGTTGCCCACAGGTTATACCTACGACTATAGCGGTCTGACCCGTGAGGAGTCGAAGGCCAGTGACTCCACATGGATCATCTTCGTACTCTGCTTCCTGTTCATCTATCTTATCCTGTCGGCCCAGTACGAGAGCTACATCCTGCCGCTGGCTGTGTTGCTCTCTGTGCCCTTCGGTCTGGCTGGCTGTTTCCTGTTCACCTACCTCTTCGGCCACTCCAATGATATCTATATGCAGATCTCATTGATTATGCTGATAGGTCTGTTGGCAAAGAACGCCATCCTGATAGTACAGTTTGCCTTGGAGCGTCGCCAGACAGGTATGGCTATCTCATGGTCGGCTGTGCTGGGTGCTGCCGCTCGTCTGCGTCCTATCCTGATGACTTCACTGGCTATGATTATTGGTCTGTTGCCAATGATGTTTGCCAGTGGCGTAGGTAAGAACGGTAACCAGACGCTGGGTGCCGCCGCTGTAGGTGGTATGTTGATTGGTACCCTGTTGCAGATCTTCGTGGTGCCCACGCTGTTTGTCATCTTCCAGAGCATTCAGGAGCGTATCTCGCCGATGAAGTTCGAGGGCGATGAGGAGAACCCCGATGTGGCTACCGAGTTGCAGCAGTATGCTCACAGACCTAAGGAGTATGTGTTAGAGAAGTAAATAAAGCCTACCCAAGCCCTCCCCAAAGAGAGGGATGCTTAAATAGATTATGAATAAGACATTAATAATAACAAAGGAAATGTTCAATAGAATATGTAACCATAAGCCCCTCCCTTGGGGAGGGGTGGGGGTAGGTCTTTGCCTTTGCCTCACTCTTCTTCTGTCGAGCTGCGGACTCTACAACAAGTATGAGCGCCCTGAGGTGAATACCCAAGGACTGGTGCGCGACATTGTCGTTGACAGCGATACGTTGCAGGTCAACAGCGACGAGAACTTCGGCAACCTGCCCTGGCGTGAGGTGTTTACCGACCCTCAGCTGCAGGAACTGATTGAGAAAGCGCTGGAGAACAATACCGACTTGCGAAATGCCGCACTCAACGTGAAGATGATGGAGGACATGCTCAAGGTGGCGAAACTGGCTTTCCTGCCATCAGTAGCCTTTGCCCCCAGTGGCACGCTGGCTCGTGTGCAGACGGATGGTGCCACCACCTCGAAGACCTATCAGTTGCCCATCTCGGCTTCATGGAATGTCGACCTCTTCGGTAATATCCTCTCACAGAAACGTAGTGCCCAGATGAAACTGCTGGCCACCAAGGACTATCAAGTAGCGGTGCAGACCAATATCATCTGTGGCGTCGCCAATCTCTACTACACACTAATGATGCTCGACGAGCAGTTGGCCATCGTGACCGACATGCAAGGGCTGGTGAAAGAGACTTGGGAGATGATGCAGTTGCAGAACCAGTTGGGCATGGCACGTTCTACCAGTGTGCAGAGTGCTGAGGCCAACTACTACTCCGTGCAGGCACAGGCCGTAGACCTGAAGCGCCAGATCCGTGAGATGGAGAACTCGATGTCGCTGTTGCTCAATGAGCCCGGTCATCAGATTGCTCGCAGCACCCTTGCCAGTCAGTCGCTGCCCACCAACTTCTCTTCCGGCGTAGGCATCCAGTTGCTCAGCAACCGTGCCGATGTCCATGCTGCCGAGATGCAGTTGGCACAGTGCTTCTATGACGTAGAGACTGCCCGCTCACGCTTCTATCCTAATATTACAATTAGTGGAACGGCGATGTTCACCAACTCTCTTGGTTCGGCTATCGTCAACCCGGGTAAATGGCTCCTCTCAGCAGTAGGCTCATTGACACAGCCTGTCTTCCAACATGGACAGATAGTAGCTGGGCTGAAAGTTGCCAAGGCTCAGCAGGAACAGGCTTACAATACATGGCAGAATGCTATCCTGAAGGCCGGCAACGAGGTAAGCAATGCGCTGCTGCTCTATAACTCAAGTGACGAGAAGAGTAAGTTGGAGGAGAAACAGATAACTGTGCTCCGACAGAACGTAGAGGACACCCAACTGCTTTACAAGAGCAAAGGCTCCAGCTATCTGGAGGTGATTCAGGCAGAGAGCAGTCTGCTCAATGCCCGTATCTCCAAGGTGCAAGACGACTTCTCTAAGATGCAGGCAGTGGTCAACCTCTATCAGGCACTGGGAGGCGGAAGCCATTAACCCCCTAAGTTAGGGGGTAGGGGGTCTGAACAGGCGCAGGTCCCCTAATAAAAAAGTCTAATTAAATGGTCTGATAAACGCTTGTTCAGACCCCCATCCCCCTAACTTAGGGGGCTTAGATTATGGCAAGTGAAATAAGTCCAAGAGCCGAGATATCGCCCAATGCGAAAATCGGTGAAAACTGCAAGATATTCCCCTTCGTCTATATCGAGGACGACGTGGTGATTGGTGACAACTGTATCATCTTCCCATTCGTATCTATATTAAATGGTACGCGCATGGGTAATAATAATAAGGTGCATCAGGGCAGCGTCATCGGTGCACTGCCTCAGGACTTCGAGTTCCGCGGAGAGAAGTCAGAGTGTGTCATTGGAGAGAATAATATCATCCGTGAAAACGTGGTCATCAACCGTGCCACACATACTGGCGGACAGACCGTCATCGGCAATGACAACGTGCTGATGGAGGGTGCCCATATCTCGCATGATACGAAGGTGGGCAACCAGTGCGTCTTTGGTTACGGTACCAAGATAGCCGGTGACTGTGAGATTGGCAATGGCGTCATCTTTTCGTCGTCGGTCATCGAGAATGCCAAGACAAGGGTAGGAGAGGGTGCTATGATCCAGGCCGGTACGACCTTCTCGAAAGACGTACCTCCCTATATCGTTTGCACACGTAAGTCGGAATATGGGGGTGTCAACTTCACTATGTGCCGCAACTACGGCATCGAAGAGAAGGTGCTCAAGCATATTGCTAACGCCTATCGTCTGGTGTTCCTTGGCAATACCTCTGTCTTCGATGCTGTCAACCAGATTGTCGACCAGGTGCCCGACAGCCCTGAGATCCGCAATCTCGTGGAGTTCATGCGCTCTACGAAACTCGGCATCATCTCAAAGATGTAGGCGGAGCGATTCAATAGCTGGCAGAACAGGGAATACCAAGAGCCTCCACGCGTGACTTGATAGCATCGAGTTCCTCGTGGGTGGCTTTTTCCAATGACTTGTCGGGTGTTTCACGGTCGATGGTGTAGACCATCACCTGACAGGGGGCAATCTCCTTTACTGCTTCAAGCCAGGGGTTGACATAGTCGTCGCCTACATTGGTGACGCCAGGGCCATGCAGGAAGATGGTCTGTATGATGACATGACCCTTGAAGGCTTTCATCGCCTCGATGACCTCTTCAACATGGTACCACTCGCCTGAGGGACGGTCCACCCTGTTAATATACTCGGCACTCACGGTGTCGAGTTTTTGTATGTTATTGTCCACCTTCATCAGCGCGTCGTGTACCTCCTGTCGGTAGATGAGCGTAGCGTTGCTCAGCACGGAGATCTTAGCCTTGGGGAAGTACTTGTTGCGCAGACGGATGGTGTCATCGATAATCTCGGGGAAAGCAGGATTAACCGTCGGTTCACCATTGCCGGCAAAGGTGAGCACGTCAGGAGCAGGCCCGTTTGCAAGCATGTCTTTCAGTCGGGCCTCTAATGCTTCAGCCACCTGTTGTCGCGAGGGCATCTTCTGTTGAGGACGGTGGTCGTCGTTGAAACCGCATTCACAGTAGATGCAGTCGAAGGTGCATATCTTACCATCGGCAGGCAACAGGTTGATGCCTAAAGAAACACCCAGCCGGCGGCTGTGTACCGGTCCGAAGATGGGTGAGGGATAGATAATTGTACTCATAGATGGGTGCAAAGTTACGAATAATTGACCATTGACCACAGAACAATGACCGTTATTTTTCGGGGTTAGGTTAAATTTAATTAAATCAAAGCGGAATTGTTCAATGTTCAATGTTCAATGTTCAATGAAAATATTACCTTTGCACCGAATTTGGTATATTATACCCATTAGTTGAATGAAGAAAAGACGAAATAAAATCCACCATCGTCATGGAATGCAGCTCGTCACGCTGTGTATCAGTACGACAATGGTGCTTGTGTTGTTAGGCCTTGTAGTACTCTCAGTGCTGACGGCCCGCAATGTGTCGGTCTTTATGCGTGAAAATGTCGAGGTGTCGGTTTATCTGAGTGACACTCTGACTTTTGCCGATGGCGCTAAGATGCGACAGCAACTGCAGGCTCGTCCCTTCGCGAAGAAGGTGGTCTTTTTTACGAAAGAGCAGATGTGTCAGAAGATGGCTGCCGAGATGGGTGTAGACCCTCTGGAAGCCTCCAACTACATGACCGCTGAGATGGATATCCAGATACAGGCAGCCTATGCCAATCTTGATTCGTTGAAGAGGGTGTCGGCTGAACTGGTGAAGAACCCCGCCGTGGTCGACGTGACCTATCCCAAGGAACAAATCGACGGGATGAACCGTATCTTGAACCCTGTGATGATAGGACTGTTGTGTATGGCACTGCTGCTTATCTTCATCTGCTACACGCTGATAAACAACTCTGTGCATCTGAGCGTCTATGCCCGACGGTTCACTATCCACACGATGAAACTCGTGGGAGCCCGATGGGGCTTTATACGTAAGCCGTTCTTGAAACGTGCGCTGACCGTAGGACTGATATCTGCGGTACTTGCTTGTGTGGTACTTGGATGCATCGTCTATTGGCTCTATCGCTTTGAACCCGGTGCTATGGCTGTCGTCACTTTCAAGGAATTGGTTCTCACAGCAGCCTCTATGTTTGTGTTTGGCTTTGTCATCATGTTGCTGTGCACCTTACTGTCGGTCAACCGCTTCCTCCGCATGACAGCAGGAGAACTGTATAAGATATAATGTAAAAATTATAAAATGTAATAATGTAATAATTATAAAGTGTAATAATGTAAAAATTAATAATTCAAGAATATAAATGGATAAAAGGGATTTCGCATTTGGACGCATGAACTTCATCCTGTTGGCAGCAGGAATGATTGTAGTGGTAATAGGTTTCCTGTTGATGAGTGGCAGTGGCTCTTCGCCAGAGGGCTTTAATCCTGACATCTTCAGTTTCCGACGTATCAAGTTGGCACCTGTGGTCTGTCTGGTTGGCTTCGTCTCAATGATCTATGCCGTGCTCTACAAGCCGAAGGATAAGCAAGATAAACTGACTAAAGGGGAGGACGCTGTCTGATGGATTGGTTGCAAACTGTCATTATTGCCATCGTTGAGGGACTGACCGAGTTTCTGCCTGTTTCTTCAACGGGACACATGATTATCACCCAGAACCTGTTGGGACTCGATGCCGCTTCACTCAATGAGAGTGACAAAGCGTTCGTACATGCCTTTACCTTTATCATACAGTTTGGTGCCATCCTCTCGGTGGTGTGCCTTTACTGGAAACGTTTCTTCCGCTTCGACAAGACGCCGGCTCCAGAAGGAAGCTCACTCTTTCATCGCCTGAAACATAAGTACTATTTCTACTGGCTGCTCTTCGTCGGCGTGTTGCCTGCCGTTATCATCGGTTTGGTAGCTAAGAAGTCGGGACTGCTCGACTGGTTGCTCGACAGTGTATTGGTAGTGGCTATCATGCTTGTGGTCGGCGGTATCTTCATGCTGTTCTGCGACAAGATTTTCAATAAGGGCGACGAGGCCACCAAGGTCAACGAGAAGCGTGCCTTTAAGATAGGTCTGTATCAGTGTATATCGGTCATCCCCGGCGTGTCGCGCTCTATGGCTACCATCGTAGGTGGTATGACACAGGGACTGACCCGTAAGCGTGCGGCTGAGTTCTCGTTCTTCCTTGCTGTACCCACGATGGCAGGTGCCACCTTGCTCGATTTGCTCGACCTGTTGAAGGAAGATGCAGCCTGGGCCACCACACATAATATCCTGATGCTCCTGTTAGGTTGTGGCGTTGCCTTCATCGTGGCTCTGCTCGCCATGAAATGGTTCGTTGCCTTCCTAACGAAGTATGGCTTCCGTGCTTTTGGTATCTATCGTATCATCGTCGGAGGTATCATCATCGCCTTGTTGCTCACAGGACATTCACTCGCTATGGTCGACTAATATGAATTTCCAAGAAGGAGAGATACTGTATATCAACAAACCCTATCGCCTCACCTCGTTTGGCGCCTTGGCTTTCGTCCGCACACGACTCTCGAAGAAGTTGCATGTGAAACGGCTGAAGACTGGTCATGCGGGAACACTTGATCCGTTGGCTACCGGCGTGTTGATACTCTGCACGGGCAAAGCCACTAAGAAGATTGAGAGTCTTCAGTATGCTACCAAGGAATACACAGCTACGCTTCAACTGGGCGCTACCACTCCGAGTTATGACTTAGAGCATGAGGTAGACCAGACCTATCCTACAGCACATATCACCCGAGAGCTGATAGAACAGACGCTAAAGCAGTTTATTGGTGAGATACAACAGATTCCACCGGTGTTCTCAGCTTGTAATGTAGATGGTAAACGAGCATACAAGTTGGCACGCAAGGGCGAACAGGTAGAACTGAAACCTAAAACACTGAGGATAGACGAGTTGGAACTGACTGATTTTGATCCCGTAACGATGCAGATGTCCATCCGTGTAGTGTGTGGAAAGGGAACATATATCCGTGCCTTGGCTCGTGATATCGGAGAAGCGCTGGGCAGCGGAGCCCATCTCACTGCTCTCTGTCGCACTCGATTAGGAGATGTGAACATTGAGGATTGCCTGACACTCGATGAGTTCCCGGAGTGGCTGGAGAAACAAGAAATAGAAATCTCGTAATTCCGAAATATCGAAATATCGAAAAATCGAAAAATCGAAGAAACGAAGAACCGAAAAAACCTCGAAAAATAAAAATAGATGAAACTATCACAATTCAAATTCAAACTGCCAGAGAGTCAGATAGCTCTCTATCCTCCTCACCGCGTCTTTGAGAATGAGGATGGAACAGTGGAACGTGTCTATAGTCGCGACCAGTGTAAGCTGATGGTGGTGCATCGCAAGAGCGAGAGGATAGATATGTTCAAAAAGGATGCTGAAGGTAATGATACCGAGGAATTTTTAACCTTCAGAAATCTGATAGACTATTTTGATGAGGGCGATACCTTTATCTTCAATGACTCGCAGGTGTTCCCCGCCCGTCTCTATGGCACCAAGGAAAAGACCGATGCCAAGATTGAGGTCTTCCTGCTGCGTGAGCTGAATGAAGAGCTCCGTCTGTGGGATGTCCTTGTAGAACCTGCCCGTAAGATTCGTATTGGTAATAAGCTGTTCTTCGACGGCGATGGACCAATGGTAGCCGAAGTCATCGACAATACTACCAGTCGTGGACGTACGCTAAGATTCCTTTATGACTGCCCGCACGATGAGTTCAAGCGCGAGTTGTTCGCTCTTGGCGAGGCTCCACTGCCACGTTATATCGTTGATCGTCGTCAGGCTGAGCCAGAGGATATGGATAACTTCCAGACCATTTTTGCCAAGCACGAAGGTGCTGTCACTGCCCCTTCTACGGGTTTGCATTTCAGTCGTGAGATGATGAAGATGATGGAGATCCGTGGTTTCAACTTCGCCTTTATTACCTTACATTGCGGTCTGGGGGCCTTCGATCCTATCGAGGTAGAAGACCTGACCAAGCATAAGATGAACTCCGAACAGATGATTATCACAGCTGAGGCTTGTCGGCTGGTAAATGAAACCAAACAAGCTGGTCATAGGGTTTGCGTGGTGGGTGTCAGTACCGCTCGTGCTACCGAGAGCGCTGTGGGAACTGATGGCCTGTTGAAGGAATATGACGGGTGGACTAATAAGTTCATCTTCCCGCCATACGACTTTGGACTGGCAAATTCGATGATTGCTAACTTCTATCATCCCGAGTCTACCATGATGATGACTACAGCTGCCTTTGGTGGATATGACTTAATCTATGAAGCTTACAAGAGGGCTCTGAAGGCTGGCTATCTGTTCGGCTGCTATGGCGATGCTATGCTGATTCTGGATGATTGACCATTAACCAGTAACGGTTAATTATTTCTTGTTAATTGAAACACAATGTGTACTTAGGGCTTGGGTCTAATCTTGGTGATAGAGAGGAGACTATCCGTAAAGCCTATAATGAAATAGAAAGGCTGATTGGCGCCATCAAGCGTCAATCAGCCTTTTATTATTCCGAACCGTGGGGATTTGATTCGCAGAATGCATTTGTTAACACTGTCATTCTTGTAGAGACAGAACTGTCACCCCATCAGTTGCTACAGTGTACTCAGCGTATCGAGCGCCTTATGGGGAAAAAGAAGAAGCATGCCACGGAAAGATCAACGCTCAATGTTCAATGTTCAATGTTCAATGTTCAATGTTCAATGTTCAATGGCCAACGTCCCGTCTACCACGACCGTCCTATCGATATCGACATTTTACTTTATGACGACCTGACCATTGACGAACCACACCTGAAGATACCCCATCCGTTGATGCAGGAACGTCCGTTTGTGATGACGCCGCTCTTATCTATTTTACATCAGTAGTTGCTCTAAGGAAGGCACCTCTATCCGTCCGCGATGTAGATGGAGGAGTCCCTCGTCTTGCATGGCATTGAGCTCATGCGAGACCTTCAGACGTTGACTGTTGAGCTCTGATGCTACTTGGCTCATCAGTATATAGAACACCTTGTGACCGGCGGGGTAGGTGCTATGATCGACCAGGAAACGGATGATTCGTTGACGCAGTGTCTGCGAAGAGCGTCGCCAGGGCAGGTGACCACGGCGTTGTGATATGGTACTGGTCAAGTTGAGCAGGTTGATGCGGAAGATAAGGAAATCGTCGAGCAAACGGAGTACCTCGTCTTTTGACAGGGTGATGAAATGAGCTTCAGTCATCGCTTCAAACGTTGCGGTATATCGTGGTTGGGATCCGAAGAGCATCTCCGGCTGAAGCAGCCAGGGAGCATGCAACTGTTCCTCGACGCGGTAGCTATGGTCATCGCTCTTGGTGGTCATAGACAGTTGACCGTTGATAAGGAAGATGAGCTGGTGGCAGATGTCACCTTCACGAACAATGGTCTTATGGGCTGGCACCTTAAGAAATCCGAACTTTGTGTTACCCGCCAGTTGCAGTAGTTCATTGCGGCTGAGCCCTTGGAATAAGGGAAACTGCAATAGCTGTTCATAAAAGCGGTTTAACTCCATGTCTCCTCCGTTGATGTTACTCTAACCTCAGTCCCTGACTCTTCCATTCCTTCAGACTCCCTTTCTCGTCAGAATATATAAGGTAAGCCTTCAGTTCGGGGTGGCGAGCCAACAACATCTTGCTCTTCTCTAATCCTAATACCATGAATGAAGTAGCGTAGGCATCGGCTACGGCACAGCTCTTTGCCACTACTGTGGCTGAGAGTAGACTATGTTGCACGGGATAACCGGTTCGTGGGTCTATGGTGTGGGCATACTTGCGACCACCTTTATAATAGAAATTACGATAGTTACCGCTGGTAGCCATTGCCATGTCAGTGATGTTCATCACGGCTTGCAGCTCACTATTCACCTGCAGAGAGTCTTCTGTGGGTTTGGTGATTCCTATGTGCCAGTTATCGTCATTGGGATTCTTGCCCTCCACCACGACCTCGCCGCCAATCTCTATCATGAAGTTATGAATGCCCTTGGTACGTAACAGACGGGCTACCATGTCGGAGCCATAGCCCTTGGCAATGGCACTGAAGTCCAACTGCGAACGAATCTTCAACAGGCTATCCACCTGTTCGGGTGTTGGCATCTGTTGATGCTTGAAGCCGAAACCCCATGCGTTGACCAATGGTGCCACGGTGATGTCGAAGGCGCCTTCTGTCTCTTCGTTCACGGTCTGTGCCAATTGATAGACCTCCTCAAACATTGTGCTGCGTTCAGGATTCTCGCCACGGTTGATTGCCGATACGGTGGAGTGCTCGTTGAACATAGAGAACTCACTGTCAACTTTCTTCAGTTCTGCTTCGATGGCACTTCTCAGGTTCTCCTTGCTTTGGTAAGTGACATGATACACCGTACCAAAGATAAGACCTTGATCTTTCTGGAAGATGCTACCTGTCCTCGGGTTTTGTACGATGTAACTGCTTTTTTCCTGAGAGCCGGCTTCGGATCGTCGTTGCCGTGCCACGTAGATGGTGCCCACAATCAGTAGTGCAAGGAAGATACCCTGCCACAACAGCTTTAGCCTTTTTCGCTTCTCGTCACTCATGATTGTCTTACATGTTCTTAAATGTCAATGATGACATTAAACTGAGCACCTATCACTGAACTGGATTGCTTGCCAAACCCTGGCACATACCATACTTTACCTGTTTGTCCGTCGTCGTGGGCCAATCTCTGGCGGTAGCGAACACTCCAGCCAAGATGCAACGGACCGAAGACCTTTGCGTCAATGCCGAAGAGCAGTTCTGCCCAGTGCTGGTAGCATGGCTCATCTTTTACTCCAAACGACGTCTCCCATTTCCAAACGGGATCCTCAAATGGTCGACGCGCTATGTCCACCTTATAATTGGTATAAGCGTAGCGCAGACCGGCAAAGATGCGATTGCCCGTGTGCTTCTTCTTCATGATGTTCACATCGACACCCAGTCGGAAGTAGGGCGCCTGTGTTTTATAGGTGATGCCCGTCACTTGGTCATCTTCGTGCGATGCCTTGCCATAGCCTACCTCGATGATAGGGAAATACTGGTCGTGAAGGTTCACACGGAAGGCACCTTCCAGTTGGCCATAGTCACTCACCAGTAACTGTACGGCTCCTACCAGATCGCCCGACACAGCGAAGCCACGGAACATAGGTACTGAGTCACGTTCCAACTTCAGAAAACCCTGTGCCTGTGTGCTCAAGCTACATAGCAAAAATGAGATGCTAAAGAGCAGTCTTGAAACGTATGTGGAGATGTGTCTTTTCTGTGTCATAGTCTACATCGGGATTACTGATCATAACAGTATCGATGCGTACGTGGGTAGAACGTACATTGGTCAGTTTGTGGAAGAAATGGGCAGCGCAGTCCACCGACTCAAAGTGGGGAATGTCTTCTTTCTTCAGCCAAACGGTGTCACGTGAGGACTGCTGCTGTTCGTTGTTCATGTAGAAGACGAGGATGTCTTCCGGATGATGATAACTGATAGGCAGTGAGAATGATGATACATTGATGGCACGGTTCAGTATCAATGTGTCCTTGCCATTGGCTTGTTGTGTCCATACATAGAGCGTGTCAGTGAGTTTCGTGCTGACACCATCGGCATCCATGATGGCATAGCTTGTCTTCACTGTAGTCTGAACCGGACAGTCAATGCTACTGCAAGCGCTTAGACTAAATACTAAATGACAGATGACAACGGACAGGATTATTCCTATCCATCGCCCATACCATATAGAATGTCTTGTCCTGCTCATCTGTCCTGCTGTTTAGATTTTCTCCTCAATCTGATAATCGTTGCGATTGGCCGATGAACGACTGATGAGGTCGCCCAGGAAACCGGCAAGGAATAACTGTGTGCCCAACAGCATCGTGGTCAGTGAGATGTAGAAATAGGGTGAATTAGTCATGTAAAGAAGACCCATGAATTTCGAGATGCTCAGGACTACTAGTGCGATGAAACCGATGAAGAACATCAATGAGCCCAGAAAGCCGAAGACGTGCATCGGTTTCTTACCAAAGGAGGAAAGGAACCACAGGGTAAGCAAATCCAGATAGCCATTGACAAAACGGTTCCATCCCATGAATTTCGACTCACCATATTTTCGCGCTTGATGGTGTACCACCTTCTCGCCAATCTTGTCGAAACCGGCATTCTTTGCCAAATAAGGGATGTAACGGTGCATCTCACCATATACCTCGATATTCTTGACAACATCGCGACGGTAGGCCTTCAGACCGCAATTGAAGTCGTGCAGGTTCTTGATACCACTCACCTTACGAGCAGTGGCGTTGAAGAGTTTCGTGGGAAGCGTCTTTGACAATGGGTCGTAGCGCTTTTGCTTGTAACCAGACACCAAGTCGTATTTCTCTTCCATAATCATACGATAAAGTTCCGGTATTTCGTCGGGAGAGTCCTGCAGGTCGGCATCCATCGTGATGACCACATCACCTTGAGCTTCGGCAAAACCACAGTAAAGAGCAGGGCTCTTGCCATAGTTGCGACGGAACTTAATACCTTTGACGTGTGTCGACTTCTCCTTGAGGTCTGTGATGATATCCCACGAACGGTCGGTAGAGCCGTCACTGATAAAGATGACTTCATACGAGAACTTATGTTCTTCCATCACACGCTCTATCCAAGCGTATAGTTCACCTATTGACTCTTCTTCATTATAAAGAGGTATAACTACTGATATATCCACGATATTTACTATTTGACGATTGACTGTTATTATTTAACTTTTTTACCCTTTTACTTTTCTCACATCGCGTTTCATGATAGCTGCTAAGGGTAAACTCAGAATAAAACCGACGAAGAGGTTGCTCATCATGATGTTCAGAGCCAAGTCTATAGGTCGCATGCCTGCTACCGCAGTCAAACTCTGCTGAACAGCTGTCATCATCTCCTTGCCCAAAGCCTGGATGTTCTCAGGCGTTGACATCATCTTTGCCAGCATGCTGAAGAAATAGCCGTGGTCCATGTAGCTGAAATATACGAAGTGGACGGCTGCAAACAACAGACTGCCATATAGGAAGGTAAGCAGTGAGTAGGCAAAGGCGCGTTTGAACGAGATGATGCCATCAAGAGCACCATCTCGAAAGTTCTTCAGACGGCGACTTACAAAAAATGGTGTCATCATCGCCAGAAGTATGGCTATCATGCCCAGACTTGGTGTACTTAATCCCGCTACATAGCAGGCAAAGCTTCCAGTCCATAATAAGGATAGCAGGGCGCCATCCATGCGAGCAAAGGCTCGCAGTTGAATATATTCTATTGCTGTCACGGTGCAAATTTACTCATTTTCTGCCATATAAAGACCTTGTAGCACTAAAAATAAGTTAAAAACGATTATTTTTCTCTTCTCACTTCTCACTTTTCACTTTTTATTATTACCTTTGCACCCGCTTTAACGACATGGGCCAGTCCTGTGCGACCAGCTCCCTCGGAATCCTCCAGGACGGGAACGTAGCAAAGGTACTTGGTTGTAGCGGTGCGATGCAGACCGCTGGCCCACCCGCCTCTTTAGCTCAGTTGGCCAGAGCACGTGATTTGTAATCTCGGGGTCGTTGGTTCGAATCCGACAAGAGGCTCTAAAAAAAAGGATGCGTTTCGTTTGAAATGCATCCTTTTTTTGTTTCTCAGAACTTGATACTATTCTTAATTAGAACAGTTTGTTGGGATATACGCCCTCGTCAACGAGTTTCTTGATGCGAGCCACGGTAGCTTCACGGTCGGCAGCATAGGTCACACCGAACCATACACTGGTAGTGTCGAGTACTTCACAGGTGGCTGTTCCCTCGGTGATGAGTTTGTTGACCATCAGAGGAATGAAGAACTCTGCTTTCAGGTTCTGCATGTTCTTCGGGTCGCTGAGGAACTCCTTGAAATAAGCTTCGCTATATTCGAAATAATCGGGTGTGAAGCCCCACATGTTCATTGATACGGGGACGTTCTCGCCCAGAGCCTGCCACTTGCCCTGCTCGTCCTTGAAACGGATGGGCTGGTCGGCCTCACCTGCCTTGGAACCGTCCTCGGCACAGCGTACAATCTCTGTGCGCTCTACAACATCAGTGAGGTGACGTTTCTCGTTGTAAGCACAGACGCCACGAGCTACGGTACCGTTCTCTGACAGTGTGTTGCTCACACGGAAGCCTACCATGGCATACTGGTTCTTGGCTCCTTCCGGTAGGTTGCTCAGATACTTGCCAATCTGCATGAAAGCATCGCGACCGTAGAAGTCATCACAGTTGATGACGCAGAAAGGCTCCTTGATGACGTCCTTACCCATTAGCACGGCATGATTAGTACCCCATGGCTTTACACGACCTTCAGGGACCTTGAAGCCCTCGGGCAGGGCATCGAGTGCCTGGAAACATAATTCGCAAGGTACCTGACCTTCGTACTTGGCGAGGATCTGGGTGCGGAACTGCTCTTCGAAATCCTTGCGGATGACCCATACAATCTTGCCGAAGCCGGCTTGGATGGCATCATAAATACTATAGTCCATGATGGTCTCACCATTGGGACCCAGACCGTCGAGCTGCTTCAAGCCACCATAGCGGCTACCCATACCTGCAGCAAGTAAGAAAAGAGTTGGTTTCATTGTGTTTTTAATGTTTAAGTTGAATTGTTTTAATTGTTCTGGGTGCAAAGATAATACTTTTTTTTTGATTTCCTTTTGCATTTCTTCCGTTTTTTGTATCTTTGCACCAGATTTTATAAAAGAAATGACCGAACACCGACTGACACTTCATAATGACATTGGCGAGATTGACCTCCTGCCACCATTCATTGAGGGCATTTGTGAAGTCGCAGGCGTAGATGCTGAGACGACTATGCAGTTGAATCTGGCCTTGGAAGAAGCAGTGAGTAATGTCATGCTTTATGCTTTTCCCACTGGTGAGGTGCATATCTTTGAGTTGCAGTGTCGGGTTGATAAGGATTGTTTGTCATTTGAGATTTTAGACGGAGGCAAGGCCTTTGATCCTACTGCGCATGATGATCCCGATGTGACCCTTAGTGCTGAAGAGCGCTCTATTGGCGGACTTGGCATTTTTATGGTGCGTCAGATTATGGATGAGGTTCGTTACGAGCGCTGTGATGGTAAGAACCGTTTGACGATGATAAAAAACTTAAAGAAGTAACATTTAAATATTGAATGAAATGGTTGAAATGAATATTCTTGAGGAGAATGGTGGATACAGAGTGAAGTGGAGTGGCCGTCTTGACACCCCCGCTGCTATCAAGGCTCAACAGGAGATAGCTCCGCTGCTGGAGCATGCAGACAAGGAAATCGTGCTCGACTGCACCAAACTGGATTATATCAGCAGCTCTGGTCTCCGTATCTTCCTTACCCTTCGTAAGGAGACTGCCAGCAAAGGCGGTAAGGTAATCATTGAACATATTAACGACAGCATTCGCAACGTGTTTGTGATGACTGGTTTCTACAATATGTTCGAGATACGCTAACAGTATAATCATACTACCTCATGGAAGACTACGGACTCGACCTCCATTCATCGATGATTCTCGAAGAATATCGCGAGAGACTGCCTCAATTTGAGCAGTTAAAGACAATCATCGTGGATCAGTTGTATAAGATCATCAAAAACAGCGGTATTGAGATCAATACCATAGAAGCACGTGTGAAGACCGAGGCTTCCTTTGCCGGCAAACTGCAACGTAAAGGTCATAAATATCATTCGCTTGATGATATCACGGATGTAGTGGGAGCGCGTGTCATCACCTTTTACAACGAGGATGTCGACCGCATCGCTTCGATTATGGAAACAATTTTCGAAGTAGACTGGGCCAACTCGGTAGATAAGCGCAAGATGCATCAGGTGAGCAGCTTCGGCTACAACTCGCTGCACTATGTGTGCCGATTGCGACGTGAGGTTTTCCATGATGATAATTGTCCGTGGTTCAATGAGGTGCGCTTCGAGATTCAGATGCGCACAGCCTTGCAGCACGTGTGGTCGGCCATAGAGCACGACACCGGTTACAAAACGGAGATTGAGGTGCCTGCAGAGTATATGCGCAGTCTGAGTCGACTGTCGGGCTTGTTGGAACTGGCCGACAATGAGTTCAGCCGACTGCGCCAAGAACTGGCAGACTATAGGCACCGAACCCGTGCGCTGGTGCAGAAGGGAAAGTTGGACGAGGTAGAACTCAATGGCGACACCTTCCGCACGTATATGGCACAGCAACCATTCAGTCGGCTCAATAAACGCATAGCGGCCATCACGCCAGCAGAGATTCAAGAGGTGTCGGCCATGCCTTATCTGTCAGTACTCCTGATGCTCAATATGAAGACGCTGGGCGACGTGGTGCGCTTCATCAAGGAGAACAGCGACGATGCCTATCAGTTGGCCTTGCGACAGTTGAGCAGTACCGACCTCGATATCCTGTCGTCAACCGTCGGTCTGCAGAATCTCTGTATTGTGAAGATTCTGAAGGATGGTTACGGAAAAGCCGGATTGATACGTTTTCTCGATAAGGTCTACGGCAAGTCGGAGCACAATGCTGCGATGGCCGATATGTTCTATAATCAAGCCAAAAGTCTTTCGTTTATGGCATAAAAAAGGCTATCCTTTAGAAGGGATAGCCTATTGCTAAGTGGAGCGTGTGCATATCCTTGAAACGGGGTATGTTGAAGTATCCGCTCTTGCCAGTGTCGTAAGGCAGGTGAAGACCAAATCCCCAGTCCACACGCAGGATGAGGAAGTCAAGGTCATAGCGAAGGCCAATGCCTGTGCCTGTGGCTATCTCATTAAGGAATCGATTCAGGTTGAAACGTGTCTTACCAAAAATACTATTCCATGCTTCCACAAATTCTTCGTCGTCATCGTCTTCGCTATTGATGGTCCAGTCGGCAGAGTTCCATACGTTGCCGGCATCCAGGAATATCGCACCATAGAGATTACCGAAGAGTCGGCGACGATATTCCAAGTTCATCACCAGTTTCACATCACCATTCTGCATCAGATACGAGAACTGACGGTCTCCAGGGATGCCTGGAAATGCGCCAGGTCCAATGCTACGCACGGGGAATGCACGAATGCTATTGGCACCACCGGCATAGAAGAGTTCGCTAAAGGGTGCTTCAGCACTATTGCCAAAACTCCAGAGAATGCCGTAGTTGACGTGGCCTACCAGTTGTGACTTTGTATCGAGTGTCCAGGTCTTGGTGAAGTCAGTCTCTATTCTAAGGAACTGGGAATAGGGGTTCTTGAATAATGTTTTGTCTTTCTGGTTCCACTTGTTCCCCTGAATAAGCACGTCATAGAGAGCTGTCAGGTTGCCCGACTCTTCAATGCTCGTTTCCCATCGGATAGGGTTTGTCGTTCCCTTCGGACTGGCATAGGTATAAGTGTAACGCATCTTTGGAATGAAATAGTCGTCCATCGTTGCCATGAGATAGGGGTTGCTGAGCACCAGCGAGTCAAATTTTTCCGTATGACTGTTCATGAATTGGTATTTCAGCGTGATGGGAGAGAACTCATGTCGGCTGGTGACAGAAGGTTGCCAACGATAAGTCCATTCGCCCGATACGATATGCATCTTATAGTAATTGGGACGTCGGATGACATCGCTCGACACCTTTGCAATGGTCCATGGAGTGGAGAAGTATCGACGTCGAAGTCTTCGGGGAGAGTTGTTGCTAGTCCTGTTGGTCCTGTTAGTAAAGCTTGTCTTTTTTGAGAATAGTTTCCAAGGGAGCAAGATGCGTGGTATCTCAAGTGAGGCATCGACACCATACTGGTATGAGTTCATGTCACTGCTCTTGCTGGAGGTTTCCCATTCATAAGAACCGTGAAGGTTAATGTCGAGTTTCTCCCCACCGCGGAAAGCATTGCGCCGGGTGAAACCAATCTTCATCTCAGGTCCTAAGCGACCGATGGTGCGGTTGATGAAATTGGTCTCTATGTAGAAGTCGTATGGTTTGTCGAAGAGGCAGTTCATCGTCAGGTCCAGTGTGTCTTTTCCACGTGGTGTGAATTGAAAGTCTACTGAGCTGAACACATCGCTGGAGTTAATCTTCTGAACCGACTCCATGTAGTTGTCGTAGTTGAATAACTGTCGAGGCCGTATCTTGAGATCGCGTAGCACAACGCCTGGGCGTATGGCAGGTCGTTTGCCGTTGTAGTGAATCTTAAGGAAGTTGCGCCCAACGACTGAATCGAGTTGCTCTCTGAACGAGTGACGCAGTTCCATCCGTATGTTTCCGATATACCACTTCTGCAGTGCTTCCTTTGGTAGTGAGTCGGCCATCTGCAAACGCAGCTTTGCACGGTTGGCCACGTCGAATGTGTCGGCGAGGTATGAGGAGTAGTTAGGCTGATAGAAATAATAGCCGTTGTTGCGAAACAACTGTGAGATGCGTGTACGCTCAGCATCGAGGTTAGAGACCGCAAATGGAGATCCTTTCTTGATCTCTGCGTCTTCCATTGTAGAGTCGATGAGTGCTTTCATCTCCTTGGGGAAACGTTCATACGACATGGTGTCGACCAACATGAGTGAATCGAGTGTCACCGTATAGCTGATCTTTGCTTTCTTCGGGTTGTCTTGTGGCACCTCTTTATAAGTGACGTTACCATGCATATAGCCGTTCTTCCTGAGAACCGACTGGGCGACAGATGCGCGTAAGCTGGGATTCACCTGACTCATCAATACCGGTGCCTTGCCGAATGACTTCTTCATCCATTGTTTGAACTTCCCACTGGAGCCGTCGGCCCAGTTCCATATCCATAGCCCGTAAGGGAAGGGGGTGCGATAGTAACTACTTCCAAAGAGCGCCCCGTTGGGAGCTGTTGCGAGTGCTGCCTCTATCTCTTCTTGTGTCTCTATGAAATGGCTGTTTTCTTCATAGTTCTGGTATTCTATCTTTGTCAGACCTATGAAGAGTTGGTCGTCGTCAGGAATATTTTTTGTCGTGGAGCATGCAGTCAGTAGGCTTAAGGCTATGAGCAGCCATAAGCCAAATGTTATATGATAGATGATAGATGGATATGTCTTATTTCTTCTCATTTCCCCATATTTTAAAGATATCGACGAACTTGTCGAGTTTGCGACGCCAGATGAAGCCGCCTCCATATTCCCCTGTATAGCCTTCCAGCCAGTCGTAGGCATTCTGGTTGTAGAACAGTTTGACATACTGGTTGGCAGTGGGCGATAGTCGGTATTCCATGGTAACGTTGTCGAAGAACGACTGGTTCTGTCCCTGTATCTCCTGTCCTGTTGACACCTTACCGCCCAGTTGCACTTTCAGGCGGTTGTTCCAGAAACGTTTGGCGAACTTAAACGAGTAGTCGGTGTGCATCTGTCCTGTGGCATCGGTAGTATTGTCGAGGCCGATGCTCAAGTCGAGCGTCTTCAGCGCATTACCTGTGATATTGTTGATTTCGCTCTGCAGGAAGGAACTGAGTGCAGAGTTCATGGAGAATCCACCGGTGTTGCCGTCAGCCAGGTACATGCCAGTGGTCAGCATTGTGACAGCCAGTTTACCTCGCTGTTCTGGTCCCATGGCGAGCAGTTCGTTGTTGACACTCATATCCTCGGGTGCTGAAATGATAAACTCCAATCCCATATCGTTGAGTGTTCGGGTGATGACAACGCCACAATCGAATGCCACGCTGCGTGTTTGACTGCCTTCCTGTCCTACGCTGGCCCTTGTGCGCTCAGTGGCAGTGAGGTTGAGGGTGGGGTTCATCGGGTCTCCCGTGAACTCTACATAACTGCCATTCTGTATAGTAAATGTCTTCAGCGGAATCACCGGTAATGAGTATTTCATCTCACCGCTATTGATGGTGTAGCGTCCCGTCAGTCCCAGACCGTCGTTGTTGTAGCGCATGCGTAGGTCACCACCTCCCAACAAGTCCACGTAGTTGGTTTGATCAACATTCAGGTCGCAGCGGGCATGTGCGCCTTGGTCAATGCTGATATTCAGGTCTACATTCAGTCCGTCGGGCACTGGTCGTTCTACCACCGTCTGCGTTGTGTCCGTAAAGTCAGTAAACTTCACCAGTTCATCCATTTGGTTATCGGTGGATAGTGGTGAGTCTAGCAGGATATAGTGTAGATCAGTGCTGCCCAGAATGTCGAGTTTACCGCGCATCTTCAGCATATCCACCGGTCCGCTCATTGTAGCGAAGAAGTTGACAAACATCTTACCATAAGCGATCGACTTCGACGTTTGTTTTGAGTTGATGAGTAGGAAGTTCTGTGCTCTCATCTTCATGTCCATCGTCATGTGCTCGGTATCTTTGAAGTTGATCTCACCCATGATATTCAGCGGGTTGTTGTTATGTGCATACATGGTGAAGTTCTCCAAGAGCAGTTTAGAATCGATGATGCGGACGGGGTCATTATCGAAACGCAGACGGATGCCATACGGTTGGCTGACGAGATAGGCAGAGTCGAGGTAGACCTCTCCGTCAACGTCAGGTCTGTTCAGCGGCCCTTTGATGGCGACGCCACCTTCTGCAAAGCCTTCGAAGCCAAATAGTTGGTCGGGAATAAAACCATTGATGAGCGTCATCGGCATCCGTGTGAGTGAGAGGTTGGCATCTAGATATCCTGCCCCCTCATTGCGATATTCACCTCGCAGTGCGCCTACCTCATGTCCGTTTTGCATCAGGATGCCTTCCACGGCATGTGTATCGTTATCACGTAGCAGATAGACGAACTCTGTTGAGATATTTCCCATGTCACAGCCCTCATATGCCATGCCCCTCACCTCCATGTCGCTGGCCACTGAGATCTGTCGTTGCTCGTTCATCATCAGGTGGTAGTCGCCATTCAGCATGCCAGCAATCTTGGGGAAGTAGGGAATCACCTCGGTGAGGTTGCCCAAGTCGAAGCGGTTTAAGCTGATGGTGAGGTCTTGCAGCATGTCGGGGTTCTGGTCCTCGGAATAGATCTTCACACCTGTGCCGTCATCGGCAATCAGATCAATCTTCGCCTGCAACTTGATGTCGTTGCGTATGAAGAGATAATTGTCTTTGTTGAGTGTGAACTCCTTATAACCTAACGTAGGACGCTCAGGAACCAAACGGAAGCGGATACCCTCGTCCTCAACGGCTGCAAAGGCTCCTATGCGGACACCTAACTTACCTGTTGAGTCGTAGAAACGCAGTCCGACGCTGGCTCCTCTGTCGTAGAGCCGTCCGTCGAGTAGCGCATTGAACACCAATTGCGGATTGCGCTTGTTGTTGGTAACCTGTGCCTGATAGCTGAGACCATTAGGTGCGTCTTTGAACGTTATCTTCACCGTGTCGATACGTGTGGAGTCCATGTTCAGGGCGTATAGATGAGCCTGCCCATTCAGTCCTCTCTCGGGCGAGGTGGTCAGGTCGATGACCATATCCTTGAAATCGATGTTGCTCGATGCCCGCAGGATATCTGCCATGGGGTTATTACGCCCGCTGGTCATATAGAGCCGCATGGTGGGAAGCATGGTCTTCAGTTGCGTCTGGTTGATGGTCTTACGCGCTATCTGGGCCGAGATTGTATCGGCGAGCAGAGCGAACTGTTCGAACAGTGGTTCGTAGCCGCCACTGGCATCCATCTTTACGATGAGGCTTCCACTCTGCATGCGGGCATAAGTAGTATCAGGATTTGTCTTGAACAGTAGTCCGAAGTTCTCTGGGCGATGGGTCTTGAGAGAATCACGGAGATACAATTCGCTGAACAGTCCGCTCATGCTATGTGTCTTTTCCATGTCACTCTCAATCTCAAAGTCGCCAGAGAGTCCCACGGTCAGGGGGTGGTCCGTCAAGCCTAGTGTGTAGAGGTCCAGTTCCTGTACATCAGAGGCTATCTTTGCCTTCAGGTCATCGGTGTCAAGTCTTGCGTCGATGTTCAGGTTCCCGCAGAACATTCGGTTGTCGCCTGTCAGCGATACGATAGCATGTCCGTCGTTGAGTCGGGCCATGGCATTGATGTCATCGATATCGGTATCGCCATACTTCAGGTGCTGGATTGTGGCATCTGCCTCCAACCAACTGCTTCGTTTCAGAAAGTCAGTACCTTGTCCCTTGATCTTCGCATTGGCAGTCAGCGAGCGTATATCCTGTTGTGGGAGGAAACGATGCAAATCCAACTTGTTGATATTGATATCGGCGTTATAGGCCATGGTCGTTTGGTTCAGCGTGCCTTTCAGGTGGGCATGTCCGCGACCGTTGCGCATGGTGACGTCGGCATTGTAACGAGGTCCGTCGGCATGGACCGTTCCTTCCATGCTCAATCCTTTGGGGATATTAAATGACCTGCCCAGTTCCGGAATGAGCGGTTGCAGGAAGCGTAGCCCTGTCACCTGCATCTTCCAGTCGAGCTGTGCCAGCAAATGGTCGGTGTCCATGAGGTTGCTCACCGTGCCACTGGCTTCGGCGGCAAGCGCCTCTGGCAGTTCTATGCTGAGCGAGGGGATGGTAGCTTGTCTGACGTTGCCTTTCAGCGCTCCTTTGACCTTTAGAGGCTGTGACGGCCAGAGTTCCTTGAACTTAGAAGGCATGTTGCCCATGAAACGCATGAGGTCGGCTTTACCTACTGAGGCATCTAATGCCACATCCATATTGCCAGGTTGGTCGATGGAGTCATCGAGTGCCGTATAGTCTACATCCGCTTTGAGGTGTATGGTGGAATGGGGGGTTGCCATAGAGAAATCGGGTAGGCGGATGCCGTCGGCATCGAGTGTCACCAGTCCTTTTGCCTGAGAAATCTCTATGCCGGTATACTGCTCTTTCAGTTGAGCCTCCTTCAGATCCATACTGGTGACAGGCGATTGGGAATGTAATCGATCGATGACCAGGTGAAGGTCGTTGAGTGCCAACAGACTGTCGTAGCTCAATGCTCCGTCATCCCAGTCGAGATGTCCGATGTCATAGCTTGATACGGCTAAGTCGATGGCACCGCCTTCTGCCTTGGCCTTGCCCATCGCAGCAATAATCGTTGTAGTAGGGGAACTGAAGTTGGCAGCAGAGTCCATGAGGATGGTGAATGTCGAGTTGTCGATATTCAAACGGTCGAACTTTATCTTCCATTGGATGACATCCGTCGTGTCGATGATGGCCGTATCGCTGAGCATGATGGTCAGGTCGGCATTCTTCATGCGGGCATTGTTCATCTGGAAAATCTCGGCATCCAGGTCGATATAGCGTGATTCAAAAGCCAGTTGGTCGAAACGTCCTTTCACGCCCATATCCTCAATAAACTGTCGGGTGTTGATCTTCGTATGGTTCAGTTCCAGACTGCTCAGCTCTACCTTGCTTTGTAACAATGGCCAGATCTTCACATCAGCCACCAAGCGCTGGATGTCGGCAATGGTGTCACCCTCTTGGATGACGAGTACGCCGTCGGCTCCGATGTCGAGTGGAAAGCCGATGTCGACATGCTGTATGGTAATCTGCATGCCTGTCTGTTCCGACGCGTATGCTGCCAGTTTTTTCACGGCCCAGTTCTGTATAGGCGGTATGTAGAGCAGTAGCGTCAGAAGCAGGAACAAGAGAATGGGACTTAGTAGGCCGATGCCAACCCATTTCAATGCTTTCTTTGTCTTCATCGGAATGCAAAATAACGAAAAAAAACTGAGAACGACAAACGTTTCTCAGTTTTTTTATGCCTGAAAGAATGATTTTACACCATTTTCGCTAAAGCCTGCCACAGCGTGTCGTCGGGTAGGGGAGCTTCGAGTCGTATCTCTTGTTTGGATACGGGATGAACGAACTCGATGCGCCGTGCCATCAGTGAGATGCTGCCATCCGTATTGCTGCGTCGTGCGCCATATTTCAAGTCGCCTTTGATGGTACGCCCAATCTTTGCCAGTTGACAGCGTATCTGATGGTGCCTGCCGGTCATCAGTTCTACCTCCACCAGGTCATAGTGCTCGCCGTGGGTCAGCACCTTGTAGCGCAGTTGTGCTTTCTTTGCCCCCGGCACCTCATGGTCGTAGGCATACGCCTTGTTCTGCTGCTCGTTGCGGGTGAGCCAGTGGGTGAGGAGCACCTCTCCCGATGATACTTCTAAACTCCCCTCTATTTGAGGGGTGTTGGGGGAGACCGTTATTGCCCAGTAGGTCTTGTGCACCTCACCGTTGGCAAACATCTTGTTCAGTCGGGTGAGAGCCTTTGAGGTTCGTGCGAAGACAACCAATCCGCTGACAGGACGGTCCAGCCGATGAGCGACACCAAGGAACACTTCACCGGGCTTGTGGTATTTCTCCTTGATATACTGTTTCACAAGGTCGGAGAGTGGCGTGTCGCCAGTCTTGTCGCCTTGTACTATCTCGCCGCTCTGCTTGTTGACGACGATGATATGGTTATCCTCGTAGATGACTCGCATGGTTATCTCTTGATGATTTTTATGGTATTGCCCTGGGCATCCCTCACGATATAGATGCCTTGGGGAAGCAGGGCAAGGTCGTTGCCCAATGCATGTCCCTGAAGTGAGAAGTACTGGCGGACGTTTTCGGCAGACAGGCTGACCGTCGGGACAGCGCTGACCATGTCGTTCTGGAAATGGAAAGAAGCCATTCCGTCAGTCACTTGAAACTCTGTAATCGGCTTCGACATCAGATTCGTGCCATCGCTATTAGGATGAATCAGTGTGGCTGCTGGTGACGATGTGTTGGTCAACTCTGTATTGTTCTGATAGGGATATGTCCAATTGGCAGAACTGTAAATACTCGTGATGTTATTGGCTGGGATGATATGATAACGCATGAGTTTATTCGTGTTGACATACTCTGTCGTAGAACGCCACAATCCTTCGCTGTAGTCGATATGGAAGATGATGATGCCTTTTCCGGGCAGTCCTTCATCCCATCTGTTTTGTTGACGGTTCTCGATGAAATAGTACTCCTGGTCATAGCCATTGTTGCGTACCAGATAGGCCACAGGTTCTTCAGCCAGTTGGGGCATATTGGCAACGATGGTATCGGAAGTCAGTTCTTTGGGTTGCAGCCACCCCATCAGCATGCGCTCATGGGCGGAATAGCTTGTCGGACAGAATCCGTTACCTTTGTAGTTGCCTGAGTCCATCAGGTCCCAATATTTGAGGAAACTTTTATTACCATTGTAGAAGTCGGGCAGCCCGAAGCAATGCGAGTACTCATGACAGATGGTGCCGAAGCAACCATAGTCGTCCTCAGCGGTCATTTCCTGCACGCAACAGTAACAGTCGACGATATAGTTCTTCTCGTTGCTGCTCACCTGTCGGGCTTCACAGTCTTCGTGTTCGCTGAGCCACCATTGGTGAGGCCAGATGGAGTTGTCATCACCTCCGTCGTTCATGCCTTTGCCTGCATAGATGATGAGCAGTTGCTCGATGGTGCCGTCACCGTCCCAGTCGTAGGGACTCCAGTCGATACCCTTGGCCACAAGTATGTCGATGATATCGTTCACCATGTACTTGGAGTTCTCGTCGTCCTGTGAGGTGCTTTTGTATTTGCTCAGGGAGTCGGGTAGGGTAATCTCGTGAAGGTCGAAGGTCAGATTAAACTGCCCATAGCTCTGGTCGTAGAAATAATCGTGAACAGACCCTCGGAACGGTTCCTCATTGAAATGACTTTCGTTGAGGATTCTGTTCCACAGAGTTGAAGGGTTCTCGTTTATGAACTTCTTGTCTTGGAACGATGCCAGAATGGTCAGTTGGTGGCGGTTGCCGATATATGGCGTCTTTGTGGATGCTCTTCTGGGAGCCTTGTGACGAATAGCGGTATGCGTAGATGTCAGGGGTCGACATCTACGCATACTGAGGGTGTCATCGGCTATTGCTGTCAGCGTAGCCAACAGCAACAACATACCGATAGTGATTTTTCTATACATCGAGAACTACATGTTCATGCCGCCATCGACCTGGATGACCTGTCCGCTGATATAGCTCGACATGTCAGATGCCAGGAACACAGCGCAGTTGGCGATGTCGTCGACGGTTCCGCCACGGCGAAGGGGTATCTTGTTGCACCATTCCTTGCGTACCTCGTCTGAGAGTGCCTGTGTCATGGCGGTGTCAATGAAACCGGGGGCAATAGCGTTGGCGCGGATGCCCTTAGGTCCCATCTCCTGCCCGATAGACTTAGCCAGTGCGATGAGTCCAGCCTTCGAAGCAGCGTAGTTAGCCTGTCCTGCGTTGCCGTGAACACCTACGACGCTGGCCATGTTGATGATTAAGCCGCCACGCTGACGCATCATTACTGGTACACAAGCGTGGATGAAGTTGAATGCCGATTTCAGGTTGACAGCGATGACAGCGTCCCACTGTGCCTCGCTCATGCGGAGCATCAGTCCGTCCTTGGTGATGCCGGCATTGTTGACGAGTATGTCAATGCTTCCGAAATCTGCTTTTACCTGATTAACAACCTCTTCTGTCTGAGCAAAGTCGGCAGCGTTAGAGGCATAGCTCTTTGCCTTGACACCTTTAGCTGCGATTTCGCGCTCAGTCTCTTCATTGATGGCGAGATCGGTGAATGCCACGTTAGCGCCTTCCTCGGCGAACTTCAGTGCGATAGCTTTTCCGATACCGCGTGCTGCACCGGTAATCAGTGCGGTCTTTCCTTGTAATAATCCCATTGTTTTGTTGTCTTATTGATAAACTATAATTGTTTGTTGTTCTTTCCCAGAGCACCGTAGACGAACTTTGCCACCTGGGGCTTGGTCGCTTCCTCGGTGAGTCCGTGGGCGATGCGACCATATATATAAGGTACTTCTAGTCCCTTGATACAGTAGTGGGTGATGTCGGCTACAAGGTTCACATTGTCAATGTCGAACTCGCCACTCTCCTTGCCTTCTGAAAAGACCTTGCGGAAGAGTTCCACTTCAGCCAGGTCGAAGTGTTTGCGCACCTTCTCCACCATCCAGATGTTACGGAAAAACTCGGCACGCAGGTTGCCGTTGCGCACCACTGTTTCACGAATCATGTTCAGGTGGGTGTAGATGAGCTCGATGACCTTCTCGTGGGGACTGATCTTGCGTGCAGCCACTTCGTCGAGTTTGTCGCTGAGACGTTCCAACTCGGTCTCGATGACGGCATAGTAGATGTCATCCTTTGACTTGAAATAGGTATAAAGCGTGCGACGACCTTTGCCCGACGCTTGTGCGATGTCGTTCATGGTCGTATTCTCCAAACCGTTCTTTGCAAACAGTTGGCGAGCTACGTCTACTAATAATTGTCTCGTTTTTGAAATCGACATCTTGTTTTTTTGTGATTGCACACTACTATTATCGTGTGCAAAATTACCTTTTTTATTTGTAATAACCAAACGTTTGCGTAAAAAAGTGCTAAAAATGAAAAAAGATGCGGGAAAATTTGGATTTTATAAAAAAATGTTGTACCTTTGCACCCGCAAAACAGGAAAGCCTGTTCTTTATGAATATCGCGGAGTGGAGCAGTTGGTAGCTCGCCAGGCTCATAACCTGGAGGTCGCACGTTCGAATCCTGCCTCCGCAACAAGAGAAGCCCGATTTATTCGGGCTTCGTTCGTTTTTTACGGGAGAAGAAAGTTACACCCCGGTCTAACACCTCGTTAGACCGGGGTGTAATGTTATGTTAGACCCGGGTCTAACGACCAACGATCTGGCACTTCGTCGACCGCTATCTGCCTATTCTTTATTGCTGATCTGCTGGTTCGTCTTTGGCAATCTGCCAGTTCGTCTTTAAGAGACGGTTAGGCAGAATACTCTTTGCCTTTGAGGAATACCCGTTGGATAATGGGCTGCGTGTAGGCGTAGGGGATGTAGTCGATGGTGCTGATGGGCTCAGTAATGTAGAAGTTGGCTACCTTACCGTGGGCTATTGATCCGTAGTCGCCACTCAGTGCCATCGCTGCTGCCGTGTTGAGGGTGGCTGCATTAAGTGCCTCTGAAGGCAAAAGACGCATTTTTATACATGCCAGGGACACCACAAACTTCATGTCACCCGATGGGGTAGAGCCTGGATTGTAGTCGCTGGCGATGGCCAGCGGCAGTCCTGCCTCGATAATCTTTCGTGCTGGGGCAAAGGGCATGTTGAGGAAGAACGACGTACCGGGTAGGGCAGTAGGTATGGTGAGGCACTCCCTGCCTGTTTCGCAGTACATTTCTCTCTGTAAGTGAGGTGGGGAGAGAAGTTCTATATCCTTGTCGGTCATGCTCTCCAAGTGGTCTACCGAGAGAGCGTGATGGCTCACAGCGACCTCTACGCCTCCAGAATCGGCCAACTCCTGTCCGTGAATCTTCGGGCGCATGCCATATCTCGCACCCGCCTCCAAGATGCGGGCAGTCTCTTCAGGCGTGAAAAAGCCTTCGTCGCAAAACACATCGATGAAGTCGGCCAACTGTTGGTGCCCCACTTCGGGAATCATCTCGTTGACCACCATGTCGACATAGTCAGTCTGTCGCCCCGTGTAGGCACGGCCCACGGCATGAGCCCCCAGGAAGGTACTCATCACCTTTAGTGGCGCAGTATCCTTGATACGACGAATGACGCGTAGCATTTTCAACTCGTCCTCGGTGTTCAGGCCATAACCGCTCTTGATTTCCACGGCTCCTGTGCCCTTACGGATAATCTCGTCGACACGGCGCATGGCCTGACGGTAGAGTTCCTCTTCCGACAGCGCATGCAGACGGTCGGCTGAGTTGAGAATACCCCCACCGCGGCGTGCTATCTCCGCATAGCTCAGACCGCGAATCTTATCGACAAATTCCCCCTCACGGCTATCGGCATAGACCAAGTGGGTGTGGGAGTCGCAGAACGAGGGCAGTACGGCACCACCCCGAGCATCGACAACTTCTCCGCTCTCAGGCAGGGGCAGGGGAAGGACCCCGAAGTCCTTGATGCGCCCGTCCTCTACGAGCAACCATGCGTCGCGGAGCACTTCCGACTGTCTCATCTCTTCACCGCATAAACAGTGTTTCCCGTGGTTGTCGACCACTAGCAGTCCGATGTTCTTTATAAGTAGTTTTTCCATAGTTACTGATAAAAAGAAACAGCCCGCCATCCGTTCTGGATAGCGGGCTGTATGCTTGTGGAGCGAACGATTACTTACGCAGACCCAGAGCCTTCACGATGGCACGGTAGCGGGTGATGTCGTTCACGTAGAGATACTTCAGCAGTTTGCGGCGACGACCTACGAGCATGGTCAGCGAGCGAGCGGTCACGTGATCCTTGTGATTAGCCTTCAAGTGCTCGGTGAGGTGCTTGATACGATAGGTGAACAGAGCAATCTGTGACTCTGCCGAACCGGTGTCAGTGGTTGACTTGCCATACTGGCCGAAAATCTCCTGCTTTTTAGCTGTGTCGAGATACATAATGTTTGGTTTTGATTAAAAAGTTGTTTGCCCATTGACATCCTTCCAACGCTCATACGCCTTAATCACAACGTTTCACGTCGTCGGATGCTTCGGATTTTCCGAAAAGCGGGTGCAAAGGTACGTATTTTTTTCCGAACAGCCAAACATTTTTTATATAAAGTGCAAAAATCTTAATCTTTCATCTATAGTATTTCAGCTTTTTTTTGTACCTTTGCACCCGATTTTAAGGAAAAAAGAAAATGCAAGACATTAGGAACATCGCAATCATAGCGCACGTAGACCACGGAAAGACCACGCTGGTGGATAAGATGATGCTGGCGGGCAATCTCTTCCGTGAGGGTCAGAATCTCTCTAATCAGGTGCTCGACGCCAACGACCTGGAGCGTGAGCGCGGCATCACCATCCTGTCGAAGAACGTCTCTATCACATGGAAGGGCGTGAAGATCAATATCATCGATACCCCGGGACACTCTGACTTCGGTGGTGAGGTGGAGCGTGTGCTCAATATGGCTGACGGATGCCTGCTGTTGGTCGATGCCTTCGAGGGTCCTATGCCACAGACGCGCTTCGTGCTCCAGAAGGCTCTGCAGATAGGACTGAAACCCATCGTGGTGGTCAACAAGGTGGATAAGCCCAACTGTCGTCCGGAGGAGGTCTATGAGATGGTGTTCGACCTGATGTTCTCGCTCAACGCTACGGAAGACCAGCTCGACTTCCCCGTGGTCTATGGCTCGGCCAAGAACGGATGGATGGGGGAGGACTGGCAGAAGCCTACTACAGATATTACTTATTTGTTGGATAAAATCGTAGAGGTGATACCGGCTCCAAAACAGATAGAGGGTACTACTCAGATGCTGATCACATCGCTCGACTTCTCTAGTTATACCGGACGTATCGCCGTGGGACGCGTACATCGAGGCTCTCTGAAGGATGGTCAACAGGTGACTATTGTTCATCGCGACGGCTCGTCAGAGAAGACGAAGATCAAGGAGTTGCATACCTTCGACGGTATGGGACATCATCGCACCGACTCGGTCGACTGTGGTGACATCTGCGCCGTCATAGGACTGGAGAAGTTTGAGATTGGCGATACTATCTGCGACTTGGAGAATCCCGAGGCATTGCCGCCCATCGCTATCGATGAACCTACGATGTCGATGCTCTTCACCATCAACGACTCACCGTTCTTCGGAAAGGAAGGTAAGTTTGTTACATCACGTCATATCAACGACCGACTGGAGCGTGAGCTAGAGAAGAACCTCGCGCTGCGCGTGGCACCCTTTGAAGACTCTACAGATAAGTGGATCGTATCAGGTCGTGGCGTGCTCCATCTCTCAGTGCTCATCGAGACCATGCGTCGTGAGGGCTATGAACTGCAGGTGGGACAGCCGCAGGTGATTTATAAGGAAATAGACGGAAAAAGGTGCGAACCCATCGAGGAACTCACTATCAACGTGCCCGAGGAGTTTGCCTCGAAGATGATTGATATGGTAACACGGCGTAAGGGCGACCTCACCTCGATGGAGACACAGGGCGACCGTACGAATATCGAGTTTGAGATTCCATCGCGTGGCATCATCGGCCTGCGTACCAACGTGTTGACGGCCAGTCAGGGCGAGGCTATCATGGCTCACCGCTTCAAGGACTATCAGCCGTATAAGGGCGAGATAGAACGTCGCGTCAACGGTTCGATGATTGCGCTGGAGACGGGTACGGCCTATGCCTATGCTATCGATAAACTGCAAGACCGTGGTAAGTTCTTCATCGATCCGGGCGAGGAGGTCTATCTGGGTGAGGTTGTCGGCGAACATGTTCACGACAATGACCTGGTGGTGAATGTCTGCAAGGCGAAGCAGCTGACCAACGTGCGTGCATCTGGTACCGACGACAAGGCCCGCATCATCCCCAAGGTGATTATGAGTCTGGAGGAATGTCTGGAATATATCAAGGAGGACGAGTTGGTGGAGGTGACACCCAAGTCAATGCGTATCCGCAAGTCTATCCTCGACCACGACCAGCGAAAGAAAGCTAATAAGGTATAGTCATAAAATAATCCCCTGCCAGTTGTCGTGGCAGGGGATTACTTTTTCTAAGCGTCTGCAAAGACGCGTCCGTCTTCGAGCGTGATTTGCAGTTTGGTGTACTCCGAGTGGAAATCGTTCTGCAAGCGGTCCAGGTAGCGGGCGCTCTCCCATTTACACATCGGCAGGTCGTGAAGCAGGTAGTTGCCACAAGCCTCTGGACGCGTGGCGGGCACCTCGTCCTGTGTGAGAATCCATTGCAGGCACTCGATGGTCAGGCGTCGCATGTCCTCTACGGTATAAGTCCCCGTCATGATGATATACATGCCCGTCAGACAGCCCATCGGACCTACATACACCACATCATCCTTCACCTCGGAATTGCGAAACCAGGTGGCCATCAGATGCTCCATGCTGTGCATGGCAGAAGGGGCTACAGCAGGCTCCTTGTTGGGCTCGGTGATGCGCAGGTCGAAAGTGGTAAATCCTTTATCTTCGCGCGACACGTAGATGCCGGGTTTCAGATGGGTATGGTCAATCGTAAAACTCTGTATTACCTCCATAATTGTTAATGGTTAATTGATTACAGGCTCTCCACGAACTTGCGGGTGGTGAGGAATGATTTCTCAGCCACTGTGTCCCAGAAGTTGTGATACTGAGAGGCATCGGTGTCGCGAAGAGGAATGTCGCTGATCACACGGAATGAGATAAACGGCACCTTATTTATATAACAGGTCTGGGCAATGGCACACGACTCCATGTCGACGGCCTTGGCATCGGGAAAGTGACCGATAATCTCGCGCATCTTCTCCTTCGTATCCACAAACCAGTCGCCGGTGACGATAAGGCCCTGCTTTATCTTTACACCCTCAACGTTCAACTCTAAACTCTTTCCCAGCATATATGAGTCAGCCTGATAGCGGACGGGAAGACCTTGCACTTGTCCGTAGACAGTGGTGTCGTCAATGGCTCTGCCACAGTAAACATCGTGATAACAGAGTTCGGAACTCACAATGATGTCCTGGATATTGATGTCGTTACCATTACCGCCGGCACATCCACTTGAGATGATACAGTCGGGGTGAAACTCATTGATCATACGCTGTGCACCTAAGGCTGCATTCACCTTGCCAATGCCGCATTTCTGAACCAGCACGTCACTATTGGCAAACACTTGTTGCAGTTGGCGTAGCTCTTTGTCCATTGCTACGATAATTCCTATTTTCATGCTTTTATTTGTTTTTGCATGCAAAGTTACGGATTTTTTTGTAATTTTGCACCCAGAAACAAAAAAAAACAATAAAAAACGATGAATAATTCCTTTATCTCAATGCTGAAGAGATGGTTACCCGACGTACTTGTGGTAGTTCTGTTTGCTGCCATAGCATTCGTTTATTTCTATCCTGCCGATGTGGAGGATCGCATCCTTTACCAGCACGACACCTCGATGGGTGCGGGCGCAGGTCAGGAGGCTGCTGAATATATAAAAACGCATGACGGGGAACGTACCCGATGGACCAATGGTCTTTTCTCGGGTATGCCTACTTACCAGATAGCACCGTCCTACGACAGCATGTCTTCGGTGACGTTTGCGGAAAAGGCTTATCATCTGTGGCTACCCGACTGTGTGTGGTTCCTGTTTGTCTATCTGCTGGGCTTCTATATCTTGTTGCGCGCCTTCAACTTCAAGCAATATCTGGCAGCGTTGGGTTCTATCTTATGGGCTTTCAGCTCTTATTTCCTGATTATCATCACTGCCGGACACTGGTGGAAGGTAATGGCATTGGCTTATCTGCCTCCGATGATTGCTGGTGTAGTACTGGCTTATCGCGGCAAGTACCTTTGGGGTATGGTGGTGGCTGCCATCTTCGCAGCCTTCGAGGTGCATGCCAACCACTTCCAGATGACCTATTATTATCTGTTTGTCATCCTGGCAATGGTTATCGCATTTGTCATCGATGGCTTGCGAAAGAAACAATATGCACATCTGCTGAAAGCTACAGGGGCATGCCTGGCGGGTGCCTTGTTGGGAATCTTCATCAATAGCTCAACGCTTTATCATACCAAACAGTATGAGAAAGAGAGTGAGCGTGGCGGTTCGGAACTGGCGAGTGCCAGCAGTACGAATACCGGAGGCTTGGGTCGCGATCAGATTCTGCAATATAGTTATGGCATCGGTGAGACGTGGTCGCTTCTCATCCCTAATGTGCAGGGTGGTGCCAGTAGTCGTGGTGATGCTGACTCGCCTAATGGCACAGGGCTCTATCCGCTGGGTGAGAGTAGTGCGGCACAGACTGTGGCTGATCAAGAGATTAAGGATACTAATGGCGAAACCATATACGTGAGAGGAGGCGACGGAAGGCCTGTTGCCTTGACCTACGGACAGATATTCAGCAGTATGCCTCAGTATTGGGGCGATGGAGGTACAATGGGACCGGTCTATGTGGGTGCCCTCGTCATCTTGTTGTTTGTGTTGAGCCTGTTCGTGGTCAAAGGACCGCTGAAGTGGGGACTGCTTGCGGTTACTGTCCTGTCAATCCTGTTGGCATGGGGCTCCAACTTCGTGGGCTTCTCCGACTTCTTCATCAATCACGTGCCGATGTATGCGAAGTTCCGCACACCTGAGTCCATCCTCGTCATTGCTGAGTTTACCATTCCCCTCATGGCGATGCTCGGATTGAAGCGTATCATCGACGAACCGGCTCTGCTGACAAATAAAATACGTGTCGTCGATGTCCTGGGATGTACAGGGGCTGTCCTTTTAATCCTAGGCATTGCGTGGGATAGTACCTTGGTGCTCTTCTTGGGCGTCTTTGCACTTGTCACAGTGATGGCGCTCAGCGTGATGCGCTATTATGGCATGTCTTCAGATAGTTTCAGTAAGTCACTCGACCGTCAAGTACTTGTTACACCGTTGCTGCTGAGTTTCGCATTGGTGGGCGGTGTCCTGTTACTCTTTGCCTTGACACCAGGCTCCTTCTTTGATTTCATCTCTTCGGCAGATAAGAAACAGTTGGAGGGCTTGTCGGTATCGTTCTTCACTACATTGGAGGAGGTGCGTAAGTCGATCTTCACTGCCGACTGCTGGCGCTCGCTTGTCATCGTAGTGCTGGGTGCTGTGGTGCTGTGGCTCTTCGCTATGAAGAGGTTGAAGGCGTTGCCTACCATTATCATCGTGGCGGTCATTTGTCTTGTAGACCTCTGGCAAATCAACCAGCGCTATCTGAATGCGGACATGTTCCGTCCGAAGACTGTTATTGGCGAGGCTCATAAAATGACGGCTGCCGATGCGGAGATCCTTAAGGATAAAACGCTCGACTACCGTGTGCTCAACCTGTCGTCGTATCCATTCATGGAGAATAATACAAGCTATTATCATAAGTCTATCGGCGGCTATCACGCTGCCCGTCTGGGACGTTATAAGGAACTGATTGATAGCTGTCTGACGAAGGAGATGGGCTATGCTGAGGCTGTCACCATGATGAATGACACGACAGCCAATCTCTATATCCCTGTGCTGAACATGCTCAATATGCGCTACGTCATCTCTCAGAAGGGACAGCCCATACTCAATCCGTATGCTTACGGCAATGCTTGGTTTGTCAATAAGTTGCACTATGTCGACAATGCCAACCAGGAACTCGCTGCTCTTCATCAGACCGACCTACGCCACGAGGCTGTCGCAGATAAGCGTTTCCAGCCCGTGCTTGGCAGTTTAGCTGCCGAGTCCGACTCTACTGCTGCTGTTCGCCTTCTTAGCTACGAGCCCAACGAGTTGAAATATACAGTCAACTCAGAAAAGGGTGGGGTTGTAGTCTTCTCTGAGATTTATTATCCTCACGGATGGACAGCTACCATCGACGGTAAACCCGCAGAACTGGGACGTGTCAACTATGTACTGCGTGCCATGAAGATGACGCCTGGCAAGCACGAGGTGGTGCTCACCTTCAAGCCAACGTCTATCACAACGACAGAGACTGTGTCGTACGTCTCTCAGATGATACTCGTCTTGTTATTGATCGTTGCCTGTGTGCTCACTTTCCGTAAAACAAAGAAGAAAGCATGAACTTCCGGACGATTGTCAATATCGATAAACCCGATTTCCAAATAGAGCTAATGGAGCAGATACTCTTCGTTGGCTCTTGCTTCGCTGACAGCATCGGACAGCGCTTCAAGGAGGAGCGCTTTCCCGTCATTGTCAATCCTGATGGGGTGATGTATAATCCGGTGTCAGTGTTTCATACCATCGCTAGGAGTGAATGTGCCCCTCGCTTGGTTTTTATAACACTTGGCACCAATCATGTCTACCGACTGAAAGAGACGGGCGAGATAGTTGACAACTGCCAGAAACGACCACAGTCGCTTTTTCAAGAGGAGGAACTGACGGTAGAACAGTGCGTCGAGGCATTGACAAAGGGCATACAACTATTGCGGTCGCGGAGACCCGATGTTCAGGTGGTACTGACTGTCAGTCCCATACGCTATGCCAAATATGGCTTTCATGGCAGTCAACTCTCAAAGGCTACGTTGCTGATGGCTGTCCATCAACTCATCTCTCACTTCTCAACCCATACCTCCCAACTCTATTACTTCCCTGCATACGAAATTGTACTCGACGAACTCCGTGACTACCGATTCTATCAGCCTGACATGATTCATCCTTCTGATCAGACGGTTGAATATATTTGGGAACGTCTTGTCGAGACCTGTTTCAGTCAGCGTGCCCGACAGTATCTTCAGGAGTGGAAACCAATCAAAGAGGCACTGGCGCATCGTCCCTTTAACCCAGATAGCGATGCGTACCAACAGTTCCTGGCTGAAACGAAGCAAAAAGAGAAGGAGTTTCTCGCACGTTACCTATAATTATATGCGCGTATGTTATATATAATAAGGTGTAAGGATCTTCTATCTTTTGACTAAAATCAAGAACGTTGTGTTATTTACACTTTTTCTTAAATTTTTTCTGAAAAAGTTTTGGTAGTTCGGAAAAAGTTTGTACCTTTGCATCCGCTAACGAGGGAACGCCCTCTGGAAGCACTGAAGAAAGAGTTCTTTGAAAGATTTACATAGACAGAAAGACAAGTAGTACAAGAAGCGAGTGCGATGTTTTCGTTGCACTTTGGTAATTGAACCGTCAATTTTGACTTTGCTTGATACTTT
>Ga0247609_10000200_pt1 | contig 87829 bp, 75 predicted proteins | sample 172DNAGHGlowgp2_FD_193487 | JGI IMG/M metagenome (GOLD analysis project Ga0247609, IMG submission 193487) | Sheep rumen microbial communities from Palmerston North, Manawatu-Wanganui, New Zealand - 1728 DNA GHGlow gp2 | ecosystem: Host-associated > Mammals > Digestive system > Stomach > Rumen ...
AATTTTCTTCCGGCTTGAAAGGACCTTCCGGTTTATCACCAAGTGCAACGCCTACTCTGAACATTCCTGTTTTATCGCGTGCAGGGAAGAAGAAATAATATTTGCCATTCTTTTCTACACAATCAGGAGCCCAAAGCTGCTTGCTTGCCCATTTAACATCATCAAGAGTGAATACACAGCCGCAATCACGTGGATATGTTTCTGTGTCTTTCATCTCGTAAACATGATAATCTTTCATGTCATACTGGTCGCCATTGTCGTTGTTTTCAACATCAATGTCTTCATCATGAGAAGGGTAGATATAAATTTTTCCATTAAAAACATGTGCTGATGGATCTGCAGTATAAAGATCATTTACCAAAGGTCTTCTTTCAATCATAAAAAGGTCACTCCTATATTATTTATTGTATATAATTCTACATCATTATTTTATTTTTACAATCAGAAATTCCACCTACTCAAGGCTTCCGGGTGCTTCAACCTTTGCATTTTGGGCAGCACACCAGGTTCCCTTCTGCAGGGATTTTTGAATGTCGGCAGAATTTATATATTCATATAAAAATCCTGCATTAAAGCTGTCGCCACAGGCAGTTGTATTTACAGGTACTACTTTTTGCACAGGGCATTCAAAAAATTCTCCCCGGCAGGCAGCAAGAGTAGATTCGGTTCCGCGTGTAATGACTATGATATTATTGAGTTCGCGGCTCTTTTTGCAGATGTTTTCCTTATTTGCAGGCAGGCCAAAAGTTGTCGTAAACTCTTCATCATTTATTTTGATTATTTGTGGTACTGCACTTTTAAGAGTAGAAAGAAGTTCTTTTCCAATAAAATCGGCAAGGACAAGCTTTTCTTTATCAAGAGCAATTCCGCAGATTGTTGCATAAATATCAGGCGACCATTTTCCCTGGCGGCTTCCTGCAAGAATCATTGCATCGCATTGGTCAAGTTTTTCGGTGAGGAGTTTTAAAAGTTTGATTTCATATTTTGAAAAATCTTCATCCGGCAAAGGTTCGCCTGCAATAATTTCGGTTGTTGTTTTAGCTGTAGAGTCAAGCAGAGTCCAGCAGTCGCGGATTTTTCCCGGAGTATCAACGTAAAAAAGCCCAAGGCCATCTTTCTGAGCAAGTTCAATAAATTCTTTTGAATTATTTTGTGGAAGCGGGCATACAGTTATAACACAATCCTTTTCCAGCTGGGCAAGCACCCGGGCAGAGTTTACAGCTTTTCCCGAAGCATAAAGATTATAATGCTTTGCGCGATTTACTTTTGTAAGATTTAAGTTTTCAAAAACGACAGTCCGCTGATAAGTTGCACTCATACAAAGGCAGAGGATTTTTTTCATGGGCTAACCTTATCCTACAAGCGCACTGGAAATATTAAAGCAGTTATCACCAATGTGTTCGATAGCGCGTACAATATCAATATACAAAAGCTCGGCTTTAACGTCGGCACCACCTTCGAGTCGTTTTCGGGCAACCTTCTTAAGTGATTTTCTAAAGGCATCAATTCCGTCTTCAAGTTCGCGGGCAAGCTCAAGCTTTTCAGGAGTAATCTGTTTGTTGATATTTATGCGGATAAACTGCAGGAACTGGCGGACAAGCTCAATATATGGAAGAAGCTTTTCAAGATCTTCTGCTTTGAAGTCCATTTTCTTTTCAATAGAACGACAGATAAGCATGATTGTTCCGTAGCAGCTGTCGCTCATATTTTCAAGCTCGTCTACAATCTGAATCATGTTACTTACGTGGTTCAACTGCTTTTCTGTAAGCTGTAATCCTTCGCACTTAATAAGATAATGAGTAATCTGCTCATGCATCTGGTCTACATAAGCTTCTGTTTCGGCCATGCGTTCCTGATATTTTTCCTTAAAGTCTTCATTTCGTTTTGTAACACCAATCTGAATCTTGTCGAACATATCTGTTACAACATCTGTCATATCGGCAATTGCTTTTTCTACCTGAATAATGTGAGTAGCAACGCTGTCTTTTGTAGCAAGCTCTGTAAATTCCAGTTTGAAAACCTTCTGAGTATCTTCCGGATCATCTTTGATTATAAGCTGTGAAAGTTTTACAAGAGGGGTCTGCATTGGCAAAAGCACAATAGTAGACAAGGTTTTGAAAACTGTATGTAGCATAGAAATACGGATTGCAATATTTGAATGATCGTGTCCCGGGGTAAGCAATATAACAAGCCGCAGGAATGGATGGAAGAAGAGCAATGCAAGCACAGTACCAAAGACATTGAACATAACGTGAATCAAAGCAGAACGACGGGCATCGGCACTTGTTCCCATTGCAGCAAGAATTGCGTCTATTGTAGAACCAATGTTACTGCCAAGTGTCATAGCTGCAGCAAGTTCCCAGGAAATGAGATTGTTGTAAGCCATTGTAATTACAATAGCAGAAAAAGCTGATGATGAGTGCAGAAGGGCTGTAATAAAAATACCAATAATAAAGCCAATTCCAAGTGCTATAAAACCGCTTCCCTGAATCTTAAAGAGCCAGCCAAGCTGTTCCGGGGTAAATACATCGCTCAAGCCCGAAAGGCCAAGGAAAAGCATACCAAAACCCATGATAGCTTCGCCAAGATTTTTACCGGCATTCTTTTTAATTAATCTGTAAAGGAAGTAACCAAGACCAAAAAGAGGGATTGCAAAGGCCGAAATCTTAAAATTAAAACCAAAGATGGAAACAATCCAGGCTGTGATTGTTGTACCAATATTGGCACCAAAAATTACACCAACAGACTGGGTAAGACTCATAAGACCGGCATTAACGAAGGTAACAACCATTACAGTTGTAGCTCCAGATGACTGAATAATCATCGTAACAATAAGACCGGTGAGCAGGGCTACAAAACGGTTGCCTGTAATTACACTAAGAGCACGCTGAAGTTTTTCGCCTGCACTTTTCTGGACTCCGTCGGACATGAGCTTCATTCCATAAAGAAGAAAGCCAAGACTACCAAGGAGCTGGATAATTGGTGCTATGACACTCATAAGATGAATAATAATAAAAATACAGACTTTTTTCAATAAAAACCATTCTATAGGTTCGGAAATCAATTAAGAGGCATACAGGTAGAAAAAAAATGCTCCCGCCGAATTCCAGATTCCAAAACCGGCGGTTCACCGCCTATGCGCTACACTGCCTTGTAATTATATACGTTACCGCTTTCGCGGCAGCAGTGTAGAGCATTTTTGTAATCTGTAATTCGGCTCGCGCAATTTTTTATATGCAATCCTGCAAATTGATTCCCGAACAGATGGAATAGTTATACAATGACAAAATTCTGTTTACGTGATAGTATAACATCAAATGAAAAGACTATTATTTTTTATTTTTATATCATTCATCATGTTTGCCGGATGTAAAAAGGCAAAGACTCCTGTTGTAGAGGCTGACTCTATTCAATTAAATATCCAGCCTGCGGCAAATGAAAGTGCCCTGGAATCGGAAAATCAGACCTGGCATGTTACTAATAAAAGGGTTTGTATTATTTTTGGGTATGATTTTAATTCGCCGGATGCGGTGGAAAAATTTACGGAACTTTTGGGGGAACGTTATGGGCTCGAAGGGGATGGGGGGCTCATTTATACTATGATTTATCCGGACAGCTTTAAGCATGGGGCTAAAGGATATGCTAGCGAGCTTGCAGCTGCACTTACAGGAACAGAAAAAGACCTGGCCGGAATTATCATTCTTGGGGCGCCGGAAAATACTCATAAAGCTTTTGCAAAGCTTCAGGATTTTTGGGAGATGAGAGTTCCCTACCCTATTTATGCACTCTTCCCACAGGATGATGTTTTGGGGCTTGAATCTACCTGCGATTTTGTTCTGGACAAGGAACAGGTTACCGACTTAACAGGAGACGTTGCTCCGGAAGAAACTGTGAGCGAAATTATTCTTGAAGCCCCGGAAGTTCTTACAGACTGTATTGATTATATGCTCGAAATTGAAGGTCCTTTTGTAAAAGACAGTACCCTTCCAAAGCACATAACCCAGATGCTCAAAAACAAAAAGATTCATCATTATGTAGATCCGGAATCGGGTATTCAGTCTATAAATCATTTTGTCTTGAATTAAAGGGGAATGCTTTAGGGTCCTTCGACAGGCTCAGGGTCCACAGATGTTATCATTCTTATGATAGAACTTTCACAAAACTCAAATTATCTTATAGGTTCTCAAGCAGATATTGCAGCCCTTGCCGCAAAAGAGCATGCCCGCATTCTTACAATTTCCGATTCCCACGGAGACTGGCGTGGTCTTATGCGCATTGTAAAGCAGTTTGGTCCTACCTGCGATGCCCTTGTAATAACCGGCGACTGCTGGCGCGACCTTGAAGAACTGCTGGAGCTTGCAGATGAAGACCCTTCTGTTCGTCAGGTAATCCCTCCGGTATTAGGCTTTGTACGCGGAAACGGAGATCCTTCATATTTTGCAATCTCCTATGATATTGGAAAAAACAACGCCAACGCCCGCACCCTTCCAAAAGGCTCTGTTATAATGCCGGACAAACTTGTGCTCACAGCAAACGGTCAGCAGATTCTTTTTGTTCATGGTCATATTGAAGGTGTTGATTACGGCTACAACAAGCTTGGCCTTGATTCAAAAATGCTTGGACTTCATTACGCCGTACACGGACATACTCATATTCCTCATTTTGAGCAGCACGGAGATTTTACTTTTATAAACCCTGGAAGCATCAGCCGTCCAAGAGGCGGCAGCCCCGCAAGCTTTGCGATTTTAACTGTAGAAAAGACTTTTATAGATGCCGCATTTTTACGAATAAACGACCCGATGGGCGAAGAAAGCTCATACACTTTGTACAATCCTTTTTAATTGCCCTTAGACAGGCTCAGTAACCGTAAATAAAATCTTCGTCGTGGCCCGGGTACACATGAGTGCCTGAAGGAATTTTTTCGCGGAGCATTGCAAGACTGTGAATAATCTGGGCCTCATCTCCGCCGGCCATATCTGTGCGTCCGTAGCCGCCATAGGCAAATAAGGTGTCGCCGGAAATCAGGATTTTTTCTTCTTTGTTATATAAACAGATTGAACCCGGTGTATGTCCTGGAGTAGAAATAACCTTCCAGTTCTGGCCGCCAAGACCAGCTCCTACTACGCTCTCCAAAGTCATGCCGTCTTCCAGAGCAATATCAGCGGGAGGTTGTTCTGCTACAGCCAGTCCCAATTCATGAAGTCCAAAAAACTGGATTACAGAATCTCCCATTGGACCCGGAGGATTTATCAATTCATTTATTTCTGCTTTGTGGATTGCAATTTTTGCTTTTGGAAAAGCAGCTTTTACACCTGCAATTCCTGTTATGTGGTCAAAATGTGAATGGGTTAAAATGATTGCTTTACAGTCAAGCTTATGATTTTTTAAATATCCGGTAACAGCATCTTTGTCACCGGAATAAGAAGAAGCAGCCGGGTCCACTACAAAACAAGCTTTATTTTCAAGCGGAATAACGAGTGTATTTACTTTGAAAAAGCCTGTTCGTATTATATGTATTTTCATAAACATAGATTGTCGGGTCAAGCCCGACAATGACACTTATAGGAAACCGACAATAACATTATATTGTACCAAATGGCTCTTTATCTGCAGCTGCTTTTTCTGCTGCGGCATAAGCGGCTGCATCTTCGGCAGACATAGACTGAGCTTCATCGGCTGGGGCTTGAGAAGCAGCTTCTTCTGTATAAGTCTGAGCTTCTGCTTCTACAGCTTCATTTTCGCTTTCTTCGGCATCGCTCTTCTGGCGGGAGAAGCTTACTGCAAGCTTGCGTCCGCGATAATCATATCCATTGAGCTTGTCAATTACTGTCTGACAATCTTCTGTATAAAGCTGAACAAAAGAATAGTTTGCAAGAACTTTAATATCACCAATTCTTTCGCGGTCAATTCCACCTACAGCAACAATAAGACCAACAAGGTCGCGTGGATAAACTCTGCGGTTTTTACCAATACTGATAAAGATTGAAGTTGCCTTATCAGGATCAATTTCTACGCGTGGGTGATGAGGTCTTTCTTCTGCAGCAGCTTCTGTTGTTGTATTTTCTGCAGCCTTATATTCTGATTTGTAGCTGTTATTAAAATCCTTCTTATAATCATTTTTAAAGTCGCGGTTGTTTTTTGAATTAAAGCGACCAGAGTTACGTCCGCCTCTTCCAAAAGAATGGAAATGCTTGAGCGATTCTTTGAGCATGTATGCAATAACATACTTGCGGCGTGTAAGAGGAACATACTTCTTATAGAGCTTTGCTAATTCAACAAGGGTATCAATATCCTCTTCTGTTGTAATTTTTTCAACTGCAGTTTCAAGAAATTCTGCTGTCTTTTCTTCGTCAATTTCAAAACCACGATTATAATTGTTGTATGCCATAATTAAATTCTCCTGTGTAATTACTGCAGATTTACTGCATAGCCCGAATCAATCTTGTCAAAACCTGTACGTAATAATAAGGGTTCAAGAAAATCGGGTATAATCATTTTTGGCAAAATAAGCCATTTCTTTCCGAGCTTTTTAAATTCCGAAAGGCACATAGAAATTAATTCTGTACCAATTCCCAAACCACGGAAAGCTTCAGGAACAAAAAGGTTTGTCAAAATCATAACCTCTTCCTGTTTCTTTGATACGTAAGCTGCCGTAATGCAACCTGCAAAATCATTTGAAAAACTGCGACAGACAAATCCGAGCTGACCTTTAGCTTCGGCTAACTCAAACTGTTCATACCAGATATTGTAAATTGCCTGAGCAAGTTCTCCATCCAGATTCTCATCACGTGCTTTAAAAGCTGCGTTCATAAAAAGCATAAGTTCTTCTTTATTGGCCTTTGATTCATATGCTGTAAAAGAAAAATCATCATGAATCAGACTGTCATCTGACTCGGGCACATAATCAAGCTTTTCAAGTCCCCATACTTCACGCAGATTATTATACCAGTTGTTTATATAAGACATCATTTTTTCGTTTTTATAAATGTGCCATCTTTTTTCAACTTCCGGATAATCTTTTATTACATTTCTAAAATTTCTGAATACCCCCCTTCCGGAATGAAGAACTGACTGCAAAGCTTCGTGGGCTAAAGGAGCATTAAGTTTTTCAACAAAATCCTCTCGAAGTTTAAAGCCTGCAGCAGAATCCCACTCCGGTAATTCGTAAAAGAATTCGTCATCACCTTTTAGACCTTCAGTTTTTTCTACAAGTTTAGTCTGGGCCGCATCTACAAGAAAAGCTTGTTCCTGATTTTCGAGCGCAGATTGAATCTCATTCAAAAGACTTTCGGTCAAAGAAAAGGTCATTACTTTAATTCTTCACGCTTTGTAATTATCTTACTGATTAAACCATACTTAACAGCTTCATCTGCATCAAGCCAGTAATCACGATCTGTATCTTTTGTTACCTGTTCAAGAGAAACGCCTGTTGCATCAGAAATAATCTTGTTCAATTTTGCACGGATTTTTTCCATATCCTTAGCATAAATTTCAATATCAGTTGCAACACCGCGCATTCCACCTAAAGGCTGATGAATAAGATAGCGGCTGTTTGGAAGTCCAACTCTCTGTTCTTTTGGAACTGCAAGAAGAACAAGTGTAGCTGCAGAAGCAATGAGTCCCATTCCTACAAGATAAACCGGTGATTTTACAAAGCGGATTACATCATAAATTGCAAAACCGGCATCTACATCGCCGCCAGGTGAGTCAATGTACATATAAATTGGCTCGCTGCTTTCTGAATCAAGAATTAAAAGCTGACGTGCAATAGAATCTGCGAGGTCTTTGTTAATTTCGCCTGTAAGGATTATCTGACGAGTTTTAAGGAACCTGTCTGCAAAAGGTTCTTCTTTTTTCTGCTTTTTCTCTTCTTCGTCGTCATCAAAACGAGGAGAATTAGTCATAATACTCATAAATTTTTCCATATATATAAATATATTAAAATTTTATGCCACTGACAAGTATAATTAAGCCTCATTCCTTTTTTCATAAATCTAATGTCTTAATTGCATTTATCTGAATCTATGATATAATTAATACAATATAAAATAGGAGCATTTTTAATGGCAGAAGCAGAATTAGACCCGGAAATTGCAGCATTACTTGCAGGGTCGGGTTCAAGTACCGAATCAACAATTTCAATAGAAGATATAGATAATATGCCGAGTTCTTCGGCTTCTTTTGATTTGTCTAAAAATTCAGCACCAGCTGGTTCTCATTCGACTGGCGGTGGTATTCACGAGGTTAATTTAAGTCTTAAAGAGTTTGCTCCTTTAGAAAAGCTCAAGAACGAAGAATCCAGCGGGGTTTATGATGACCCTAAATATTATAAAACAGTTTTAACAAACGAAAATCAGTCGGCACAGCGTGTACATCAGGTTCTTTCTAAATATCTTACATGCCAGGATCCAAAAGACCGTGCTGTTTACCGCCAGCAGATTGTAACCTGCTACTGGGAGCTTTTACGCGGAATGGCACCAAAAATGGCTGATATTAACCTGCCAATGCCAAAACGAATGCTCATGAGATTTGGCGTTCTTCTTCCTTCCCTTTTCAAAGCAGAACAAAAGGAATTTTTCTCACGCATAATTTATGAAAACAAACCTCAGGAGCCAATTCTTTACGTTGATGAGTGGTTCAAAGAAATTGCTTCAGGCCGTATGAACAACTCCATGACAGATGAAAAGAAAACTCCACAGAGAAATCTTTCTCCTGAACAGGCTGCCACTGCAGAACAGTCTCGTCTTATGCAGCTTCAGTCTAAAAACTCAGGAAAACTTCAGAGCTCAGAAAACATCCTTAACATAAAAGAAAATGAACGTTCCATGCTGGAAATTGAGCTTAAGAACAGAATAGATTCTCTTTGCCAGCACACTCCTATTATTGGAATGGAACCTCATACTCAAGGCCTTTCTGAACCACAGAGAAAACTTTTCTCGGAAATTACAGATTTACTTCACAGAATTTCACGAAACGATAAAGAGCTTTCAAAGGCACTGGCAGAATTCCAGGAAGCAAAAGCTGTTTATGATAATGTTCAGAATAAGATTGCAGACACTGGTCCTGTTGTTCAGATTGATACAAGTGCAATCAACACCGAATTTGAAACAATCCGCCAGATGGCAAAAATGACAATTGGACGTCGTGGTAACCAGTTCCCAATCTTTACACGCGAATTCTATCACTGTACAGAAAACGGAACAGGAACCCGCGAAAATGTAATTGAAGTTATGCGCTGGATTGAATCTATAGACCCGGGTGTATTCTGTCGTGTTCATAAAAACATTCCTAACCGCATTGTTCCTTATGTTTGTCTTGTTCCAACTTATGGCGACAGGGGCTTCTGCTGGGAACCATTTGACCGCTACAACCGTGTAACAAGCCGCGGACGTATTGTTGTTCCAATGTATCCAAAGGATCTTAAAATTGCTGTACTTACCGCAGTTGCCGATTTGAGATGGCAGGTTGCAAAGGAAAAGGCTTCTTACTATTGGATGGAAGAAGGTCTTACAGGTCAGTACTACCAGCACTTTGACCAGATGAAGCTCAAGGGAGACGTAAAGGAATTCTTCATTGAAGATTACATTTTGTGGATGACCAAAGAAAGCACCGGTGTTCAGCGTCTTGAAAAAGATGTACGTGGTATCTTCTGGCGCAATATGCCATTCCCAAAAGAACTCAAGGAAGATTTGCGCAGACGTTCTTTAGTTTACGACGAGCTTTGTAAGAAGGATGCAAACCGCGAGATGAGCGACGGATATTGATTCGCGTTATTCACCGCTGAGTGCAATTACCGGATCCAGTTTTGCGGCCCTGCTTGCCGGATTCAAACCAAAAAAGATTCCTACAAAAACGGAAAATATAAAGGCAATTATACAGGCATTCGTATTTATTACGTATGCCTGTTTTTGTACATACTCCACGGCAAGACTGATAAGAATGCCCAGGAGCACTCCAAAAAATCCCCCGATTAAAGTTATGCTTGCAGACTCAACTAAAAATTGCTGACGGATATCTGCAGGACTGGCGCCAAGTGCTTTACGAATTCCAATTTCCTGTTTGCGCTCTGTTACAGTAACAATCATAATATTCATAATTCCAATGCCGCCAACTAAAAGAGAAATGGCAGCAATTGCACTAAGCATTTTGGCCAGGGTCGAAGTAATATTGCTTATTTGATCTATCATTGTCTGCATTGTAGTTACGTTTATGGATGTATCTGTTCCGCTGAGCGAAGTACAGTAGTCCTTTATTTTATCTACAATTGCAGTTGCCTTTTCGTTTGAAATAGCCTGAACCATTACAGTCTGGGCATCGGCATTAGGCTGGATTTTTTTATCGTAAAAACCACGTGGAATAAAGGCGGCTCCATTTTCCATTCCGGTTGTCTGTTCTTTAAGAACTCCAATTACTTCAAAGCTGAAGGAAACCTTGCTTATTACAAGAATGATTTTTTTACCAACAGCATCTCCCGCCGGGAAAAAACTCAAAGCCGTATCATGATTTAAAATAATTTTCTGCGTTCCTTCCTGATCATCAGTTACAGTAAAAAATCTGCTGCCTTCTTCGAGTTCCATACAAAGGGCTTCAAGATATCCTTTTTCTACAGCAGAGCAGTTTACAGAATTAGAAGTCTCTCCATAAGTAATCGTCGCATTTACAGAATTTTTATACCAGATCTGCTTTATGTCTTCTACGTTTTCAAAAAGATTATCACGGAAACTTTCATTAAATTTTAAAGTAACAGCACTACGGCGTCTCCACATTCCACCTGCAGAAACGTTTACCATATCAAGACCTGCAGAACCAAAGGTGTCGGCAACTTTTTTTGTGGAACTGGAACCTATGCTTGTAATAACAATAACAGATGCAACTCCAATAATTACACCAAGCAGAGAAAGAAAAGTTCTGGTTTTGTTGCGCCTGAAATTATTCAGTGCGTTTATAAAATCTTCCCACATTATACCAATTGCCCATCCAATATTTTAATGCATCTCTCTGTCGAAGCTCCAATTCCCGGGTCATGAGTTACAATAATAACTGTTGTTCCCTGCTCCTGATTTATTTTTGAAAACATTTCCATTACCTGTTTTCCGGTTGTAGAATCAAGAGCGCCGGTCGGTTCGTCTGCCAGAAGGATTTTTGGTTTTGTAATCATTGCCCTTGCAATTGCAACACGCTGTTTTTGTCCGCCGCTAAGTTCATGCGGGCGATGTTTTATTCTTTCACCAAGGCCTACAGCTTCCAGCGCCTGCTTTGCTCTTTCCACACGTTCACTCTTTTCTACCTTCTGATATTTTAAAGGGAGCATTACATTTTCTAAAACGTTCATTGAAGCAATAAGATGATACTGCTGAAAAACAAATCCAACTGTCTGATTTCGTAAAAGGGCAAGCTCCTTTTCTGTCATCTTTGCAGTTTCTTTTCCGTTGATTTCTACAAGGCCGGAAGTTGGACGGTCAAGACAGCCAATCATATTCATACAGGTAGACTTACCCGAACCGGAAGGGCCCATAATAGAAAGGAATTCCCCCTGCTCAATTGCAAAAGAAATGCCCCGCAAAGCATGAACTTCGCTTTCGCCCATTGAGTAAGTTTTTATTACATTCTCAAGTCGTACAACCGTATTTGACATACTTCACCATTAAAATGGCATTCCGCCACCAGGAAAACCACCAGCAGGAGGCATAGCTCCACCAGACATATTACCTCTATTACTGTTAGAAGTGCTTCCCTGTCTCTGACTGTTTCTAGCTGCAGCAGTTCCGGATTTTGGAATTTCTCCAGACTGAAGAAGCACTTCTCCCCCCTTAAGACCGCTCAAGATTTTTACATAATTGCGACCATAAGGCTCAACTTCAACATATTTTTTCTCGTTATTTTTTGCAAACACTACATAAGGCTTTCCATCTTCATAACCAATTGCGTAGCGTTCAACTGTAATATTTTCTACAGGCTCTTCAATCTGAATTTTTCCGGTAAAAGAATAATTTGGCAAAATCTCCGGCGGATAATCATCTATGCGGATCTGGGCTTTTACAACAGAAGCACCACGGCTTGTAAGTTCACCAATTGCAGGCCAGCCGGTTACATAGCCTCTGCCTTGAGTAGAAGAAGCATTAAAATTAAGAATAACAGTCTGGCCAACTTCAAGCTTTGCAACATCAGTTTCGGGAACTTCAACTTCGGCAGTAAGATAATCAATATTTACCAGAGTCCCGATTTTTTCTCCACGCTCCACCGAGTTTCCTTCAACGGCATCCATCTCTACAACAATTCCATCAAAGGAAGCCACGATTTTTCTGTCGGCAATTTTTTGAACAAGAGCAAGACGCTGAGTTTCCATAAGCTTAAGGTCTCGAGGAGAACCTGTAAGTTTTGTTTTTGCCATTTCGTAATCATGTTTTTCAAGATTATAAACCTGATCAGAATCATCAAGCTGAACAAGGATATCGCCCTTTTTTACAGCATCACCTTTTTTTACAAAAACTTCCATTACAGTTCCGTCTCCAAGGGCATTTAAAGTCTGCTGTTCCGCTGCCGAAACTGTTCCGGAAATTTCTATAACATTTTCATATATTTCTTTATTTACCGTGTAAAGGTTCTGTACACTCTTGTCTCTGTTCAAGAAAAATCGCAGAGAAATGAGAACTCCGGCTACAAGAACTGCCACAAGAAGAATAATAATAAAAATCTTTGCACCCTTTTTCATTTTTTTATTTGCCATGACCTACTCCACGAACTTTGCCTTTACATCATCATTATAAACAATCAAATCTATACGATTTATAAGACCTTTAACCTTTGACTGAATTGTATTTATACTTGCAGAAACATAATCTCGCTCCGAAATAAATCCACGCTTATAATAATCAAGCATTTCTTTTTCTACGTCTGCATACATCTTATAATTTTTATTATTTGTTTCTTCGGCCCACTTAATATCTTCAAGCTGGATTTTCATCTGGCGAAGGGTTTCTTCATAATCTGTATAGGCAGAGTCAAGTTCCATCTCTTCCTGCTCAATTGAAATTTCTGTAAGCTCCCTGTTTATTTTGTTTTTCTTAAAAGTGTTCGGCGTGTAAGTTATGCCTAACGAAAGAGAAGGAGCAGCCGTACCGCCAGAGCCATCGCCTACAGGAACATGGACCCCTGCATCAAGGCCAATTCCCTGGTAAGCCGCAGCAAGACCTGCATTCACTGTATTTGCGTTTGCTGTTGCAGCATTTTTATATGTATAACCGCCGTTTGCCGAAAGTGTAAAATCTTTAGCAGCATCTCTCGACATCTGATTAATTTTCTGCTTCCACAAATTGCTTTCTATCTGCTTATAGTTTTCTGCCTTATAATTATTTATATCCACAGCTTCAACAAGCGGAATATCCTGAGGTATTAATTGTGTAAAATCGGTATCTTCAGGAATTTCAATTTCGTAGCCGCAGTCAAAATAAAAGAACTTGTAATCGGTAATAAGAGAATGGATTGCAGCTTCAAGCTCATGCTCCTGGGTAAGCACCTTCATTTCTTCTTTTATATAAGACGAAGAAGTTTTTGAATATCCCTGAAGCTTGATTTTTTCAAACTCAATATATTCATCATTAAGAGAATTCTTTTTTGAAACAATATTCAAAATGCTGGAAAGTATGGAACTTATGCTTTTATAAAATGTCTTTTCCTTTTCTACAGCCTTTGAAGTAAGAGCCCTTTCTGCTTCGAGCACAGCCCTCTGCGATTTTAAAAGTGAAATCTCTCTTTCTGTTTTATTTGAAGAAAGAATATCTACAGACACAGTCGCACTTGCACTGTCAAAGCTGGTCTTGCCATCCGCAAGGCTCATCTGACCGCTTACATTCAAAGCAAGATTGTTGTATTGGGGAAGACTTGCATTCAGGCCAGGATATACTTTAAAGGAAGAATCATCACCAAAAGTAAAAGTCATGTCTCCGCTGGAAAGTTTTAAAGAAAAGCCTTTTTCTATCTGAGTAAGTTCGGCATTTAGTTTTGATTTTTGCAATTCGAGTGTAAGATTTTTTAATTCCGAATCGCGCTCAAGATAAGATGCCAACAGTTCCTGAGTTGGAACTAGCTCAAAAGCATTAAGGATATTAATTGTAAGAAAGGCAGCAAAGGCCCCAAGTATTATTCGTTTCATAAGAATCCTTATATTTCTATTTTCGCAGATTTCCAAAAAATTTCCATATAAGGATTGTTATATAACATGATTTTAAAAGGCCTATGCTCCAGCCCCTGCAAGGCTTCCAATAATGTCTGCCCCACTTATAAAGGTTGCAACAGAGCTTCCAAGCGAAGACAAAATAAAAATCAGTAAAATACGAAGAATACGATTTTTATAAAAGCCTATAAAGGTTACATCATCCTGGAGTGTTTCCATGTCGCGAACCTTTGGCTTACATACAAAGGCCTGCACAATTGCCGTAACAAATCCGCAGCCAATAAAAGGACAGAGCGAAGTTATTGGAGCACTTACAAAAGCAACAAGGATTGTAATTGGATGACCTGCAGCAAGCAAGGTAAGAGCTGCAGCACAAGTACCGTTCCATAAAATCCAGGATTTAAGCATCTTGGTACCAAGCTGGGTTCCGCCATATATAAAGCCTGCAACAATAAGACCTACAATTGCTATAGGAATAATCCATGCTGCTATTTTACCACCGGCTGTTTTTGGAGGCACTACATCAATCTCTTCAAGATTAGCATTCTGCCCGCCGGCAATTTTTTCAATATTTTCTACAACACCGTCTAAGTGGCCTGCACCCAAAACTGCAACAACATTTTTTCCCTGGCTGTCCCAGATTTTTTGTGCAAGATAAACATTGCGTTCATCGATGAGAACTTCCTTTACAACAGGCATGTAATCTGCAAGCTCGTTCATCATCGAATCCATCTCATTTTTTTCTTTGATGTTTTCAATGTCGTCGGCGCTCATATCTTCTTTACTGAAGGCAGAAGATAAAAGAGTTGCCAGAAGCTTGCATTTACCCCAGAAGGAATTTTTTGCCCAGGCCCGCTTTAGTGTAATTTGAATTGCCCGGTCTGCCATAACAGTCGGAATATTAAGTTCATCGGCAACCCGCATTGCAGCAAGCATTTCGTCACCAGGATTTACTCCAACATTTTGACCCATCCTGCGCTGGAAAGAAGCAAGCACAAGATTTGCAAGAAGTAAAAATCCTTCACCGCGGCGAAGAACCTTTACAATATCAAGTTCTCTATATTTATCTTTATTGCGGATTGAATCCGCACGTTTTTCATCAAGCTCTATTGCAACGCTGTCTGGCTTAAGCTCACGTATTGTTGATTCTACTTCTGCAACACTTTCTGCCGAAACATGCGCTGTACCAATTAAAGTAATTGTCCTTTCTCCAAAAGAAAGAACCCTCTGCAACTGACTCATAAACCAAGTCCCCACTCTGCTATTCTATATTCAAAGAACATTGGTGCCTGCATTGCTGCAACCTTGGCATAATATTCCTGGGCTGCTTCTATTGAACCGTTTACTTCATAAAAGAGCCCAATATAAAATAGCATTTTACCCTTTTTATTGCTATTGTCTTCCTTATTAATTTTATTTAAAAGTGTTGTTTCTGCGTTCCGGCTGTAATTATCAACATAAAGGCGAACAAGATTATATTCTACAGAATCACGCTCAAATTTTTTCATTAAATCCTGAGCAATTTTTTTTGGAGTATTTCTGTCGCCTTCTTTAAGATACATTGCAATGTTCATAAGCTGATAAGACCAGTTATCGCTGTAAGAATAGGCCTTATCAAAAAGCGCACGTGCATTCTTATAATTTCCAAAATGATATTCTAGAATAGCAGTAGATTCATAAGCATAATAATAATCAGGATTTGTGCGGATAACTTCTCTGTAATTATACAAAGCCTGATCAAACTTTTCCTGTTCATCATAAATGCCAGCAAGATAAGCATAAGCCAAAAAATAATCTGGCAGGATTTCTACAGCTTTATTCCAGCATTTAATAGATTCACTGTATTTTCCCTGATAGCGGTAATAAGTTCCCATATCAAGATAAAAATCATAATTATCAGGATCATAAAGAAGGGCATCCTGTGTAAGCTTAATTGCGCGCACATAATTGTAATCTTCGGCAGCAAGCTTTCCCATAAGGGCAAGAGCCTGAGAATTTGTAGGATCGTGGTCCAAAATTGTCTGACACACATTTTTTGCAAGCTTAAGGTCGTCCATGTAATAGGTCATCTTTGCATAACCATAAAGCGCATCAGAGTTATTTGGATCAGACTTAAGGGCTTTTCCATATGCATCGCGGGCCAGCTTCCATTTGTGGTTAAGAGCCTGCTCATCACCCTGCATGATATTTACCTGAACGTTATAAGGATCTGTTGCAAGAATAGCTTTTGCTGCGGCTTTATAGGCAGTACTGTCGCCCTTTGCCTTTGCACAAAGAGTTTTTATTTCAAGTGCAGAAAGGCTAGAAGCATCTACCGCAAGCACCTGGTCTGCTACATTAATAGCCATGTCATAATTTCCGTCAGAAACATAAAGGGAAGCAAGGACCAGCTTAAGCTCTAAATCATCCTTGAGTTCCGAAGGAATTTTTTCAAAAAGAGCAATTGCACCTTTTACATCGCCCTTATCAAGAAGAGCCTGCAGCTTCTTTGCAAAAGCAATATTTGGAGGATCTTTTGGTTCCTCAGGCTTAGGCTGAACTTGTGTTTTCTCTGGCTTAACCTGTGCTTCCTGAGGCTCGGCTTGTGCTTCCTGAGGCTCGGCTTGTGGTTCCTGAGGCTCTCGAAGGACCTCTTCATCAACCTGCTCAGGGGCCGGGGTTGTAGTACAGCTCCAGAATGTAAAGGCAATTGCAAATCCGGTCAACAAAATCACTAATATTTTACTTTTATTCATAATTTATTCCTTGTCCTTTATAGTTGAAAGTCCCTCATTTTTTAGCTAAACTATAACTACAATGAACATGCGCGTTATAAGGAAAGCAATAGGGCTTCTGATTGTCGATATCGTTATTATCATCGGCATTTTTATTCTTCAATTTAGAACAGATTCTTCAATCCTCAAAAAAATCGGAAATCTTCAAATTTCCATGGCAAGGGCAGAACCCCAAGACTCTTCTTATGATCTTCAGAATAAACTCGAAGTTTCTTATAACGGCATTACCCTTCATAGCGACGACCAGAACAGTATTAAGATAATACAAAAAGATGAGCCGGTTGCCAAGAACATCAAATTAATTTCTTATACCGAAGATGAGCTGCAGTATACATTTAAATTTACAGATGATATCAGCCTTGTTGTAATGCTGGCCCAGAAAGAAGGAGATTCTCCTCTTACAGTTTATGCAGATATTCCAAAAGATGTAACAGATTTATATATTCCTTTCAATTTCTCATACAACACAAAGATTTTGAATCAGGAAAACAACAGGATTCTTATAGAAGGCAAAAAGCAGAACTGGAGCGTAAATGCCTCAGAAATCGTTGATAATTACCTGCACCTTACCTATGCCGATAACCTTGCCCAATACGCAATCTACGACGAATCAAAGAAATTTACACTTGATGACCTTATTAATCTGGCAAGTGCCGATAAGAACCTTTACGATCAGACTGTAAATACAATAAGCACAAACCTCATCAATACCTTTAAATCTTCTTTGAACGAAAACAACTTCACAGAACAGGCTGTTGTTGCATATATTTCGGCAATGGCTAAAAACGGTAAATATAAGGCCGCAATTGATGATATTCCACAGGACTACAAAAAAAGCGAATCAAGAACTTATCTTTCTGCTCCATTCCTTAACAACCTTGCAAGCATGAATACTAAGCTTGATTCTATTATTAAAGATTCAAACAACAAGATTAAGGTTGCCGCAGGCAATGGCATGCTCGACATTTTTACAATCCAGAATCTTGCTGCACGCCTTTGCATTTACAGCGACAAAGCAGATGTAACAGCCGTTTTGCGAAATGCCGCTTCTGCAGACATTCATTCTCTTACACTGGCACAAATCTCGGGCATAATGAGAACTTATGTTGAATTATTGGATTTAAACAAAGATTATGCTCTTATACTTGAACCTGTTCTTGAAAAATGTATTGAACGCATTACCGAAGCCTGTACCTTTGAAAACGACGTTCTTACAATTTCAGAAAACGACACCTTCCTTTCTGTAGTTCAGGCTGCCGAAACAGGTATTTCTTTGATGCGCTACGGTTTAGCCACAAGAAACGATACATATACAAAAGCCGGTCGTGTAATTATTAATTCATACCTTGGCGAAAGTTCATCATTCGACTTGAGAACACTTACAACGATTTATCCTCTCCTTGCTTATGATAACACCTTCTATCCACATATCCAGCTTATTCACGCCTCAGGAAAGGATGTTATGTGGGCCTGGACTTGTGCAAACAGCATTAAGTATGCAACAGACGATGAAGGGGCTCTTGTTCTTTCTATAGATTTCCCTCTTGAATATACACATTATGTAATTATCAAAGGCATCCCTGCATTTGAACAGATATTCATCTACGACATGGCCTTCCGTACAGACCCTCGCTTTGAAACTTATAATTCTTCGGGTTATGTATATAAAGCAGACTCACAGACCCTGCTTCTCAAGTCTAGACATAAGTCTCAACTTGAAAAGATCAGAATGTCTTATAAACCGGTTTCAAAACCAGCTCCAGCCCCTGCACCAAAACCAAAGGAACCGGAAAAGCCGGTTGAAACAACAACAGAAAGTACCGTGGTTCCTGAGCCTGTAGAAGGGCCACAAAGCACAGATAGTACGAATACCCCTGAGGCCACTTCTACAAGCTCTGGGACTACTGATACAATAACTGAATAAGGAAAAACTATGGCAAAAACATTTGATGACAAAAAAATCATTTACACAATGGATCGTGTAGGTCGTGCCTACGGAACAAAAGTTGTACTCAAAGATATAAGCATTTCGTATTTTTATGGCGCCAAAATTGGTGTAATTGGACCAAACGGTTCTGGTAAATCTTCACTTTTCAAAATTCTTGCCGGCATAGATAAAGATTACACAGGTGAAACTTCTTTAGCCCCTGGCTATTCAATCGGTTACCTTGAACAGGAACCATATCTTGAGCCCGGAAAAACTGTAATGGATATTGTAAAAGAAGGCGTAAAACCAATTACAGACCTTCTTGCCGAATTTGATAAAATTAACGAAGCCTTTGGCGACCCAGATGCAGATTTTGACAAATTGTGTGCCCGCCAGGCCGAAGTTCAGGAAAAACTCGATGCCTGCGATGCATGGAATCTTGATAACAATCTTGAACTTGCAATGGAAGCTTTACGCTGCCCTCCACCAGAACAGGTAGTAGACGTACTTTCGGGTGGTGAACGCCGCCGTGTTGCTTTGTGCCGCCTGCTTCTTCAGCAGCCAGATATTCTTTTGCTCGACGAACCTACTAACCATCTTGATGCCGAAACTGTAGCCTGGCTCGAAAAACATCTTCACGATTACCCTGGAACTGTCATTGCCATTACCCACGACCGCTACTTCCTTGATGATGTAGCCGGCTGGATTCTTGAACTTGACCGCGGAGAAGGTTATCCATTTAAAGGTAATTACTCAAGCTGGCTCGAACAGAAAAACCAGCGCCTTGCCCTTGAAAGCAAACACGAATCTGAACGTCAGAAAGAAATTCAGCGAGAACTGGAATGGATTCACATGGGCGCAAAAGGACGTCAGGCAAAGCACAAGGAACACATTACCCGCTATAACGAACTTATGTCTCAGGAAAGCAAAAAACAGCTTAAAGATGCCCAGATTTCTATTCCTGCAGGCCCTCGTCTTGGCGGTCAGGTAATTGATATTGAAAATCTTACAAAATCCTTTGATGACAAGCTTCTTTTTGAAAACCTAAATGTTCATATTCCTGCAGGTGCCATTATTGGTATTGTTGGACCAAACGGTGCAGGTAAAACAACCCTCTTCAAGATGATTGTAGATGCTGCAGGCCTCCCTGGCGGAGAAAAACCGGACAGTGGCAGCATTAAAATTGGTTCAACAGTTAAACTTGTATATGTTGACCAGATGCGCTCTACCCTCGATATGGATAAAACAGTTTACGAAACCTTAGGTGGCGGCGGAGACCTTGTAAAACTTGGTGCCGTTGACGAAAAAGGCCGGGCCCTTGAAGGAGGAGTTCGCGAAGTAAATGCCCACGCTTACTGCGGCTGGTTCAACTTTACCGGCCCTGATCAGAATAAAAAAGTAAGCGTACTTTCCGGTGGTGAACGCAACCGCCTCAACCTTGGACTCATGCTTAAAGAAAGCGGAAACGTTTTATTATTCGACGAACCTACAAACGACCTTGATGTTCAGACAGTACGTGCCCTTGAAGAAGCCCTTGAAGATTTTGCAGGCTGCGCCCTTGTAGTAAGCCATGACCGCTGGTTCTTAGACAGAATCTGTACACATATTCTTGCATTCGAAAATAATTCAGAAGTTCGCTTCTTTGAAGGAAACTGGTCTGAATATGCAGAATGGAAGATGAAGGAATTTGGCGAGGAAGCAGGCGTTCCAAAAAGAACAGTTTACAGAAAGCTCAGCCGTTAGACTACATTCTGTTCAAGAGTGCATCCAGCGTATACATTGCACCAAGCGCTGTCTTGCACTCCAAAAAGATTTTTCCAAGATTAGGGTCAAAGTGGGTGCCAAACTCTTTTTCCATAATTTCAAAGGCAGTATCATAGTCATAGGCATCCTTATAGCAGCGCCTTGTAACAAGTGCATCAAAAACATCGGCAAAAGCCATAATTCTGGCCTCTATAGGAATTTCTTCCCCCTTTAAGCCGCAAGGATAACCTTCTCCATTCCATCGCTCATGATGATAATGTGCAACATTAACTGCAATCCGCTTAAGATTTTCATCATCAACTTCGCGCAGAACACCAAGAACGATTTTTGCACCTTCTGTCGTGTGCTCTTTCATTTCATCGTATTCTTCGGGAATAAACCTGCCGGGCTTTTGAAGAACCGCATCATGAACTGCAATTTTTCCAAGGTCATGCATAGGAGCAGCTTTAATAACATTCAGATAGAAGGTATCATCAAGATAATCATATTCTTTGTGCTTTTTTATCTGATCAACAAAAATGCGAACCCCTTCACTAGTTCTACGGATGTGGTCGCCTGTACTGTTATCGCGGCTTTCTACAACGCTGGCAATTCCTGTAATAATAGAATTCTGGATATTAACAATTTTCTGTGCCTTTTCTTCTACCTGAAGCTCAAGAATATGCTGATTTCCCTCAAGGTTATCAAGACGCTTCTGGTGAGAAGTAACATCACGGATTTCTACAAGATAACCTACAATTCTGTCGCCGTTTCGAATATATCTGATTGTAGCCATTGCAGTAAATTTTGGAGTCATGAGTTTGAGCTCATTCTTTTTACCCTTTTCCCAATCATCAATCCAATCTAATATCAATGAATAATAATCAGAATCTTCTAACTTAAGATATTCATCAATTACAGCGTAATTTAATTCGGGAATAAGCTTCAGGGCAAATTCATTGCAACCCAGAAAGTGCCGCTTGTTATCAAAGGTAATGTATCCATATTCCTGACGCTGGGTATAAACATTAATAAGATTTTCGGTCATATCATACATGCTGGCACGCTTAAAGACTGCAAGTAAAGCCGCAAGCAGAATGATATTTATAAATGGATAGATTTCAAATTTAGCCTGGACAAGACGGGTAATACCGGCTGCAAGAATTGTAATAGTAAGAATTACAAGAAGATATTTTACAGTCCTGACCGAAATCTTCCTTCTTTGCTTAATTGAAATAACAATAACAGCAATACAGGCCAGGAATGTTATAACAATAAAGGTCGGATAAAGGAAGTACAGAATACCAAATTCCTTATAAAGGAAGGTAGAACCATAATACATCTGAATATCAAGATTCTTAAAGAAGATATCTGTATGATTACATACACCGACAAGCAGCATTATTAAAAGTGCAACAAAGAAGAATAAACGTTCAACCTGATGGTTAAGCTTAATTGTACAGATATCAGCAATAACAAAAAACAAAAAGACAAAGGTTAAAGTATTACCAATAAAATATATCTGTGTACCGCAAAGAGCTTCTCCAACTGTACTGGAAAAAGATTCAAAAGCACAACCATAGTTTGCAACAAAAGAAACTATGAATAAAATCATTCTGTTTTGATTATTTTTACCCAGCCGACTTTCGTAAAAAACAATCAACTCTAAAAGAGAAATAAAAAATGCAGCCAGATATAAAGCTCTTAACATTTATAATAATTATAAACGAATTTTCCTATTTGTATAGAAAAAAATAAAAAAAGACTGCCCGCGGGGACAGTCTTTATAACATTGTGTCATTGTCAGGCTTGACCCGACAATCTCAGCATTAAAATGCCTATTCCTTAACACCACCAATTGTCATACCAACAACAAAGTACTTCTGTACAAATGGGTAAACAACCAGAATTGGCAAGGTTGCTACTACTGTAATAGAAGAACGAATACTGATTGGTGTAGACATTGAAGTCATAGCACCAGAAGAAGCGGCAACTGCCATAGAACCGGCATCTGCAGCGGAAGCACTCTGGTTTTGACTTGCCTGTAAGTAAGACATAAGTACATATTGTAAAGAATGCAGACTTGGTTTGTTAGAACAATACAAGTAGGTATCAAACCAGCTGTTCCATGCATTTACAGCTACGAACAAAGAAATCATGGCAATAGAAGGAACAATAAGAGGCATAATAATGCTCATGAAAATCTTAAATTCGTTAGCACCGTCAATACGGGCAGATTCAACAAAGCTGTCTGGAAGTCCGTTAATGTAAGTTCTTACAAGAATAAAGTTGAATACATCTACAAGACAAGGGATGATATAAACTGAATACTTACCAATAAGATGAAGATTCTTAATGAGCATGTATCCAGGGATCAAACCTGCGTTTACATACATAGAAATAACAATAATCGATGTAAGAGGTCTACGAATTACAAATTCCTTGCGGCTGAGTGCATAAGCCATCATACTTGTACAGAATACGCACAAAACTGTCTGAATAATTGTTCTTGTTACAGAAATAATTCCCGCATGGAAAATTTCATCAGTAGTAAAAAGGTTAGCATAGTTCTGCCAGGTAAACTTACGAGGCCATAACTTAATACCACCCTTCAAAGCATCAAGACCTTCGTTGAAAGAAATTGCAACAGTATTCCAGAAAGGATATACAGTAGCAACTACTACAAAAGCCAAGGTCAAAAAGATTATAGTATCAAAAATGATATTACTAATCTGAGTCTGCCTTTTAGCAGCATAATATTGATTAAGTTTCTTTTCGTCTGTCATATTAATCGCTCCTCACCTGCTCTCTTAGCGAGCCAGTTTGCTAAAAGCAAAAGAATGATATTAACACCATTCTTAAAGATTCCGGCAGCAGTTGCAAGAGAGAAGTTAAACAGTTTGAAACCAAACTTCAATACATACAGGTCAATTGTATTTGCATAGTCAATGATAAGTCCATTCTGTAAGAAGAACGGCATTTCAAAGTTAGCATCAAGAATATGACCGGCAGACATAATCATCATGATGATAATTGTTGGTTTAATTCCTGGCAAAGTAATGTGCCAGATTTTTCGTAAACGACCACAACCGTCAATCTGAGCAGCTTCGTACAAGCATGGGTCAATGGCAGTCATTGCACCAAGATATACGATTGTATTCCAACCAACTTCCTTCCATACATAAGTCCATCCAATGATATGCCAGAAGTATTTTGGAGTAGCCAGCCACTGTACAGGTTGTTTTGTAAGATGGAGCCCCATCAAGATGTTATTTAAAGTTCCGTCTTCAACGGAAAGAACATTCGCAACCAAACCCGTTACAATTACCCAAGAAAGGAAGTGCGGGAGATAAGATACAGTCTGAACAAAGCGTTTAATTCCAATAACGCGTACTTCGTTCAAGAATACTGCAAGCAAAATTGCAGTAATATAACCAAGAGCCGTACTAATAAGGCTCATACAGATTGTATTTCTTAAAGCAAGAAGGAATTCCTTGCTCTTAAAAAGTTCTACAAACCAATGGAATCCTACCCATTCCTGTTCACCAAAAGACAATTGAGGTTTGTATCTTTGGAAACCCATTGTCCAACCCCAAAGAGGGATATATCTGAACAAAATGACATAGAGAACAAAAGGAACAGACATTGCAATAAGCATTTTCTGCTTACCCAAAAGCTTCCATTTATTCTTTTTATTTGTTAGTTCTGTAGCCGGAACAGCCACAGCCTCTGTAGTTTTTTTATTTTTCATAAAAAATGCCCGTTTATATAATAAATTAAAAAAAGTCCACAGTTATCTGTGGACTTTTTTTCGACAGAAGAAAGCACCTGCCTTCCTCTGTCATTGGTTAAGCCGACACAGAGTGTCAAGTCTTAATTACTCTGGAAGACCACCGAACATTTCTACACGGTTGTCAAGCTGCTGCTGCATGAACTTGTTGTATGTAGCTGTAAGAGGCTTGAGCAATGCACAGTATTCATCCCATGTCTTATCGAAGTCAGCTGGTTTACCCATGATCATCTGTGGGAGATACTTTCTCTGAACTGTTTCGAATCCAGTCATAGCAACTGCTGCTTCTTCTTCGAATCCACCCTTTTCAGCAGATGGGTTACACTGCCACATTGGGTACCAACCAGCATTCTCTGGAGGGTTAGGATCTACGAATTCAGCATAAGAATTTACACCGTAAGCAGCCCACAATTCAAGGTCAACCTTCTTCTGAGCCAAAGCATATTCCCAAGGAAGATCATCCATTGAGCGAGAATATCCAGACTTCATAGTTCCTTCAAGTTTTGGAGCTTCTTCACGCCAGAGCATAGCACAGTTCTTTTCAAGATAGTTTGGATCCTTCTGATCTGCACGCATCTTGTCTGTTCTGTAAGCAGCACCCTTTGTACCTGTAACCTTTCCGTCTGTATCGATGAGGTAATCAGATCCTTCAAATCCCCAGTAGAGAACTTTCTGGTTTTCTTCTTCGAGCATCTGATCCATGAACTTCAAGATCTTGATAGCTTTGTCTTCTGGACACTTTACAGTGATACCATAACCTCTCTGGAGGTTTGGAAGAGAGCGGTCACGATAGTGTGGCTTGAATGTTTCGTCAAATACGAGTGGAAGTGGAGCATATGTTCTTTCATCTTTTCCAGCTGTCCAGAGTGTCTGTTCTGGTTCGCCCATGAACTGCCATCCCTGAATGAACATACCGAGTACACGACCCTGTGCAATCTTAGCATAGTACTGGTCACGGTTGTCTGTGAAAGAAGCTGGATCGATCAAACCACGCTGGAAATATCCGTTAGCAAGCTTGAACCATCTCTTAGCGTTAGCGTCTGTGAAGATATCATAGTAAACATACTTGTTACCTTCTTTTACAACGTGTCCGTTACCATCGTTAGGGTTACCACCGAGGAACTGTGGTGGGTTCCAGAGGTCAAATGCTTCCCAGTCAGCTGTGATGATTGAGAATGGAATTGTTGGCATTCCATCGATTGTTGGATACTTCTTGTAGTATTTTTCGATGAGGTCGAAATATTCATCGATATACTTTACTTTTGGATATCCAAATTCTTTAAGAACAGCTTTCTGAATCCACCAACCATTCTGGTTGTAATATGTATCAGATGGAGTTCCATCATAAACACCATAGTTAGGAAGAGAATAGATGTGTTCTTTTACGATTTTTCCGTTAGCATCTTTTTCTGAATCCTGATCTACCATCTTTTTCCAAGCTGAAGAATAGTGCTTGAGCAAGTTAGGACAGTATTTTTCTACGAGAGGCTTGAGGTCGCGGAGACATCCAGCACCCTGGAATTTTTCTGAATCTACTTCAACGAGATCTGGAAGATCACCAGAAGCGATAAGCAAACCAATCTTCTGATCCTTATCACCTACCAAGATATCCCAAGCAAATTCAACACCGAAGTTGTCTTTAATCCACTTGTAAGTCTTGTTGTTTTTAGGTGGCTGTTTGCGCTGCTGAATTGTGAAAACAGAAATCTTAAGTTTTTCTACCTTCTTTTTAGCAGCAAACATAGATGTTGTTAAAGCACATGCCATCAACAACACTGCAACTGTTTTTTTCATAAAAGTCCTCCTTTTGACTTTTTGTTAAAAAATTTTTATTTTTTAATTCTGCTTGAATATGATTCTTGCAAAATTATAAAATCCCAAGTTCCAGACATTAAAATCATGTCCGCCTGAAATTTCCTGCCAGGCAAAGTTTTTACCATCCTTTAGGGTTGGCGCAAGCTTTGAAAGATACTTAGCAGCACCACTGGCAGAAGAAAAAGCTACAGAATCTTCTTTTCCACAGATACTGTAGAAAAAGTTGATTCTGAGCTCCGGGTTGCTCTCTAAATATGAAGCAATCCTTGTACTCTGGTAAGATGTCGGGGCAGCCGAAAAAGCACCGAACCAGCTTATCAAATCCAGACATTCACAGATTCCGATATTGATAGTCTGCATACCGCCCATGGAAAGCCCGGCCATAGCTCGGTACTCCCTGTCTGCAAAGGTTGCATAGTGACTGTCAACATATGGTATCAAGTCGTTCCGTAATTCCTGTCCAAACTTATAGAAGGAATTGTAATCGGAACCCTCTTTACCATAAACACGGCTTGAACGCCCGTTAGGAGTAACAATTATAAACGATTCGATTTCACCCCTGGCAGTAAGATTGTCCATGATTTTTTTTATCATGGAATTATCCCCTGTCATCCCCCACTCGGATTCGTCTCCGCCTATTCCGTGCATGAGATACAAAACTCCATATTGTTTTGTACCATCATAGCCGTCAGGCAGATAAACAAAGGCTTGTTTTGTAATGGCACCTCCATCGCCAAAATAATCCTTTGTATTATATGATATTTTTTCGATGATCCCGCCGCCTTCAGCTTTTACCCTGTACTGGACAGGAATTGCATCTACTATCTCCACTTTTTTAACCCTGGTGTTTTTGTAAAACGATACACCTTTTCCTATATAAATATAGTGTAGACGTGAATTTTATAAAAAATACATCTATACTATCGCATTTTTTATATTTTAGTCTCATTTTTTGAGGATTTTAGATTTTTATAGGGGAAATCCCCGAGTTAAAGACCATCTTATTTGTATCACTTGTTTTATATGGCTTCCATTCAGGCATTTCGCTTCCATCTGCATCTTTTCCGTTTGGATTTCCTGTTTTTACAAAGTTGCAGAGGTAGTTACACATCTTTCTTGAAACATCATACTGCATGCCAACAAAAGGCCTCCAGCATTTAGCAAGGGTTTCGAACCAGAACCAGAGATCTACAGAATGGAAGGTTCCCGGATTATCCCAGCCGGGAATCGGAACATCAAACTCATAGTAAAAGTTTGGCGAAGTTTTACCATTTTTTTCTACAAGCTCCTGATACTTCTTTACTGCAATTTCAAGCGGTTTGATTTTTGGACCATCAGGCTTTGAAGGATCTGCAGGGAAAAGGAACTCATCTGTAGTGTGTCCCAGAATAAGCGGCACTGTTTCTATTTCATTTTTGGCAAGAAGGTCAAAAAAGTCACCCTTTACAAAAATGTCATCTCGTACAGGAGTCCAGGTAGCTATTGATTTTGCATGTCCACCATATTCATCCCACTTTTTACGCAGAGTCTGAATATCAATTGCACGGGCTTCTTCAAGGTTTTTTGCACCTATAAAATTGAAGAAATCTACTCCGCACTGCTCTGCTTCCTTAAGATTTTTCTGGCGGAAGAAACTGTTATCTGGAGAATAGAACATACCACTGTGAACAACTGCACGATTAAAAAGCCCCTTTGTTCCATAGGCAATCTGATTCAACACACTGCCGCCTCCGGCAGACTGACCTCCTATTGTAATATTTTCCGGATCCCCTCCAAATGCACTAATGTTGTCTTTTACCCACTGCATGGCACATCGCTGATCAAGCAATCCAAAGTTTGCAGGCTGCTCAGGATTTTCTGCGGTGATTTCCGGATGGCAAAGAAAGCCCAGCATATTAAGACGATAATTTACTGTTACAACTACAATTCCTCTGCGGGCAATGCGCTCTCCGTCAAATTCCATTTCTGCAGTAAAACCTGTCTGCCAGCCGCCGCCATAAATCCAGAAATATACAGGAAGCTTTTCATCAGCTGCATTAGCGGGTGTCCATATGTTTACGGTAAGACAATCTTCGCCCATAGGAATATCTTTATCTACAGACCATTCGCGGCAATAAATATCATTTGGATCATAGTAAGGGGTTGGCTGTACAGGGATTGGTGAAAACTTGTAGGCCTGCAGTAGTCCCTCCCATTTTTCATCCCATGGAACTGGGGCATGCCATCTCAATTTTCCTACCGGCTGCCTGGCAAAGGGAATGCCTTTAAAAGAAGTGATTCGAGGATCTGCAGCGGGGAGTCCTTCGATTTTTCCAAATTTTGTTTCAACGATTCTTAACATTAAAATTCCTCCTGATTATAAAAAATGCTCCCGTCAAAAAGCGATTTTGCTCCGCTGAACGAAAAGGACGCTCCGCAAAATCGCTTTTTGACTCCGCATTCTTTATAACCACTTTCTTTTTCTTATAACAATCAATTAGATAAATTATGAAACGCCCTCTCGCGGAAAAATACAAGAAAAATCTCATATTTTTTATACTTTATTCTCATTTGGGTGTATAATGGAAATATGGCATATAATTGGGAAAGAATGTACAAGGGAACTAAAGAATTTCCTATAGGGCTTTTCTCGCAGACTAATTATCTGGAACAGGCGCATCATCATATTGAGTACGAAATTTTTTATCTGGATAAAGGCTCTGTAACCTTTGGTATTGAAGACTCTGTTACAACGGCATCCGAAGGTGATGTAATTTTTATGCATCCGGGAACAAATCACTTTGTAAAAAAGCTCAACAACATTGATTATCATTATTATGCTATGGTTTTTGATAACTCTGTACTAGGAGCCGAAGGAGAACCTGTTCGCAACACTCTTGATGGAATCAGAGTTTCACGATTTGTAAAACTTCCCGATTCTATTCTTGAAAGAATCAAAGTTGCAACCGAATGCGAAAAAAATCAAACCTTTGGCCATGAGCTGGTTGTAAAGTCTGTGCTTTTTGAAATTATTTCCCATATCATTACAACAAATCAGTATGTAGAAATTTCAAAGAATGTCTTGTCTGAACAAAATCACAATGTAAACGCAATTGATGTTACAATTTCATATATCCGTGAACATTACAGAGAAAATATTTCGCTTGATGATATTTTAAAAATCACGTCTTACAGCAAGAGTCACTTTATACGTCTTTTCAAAAAGAATATAGGAATGAATCTTACCGACTATATAAATAAATATAGAATAGAAAAATCCTGCCTTGATTTAATTTATACTTCTAAAAACGTTACCGAAATTGCTACCGAGAATGGTTTTAATACTGTTCAGTATTTTTCTAAGACCTTTAAAAATTATATGGGCTGCACGCCAAAGCAATACCAGAGGAATGGTAAAAATATTATCATTCCATCCAGTGTTACAAGCATTAATTAAACTTGATTGATTTAAGCTGTGCGCTGCCACCACCAACCCAGGTAAGGTAAAGGGCGTGGGTGCCATCCGGAAAATCTATATCTATGCTATCTGGCTCCCAGAAGTTTGCAGACTCGCATTTAAGAGTGCCAAGCACAGGACCATCCCATTTGTTACGGATTTCAAAGCTACCATACATATAACCGCGGACTGTAAGGGTTAATTTATGGACATCCTTAAAATCAAAATATTTAAAACCGATTGTTGTTTTATCTGTGATATCTACAATGTAACCAGGCTCTTCATCCCCATCGCGGCCATCCTGAGTGATTTTTGGCTGACCTGAGCCTACATATGGGCCCGGCTTATCGGGATTAAAAATATGACAGGCAATGTATGCACCGTACTCGCCTTCTGCTTTAAGAGGGCCTCCATTGAGTCCGCAGGAAGTAATTTCTACCTGAGGAATTGAACCATCGGGCAGCACCTTTATTTTTTCTGCACAACCCTGACGGCTATACCAGTTTCCGTTTGTGTGACGGTGGTAGAACATATAATACTGGCCATTGATTATTTCAAAGCTTCCATGATTGTTTGCTCCGTAGGCTACAGGCATATCTGCAGGTTTGTAAGTATCAATGTGCATATCAACATTACTTACAATTACGCCGCCATATACAAAGTTATCGCGGGGAGATTTACTTGTAGCATAACAAAGCTCGTGCATAACTTCCGAAGAATATACAAGATAATAAGTGTCTCCAATTTTTCGGATACTTGGTGCTTCAAAAAAAGCATGATCTTTAAAGCCTGCCCAGTTTTGAATTGACTTAAGCGGGTAAGGACAGCCTGTGGTAACTTCACCGGCATCCTTAAGATTTACATACATATCGCCCGGAGCAACAACAACTGGTTCTTCTATAATTGTAAGCATATCCGGTCCAAGAGTTGTTGCCATACAACCAATGCGGTCTTTCATTCCGCGGCCACAAAAGCCTGTATAAAGGTAAGTTTTATCTCCTTCGCAAATTACACCAGGATCAAACTGAGGCATATCACCCTTGCGGTCTCCAAGGCGGGTTCCATCTTTGTAGTGAACATAACCATAAAATTCATATTTACCTGCAGGAGTGTCGCAGACTGCAACAGAAACAAAGCCAACCTTGTCCATTACATAATAAAGGTAGTAACGTCCGTCTGGGCCAGCAGCAACATCAGGAGCATACAAAACCATTCTTCCATCCTGGGCAGGATCCTGATCTTTTCTATATATAACTCCTTCATAACGCCAGTCTGTCAAATCGCTAACAGGAGCAGAATAGCAGATATAATCTCCAAGGCAAAAAACTGCTCCGTTAAATTCGTCGTGCGAACCATATACGTATACTCTGTCGCCAAAAACGTGAGGCTCTCCGTCCGGGACATATTCCCATGAAGGCATATAAGGGTTAAAGCATTGTTTCATTTTAAACTCCGTGAATAGTTTTATATGTAGTTTTTTTGAGAATTAATAAATCTTCCAGCGATTGTTTTCCTGAACAAAACGTTTTGCGTTTACTTCAAGAAGGCGTCCGTCTTCGCCTGACATCTTTACCATATTTGTAAGAGGATTTACTTCTGTAATGCGGAAGTTAGTTCCATCGTAGAAAATATGAATTCCTTCGTTAGGAAGATTTCGGCGGGCTTCGTTGTACCAGTCAAACTCATAAGAAAGACAGCATAAAAGGCGTCCACATTGTCCGGAGATTTTCATTGAATTGAGGGAAAGATTCTGGTCTTTTGCCATGCGTATAGAAACCGGGCGAAGCTTGTCCGAAACAGCGTTACAGCAGAATGGACGTCCGCAGATACCAAGGCCACCTGTAATGCGGCTTTCATCACGAACACCAATCTGTCGAAGCTCAATACGCATTTTAAAAACGCTTACCAGATCTTTTACAAGCTCGCGAAAATCTACACGATTGTCTGAACTAAAGAAGAACAAGGCCTTTGGTTCATCAAACAAAAAGTGTGTATCAACAAGCTTCATATCAAGATTATGATTGGCAACTTTTTCTTTAAAAATCGGGAAAGCTTCTTTTTCTTTCTGGGCAAGCTGCTTGCGTTTTTCCATATCATCAGCATTTGCCTTGCGGTCAATCATTACAATATCGTCTTTTTTAATACCGATTGGTTTTTTAGATTCACCAAGAACAAGAGCCATGTCTTTTCCGTAGCGAGTTGGAGTAATTACATATTCACCGGCATAAAGTGCAATGTTTCCGGGAGTTCTTGCATAAAGAGTTTCATTAGAATACTCAAGCTTTATATGATAAAGGGGATAATCAATTTCCAGATTTTCGGTTTCGACAACCGCACCTTCATTATCTTCAAGACTCGACAGGTTTTCTGCTTCGTCATCTATATCTGTTTCAAAAATATCACTCATAATTTTCCTTAGGCCCCTTCGACCCCTTCGACAAGCTCAGGGACCACAGGGACCGCATTAAATTTATTATACCCCTAGGCTTGCATTAAGTCTACAATCAGACCTTTTATTTCATTGGCCTGTTCCAGAATCTTAAGATTGTTTGCCTGCATATTTAAAGTATCCCGAACCATGCTGTCGAGTTTTAGATTGATTGTTTCTATTATAACGCGCGGATCTTTTGGCCGCCTTTTATCATTAAAGGTTGAAAAGTTTTGCAGCGGCTTTGAAAATTTATTTCTAAATTCTTTTTTATGTTCTATATAATTTTTTTCAACAACAAACTTTATTAAAAGCTTTACCGAATTACGAAACTCTGCAATATTCTGAGCATTCTGATTTTCGGAAAGTTTATTGCCTGCCTTATCTACCTGATCTCTTAAAAAAACAGCAGCATCTTCTATGGAAAGATTTGCAATTTCTGCGGGATATCCTGCGGCTTCTGCTTCTCTTTCTGCCTCTGTTTTTGCCATAGATTTTCTTAATTCAGAAAAACTCAGCTTTGAAACGTTTGAAGATTTTTCATTTTTTTTGGCATCTTTAGCAGCCTGACTTGTGGCATTCTGAAGGCCCGAGTAATATGTTGACGCTCCCAGTGGATTTATATCACTCATGAAAGGACAACTTTCTCCTTTATTGCTTTTGATTCAAGGTAAGCATCAGAAGTCTTTTTGAACTGCTCTTCGTCTTTTATAGAAATGCAATGCCCGTGGAAGGTTGCCTTGTCTTCTACCTGAACCTTGCGCGAAATAATATCCCCAAGAACAGCGGAATTAGACAGAAGTTTTATGCTTTCCTGGGCAAGAATATTTCCAAGAACAATTCCGCCTACAATTACAGCCTTAGCTTTTACATCCCCTTTAATGCGTGCACTATCCCCAATAATGATATTTCCATCTGTTTCAAGATTTCCGTTAATATCACCATCAAGGCGGACAAAACCGTTAATGCGAAGATTACCTGTAATTGAAGAACCTTTACCGATTATTGTGTTTATAGAAATATCATCAACTTTTAAAGCCATAAAAACCTATTTTGAAAATTTAACGTTTACATATTTTGCAGGGTCAACTACGTCTGAACCAATGTGAACTTCGTAATGAAGGTGTGGACCTGTCGAAATACCAGTGTTTCCAACGTAACCAATTACTTCACCCTGCTGTACAAGACGTCCCTTCTTTACGCGATAGTTGCTCAAGTGGGCATAGCGTGTATAAATACCATGATTATGTTTAATGATTACAAAGTTTCCATAGTTAGAATCATAACCAACGTTTACTACCTGACCAGAAGCAGTTGCCATTACAGCATCCCCCGAACGGTATGTAGAAAAGTCAATTCCTTTATGAATGTACCACTGATTATTTAACGGATGCTGATTTGGTCCAAAAGCCATTGAAACGTGAAGATTAGGACTCTTAATTGGACAGATACTTGGAATTTCTGTAAACAAAGCCTGCTGTGTTTTAATCATCTTTCCAATCTGTTCAATAGGATCTACTGCACTTTCGAGGTAAGAAGTAAGTTCTTTTATGTCTGCAAGCTCGCGGGCAGAGCCTGTTGTAATTTCTTTTGAACTGAATAAAGAAGAAAGGTCTCCGTTGTTTAACGAAGTATCGGAGCTGGATTCAACCTGCTGAATACCAAGCAGGGAAAGACTCTGTGAAAGTGAAGACTGAAAGCGTTTAGCAGCCTTAAAAAGATTTGCATTTTCATCGCGAAGCTGATCAAGACTTGCAAGAGTTTCGCGGTTCTGGCTCATAAGATTTGCAATTTCTATTTTTGTAGAAACTGAATTACGGTTAAAGTATACAAAAGAAGCAATAACGCCTATGGAAATTAAAAATCCCAGCATGATGGCAAAAACGTTTGTCTGGAAATTGATTACTTTACCGTGGGAATGGGGAACAACCATAATAGTAAGTTTGCTGTCAAACACTTTAAAGAGGCGTACAAAAAGCATACCAAACGACTTAAAGAAGTTGCCGGTTTTATTCGTAACTTTATTTGCGAAGCGTTTTTCGAACTTTTTTACCTTTCGTTGTGTTCTCGGCAAAACATTTTCCCCACTATATTTTTATATACCGTATATTATAGTATATCATAGATAAATAATTATTGTCAAATCGCAAAAGTGTGTTAAAATATAGGGCAGAGAGTTAAGGAGTGCATACTCTTGGGATTTTTGAATACCTTTTTATTCAATCATCTGAGGTTCCAGATTGCTGCAACAGTTGTACTCGTTGTTATTGAAATTCTTTATTTTTCACGACCACAAATAAAGATTCTTTCAACACGAATTTTCAACTGGATAATGATATTTGCAGCTATATATCTTATTTTTGATTATGCCTCTGTCTTTTCACTTGTCTTTTTTGATTCCTTTCCTAAATGGCTTGTACGCCTGATTCACCAGGGATTCATTTTCAATTTTGTAGCTACTTTCCTTCTCATTTACGTTTATCTTGATGTAATAAGCCATAATCAGCGAAGACTTTCGCATGTTAAAAGGATTTTTGTTTCTACAATGGCCGGCTTAAGCCTTATTCTGATTTCAATTACAAAACTCAATTATAGAATAACCGAAGATTACATTTTTGCAGATGGCCCCATGATAACTTCCATAACTGTCATAATCACAGTTTTATCAACCAGCACAATTGTAAGCGCAATCAGAAATTTCCGTAAAATCGAAATGCACAGGGTTTCATCCTATGTGCTTTTTGCAATGGGATTATGGGTTGTTTTTGGATTATTCCAGCTCTTCTTTCCTCAGGTTCTTTTCTTAAGTGTAAGCATTTCAACAATGCTCCTTGTTCTTGTAATCTCTCTTGGTAATCCTGCTGAGTATGTAGATAAAGAATCGGGTGCCTTTAATTACGATGCGCTCAAACTTGTAATTTCAGATAAAATTCATAAGAAAAGACCTTTCTATATTATAAACATAGACATGGATGAACTTTCAAAGCTGCGTAAACAAAACGGCGATAAGGGTGTTATCAAAATTTATGCACAGCTCCGAACCTTCATTGCCGAAAAATTTGCTATTGATGTTTTTCAACTTAATCATCATTCGCTTACCCTCATTTTTAATGAACATGATGAAAAGAACATGGAAAAAAATCTTAAGCTGATTTATGAACGCTTTCACGAACCATGGGAAGTAAATGAGCACACAAAGATTCATCTTAATGCCCACGTTGATTATGTACGCGTCCCAAAAGATACCCCCTTCTTAAGCACAGATGATGTTCAAACTTCAACAAGTCAGCTTCTGGAATTTGTAGAAATGTGCCACACCTACTCCGACGAAGCAGAATTTGTTCACCGCGTAAACTCCCAGCTGCTTCAGAACAGAAACAGACAGGATGTAATTCTAAAAATTCTAAAAGAAGCAATTCGTACAAATGGAATCGAAATGTATTACCAGCCAATCTGGAATGTAAAAGAACAAAAGTTTTCTAACTGCGAAGCTCTGGTCCGACTTAAAGATGATAAAACAATGGGATTCATTTCGCCTGAGGAATTCATTCCTGTTGCCGAACGAAACTTCCTGATTATGCAGTTAAGCTCTAAGATTTTTGAAAACGTTTTCCAGTTTATGGCTCAGAATGATTTACCGGCACAGGGCCTTAAGCATATGGAAGTAAACCTTTCTGCAATTGAATCTGTAGATATAGGCTTTCCTTCAATAATGAAAGAGCTGCTCGAAAAATACCAGATTGATCCTTCCATGGTAAACCTTGAAATTACAGAATCTATTGCAATTTCTTCGGGCCGACGCCTTAAACGAAATATGGAAGATTTAATCCGCTATGGCTGCTCATTTTCTATGGATGATTTTGGCACAGGCTACTCTAACCTTTCGCAGATTACCCGCGCAGATTTTTCTATCATAAAGGTGGACAAAAGTCTTTTGTGGCCGATTTTTGAAAAGAAAAATCCCAACCGTCAGAATGCAAAAATCCTGCTCGAAAATATGGTTTCGATGATTTTGCAGATGGGACTTCAAATTGTAGTAGAAGGTGTTGAAACCCAGGAACAGCTTGATTATCTTTGCTCACTTGGAGTAAATTACATTCAGGGATACTACTTCAGCAAACCAATCAAGCAGGATGAATACCTGGAATTTCTAAAATCTAAGGTCCCTGAGCCTGTCGAAGGGCGCTAGTAAAGCGTCTCCCCTAAAAGCCGTGCCGCAAGACTTACTGCCAGAGCCGCAGTTTGATTTCTTACATCAAGAATAGGATTTACTTCGACAATCTCTGCAGAAACGACCTTTTTAGTTGCCGCCATTTCTTCCATAAGAAGAAGAGCTTCTCTGTTTGTTAATCCGCCGGGAAGAGGAATGCCGGTACCAGGAGCAAACATCGGGTCAAGAACATCCATGTCAAAGCTTACGTGAATATAGTCTGCATGAGTTTTACAAAAAACAGTAACCTGCTTTACAATTGAAGGAAAGCCCTGTCGTTCAATATCGCTCATTGTGAAAACAGTTACACCCGCCTCTTTCATGAGTTTTTTTTCACCAGGATCAAGATCGCGGCAACCTACAAAGCAGATATCCGTTGGGTCAATCTTGCGGCCTTCGTAATAAAGATTTGTAAGTTCTTTTAAACCAAGTCCTGCACAAGCTGCAAGACATTCTCCGTGGATATTTCCTGTAGGAGAGGTTTCTGCGGTATTAAAATCGCCGTGAGCATCTACATACAAAACGCCGATTTTTTTATTCTTCTTTTTTGCAAAGGCAGAAACTCCTGCAATAGAACCGAGTGCAATGGAGTGGTCGCCGCCTAAAATAAGAGGAAACTCGCCGTCGGTGCAGATTTTTTCTACACGTTCGGCAAGCTTTGTACAAGCCTTTGTAATCGGCTCAAGATATTTTGCTTTTGGATTGCCTACCTGTTCATATTCCTGTGGGGAAACAGAAAAAATATCAGAATGATTTGAGATTGTATGTCCAAGCGACTCAAGTCTTTCTTTTATTCCTGCCAGGCGGATTGCAGATGGCCCCATATCAGAGCCGTGTCTGCTTGCGCCAAAATCAAGCGGCATTTCCAAAAGATGAATATTCATTAATCCTCGTCCTCGCTGAACATTGCATCAATTTCTTTTTTGTAAATGTCATTAATGCGGAAGCGCATGATTTCCTGTTTTGCAGAAAGTTCAACACCAACTTCAAATGGCTTTGTAATGAGAGTGAATTTGTTAATTCTTTCAAACATCTTAAAGCCGGTTTTTGCATTAATAAGATTGCTGATTTCTGTTTCGTACAACTTGTGAATTTCTTCTGTCTTAAGAAGGTTTTCATAAGTATCATACTGCATACCGTTTTCGTCGGCAAAGTTGCGAACTTCTTCTTCATCAACAAGGATGAGTGCAGAAAGATAACGCTTGTCCTGACCAACAACAACTGCAGCCTTAATGAACTTAGATTCAGCAAGCTTCATTTCGATTGGAAGAGGTTCAAGGTTTTCACCACCACGAAGAACGATTGTATCTTTAATACGTCCCTTAATAATAAGCTCGTCGTGGATTGTCTGAATTGCAAGGTCACCGGTGTCGAGCCATCCGTCCGGAGTAAAGGCTTTATCTGTAAGCTCAGGATTTTTGTAGTAGCCCTTCATTACTGTAGGACCTTTGATCTGAAGAACACCTTCGTGACCACGGCTAAGAATAAAGCCATCCTGTGGATCTACGATTCTTGCTTTTACACCGCGTATTGGAGAACCAATTGTTCTGAATACAGGAGCGGCAAAAGGACGAACAGAAACAATTGGAGCAGTTTCTGTAAGACCATAACCTTCAAGAACTTTAATTCCAATTGCCCAGAAGAATTCATCAATCTGTGGAGGGAAGGCACCACCACCACTTACACCGCAACGGAAGTTTTTACCAAGCATTGTCTTGATTTTTCGGAATACAATGAGGTCGCCAAGCCAGTAAAGAGGGAACAATAAAATCCATGGAATAAAGAACAAAATCCACCATACCGGAGTTATATAAGTTGTAAAACAAGGATTCTGATCAAACATCTTACGCTGCATGCGCTTGTGAATAATTGCAACCTTTACAAAGAAGTTGAACATTGCATTTACAATACCACCAGCCTTGCGCATCTTTTTTGTAATTCCATCGTACACAGCTTCGAATACACGAGGTACAGCCGGAAGTACAGAAGGATTCATTTTCTTGAGATCTGCAAGAAGGATTGAACCGACAGGTTTTGAATAAGTGATTGCACAACCCTGAATCAAAATTACATATTCAACTTCGCGTTCAAATACGTGCCATACAGGAAGAACGTTCAGAGCGCATTCGCCAGGGTTTAAGAAGATTCTCTCAACAATTTCATCAAGCTGGGTAAGGAAGTTTTTGTGGGTAAGCATTACACCCTTTGGAGTTCCTGTTGTACCCGAAGTAAAGATGATTGTTGCAACATCATCAATTTTTCCTTTTTCAAGCTCAGCCTCAACTTCGCCCTTATGTTCAATTCTCCACTTCTGACCTTCTTTAAGAAGAGAGTCAAAATAATAAAGCTCTACACCCTTAGATTTAGCAGTGTCTTTAACATCCTGCTTTACATCGTCTTCTGTATCAAAGGTGATGATTTTTTCTAACGAAGGAAGTTTGTCGTGAAGATTAAGAATCTTATTAATCTGTGAATGATTTTCGGCAATTACAAAACGGCATTCGGTAATTGAAAGGATTTTTTCCAAATCAAGAGGAGTTGCATCACAACCACGAGGAACATCAACAGCACCAATGCTCATAATTCCAATATCGGCCTGCATCCATTCTGCACGGTTGTCAGATATAAGACCTATTGGTTCTTCGCGTTTAAGCCCAAGCTGCAGCAAGGCAGCACCAAAATCCAGACCAAGCTGGAACATTTCGCGATACAATACAGGAATGAACTCTCCGTTCTTCTGTCTTTTGTACTGCGCATTGATTTCTGCATATTTATCTGCAGAATCCTTAATCATTTTTGGGATAGTATACGTTTCTTTAAATTCCATAAATAAAAGTATATAACTGTTTTTAAAAACCGACAAGGGATTTTGACAAATTTAGGCGAATTTGTCAAAATAAACCCCTATTCTACGTCCTGATACTTACTTTTACCTTCAATATAATCAAACAAAGACTGCAGCTCAAAAAGGAAGGAAAGCTCGTCGTCTACCTGGATTGTATGATCCATAGCTTTTTTAGCAAGCTGCTCTACCTGTTCAAGGTTATGCTCTTCTGCAACTCTGGTAGCTTCCTGAATTGTAATAATACTCTTGTTCATAGAATTAAGAATATCATTTGCTTTTTCGGCATTATTGTTTGTTTCTTCGGTAAGTTTACCAAGCTTGCCTTTTGAATCATCGGCCATTGTCTGAAGGTCACCTAAAATTCTGGCATGTTCAGTATTCTTCTCTATGAATTTTTCAAGGTTAGAATGCATATCCAGAATAGTATCGTCAATATGTTTAGAAACTTCCTGAGTTTTTGCCGAAAGAGATTTTACTTCGTTTGCAATAATTCTAAAACCCTTACCAGCTTCTCCTGCACGAGCCGCCTCAATAGAAGCATTAAACGAAAGCAAATTTGTTCGTGAGCTGATGTCCTGAATATCCTTAATGAATTTTCTGATTTCGGTAATGTTTTCGGCAAGTCTCAAGGCTTCTTCGGTAGTTTCTTTTCCACCTGTATAAACCTGATCAATTGCAGTATTCATATTTGCAAATTCTGTACAAATTTCTGCAAGTTTTTCGGCAGTTAATTTTGTATTGTCGGCAACAGAACGATGTACCGTATCGCTTGATGCCGCAAAAGCAAAAAGTTCTTCCTGCTGTTTCTGATAAATACCGTTGCTCGAAGTAAGATGATTAAGATATTCCTTAATAAAACCTGTGAGATTATTATTTGATTTTGCTACAGTTAAAAGAACTTCGACCAGATCTTTTCCGGCCTGAATTAATTGTTTTTCTGTATATTCCTGTGCCATAAGTTACTCTCCCATTACAAGCAGAACCAGAGTCTGATTTGAATTCATATGTCCATACTGCTCACCATAAGTAGAAAAACCACTGTAAATTGGAAAGTGAGTTTTCCATATTGAGTTAACCGGAGCCTGCAGATTCTTGTTATTAAAACCTATCGTTCTTAAGATACAGTTAAACAAGATAACCCAGGAAGGATTAGGAATTGCCTCTTTTATTTTTACACAAGTTTCTTCTGTAATTTTTAGAGGATCCATAGGATCAAGAATTTCCTGGACAGAATCCTGTATAACTCTTGCATAAGTTGAAAGAATACCGTTTTTATCAAAGCCTACCAGACTTGCAATAAAGATATTGTCACCAAAGGCACGGCCAAAAGGATGATCGAGCAGAGCTTTATCTACTTCCGATTCTGGGATTCCAATTATATTTGCATATCTTCTGCGGGGATTTTCGCCATCGATTGTTTTTACTATATGACTTTCATGCTGAACATCTGTAAGTCGAACGCTTTTTCCGGATTTCTGGAAGATGTTTTCTTTATATATAATAAATTTCCGGGTAGTTTTTACAAAAAGCAGGACAGCCCCGGAATCGGAACATTCGCCATTAGCACATACATAAGTAGCTTTGAACTTGAGATCGTCGCCAGCTGTTCCACCGCATACAAGAAATTCTTTATCGGCTATAAGGGAATAGAACATCGAAAGAAAACCTTCTTCAATATTCTTTAATCCACAAATGAGCGATATTGCAAAAGCATTTGTGTGGCTTACTGTTGAAGCAAGTTCTATTCCTGCAGAACGTGCAGCGGCAGAAATTTTATCTTTTGAAATAATCGGAAACTTATTAGCATCATCTACAAGTACTGCACTAAAGGTAGACTTAGAATCTGCAATGGCATTAAGAACTACCGAATTATTAGTAAAACCCTGTGGTGAAATTTCACCAGAAGTGGTTGCCCCAATTACCTGAGCTTTAGTAAATCTCTGGCTAAGCTCAGCCTGCAATTCCTGAAAGTTTACTGAAGTTGCTGCAAAAAAGATTATACAATTATATGATTCCGGCTGATTTCCAAGTTGCTTGCATAAATCATCTGCAGCATATTTTGAATCTGTGAGTCTTGTTTGAACAACTTCCTGCTCCATAATTATAATCCCTCCAAAGATAAATCTCCTTTATAAATAGGATAACATCACATTATTAAGTACGCAAGGAAAAAAAACTGCCGGAAATTTCATTAAACTAACGAACATTAGTTTCCGATAATTTAGATATGAGTAAAAAGAATATTTCGCAGGAAAAAATCATACAGGCATTTTTGAGTTCAGCCTTTGACCGCAGTGCAGGTGCAACTTCATTACAGGACGTTGCCGCAAATCTCGAAATTAAAAAGGCCTCGCTTTATAACCATTTTGAAAGCCGAGATGCAATGTATGACGCTTCGCTCAGTTTTTGTGAAAAAGAAATCGGGCAGGTGGAATTTTTATCTCAAAAAATATTAGACTCGGTTACAACAGGAAAAACAAGCGCCCCTGCTGCCATAAAAAAACTCATTGCCAGATATTTTGCATTATTTGATTCTGAACCATTATTTAAAATGTATGTATTTGTGCATACTGAACAATATTTTAATGCAGCAGCCCTCAAAATTGTTCAGCAGCAGATAGAAACAATTACAGAAGATATTAAAAAGTTAATTACAGCCACAGACAATAAGGCTTCTCAAAAATCAGATAAAGAACAAAAAGAAATTGCAGCAAGCATTACAAGTTTAATTCTTCAACAGCTCGATGCCTATATTGCCGTACGCAAAGAAACAATCCGCCAGAACCCGGAAACTGGAAACGGAAGTCTTTTTGAATTGCCTTCTGACAACAACATCATCAACAGAGCCGCAAGAATGGCAGAAGCTTTGCTTACAAGCGTTATTCTATAAAGCATACATCTTTTTTCAAATTTTTTTTTGCAAATTCACCATTCTCATAATAAAATATATGTACACGTAAATGGATTTTTCCGGAGGAAGAAAATGAATGCTAAATTAAAAAGAATCAGTATTATTTTAGCAGTTGCCGGTACTATTGGCTATTCTTACTTTCTGGACTCATCGATAATATAACACGAAAAAGATTCCATCAACGAAATTGGTGGGCAGATTAACCAGTTTACAGTATAAGGGGATATGAAGACTTACACAGTACACGCAGACTATCACGCAGAAGAGAACTCTATAATTGAAAAGCTAAAACTTTCTGAGCTTGTGGATTCTCAGGAATTTAGCATGAATGAAGCCTGGATAAATATTGGCGGCTGGCAGAGCTGGAATCCGGGCTTTGAAATTGCTCCGGGAAAAGAGCAGCCTTCTCTTACAAACAGACTCATCAAGAGTTGGAACAATTATCTTGTTTTTCCAAACACAAAGTTTAAGCCGGGTAAAAATCTTGTGCTTGCACAATTTATTACTTATCTGCGCTGGGGTGATTTTTACCTTGTCTTTGCCTCTGTAGGAAATGTGTCACGGGTTCTTCCACCGGTTCAATTTATTTTTGACCGTTCACAAAACACAGTTACTATAGAAATCTGCGACAAGGGAAATGACTGGCGGTGCGATGATATAACTGCTCAAATAGAAATCTTTACAGCCTCATCTTTTTTTGAATGTAAAGACAAGCTGCGGGAAATTTATAATACCCTTCACTTTTCTCATATTTCGCATCTTGGCAAAACTCCGGGTGGCTGGGAAAGCTGGTACAATCATTATGCAAACATTGATGAAAGGCTTATCCTGCAAGACCTTGAAGCCCTTACAAAAAGCGAAAATCTTATTTCAAAAGGATCTTACAGCAGCAGGATTTTTCAGATTGATGACGGCTGGGAGCAGGCCCTGGGAGACTGGCAGCCAGACACAGACCGTTTTGAAAATGGACTTGCACCAATTGTACAGAAAATCGAAGAAGCCGGATTTATTCCAGGTTTATGGATTGCACCTTTTATTATTGATGCCCGCAGCAAAACTGCAAGAGAACATCCCGACTGGCTTTTGAAAAACGAAAAGCACGAGCTTGTTACTGCAGGTTATAATCCTTTGTGGGGCAAAAAAGGAAACTTTTACTGCCTGGACTTGAGCAAGGATGAGGTCATTGAATACCTGGACCGGCTCATGGAAAGAATAATAAACGAATGGGGCTTCCGCTATATAAAGCTTGATTTTATGTATGCAGGAATGCTTTACGGCGACTACGAAAATCCTACTGCTTCTTACAAAATCTATAACCGTGCTATTGCCGCGCTTACTTCCCGTTCAAAAACAAAAAGAGGAGAAGCTGTGGCATATCTTGGCTGCGGTATTCCATTTGAACTTTCGTTTAAATATACACCACTTTGCAGAATTGGCTGCGATACCTACGAGCACTGGAAAAACAAGCTGGCCCGCCTTTTAAATTGGAACGGCCGCAACGAAGCCTATCTTAATCTTAAAGATACACTGGGTCATGCACTTTGGGATAATACAGTTTTTGCCAACGACCCCGATGTTGTTTTTGTACGCAGCCAGAACTGTTCGCTTACCACAGAACAAAAGCTTTTAATTGCAAAGGTGAATACCCTTTTTGGAAGTCAGTTTATGTATTCTGATGATCCTGGTAAGGCGGGACTAACAGAGCATCAGCTTGAAGCACAGATTAATGAATTCCGTTCTAAATATGCCGGACAGGAATTTGGACTCATACAAACACAGGAAGATGTTTTTAAAATTTTCAACCGTTCCCGAACAATAAAAGGAACAGTCAATTTAAGGAACTACTATGCAGATATTCAACAATCAGATTGACAGTGCTGTTTACAAAAAAGCCCTGCGAACCCAGAAAAAATTTATCCGCAAATTTGGTGACGACAGAAATGCCGAATATCACCTTACGCTTGCAGACAATGCTGTACTTACAAATCCTTTTAACTGTAAAGTAATACAAATAAAAGACAAGGCTGATTCAAGTCAGGCGGGCAACAAGGCTTTCACAGACGAGCTTCCTGAAAAACCAATCATTATTGGAAATATAAGAATGGGCTTTGGTCATTACAGAATTTCTATGGCCATGGCAAGTGCAGCTCATTCTCTTGGATACACACCTTTGTGGCTGGACCTTAATTCCTTTCCACAAACAACCTGCACAAAAATTATTTCACATCAAAATTCCCTGTATTCAACAGGTTCAAGACTTTCTCAAAAATCAAAATTGTTTAACAAGCTTTTTTGGGAACCATTAAATTACGAAGGCTTTAAAAAGCTTTCTTACAACGCAGGAGACCAGATAACCTCACAACTGATGACGCCCCTCTTTAAAGAGATTCCACAGGACACTCCCTTCATAGCAACTCATGTATGGCCAAGTCAGGCAGCTGTTCACGCCGGAATGAAAAATGTAATAAACGCAATTCCCGATAACTGGCCCATGGCATTACATTTAAGCGAAGGAGCCCTTCATACAGTTCAGACCTACAACACTTACTGGGGCTACAGAACCCTCAATGGTTTCGACGGGAAGAAAATCTTGAACCCAATGAGTAAAGATGACATTGTTTTTACAGGCCACTATATTGACCATGAACTTGTCAATAATATAGAAGAAGATTGCAAAAAAAGAATTGAACGCGCAAAAACTGGCAAAGCTCTTCGATTTCTTTTTACAATTGGAGGAGCCGGTGCACAGGGAGAATTTTTTGCCGCAATTATAAAGACTCTTCTTCCATACGTAAAACAGAACAAGGCCTGCATTTATATAAACTGCGGAGATTACCAGAAGGTTTGGGAAAAACTAAAAACAGACATCCCTTCTCTTACAGATTCAAGCATTCCTGTTACAGAACATTTTGACACCTGGGAAAACCAGTTAGCTTTTACTAACAAAGCAATAGACGAAGAGGACTTCCAGGCAGGTACTGGCATTCACGCTTTTTGCAACAAAGATATTTTTGCAGCCGTATACATAACAAACCTTTTAATGCGGGCCTGCGACATTCTTGTTACAAAACCAAGTGAACTTGCCTTCTACCCCGTACCAAAGCTTTTTATAAAACGAATTGGTGGGCACGAAATGTGGGGCGCAATTCATTCTGCAGAACTTGGAGATGGTACCCAGGAATGCGAAAGTCCGGAGCAAGCCAGTTCAATTGTAAAACTACTGCTGGACGATCCTGCCCTGATAGAAATGATGTGTAACAACATTAAAGAGCAGAAAAAAATTGGAACTTACGATGGTGCATATAAAACTATAAAACTAACAGAAAGGAAATAAATATGGAAGGAACTGAAGAATTATTAGAAGATGAAAACGGAAAGTCTGTACCAGTTTCCGGAGTTCTTGATGCGGCATTTGAACTTTTTGCAACCCGCGGAATTGAACCCGTAACAATAGAAGATATAGCTCAAAAATCAAAAATTTCTCCTGCATCTATTTACAGATATTTCGAAACAAAAGATGCTCTTGTTGTAAGAACAGCAACTCATGCATGGACAACAAGAATGGAAGATGTTCTTCCAAACTTCGTAAAATCTAAATATACAAATTCAACAGGCATTTCGCAGCTGGAAGTAATTTTTAATCTCTTTGTAAAGTTGTATGAAAAGCATCAAGACTTTCTGCGTTTTATTTATCTTTTTGATGCCTTTGCTGTAAAAGAAAAAATAAAAAAAGACCAGATGACAAATTACGAATCCAAAATCCTGCTTGTTAAAGAAATCATCTCTGTAGCAATTCAAAAAGGAATTGAAGATGGCTCAATAAATAAAAAATATGCCAAAGCCGGAGACGCTCTTTATTTTACCCTAATCCATACCTTCTTTAGCACAGCACAAAAGCTTGCCCTAAGTGGAAATCTTTTGGATATGGATTCGCAGATGAATGGAGCAAAACAGCTGACTTTATTGGCAGATATTTTATTAGATGGACTTAAGTAGGTAAACCTAAAAATTGCTTTCGCAATTTTTTTAACGGTTTGCTATAAAACACCGGCCGCCAGCGGCCTTACACAGGAGGACTTATGAAATCACTTACTCGCGGAAAAATGTGGTGCTATGCAATTGGACAACTGGGCTGGTCTATAATCAGCGGTTTAATCGGCTCCTGGCTTGTATATTTTTACCAGCCTAATCAGGAAGCAATAAACGAAGGAATGATTTCTCTTATTCCTCAGGGACGTGTAGTTTTAGGACTGCTCACCATTATTGGTCTTATTACTGCTTTTGGAAGAGTTTTCGATGCAGTAACCGACCCTCTTGTTGGAAACTGGTCAGATAAATGCAAAAGCAGGCTTGGCCGCCGTATTCCTTTTTTAAGATGGTCTGCGCTTCCTCTGGGGCTTGTTTTTGTTCTTGTATTCTGCGCTCCTGTTTCTGCAGTCAGCAGCATTAATACAATCTGGCTTTTTATAACAGTTATAGCATATTACTTCCTTATTACCTGTTACTGCACTCCTTACACTTCTTTGCTTGCAGAACTTCCACATAATCAGGAAGAAAAGCTCAAGCTTTCTATGTGCATTTCTCTTACCTTTATTGTGGGAACTTGTGTAGGTTATGCAGCCCCGATTATCTGGGGCATTTTCATAGGAAATGGAATGGCCCGTATTCCTGCAATGAGAATTACCTTTGCCATTCTTTCTTGCCTTGCAACAATTTTTATGCTTGTTCCTGCCTTTGGAATTAAAGAAAAAGATTACTGCGATGCCCAGCCATCAAATTCAAATATGCTTTCTTCTCTTGGAAAGACATTCAAAAATAAAGATTTTAAAATCTTTGTTTGCCAGGATATTATTTACTGGTTTGGACTTGCCATGTTCCAGACAGGTTTGCCTTTCTTTGTAACAAGTCTTCTTCATTTGCCGGAAGCCTGGACAACCTATATGATGGGAGGACTCACCTTTGTTTCGCTTGCTTTCTATCCTTTTATAACAAAAATGACTGCAAAATGGGGAAAGAAAAAGCTTTTAATTGCGGCTTTTACAGGATTTTTTCTAACCTTTGGAGTAACTGCGCTTTGCGGCGATATGCTTGCTTTTATTCCTGTTAAAATTCAAGCTGTAATAATTGTTCTTCTTGGATCTTTTCCGCAGGCAATCTTTGGAATTATTCCACAGACAATTGTTGCCGACATTGCCCTTTCTGACGAAGTTCAAACCGGAGAATCTCGCAGCGGAATGTTCTATGCAGCACGAACCTTTGCAATGAAGCTTGGACAGTCTCTTGCAATGCTGCTCTTTACATCTCTTGCTACAATTGGAGTTGCAAAAGCTGTATCGGGCGCCGCAACAGAACAGGCAGCAGGCTCTCCATTGGGCTACAGAATTGTTGCCCTTGTTGCATCTTTGTGTTGTATTGCAGGTGGTTTGATAATGTCTTTCTTTAATGAAAAGAAAATAATGGAAACTATAAACGAACGTTCTGAGTAAGAACGGTCTCTCTATCTATTTCATCTTTTTTACAGAATCGGTGTGGTTGTGAAGTTCTTACAATCACGCCTTTTCCTTTTTTAGGTGTAATTGTAATTGTTCCATCCATCAGTTTTAGCAGCTCTTTTGCAATAACAAGCCCCAGCCCGGAGCCTGGAATTTCTTTATTTATTTTATTATCTTCGCGGGCAAAAGGTTTGCAAACATAAGGAAGGAATTTTTTAGAAATACCAATTCCGTTGTCTTCGCAGATAAAATCAACAAAGCATTCGTTTTCGTTTTTGCCTGGAGTCTGTTTTAAGCAAAGCTTAATTTTTCCGCCGACAGGTGTGTATTTTACAGCGTTCATTGCAATATTCAAAACAACGTTTGTTGTATGAACAACATCCTGGTAAATATATGGATTAAAAATTTCGGTTTTTGCTTCTAAGGTTATACGTTTTTTATCTGCAGCAGTTTGTATAAGACTCTTAATCTTATCAACAGCATCAGAAATGTCAGTTGGAGCTTCAACAAGCTTGATGCTCTTTTTTTCAATCTGAGAAAGTTCATTCAGATTGTTAATAAAGCCTAACAAATGCTCTTCTGCAACCTTTGCTTCTTTTGCTTTTTTATCTACCAGAACAGGGTTCGAAATATTTGTATTTATAGAATCTGTACATTCAATAATTGTACTAACCGGAATCATAATGTCTCGTATGATATTGTCTACAAAAATTTCCTTTGCTTTTTGCTCTGTAGAAACCTGATTTACCATTTGTTCAAGCTGCATGTTCTCTATTAATTTAGTAGTAGCATCTGCTCTCCAGCGTTCCTCTTCGGTAACATCATTTAAGAATACATAGAAAATATCACCGTACTTTTTTGTTTTTACAAAACGGCCGTAATCCTTTACATATTTGATTGCTCCGTCTTTTGCTTTAATTCTATATTCAACGTAATCAATATCATTTGTATCTGATATCTGAGATTCAATGCTTTGCTGCACGTAGTCAAAATCATCTGAATAAACAAGACCTTTAAATGAGTTTCCTGTATATTCTCTGAATTCTTCGGCGGTCTTACACCCATACATATTCATAAGCTCTTTATTAAAGGAAATAATCTCAAGAGAGCCATCTGCATGGTAAGAGAAGAAGCCACCAGGTACGGCTTCTGCAACTTCATTTGCTGCAAGAAGCAAGTTTTCGGTTACATACCAATCAGATTCCTCAAGATTGGCAATGAGAACACTTTTTGAACCATCCAGTACCTCTTTATCTGTGAAGTATTTTTCATAATCTTCAAGCGCAAGAGGCTTTGAAAAATAATAGCCCTGAATAAAATCACAGCCAAGAGTCCTCAGGGTTGCAACCTGTTCGCTTGTTTCGGCACCTTCGGCAACTGTAAGAAGTCCAAGCCTATGTGCCATTTTAATGATATTTTCAATTACAATTTCATTCTGACGGAAATTACGAACAAAGGAAATATCAAGCTTGATAACATTCAGAGGGAAGGTCGACAAAAGTCCAAGAGAAGAATAACCTGCACCAAAGTCATCCATCTCTATCATAAAACCAAGTTCCTGAACCTTCTTGAGCTGCGAAATAATTATTTCTGTATTCTCGGAATATAGAGATTCGGTTACTTCTATATGAATATATGCGTGCTCAATTCCTCGGGAATCAATAATCTGGAACAGCCTGTCTATACAACCAGGCTCCAGAAAATCACGGCGCGAGACATTTACAGAAACAGGCACAATTTTATAACCTTTAGCTTTCCATTTTTTAATATCTTCGCAAACCTGTTCAAGAACAAACATATCAAGCTTTGTAATAAATCCGTTCTTTTCAAAAATCGGGATAAACTGCCCGGGTCCCATAAAACCATATTCAGGATGATTCCAGCGTACAAGAGCTTCGGCTCCAACAATCTTTCCTGTAATAGATTCATGCTTTGGCTGATAGAAAACCTTGAACTCGCCATTTTCGAGGGCAGACTCCATCGTATCATTTATATGCTGTTCATCCAACATCTGCTTCTGCAAATCTGCTTCAAAAAAGGCTATGTCTTTTCCGTAAATTCCTTTTATCGTTTGAATAGCAAGAAAGGCTCTGTCACAACAAACAACAAAAGGAAGATCATGACTGATTGGAGCATTCACACCGGTCTTTACAACCTGATGTGTAATTGGCGCAGAATCAAGAATTGTTTTTGTAAGAAGCTTAATACGATCAACATCAACCTGCGGACCTTCAAAATCAAAAAACAAAATATACTGGTCGCCGCCAAAACGACCCGCAATTCCTTTTGGCAAAAGTCCTTTTAAGCGCTTTGCAGTATAGGCAAGAAACTCATTGCATTTTGCTTCACCGTACAAGGTGTTTGTAGATTTGAAATTTTCAAAATCAAAAGCAAGAACTGCAAATTTTTTATGCGGATTTTCTTTTCGGATTTTATCGGCTTTTCGCAAAAAGGCCTGGCGTGTAAAGAGCCCCGTAAGTTCATCACGTTCAAGTTCTGAAATAATTCTGTCTGCATTGTAAAGTTTTATTGCTGTTTTTAAACGATTTAAAACTCTTCGTGGATCAAAGGGCTCTTTTAAAAAATCAACTATATTAAGCTCTAAGAGTTCATTTTCTAATTCTGCATTACTACCACTGGTACTTATAATAACCGGAAAATCCTCAAGAGCAGGAATAAGCCTGACGCTGCGCAAAATAGACAAGGCGTTTGCTGAAGAAATAATAGCAGCAGAAATAACATTATCTTTGTCTTGTAATATGGCAAGAACTTCTTCTTCTGTATCTGCAAAAACAACCCCATAGGTTTTCTGCACAATTTCCGAAAGAGTTTTTTCTTCTTCAGAATTGTGACCTGCTAAGAGAACCATCGCCTTTTTTACAGTTTCAGGGTTTCCAAACATATAGTCTGCTTATAATTATACCACAGTTTCAAAAATACACAAAAAAAAGTTTTAAAATGATGTGAATCATTTTTACTGCATATATTGATTCCAAAAACAATTTTTTCTCTATCATTTTCAAAATTCTGTGGTATAATTAAGAATACATAATTTTATTAACAAGGAGTATTATTATGGGAAAGAAAAATAGTGTTGTTAGCTATCTTTATCTTATTGGTTTAGCATTAGTTGCTATTGGTTGTTTCTTGCCTTTGTGGACAGCATTCGGTGGAAATGCTAACGGTGCTTCTGCAATTAGTTATTTAAAGGACGATGGAAACACTGTTCGTAAAATTGGTGTAATTCTGACACTTCTCGGAGCAATTGCAGGTATTGTTCTTTGTTTTGTTAAAGTTAAATCAGTTGGTCTTCTGAAACTTGTTTCTTTAATTGTTTCATTTGCAGGCGGAGCTTATGTTTTCTTTAACACAAGTGACGCTGCTAAAAAAATTGGAAAAGGACTTGCAAAAATAACTAATTCTGCTCCAAGCATTGGTTTCTATTTAATTTTAGCAGGTTGGATTATTGCTCTTGTAGGCTGGATTCTTAAAAGAGACTAGACAAATATTATAATTTAATTATAACTGCGCCGGATTTTTCGTCCTTGGGAAGAGAATCCGGCTTTATTTTTTTAACTTCAATTAAGTCGCCGCAGACCGGGCGGAAAGGTGGTTTTGGCAGACGGGTGTTATTGCTGCTGGGAACTTCGACCAGTGCAAGCCCGTTTTCTGTACAGGCATAGTAACCGCTCATATAATTTGGAAGACGGAATTCGTCTGAGGTTATGCGGATTAAAGATGTTTGTAACTTCCCTTTGTCATTCTCGGGCTTGACCCGGGAATCCTGTAAATCTACCGAAATAAAACTCAATGTTGCCCTTTCTTTAGGAAGCTTTGCTGCAAGAGAAAGCTTTATTAAGCGGGCTGGAGCATCACTTGTGTCAAAGGCAAAGTTGCACCATTTATTCTTACTGCCGGTATAGGCCTTAAAGCCGCTCATAGGGCACGCCTCTGCATGAGGACAGGGAGCCACAAGACAAGCGCCTGCTTTTAAAAATCTGTCACGAAAAAGTGTAAGGGTGCGGGCTGCTTTTGGAACTCCCGGCTCAATCAAAAGGAAGCGCGCCTCCTTTTCTGAATAGCGCACAAGCTGGTCATAATACTTTTTTACCTTAAACTCCGGAGGCATGTCGCTTGCCTGATCAAGTTCATTGAACATATTTGCACAGGTTATAAACGAAACCTTTTCTTTTATAGGCGCACCAAAACTTCCCTTTACGCGGATAATCTTCCAGGGATTACAATTAAGCTTTGCACAAACAGAAAGAAAAAGATCTTCGCCCAAAGCCATACTGTTTGCAGAAACATCAAGACAATACCAGGTAAGATTGCGTGTGCGAAGTTCTGGTCTTGCAAGAAAAAGTGCAGTTACAAGAGTAAGGGGCCCGCTTCCAAGATCAAGGCAGACTTCGTCCCCCTGGGGAAAACTTTGCGCAGGCAGGTTAGAAAAAAGGCGTGTAAGTCGCACAAGATTCCACCAGGTAAAATAGCGCACATAAGAACTAAGCTGGATATTTTCATTCATATAACCAAGTCGGCGGGCAGCACGGTCATCTGTCATCTGGTGAGAAAGTGAACGGATATTTTCAGGCAGCTGCTGTAACTGTCTGCTGTTCAAAGGTCTTATATTCTGAATGATTTTATCAAAATTTTCCAGGATTTCAGCAGTGTCGACCGGTACTTTTGAGATATCAAATAATGTTCCTGCTCTTGTGCTCATAATAAAAAACTATACAAGTTATTTGTAAAAAAGTCATTATTATCTTGTTTTTATACACAGAAACTGTTATTATTATATTAATGTTAAAAATGAGTTTGTTTATCCTCCTTTCTATCGTTCTCTCTTTAATTTCAATGCCGATAATCATTCATTTTTGCAACAAACATAATCTTTACGATTACCAGGATGCCCGCAAAATCCACAGTGGAAACATTTCAAGACTTGGTGGCGTGGGAATTGCTTTTGCTTTTATAACATCCGCTGCACTTTATTTAATTTTTAATCAACAGCTCAGCACAATGAAAAGCCTCCCTATTCTTATTGCGGGGCTTATTATTTTTGTATTTGGACTTCTTGATGATATCCTTACTCTTCCTGCAATTGTTAAGCTTCTAGTCCAGCTTGCAGCATCTGCTCTGGTAACTTTCAACGGCTATAGATTCACTCAGATTTTTGGATGGGTTTTACCTACTCCAATAAGTTTTATTCTTACTTTCGGCTGGATTGTTGGTGTTATAAATGCCTATAACCTCATAGACGGACTTGATGGTCTTTGCGGTTCCCTTTCATTTTCGGCAGTTGTAACTCTGGGTGTTCTCTACGCCCTTTCGAGCAACATGGAAGCAGGCTTGTGCTTTATTCTTGGCGGTGCAATTTTTGGATTCCTCTGCTTTAACTGGCCACCTGCAAAACTCTTTATGGGTGATGATGGAAGTCAGTTCCTGGGATTCATGGTAGCAACAATTCCACTCTATTCTTCAAGTGATATTTTTGAATATAACAAATTCCTTATCATGCTTATTCTTACAGCTTTCCCTGTATTTGATACAGTTGCAGCAATCTGGAGACGTCTTCGCGACAAACGCCCTATCATGTCACCGGACCGTGCACACTTACATCACAAGCTTTTAAATATAGGCTACACAAAACGCCAGGCTCTTCGCCTAATAGTATTTATTCAGCTTTTGCTTTGTACAATGGTTATCCTTTCTTTCTTTATTGGAAAACTTAAGGGAACTGCTATGCTGCTCGAAGGATTTATCTTTATGGTAATCTTCTTCAGCGTTATTCACTACACAAACAGAGCAATCAACCGCAAAAAGCTTGCAGAAGAAATTGCTGCACTTGATGGACGCGAGCTTCCAAAACAGGAAGAGGCAAACGTCAACGAAATTACTGCAAACAAATAGAAAAAATTTCGTTTTTGTGGCGGAGGCCTAAGGAGGAAAGTTGTTCCTTTAGGCTTAGGGCGGGATTTTGTTTGGCGAAGTCAGACAGGTCTATGGAAAAGCGGTTCATGGAAAAGTGCTGGTAGACGTAGACTTTCTTCCATTGCTCAGGGGCATTTGTATAGGCGGCTTTAAAAGCTTCACGATAGGGTTCAAAAAAATGGCCCTGTTTTAATTCTGAATATCCCACAAGCCATAAATCTGTATTTCCAAGCCTTTGATGAAGGCGCGCCGTTTCCCGGGCCATCCAGCGCTCACTCTCTAAAATCAAATCGGCCGCAGGCTTTCCACCAAGTTCCATGATTTTTTTAAGTTGAAGCGTTTTTGCACTGTGAACAGGTGTTTTATTCAAAATAATCACATTACGTCTGAAGTCTATTCCAAGCTCCTCATGCTTTTTAAAAAATCCCTCACCAAGCTTACCTGCCTGCCCGCACAAATACCGCTGATTTTTTGTAAGCTGTTCATCTTTACCGGGATTATCGCCAATTACAATCAGTTTTATATCATCTTCGGCGGTGAGCTTATCCAGATCGGTATTATAAACTATAGGATTTTCAAAGGGATATTCTGGAGTTTTTGCAAGTTCAGCCGCTTTTTTTTGCAAATCCGGCAAGTCGGGTATAAGCGCATTCCATTCAAGAATTTTTTGCTTAAAAGCAGAGCGAAATTCACAAAAAGCCTTCCACTGAATGATATTCAAAAAATATCTCCCATTTTTTTATATTATGTGTTATAATAGAATATCTTATAATATTTGACAATAAATCTTTCATATATATACGGAGGAAATATGAAAAAAATAATTGCATTTATGGCTGTGGCTGCAATGAGTCTTTCGCTCTTTGCTCTGGATATTTTTAATTATGTACAGATTAACGGTAATGTAAAAACCCTCATTCAAACAGATTATGATATTGGTTCCAAATTCGGAAACCTTACAAGAACACCAGTTCTTAAAACAGTTACAACAATGGACAATGCCGGAAGAGCAATTGAAATAACAGAACTCACTCCACGTGATGTTGTTATTTCAAAGACTGCAAACAAATATGATGTTTACGGTAATCTTACAGAACAGAATACCTATGATGTAGACTCAAAGCTTTTGTGGAAAAACGTAATTACTTATTCAAATGGGCTTAAAACAGACGTTTCTGAATATGACAAGAACGGACTTTTGCGTGCAAAGACAATTTTCCAATACACAGATGGAAAGCTTGCTGATGAAACAGGTTATGACAGCGACGGTGCCCTCATCTGGAAGATTGTTTATAAATACAATCCGGCCGGAAAAGTTCAGGATATTTTTGAATATTCAGCTGACGGCTCACTTGATCTTCAGGAAACATATACATATTCAGAAGACGGAAGATTAGAAAGTCTTTCAACTTATGACACATTTGCAGAAACTTCAGATAAAAAAGTATTCCGCTATGCTTCAAACGGAACCTTGTCAGAAATCACAACATACGATAATGCAAAGCAGGTAACGAACCGCCTTATTATCAAATATGATGCCGGTGGAAATGCTTCTAAAGTTTCTGAATATAATATTGCACAGAAATTTGGAACAACTGTAAACGAACTCATTTCTATGTCGGAATACGTTTATCAGTAATCCATATAATTAAAAAAAGCATCATTCAAAAAAAGAGGTTTATCTATGAGAACTGTTGGTATAAAACTTGCAGACGGGTCTTTCTATCCTATTATGGAAGAAGGTTCTGCTCAAACAAAAAAACTTGAACTCACTACCGCAAATGATAATCAGACTTGCGTTATGGTTGATTTGTACCGTTCAAAAACCTGTTCTATGGATGATGCCGAATATATTGATACCTTAAAAATCGAAAATCTCAACGCTCATCAAAACGGAGAGCCAAGCATTTCATTTGATGTTGGTCTGGACGAAAACGGGGAGCTTTCTGCTTCTATTGCAGACCCCGAAACCGGAGCAACAAGTAATTCGCAGATTACTCTCGTTTCAAGAACAGCAGAAGAACGCCTTGTTGCTGATGATTATTCAATTTCGGGCGAAGAGCAGATTGAAGAAACTTCGGTTGAAGAACCTCTTGTTGAAGAAGAACCTGTAGAAGAAGCTGCAGAAGAAACAGACGAAAAAGATAACAGTAGTGCAGTTGCAGCAGGCGTTGTAGCAGGAGCAGGTCTTTTGGCTGCGGCAGGAATTATTGCGGCAAACAATAAAAAAGATGAAGAGCCGACAGAAGAAGTTATTGAAGAGCCTGCCGAAGAAATTAGCGAAGAAGCTGCAGACGAAACAATTACAGAAGATGATTTTACTTTAGGTGATGACACAACTGCCCCTGTAGACGAATCTTCAGGCTTTGTTGCTGATGACACAGGCGCTGATGAAATAAGTTCTGACGATACACTTCCAGACATGGATTTTGATCTGCCGGAAGAGACTGAGGCTGCACCGGCAGATGAGACTATTGCAGCAGATGACTCTTTTGATCTTCCAGATGATACCACTCAAGCCGCCGACGACTCATTCGACCTCCCGGATGACACTACAGAAAGTTCAGACGACTCATTTGACCTTCCTGATGACACAACAATTCCAGGAGATGAGACAATTCTTGAAGACGAATCCTTCTCTACTCCACAGGAACTCACAGACACTTCAATCGATGACGACACCGACGACTTCTTTAACGACATTGATTCGGAACCAGCCCCGGCCCCTGCAGAAGGCTTAAACTTTACCGGTCTTTACGACAAAGAAACAGAAATGGGCGAACCTGCTGCCCACGAAGAAGATGATATAAAGAAAAAGACTCGTGCACCGGTAATTATCTGTGTTGTTTGTGCAATAATCTGTATTGTTGCAACCCTGCTTGTGCTGCTTGTAGTTCCGGGAAAATTTAACCTGCGCCAGAAGCATGCAGACAAAAAAGCGCAGACCGCTGTAGAAAAACAGGTAGAAGCTCCTTCTCAGGAAGCTGCAAAACCAGCAGCAGAAGAAAAGAAAGCAGAACCAGTTCCTCAGGCAAAAGAAAATGAAGTTGTAGTAATTGAAAAAGCAGAAGAAGTAAAGCCTCTTCCTCCACCTGCAGCTCAAACAAAATCAAAGGATGTTTCTTACAAAATCAAGTGGGGCGACACTCTTTGGGATATTGCCGACACTTACTATAAAAACCCTTGGCGCTACAAAAAAATCGCTAAGTACAACAACATCAAAAATCCAGACCACATTATCTCAGGAACCGTTATTTTAATTCCTGCAGAATAGGATTTTTGACGTGGGCAAAAAACATTTCCTCAATTTTATTTTTCCTCTTTCTATCTCAATTGTATTATTTACTTCATGCCCTACTAACGAAAAATATGGTTTTGATACTGATTATTTTATTGGCATGCAAAAGCTTTCTGAAGGAAATAAAAAAGAGGCAACCCTTAAATTTAACAACTGCATAAAAAAAGGAACTTATTACTGCGCAAAAGAAAGTGCAATCCAGCTCACCAAAATGGGTAACCTTCAGGAAAACAATGCAGCTGCAGAATTCCTCTATCAAAACTTTCCTGATCAGGATTCGCTTTTAATTCTGGCCCAACGCTATCGCACTTCAAACGAACTTCGGAAATTGTTAGACATCACTAACCAGATTGATTTTGCAAAAGCAGATGATAACCTTATAAAACTTCGCCTCGAAGCCCTGATTGAACTTAACATGCAGGAAAAATTTGAAGAAGAAGCCTATACCTGGTTTACCAGCCGTGCTATCAGCCAGGAGCAGTATCAGTATTACAGGGATATTTATACAAGTCTTGTTGACGAAACTTCACCACGCGCAATTGCCGTTCAATTTAGAATTACACTTTACAAACGAAATTATCTTCTGGGCTACGAAAATACTCAGCAGATGTTTGACTTTTTTGAAAATGGAGACCTTGAAGCACTTCCAATGCTCGCTTCGGATATAGGAAAATCTTTTCTTTACGGGTCCGAGCAGATTATTAATGATGCAGTATTTCTACGTAAAAAAGCAGAACAATTCAAAGATACCCAGGCAGCCTTTTACTTCTGGTTTTATGCAGCCCGACTTTACGACGGCGGAAACTTTTACAATACCCAAGCCTGCACCTGCTACGAAAATGCAATTGCAGCAACTACTGAGCCTTCTAAAAAAGACAACGCCCTCTGGTATCTTATAAAAACAAAGCTTAAAATTTCTCTTGATAAAACTCTTGATTCCATAGATGAATATGCCCAAAGCTGGAGCGACGCCGAATACTTTGATGATATTTTTGACTCCCTAATTCCAACCTTAATAGTAAACGGAAAATGGGATTCCATCAAAACTCTTATAGATAAGCTGGACGGATATGCAAGCAAAGAAACAATGTCGCAGCTCTGGTATTTATATGCCCGCTTTATTGAGTGCGGCTATATTGATTTTCCTGATGTACAAAGGCTCTTTACTGTAAAAGAAGCCTATGCAAAAGCTTTAGACAGCGGAACTTCTGCCTATTACAAATTACTTGCTGCCTACCGCCTTGGCTTACAGGGACCCGAACTTGAAAAAGTAATGGGAAGCGGACCAAAGGTTATATCTACCGGCCCTTCGACAAGCTCAGGGACCACAGAGCCATCAACCCCTTCCCCTGCCGACAATCTTTTATGCGGCTATGCAACTTTTGGTTATTCAGACATGATTTACAATAAATGGCTGGAACTTTATAAAACAGAAGTAACTCCTTCTACAGGTTTCTTCCTTTCAGACTTTTTAAATAAATGCGCCTTCGAAGATGATAACTATTATGTGCAGGCCCTCAGAATGGCTTCCCGCTCTGCAAACCTTTGCCAGGAGACTCTTACAAAAGACCAGCTCAAGCTCCTTTATCCTCAAAATTATTCAGAACTGGTAGACACTTATTCTAAAAAGTACGATATTAATACATCAGTTATTTATGCATTGATAAGAAGCGAAAGCTTTTTTGATAAAGAGATTGTAAGTTCTGCAGGTGCTGTTGGTCTTACTCAGCTTATGAGTCCTACAGCCGGCGAAATTGCACAAAAACTCAAAATCAAAGAATATTCGCTCACCGATCCGGAAACGAACATAATGTTTGGCACTTATTATCTTTCTGAATTAATTCGTCGCGGAGACGGCTCACTACTCAGGGCATTCTTTTCATATAATGCCGGCTTTAGAAAAGTAACAACCTGGCTCAACAGCTCTATGATGGAGTTTGGCAAGGCAGGAAATCTTGATATGGATTTGTTCCTTGAAACAATTCCTGTTTCTGAAACCCGAGAATACGGTAGAAAGCTTGTAAGTGCAACAATTATGTATGAATATCTATATGAAAATGCAAGCTTTGTACAAACAGTGCAAAATCTGCTAAAATAGAAAATTAATCATTAGATTTAGAAGGTGATTTTTATGGATGATCCATTGGCAAATTTATTACCGGCAGTTTTTCATTTTACAAAAATACAGGCAACTCAGCTTGTTCTGCTTTTAGGTATTATTCTTTTTGTTGGAGCCCTTGGCGGCTGGCTTTTTCAAAAGCTTAAGATTCCCCAGGTTGTAGGCTACATCGTAATGGGAATTTTAATTGGTTCTTCTGGCTTTCATATTCTTGAACCAAATGTAATTGCGGCGCTTGATCCAATTAGTACTGTTGCCCTTTCGCTCATAGGATTTTTAATAGGCGGCGAACTCAAACTCAACGTTATAAAAAAATACGGAAAACAATTTATAAGCATTCTTTTGTTCGAATCAATTACACCTGCTATTTTTGTCGGCGGAATTGTAACTTTTGTAGTATGGCTTTTTACAAAAGACATAGCTCATGCCCTTTCTCTTGGACTTATTCTTGGAGCCATCTGTTCTGCAACAGCCCCTGCTGCAACAACCGATGTTCTTGTTGAATACCGCACCCGTGGCCCACTCACAACAACAGTTTATGGAATTGTTGCCATGGACGATGCTGTAGCCCTTATTTTATATACAATAGCTTCAACAATAGTAAGGCCTCTTATTGGCGGAAACGCACTTGGCTTCTGGCCTCAGCTTTTAAACATTGTGCGCGATATTGTTGGCTCTCTTCTTATTGGAGGAGCCTTTGGCTTTTTATTAAGTCTTCTTACCCGCCGGCTCATTAATAAAGAAGGAAGAATTCTTACCTTTGCCTTAGGCTGCCTTTTCCTGTGTACAGGCGTCTGCGAAACCTTTAACTTTGACAATATTCTTGCAGCCATGAGTCTTGGTTTTGTAATGGTAAACTTTGCACCAGCAAAAACAAAGGCTGTATTCCCTCTTGTAGATAAATATACTCCTCCAATTTACGTTCTTTTCTTTGTACTTGTTGGAGCAAAACTCAATATCTGGATTATTACACCATTCCTTGGACTTATAGCAATTCTTTATGTACTTGGCCGAACCGCAGGAAAATCAATTGGGGCAACCTTTGGTGCCTGGCTTACAAAAGCTCCTAAAACTGTACAAAAATATCTGCCTTATTGTCTTTTGAGTCAGGCCGGTGTTGCAATTGGTCTTTCTATTGCAGCAGGTAACGACTTTGCAGATTCCATTGGACCTCAGATTCTTTTAATTATTACTGCAACAACTTTTATTGTTCAGCTGATTGGACCAATCTTTGTTAAAATCGGTGTTACAAAAGCCGGAGAATGTGGTCTTAATGTTACAGTTGATGATATTAAAAAGAACTCACGCGTTACTGATGTTATGTGGGGAAAAGAAAAGGTTTGTAACTATGAGTCTCCTGCAATTGTAAGCGAAAATGACAGCCTCTTTACCATCCTCAATTCCTTCAGCCGTAATCAGAATCTCAACTATGCTGTAAAAAATCATCAGGGCAAGCTGGTTGGTACAATCAGTCTTGAACACTTAAAAGAGGTTATGCAGATTGGAGATTTTGCAGAAAGCATGCTTGCAATGGATATAATGGACCCTGTAACAATAACAGTAAAGCCTTCTACAACCCTGCCCGATGCCTACCAGCTCTTTGAAGAAAATGATCTGGATGCCATTCCTATTGAAGATACTGATGGTGACACACTTGGCATTTTGGAGAAAACAACTGTTGACCATTATCTGCATACTCGCATAATAGAATTGAATAGAAAGCTTGATGAATTAGATAACTAAACCAAACATCATTGCGTGCAAATGGAAGCAATCCAAAGGAGGATTTTATGGAAGAATTAGAAGCCACAGTAAAAGAAGCACTTGAAATGTTCAGACCACAATTACAGGCTGATGGTGGCGATATGGAATTTGTCTGTATCGATGATGAAAAGCGCGTTCACTTGAACCTTACAGGCGCCTGCGGAAGCTGTCCAATGGCACTTATGACCCTTAAAATGGGAATTGAACGATATTTAAAAGATGCCTGCCCTGAAATTCTTGAAGTAGTTCAGGACAATGCTAAAAACTTAGACGAAATGGGATTCTAAATGACAATTACAAAAGATAAATTTGCTACATTTAATTATGTATTAAAAGACGAAAATGGTCTTGAACTTGACTCTTCTACAAATACAGAGCCCCTTGGTTATGTTCACGGAAGAGGATATCTTATTCCGGGACTTGAGGCCCAGCTTGAAGGAAAAGCTTCAGGCGATAAATTCTCCTGTACAATCCAGCCAAAAGACGGCTACGGAGAAAGAGATGAACGCCTTGTTGCAGAAGTTCCCAGAGACCGTTTTGAAACAGACGACGAAATTGAGGTTGGAATGATGTTTCAACTTCAGACTCCGGCAGGTCCAACAATTGCAACTGTAGTCGAAGTAAACGGCGACAAAATTAAAATTGACGGAAACCACGAAATGGCCGGAAAAGTTCTGAACTTTGATATTGAAGTTGTAGAAGTTCGCGACACTACCGAAGAAGAGCTTGCACAGTTAGAATCAGGCTGCGGCGGTTGTGGTGGAGGCGGCTGCGGTGGCTGTGGCGGCGAAGGTTGTGGTAACTGCAACAATTAATAAAGGAGATTATTTTTAATGTTCCTGAGTATTGTTTTACCGATAATTTTATGCTTTATTCCATTGATTGCGGGCTTTTGCATTTTTAAGTTTGTCTTAAAATCAAATGCAACACATCTTTTACTTGCTGTATTGCTTGGGCTCGCTGCTGTTCTTCCAATATCGGTAATACAATTCTTTTTACCCCCAATTAACCTTCTTACAGGCCTGCCAATCCTGCGGGCAATTCTAAAATCACTTTTACTATATGGTCTGGTCGAAGAAATATTAAAAAGCCTTTTTGTGCTTGCCCTTCCTAAAAAAGAAAAATCAGCCTTAGATTTTCTTCTTCTTGCCTTTACAATGGGACTTGCCTTAGGCTGTTTTGAATCTATTGTTTATTATCTTGATCATCTTCAAATGGCAACTAACCGCAATGCCAGCCTGCTTTACGGACAAATCTTCTTACGCATTTTCAGTTCCGATATAATTCATATGACCTGTACAGGACTTTGCGGACTTTTTATTTACAGTATCCGTAATAAGAGTACAAAGGTCACCTGCCTTCTTTCTGCAGTTTTTATTCACGGCTTTTACGACTTTTTTGCCGGCTTCCAGAATTCTCTGCGCTGGTTTGCAATTGCCGCAATTTTACTTGCAATTGTTGAATGCCGCTTGAAATACACTGCATTAACAGAAGAAAATGACAGATAAGAAAAAATGTGCTATAATATAAACGGAGAAAAAAAATGCAGGATTTTATTTTTAGAATTTCACCAAATATAGTTCTTGGATCATATACTGTAAGTCGGCTTGGAATTCAGGCATTGGAATGGGGTTCACGCTACATGGTAGTTATGGATCCAATCTTAAATGAAGTAAAAATGCAGGAAAAAATCATTTCTGCCTTAAATGACCGCAAACTCGACCACTTTGTTTTCAGCGAGCTTACAGACGGTACTTCTACCAAAACAATTCAGCGTGCCCTTGCTCTTGCAAAAGAAGGTCACGTTCATGGAATAATTGCAGTTGGTGGTGCAAAAGCCCTTAATATAGGTCGTTGTGTTGCAGCTCTTTACAACGAAGTTCACGATTTTTATAACTTTGTAGATGGAGCCCTTCCTACAACAACTTCAATTCCTTGTATTTGTGTTCCAACAACTTTCCGTACACCTTTTGTTTTTACAAACGAAATTCCTGTTACAGATTCACGAAATCATCAGCTTAAACTCATGAGAGTTCAGAATAATCTTACAAAACTTGTTGTAATTGACCCTAACCTCATGCTTACCCTTACCGATAACCAGAAATCTTCAATTTCTATGGAAGTTTTAAGTATGGGTATTGAAGCCTACCTTTCGCAAAAGGCAAACTTCTTCAGCGACATGTTTGTAGAAAAAGGTCTTGAGCTGCTTTCCTATGCACTCGACGGCTCCCCATCGCTTGATATTACAACTCCGGAAGAAATCCTTCTGGCACAGGCAGGAGTTATGATTTCTCTTGCAACATCTTCAAGCTCGCTTGGACTTTGTTCTTTACTTGGACTTACAATAAATTCCCGCTATAAAATTGATAAATCACTTGTTTCGGCTATTCTTCTTGCATATTCTGTAGAAGATGCGGCTCAGTTTAAGGCTGCAAGGCTCGAAAAACTTGCACATATCATGCGCATTGTACCGGAAGAAACAAGCGGTGAAGAAGCAATCAGACTCTTTGTTGATTATATCCGCCAGAAGATTGCAAAATTCAATTTACCGGCACGTCTTAAAGATTTGTCTCTCTCTATTGAGCAGTTGTCTCTTGCAGTAGAAGATGTTCGCCCTGTTGATATTGTAAACAATCTTCCACGCAGCATGACAACAGATGATATCTTTGACTTTGTAAAGAACGCATACTAATTTACCGGTAAAAAGGCAATTATGATTGAACCAGGCAAACTTTTTCAGCTCGCAGGCGGCCAGAAACGTCGCAAACTGGCACTAACATTTGGCGCTTTGGAACGCGATATTCTTGGAATTGCCGAAAAAGGAACAGAATACTCTTTTCCAAACATCCCCCGCGCTGAATATATTAAAGAAATCACAAAGATTCTCTTAAAAGACCCTAAAATTACAGCAGAAGCTGCGGCAGAACTTAACCAGATGCTTAAAGCAGATCCTATTGATGAGCTTCGCCTTTGTAATTGTGCCCGCAATCATCTTTTAGCAATAATTGGCACCTTCCCTGCAGAATGGGATTTAGTTATTGCTCCACACCCTGCCCTTACAAATGAAGACGGAACTTTAAAAGAACGCGATTTTTATCCGGGAATTACAGTTTATGCAGAAGATATCCGCTCTCCTTTTAATATTGGTTCCATTTTTAGAACAGCAGAAGCAATGGGAGCAGAGAAAGTTTACATTTCGCCTTGTTGTGTAGATCCTGAACAGCCACGTGCCGTAAGAAGCGGTATGGGCTGTATTGAAACAATGGGCTACGAAAGATGCTCTTTGAACCAGCTGCCTGCCGATATTCCAGTTTTTGCACTTGAAACCGGCGGCACAGATATAAATGACTTTGACTTTCCGGAAAAGGGAATATGTATAATTGGTTCAGAAGAACTTGGAGTAAGCCCGGAGGCTTTAAAAAGAGCCACTTACGGCAGAGTTACAATTCCTATGAAAGGTTTAAAGGCTTCGCTTAATGTTGGAGTTGCCTTTGGTATTTTAATGCAAAAGTGGGTGGAGTTCCTTGAGCATAAAGTCTAACTGACCTTTTGAATGAATGCCAAAGAAATCAAGGGCGTCTTTATTTATCTGATAGTATTCGGCCTTACCCTGCTCATAATACTGAAGAATATCAGCAAGATAAACGGCAAAAACTATATTCTTAATTTCTGCTGGAGCTGCAGAAGGGTTATTATGATATCTAACTACCTGTGCAACCGTTTCAGGTAAACCCCAGTTTTGTGCAAGCTTGTAGCAGCCGCGACTATGTCCAAAATCCTTGAGGAACAATTCAAAAAGAACTCCTGAATTATCATAGCTGTCGGCAACTTTTTTCACAGGATCTTTCTGTTCATCGGTTGCAACTTCAAGTAAAAGACATTCAATATCATGGAATAAAGCACAGATATAAACTTCTTCAAGATTAACTTCATGCTCAGGGTTATTTTTGGCAATGTTATAGGCATATAAGGCTACATCATTTTCATGCTGCCAGAAATTGCGGACATCCTCTTCTTTTTTAATTACTCTAAAGGCAGGATTTTCAAGAGACAAAAGCTTTACAACTTCTTCGCGTCCAAGAACCGAAAGTGCATTTGTAATTGTAGAACAGCTGAAGCCTTTTGCGGCAGCAGCTTTTAAAAGAACAGATGCAAGCGAAATATCCTTTGTTATAATGTTTACAAGTTCGTCGTCTGTGGCGGTCTGTGCAGCCTTAGCAAAGTTCTCAAGAACCCCTTCAAAAACAGGAATTGTTTTTAAGCCTTCAATAAAAGCTTCATAAAGAGAATCCATCTGCTCGTTGATTTCTTTATTAAGTGGTAAAAGCATCTGGGTTACAGTTTCGCTTTCGTTGCAGAAAACCTTATAATTATCACGAGAAAGCCCGATTTTTCGCAGCATAAGAATAATAATGATAATTCCAAGGCCCGCACCTTCTGTCTGGTCAACCATTAAAGATACGACCTGCTGAGGTTCCTCATATTTTTCTGCTACACGAAGTTTTTCCAGAATACGTTTTTTCTCTGATTTTGTTAAAAGTGAATTATTCCTGATTTCTATTTTAATGCCATCGTCTGATAACTGCAGGATGAGTTTTATGTATAAGCCTTCCTGTTTCTGGAGCTCCAGATAATGCGCAAGGTTTGAAAGCATATCGTTTTTAAAAGAAATCATTCCCTGCTGATACTGCATTTCATCGTTTATATCCAGCTTTTGTTCCAGAAAGTATACGCGCTTTGTATTTGCTTTTTTAGAATTTGTAAGAAGCTCTCCAAGACAGAAGCTGAGGTTATCGAACATATGCTCCTGATGGCACTTAAGCAGGAAATATTTGAGAACCTCTTGAATATAAACTTCTTTTTCACGAGGGAGGGTATACGAGAATATTTCAATAGGGGTATGCAGTTGAACTGCCAGGCTGATTTTCTCTTTATCCGTCTCTGATAAGAACTTGCTTGCAAATTCCATATTCTTCTATTTTATTGTAAAATAGAAGAAAAGTAAAACTTTTTTTGAAGAATTTGGTATAATATTTTTATGAGTGAAAATCGTAAAACTCAAACAAAAAAGAAGACTACAAGCTCTCGGAAAACTGCCACAAGAAAAACTGCGTCGTCAAAAAAGAAGCGCTCCGGCGGCAAAGTTTATATACCTGTATATAAAACAATCATTTTGTGCCTTAGCGTAATTGTTATTTGCCTTGTACTGCTGCTTATAACTACCCTTCCAAAGCCAGCTTCACAAGCAGAAACCTATTCTATTACAGAGAGATTTGAAGAATACCCTCCTAAAGAGGAGAAGCCTGAAGAAAAAGACGAAAAGCTTTCGTCTCCGGATATCAAGATTGAAAAGAAAAAAGAAACTTCTGTAAAAGAACCAGAAATAAAAAAGCAGGAAGAAAAAAAGCCTGAAAGTAAAGCAAAACCTGCACCTGCACCTGCGCCTAAGACTGACGAAAAAAAGGTTCAGGAGAAGAAAGAAGACAAACCAAAAGAAAAAGCCAAACCTGCACCAGCCCCAACTTTTGGTTTTGAAAAGGCAAAGAATAAAGCCCAGCTAATTTTTGTTTTTGATGATGGCGGACAAAATCTTGAACACTTGAAGAAATTCCTGGAACTGCCATTTCCTATTACAGTTGCAGTTCTTCCTCAAATTACTCATTCCCAGGAAGCCGCCCAGATGGTAAGAAATTCTGGAAACGAACTTATTCTTCATCAGCCGATGCAATCGGTAAACCCAAATATAAATCCGGGACCTGGCGCTATTACACCGGACATGAACGAAGAAGAAATAAAGCAGCAGCTTTTTACGAATATAAATCAGATTGGCCCGATTGCCGGAATGAACAATCACGAGGGTTCAGGTATTACTGCCGACATTGATAAAATGGAAATTATTCTTAAGGCTGTAGAACAGGCAGGCATTTATTTCTTAGACAGCCGTACAAATGTAGAAACAAAAGTACCTTATGTTGCCCAGGGACTTGGATACACATACTACGAAAGAAATATCTTTCTGGACAATGAAAAGACCCGGGCAAATGCCCTTTCCGAAATTAAAAAAGGGCTTGCTCTTGCCAATAAAAATGGAAGCGTTATAATGATAGGACACATCTGGAGTGCAGATTTTCTTCCGGCCTTGCTCAAAGAAATCTATCCCGAATTACTTTCTCAGGGGTATACATTCAGCCTTGTGAGCAAGTCGAATGCACAAAAGAGATGAGGATATTAAATGATAGTACTTGGTATAGAAAGCAGTTGCGATGAAACAGCCTGCGCAATTATCGAAGACGGCAAAAAAATCTTAAGCAATGTTGTAGCAACTCAGATTCCTTTTCATGAAGTTTATAAGGGGGTTGTTCCCGAAATTGCAAGCCGTAAGCACGCAGAATGGATTTTGCCGGTAGTAAAACAGGCTCTTAAAGAAGCAGACCTTCCGCTTGATAAAATTGATGCAATTGCAGCAACAAACCGTCCGGGACTCATGGGCTCCCTCCTTGTTGGCTTTACATTTGGAAAAACTCTTGCCTGGTCTACAGGAAAACCTTTTATTGCAATAAATCATATGCTTGGACATTTATATGCCGCACAGCTGCAGACCGAAGTTGAATATCCATTTCTGGGACTTTTAGTAAGCGGCGGCCACAGTATTATCTGTAAAGTAAATGATTTTGACGATCTTGAAATTCTTGGAACTACAGTAGATGATTCTGTTGGAGAAGCTTTTGATAAAGTTGCCAAGTTCTACGGCCTGGGATATCCCGGCGGAGTTATAATTGATAACCTTGCTAAAAAAGGTGACCCTAAAGCGGCGAAGTTCCCTGTTCCAAAGCTTGATGAAGAGACCCACCGTTATGATGTTTCTTTTTCGGGACTTAAAACGGCAGTAATTCATCAGTGCGATTTATTCTGGCAGCCAGGCTATGAACATTCTACAGAAAACATGTGTGCAGCCTTCCAGGAAACTGCTATTAAAACTCTTGTAGGAAAATTGCTGCGTGCTGCAGATGACACAGGCCTTAAAACAGTTGTTTGCGGTGGTGGTGTTGCTGCAAACTCACGCTTGCGCCAGATGCTTGCAGAACGTAATGATCTTAATTGTATTTTCCCTCCACTAAAGCTTTGCGGAGACAACGGAGCAATGATTGCCGGAGTTGCATATCATTTCTTAAAACGAGGTGATCGCAGCGGAATTGATACTGTTACTTGTGCAAGGATTCCACAATTTAAGAGGGGATTGGAGCAGGTACGTCATTCTAAATAGCCCCTTCGACAGGCTCAGGGACCACGGGCTAGAACTCTACCTTAATTCCGGCGCCAATCATCAGGCCATCAGCAGATTTGTCTGTGAATACCGACATTGGAAAAAAGACAGCTAATTCCGGTCCATATTTTGTTTTACCGTAATAAAACATCCAGTCAATTGCGGCAGAAAGGTATAAAAAGCGAACATTCTGATAAAACCATTCGTTCATGTAATCAACATCACTCTGGACTGTGCCTGTAAAACCTGCGTCACTGGCCTGAACATTTGAAGGAACTGTTGCAAAACGGAAAAGACCCGCAAGGCCGGCAAGAACGCTCCAGCTGTATTTGTTTTTATAATTTAATTTGAAGGCAATTGGAAGATTCAGTAAAAAAGTAAAGGTCTGGCCTGTTCTGTTTTCTACTTCGGCAGGAAGCACCATTTTATCGTAAACAAGATTATATGACGCATAAAATCTGAGCGAAGGTTGAAAGGATATTGCAGTATAGTTTGGAACAGAAAGGCCAATGTAAACAGGCATTTCAATAGGAGATGGTGCGCTTATAAATTTTCCATCTGCCGATTTTTTATGAGAGTTTATTGAAAGCAAAGGCTCAATTCCAAATACAAAGTCCAGACGGTGGATAAGAGCCTGAGACTGAATAAGTTCCTCAACTTCGGTAACAGTCATGTTCTGTTCATCAACATAATCTCGCTCGGAGGTTTCCTGAATTTCCTGACTTTCTGAGGGCTCTGAAGTTTCCGAGGCATCCTGGGCAAAAATCTGGCCTGCTAAAAAAGAGAAAAGTATAACTGTCAGGAAAACAACCTTTTTCATCACCTGATCCTGCTATATAATGTAGCATTTAAATCTACACTTAGAAAACCACTGCGGCTAACCTTGTAAAAATCGGTCTCTTCCCAGGCTGCATATAAAGTTGTGCCGCTTATTACAAAATCAGAATAAACAAATCCAATATCAAGCTTTGGAAGACGAATTGCAACAGGCTTTCCGCCACGAAGAATATGCTTGCCGGGTAAGGCCCCTTCTATAAATAAAGTTCCATCTTCAAAAAGAGCAGCACTCCAGCTTTGCGAAATTATTGCTTTTGCCTTGAGCTCCTCTTCAAAAGAACCCGCAATTTCGTTTTCATAAATGCGGGGAGAACTTCCTGCAGCCGATTTTACTTCCATTAAAAAAGGAATCGCCTTGTCAAAGCCCATTAACATTGTGCGGATTCTTTCCGGAGCCAAAGAATAAGGCTTTACACTCATCATATCCCGGAATTCTTTTACAGAAGATTCTTTTACGGTGATTAAATCATTTGCAGAAACCGGTGAAATTGAAACGATTGGAGCGGCCGGGCGGAACTTTATATATGAAAATTCAGTTTTGCTGCTTCCACCATTTTCGTCTTGAACCGATTTTATACTGCAGAACCATTCGCTGCCGTCCCAGTAATAATCTGTAATTTCGGAATTCTTTTTATCTGTAAGATTTGTGCAGTTAAGAACAGGATATGATATTTTTGAAGCGTCATCAAATTGAACAAGAAATAAATGCGCATCGGAATCGTTTTTATATGCAGCCGAAGAAATTGTGTCATTAAAGAATACGCTTTTATAAACAGAAAAAAGCGGCGTTCCGTCTATAAAAACAAGATTTGCTGCAGTTCTGTTTGAAAAAATATTTATATCTTTGGCAAGAGAAATTTTATCGCCTTCAAAACAGATAACGCCAAGTCGGTTTGCAAGGGCATAAGCTTTTACTTTTCCATCAGCGTCTGCGGCTCCATTGTTTGCAGAAGAAATGCGGATTGCTTCTGTATATGGAAGAGTGCCTGCAAAAGGAGCGTTACGAGGACTGTCTACCCGGGCAAAACCATCCTGTGTAAAATAATACCAGGCGTGATCTGTTTTTTGATTTCCAATTTCTACAATTTCGGGCTTTTTCTTTGATTTGTCCTTGTTTTTGCAGGAAGACAAAAGAAAGCATGTAAGGCATAAAAAAGCTGCTGTAATTAAAAATCCTGATTTTCTGACGTTAAAAAAATTTTTCATATCTCTTCAATGTATATCGGCATAGAAATAAACTCAAGTGATATATTTTTTGCAGAAGATGCGGAAATTAAAAGTGCATATTCAAGAGCTGCGGCCCCTGGGCTTTGTGGAAGGGCAAAAAGCTGGGGCAGGTCCTTCTTTACAGTTACATAAGGCTTTTCGGATGTACGCATAAAATCATTTTCGGGCACATAAGATGATAAAACTTCAAAATCAAGTTCCAGACAGAAGGTTTGATTTTGTTTAAGCTTAGTTGCCGTAAAGTTGTGATATGCAATGCCTTCGAGGATTTCCTGAGTGTCGAGCAGCCAGGGGTTATAAAAAGCCTCTTCATCTAAAGCCTTTTCGTCTAAGGTCTGCATCAGTTTTTCCCAATTAAAGGATTGAGCAGCCTGACCTGCAGTTTTATACAGGCTTGCCGCATATCCCCCGCTCCAGCTTATGGATTTTGAATAAGGATAAATGGTTCCGGCGCTTTTGAAAAAGTTATTTTGAGTTATGGGTCTTGCGATTATAGAACAGGGTCGGTTTTTCTGCAGGTGAAAGGAGATGATTTTTGTATCCGGGGGTACTTCGAGAGCCTCAGCAACCCCAGAAATCTGTGGTCCTTGTGGTCCCTGAGCTTGTCGAAGGGCCTCATCATAAAATACCTGAATCTTCCACCCCTTAAGTTCCGGTAAATATTCCGGCCACTCGGGAAGTTCAAAGTCAATAATTTCCTCTTTTGTCATAAAGTTACAGGAGCATAAGGTCAGCGCAAGAAAAGTGCACAAAGCCATAAAGCATAATTTAAATAAATTTCTCATGCTTATATATTAGAAATAAAAGTGGACTTGTTACAAAAATTTGGGAAAAAAATGACATTTATTTGAATTTTTTGATCTCTGCCTGGCACAACTGATCGCAAAGTTCGTTGTATTCAATACCTGCATGCCCCTTTACCCAGTTCCAGGTTACATCCAGGGCGGCATTAAGTTCGTCCAGCTGCATCCAGAGCTCCTGATTTTTTACAGGCTTTTTGTCTGCGGTTTTCCAGCCCTTGGCCTTCCAGGAGTGAATCCATTGAGTAATGCCGTTTTTTACATACTGGCTGTCTATGTTTACGGTAATGTGCCGCCCCGCAAAAGCAGGAGTGTTTTTTACTACAGAAAGACCTGCAATGGCAGCACTAAGCTCCATTTTGTTGTTAGTAGTCATTGCTTCTCCACCGCTAAGGCTTTTTACAACCCCATCGGCTATAACAACAATACCCCAGCCACCAGGACCAGGGTTACCAGAGCATCCACCGTCTGTATAGATTATGATGTCGTCCATTATACCAGCACGCCTTTTGTAGAAGGAATTGTTCCACCACGGCGCTCGTCAATGCTTACAGCTTCGCGGATGGCGCGGCTAACAGCCTTAAAAGCTGCTTCTATTTTGTGGTGGTCGCTGCGGCCACGGATTGTGTCTATGTGCAAGTTGCACTGAGCAGCATTTACAAAGCCCTGCCAGAAGTCTTCAAAGCAGTCTGTCTGGAAGGAGGCTTCTTTTCCGTCTGCCCCAATTGAAACAAGCGGAATGCCTGTAAGTTTTGCATCATTTACAAGGTAAGCACGGCCGCCAAAGTCTACGGCTGCCTGCACAAGAGACTCGTCCATAGGGTAAATAAAAAATCCTGCACGATAAATGCCTGCACAGTCTCCAAGAGCCTTCTTAAAACATTCGCCAAGCACAATGCCTGTATCTTCGATTGTGTGGTGCTGGTCTACGTTAAGGTCTCCCTTAATAGTTCCGGTCAAATCAAAAAGCCCGTGCTTGCAAAAAGACCTGAGCATGTGGTCAAAAAATCCAATCGGATTTTCAACTTCACATTTGCCGGTCCCGTCAAGGTTCAAAGTAAGTTCTATTTGTGTTTCGCCTGTTACGCGTTTAATTGTTGCTGTTCTCATAGTAAAATCTTATCATAAAATTAAAAAAAATGACAGATGTGGTTTAACACAAAATTTTATAAATATGAATATTAAGGGGAAGATATAGTTGAGGAGTGATTTTTACAAGAAAGTTAACAATTACCCTTGTTATCTTGTTTTACTAACAAAGAAAACAAAAGGCTCAATCCGTATGAAATGAAACAAGTAAGCAGACGATCAACAATGTTAATAGGAAAACGAGAAACGATGTTTGTACCCAGTTGAGAAAGCCCCAGTTTTATGAAGTTTGGTTTGAAAAAATCAGATGCTACCGGATATGTAGATTTGTAATTTGAATAGGTAATACAAATGCTGTCAATAATTCCACCAAGAATGCTTATCACAACACACATTATCATTGCAAGAATAAACAAATAGCAGATGCGGACAATTATCATATCTGTATTAAAAATATTGCGTTTGAACTTATAACTGATAAAAACTGCAAAAAAAGAGCAGATAACATAAAGGGTCGGGAGCTGAAGAAAATAACCACCGGTAATACTATCTAAGAGTGTTGTGGCAAAAGCACAAACGAGGCCAGGTATCCAGCCGCAAAAAAAAGTAAGGGTAACTGTTCCAACAGTATCTAAAAACAGAGGAACATGAAGAATAAAAATAGCCAGATGATTAAATCCAAAGTTGATAACAATGCCCAAAATCGTAGAGATTATGATGATAAGCCAGCGACGTATTTTTTCATTCATAATATGTATAATAACTTAAAAAACTTGATTTGTATATAATTTTTGGAGTTTAGAGTTAGACTCTATTTTTTTTTCACACGATTGCGTATATAATATAAATAGATTCTAATGCATATGAAAAAAACAATATCAAAAAAAATTAGCCATTTTTTCTTCCTATACATATATATTGCATTTTTATTCTCAGCCTGCTCTTTTCGTAGTGAAGATAAGTTGTTAAGTCAGCTTATAGAAAACTGGGATAACATCCCTTCTAATCATCAAAATATATCTAACCTTAATTCTTTCTTAGATGACTTTGAGCGATACAAGGAATCTGATGAATATTATGTTAATACAATGATAAATCAGAACTATCTTAACAGTGTTAAAAATTTTGAAGAAAGCCTTTATAGACTTTCAAAGGCAGATAATCAAACTGATTATTATAATTATTATTCAGAGAGTTCAAAACTGCTCCTGCGTCTTGCAAAGGAAGACAATACCATATCAAAAAAGACAATAATTTCTGCTATCTTTATTTTTCTGGTTCTTTTTATCTTTCTTATACAAGTTTCGATTTTTCTTTTTATTTTTCTTTCAAAATATGAAAAGCTTCACAATGAAAGTCGAGAAATCGGGTATTACTCGGATATTATGTTTCAAGGTATTCAGAATGAACGCAAAAGAATTGCGCGGGAACTTCATGATTCTGTTTGCCAGGACTTACGTGCGGTAAAACTCGAAACAGAGCTTATGAATCTTTCAGGAGAGGAAAATCAGAAAATAAAGGAAACTGTCATTTCAATGATTTCCAAAAGCATTGAAGATTTACGTTCAATTTGTAATACACTGTCACCTATGGGCAGTAAGAATGATAAACAAACATCCGTGTGGCAGTCTTTTATATCATCCTTAGATAATCTGATTGAAAACAAACTTGAGAAGACAGATATTTCGTTTAATGTAAAAATCGAGTCTCTGATTGATGTAGGGAATCTTAATCTTTACAAGGTTGGAAATATTTTCAGAATAATTCAGGAAGCCCTTTCAAATATCGAAAAACATTCTAAAGCCAAAAATGCTTCTATATTGATTCGTAATAATGAATTGAATAGCAAAAAAACTATCTTGTTATTTATAATTGATGATGGTGTGGGAATTAAAAATGTGTCTTTAAAGGATGCAAAGATTCCCTCAAACGGATTTCACTTTGGATTGAACAACATGGCACAACGGGCATCTGAACTAGGAGCAGATTTTTCTATCATAAGCGAGTTTGGAGACGGAACAAAAATCAGACTGGAGGTACCGGTTGAATGAGCGGAATAATAATAGTAGATGACCATGCCATGATGAGGAATGGTCTTAGCAGCTGGCTTGAAAAGAATACCTCCTGGAATAATATCAGGCTGGCAGATTCTGTGGAGTCTGCTAAGACCTTAATAAAAACTGAATTACCGGAGATATGTATAATTGACGTACAGATTGGTGACGAAGACGGCTTTTCATTACTGAACTTTATAACAAAGGAATATCCGCCTGTAAAATGCGTTATGTATTCCATGTTTGATTCACCAGGTTATGTTTCGCAGGCAAAAAACCTTGGAGCCGTCGGTTATGTTTCTAAGGCGAGTTCAGAAGAAGAGCTGGTAAAATGCCTGGATTCAGTTAGCCACGGCGAAATTTTTATTGAAGAAAAAATGGAAATCTCTTTTGAAAAAATTGAAGAAATCATCTGCTTTATGACAAAAACTGAATGCCGGGTTTTTCACGAAATCCTTAAAGGTAAGACAAACGCACAGATTACAGAAACCCTTAATATATCGAATCACAGTATAGAATGCTATGTATCTCGAATCTACGATATCACCGGCATCCGCAGCCGCGAACAACTAATTAATCATTTTTCTTCCTGAATTTTTGTATAACTCACTTTTTTTTAGAGTTTAACTCTATTGTTTCTGTATTAATTCATCTTACAATTGAATTATCACAAACAAAGGAGTTTCTCATGGAAGAAAATGAAAAAAAGAATTGGTTACAAACTTCTGTATCCAATAAAATCGGTACAATATTATGGGCAATCAGCACTGCTTTGTTTATTATTGTATTTATTAACATTCTTAACTTGTCAAATATGATAGCTACAATTTCACAAGATGCTGGATGGAAAGGAATGGGTTCATCATTAGGAAAATTTTTTATTCCAATGATAATTTTTTATCTCATAATTACTATTTGTATTTTTCTCAATTTTAATACTGCTACAGCGATCGGAAAAGCATACGGAATTAGTCTCTTAATATTCGATATAACGGCAATAGTCGGAACCATAACACTAACAAAATTAGTTTTACCAATATTAGCTGATCAAATTTCTGAGATACGAACTCTTGAGAATGCAATAGAAAATGTATTTGATAATATAAGAGTTCTGTTAATTCGAGGTTCAAAAACTCTTAAAAAGTTTGGTAATCCTCAAATTGATGCTACAATGGCTATCGAAACCCTTAAAAAAACCAACTCTAAACTTATATCTGCTATTGAAGGACTTGCAGGATATTCGCTTTCTGATGATGAATTATACTCTACCATTTTAGTAATTTTGCAGATGTATAAGAAATTTGCAATCATAACAATTGGAGCTGCACTTACACAGCTTTTTACTTTCATTGCTGGTTTTATGCTCAAAACAGATAATACACAAAAATCTCGTTTAGCAGCACTTATTATGTGTTTATTTATGGGATTCGTAGGAGGACATCTTCTTTACATTGGCAAAACAGGTAAAGCAATACTACGAACAATATGTACAATGTCTATTGTATTACTTATTATTCCTGCATTCTTTGGCTTGATTGACTTTATTCTTATTCTTGCAGGAAAATTTAAGGATAAGACTAAACAACCTGTTGTTAAATGGATTTAATTTTATCAAAAACTATAAAATTAGAGTTTAACTCTATTGTTTAATTCTTATCATAGTATATTATTAAATTACATGGACAACTTTAAGGATGTTCCATAAGGAGTATTAATATGAATAAAAAAATTATTTCAGTATTGGCAATCTTAGCAACTTTAACATGTGCTCTTTTTGCAGCATCGACAAGAAAAGATATTGATGCTTTTCTTAAAGAGTATGAAACCTTTGTTGTAAAGGCCGAAAAAGCTGCTGCTTCGAACAAAATCAGTGATTTAATGTCAATGTCTCTTGAATCAGTTAAGCTTACAGAAAAATATGATAAGATAAAAGATTCAAAAGAATGGACAACTGCCGATTCAACAAAATATCTTAATCTTACAAACCGTTATACAAAAGCTGCAAGTAAAATTACATCAGATTTATCTGATGATACAGATGCCCTGCTAAATGCATATAGTTTCTAAGAATAAGTAATTCCATATAAAAACAAAAATTTAAAGGCTACTCAATTTTGAGTAGCCTTTTTTTGTAATCAAAATATAATGTCGAAAAGGTTAAGGCTATCCCCTACAGCATCACCTTTCTAAGTTCATACTCCACAATATCCGTAGCCCCAAGACTCTGGAGTTTTGGCAGCAGAACCGGTACCTCGGACTTTTTAACGGCAATTTTTACGGCAAAACCGTCGTCGTTGAAAAGTGGAGAAACTGTCGGGCTCTTCATTGCAGGGATGCCTTTTATAAGCTGGTCAAAATCGGCTTTGGAAACGTTCATTTCGAGCATTACGCGGTTGCGGGCGTTGAGAACTGTTTCGAAAAGCATTTTGAGTTCAAGGATTTTCTGCTTTTTTTCCGGGTCTTCCATGGCCTGGCGCGAAGCATACATTCTTGTTGAGCTTTCCATAAGGGTGTCTACAATTTTAAGGCGGTTAGCACGCAGGGAAGAACCTGTAGAAGTGTTATCAATTAAAATCTGAGCAATTGAATCTTCGGTGTCCTGAACAAAGCCTTCGCTGGTTCCCCAGGTGCGGAAAATCTCGCCGTCGATTTTTTTGTTTTCTACCCACTGGCGGCTCAAGGTCTGGTATTCTGTTGCAATTGTAACTTTGTTTTTAAGAAGAGTATCCAGGTCTTTTGTATCAGGAATTGCAGCAACTATACGCACAGGGTCAAAACCAAGGTCCATAATTTCTACAACCTTGTCCTGAACACCGTTTTCGTAAACCCAGTCCTTACCACTAAAGCCAAGGTCGGCCTTGTTGTTTGCAAGAAGAAGACTTGTAATCTGTGGCTTTACAACCTGAAAAGCAAGATCTTTTTGATTTGTAGTTGGGAAATATGTTCTGTCGGGCAAAGAAATTGAAATGCCCACGTCACTCAAAAGTTCATAAACTGATTCATAAATGCGGCCTTTAGCCAGTAAAATTTTTAATTTGTCCATAAGGTCATTTTATAGAAGAATTAAGAGATTTTCAACATATCAGGCCTAGATTGCCTTGCGGCTGTGCTCCTTGAAACAACAACTAAAACTTCCCTTCAAAACCAAAATCAAAGAGTTTTTCCGGGAGGCTTTCTTTTGGGCCAAAGGCAAAGGAAACATAGAGATTGGTTCGGTTGGCTGAGTTTGCGAAGGTACCAATGTTTGGAGTAAAGCCAAGGGAAAGTTTTAGTCTGGCGTATTGCTTGTAGGCAAGGTCGCCTGCTTTTATTTGATCAAGGTATATGCCTGCGTGAGTCAAATGCCAGTTCTGGGCTGCTTCTGTTGCGTTGGCATAATCAAAACCGCCTGTGTAGTTTATAGTTAGAATTACATCATTTAAGAAAACTGCAGAAAGGCCAGGGACTGCTTTTTGAATGTCATAGCCAAACAAAAGTGTTTCGGCATCTACTTTTGCCAGCCGGTAATCTGTAGCGCTCAAAGAAAAAAGACTTGTATTAACTTTTGTTGGAAGATTATAGGTAAAATTATCGGCACACAAAAGAGGAAGAAGCTTTGGAATATAAAGAGCTGCATCAAATTCCACATCATAAATATCACTAAGTTTATTTTTGTATGGCTTTATATCTGTTTCATAAGCATGTGCAAGTCCTGCTGTAAGGGTAATTCCTTTTCTTTCATAAGTACCGGGGCCAGAGGTAAAAACATTTGTCCAGCTGGCAGAAGCAATTTGAAGAGAGGAAAAAGAAGTATTATCATTTTTGTCGGACAAGAGACCGTAATCTGCATTTGCGCGGACAGAAAATAAAAGAGCATAGCGTCTGCCAAAATCAAAGCCAGAAGAAATTGCTGCTGAACCCGAAAGCTTTTTAAAACCACTTTGATTTATTATGAGAGAAGAAAATAAAGAATATTGAAGTAAACTTGTGTCTGTTCCACTTTGATAGCTGAAATCAAAAATGCCGGATTTTGAAGCAATATCATAACCAGCAGAAAACATTGTGACTCCGGCATACCAAGGCAAGGAATTCATATAAGTTATTCCAAGCGTTGGGATGTTTGAAGCAATTCCGCCCATAGGAATAATAAAGCCGTTGAAAGCATACTGGAATGGCGAGAAGTTTTTATAGGGAAGAGGCTCCGGCACAGGGTCAGGAGTATTTTCAAAGGCTGGCAAAGAAGCGTGGGCCTCAATCTGCTCGCAAGTCCACCAGGATTTTTCTAATTCCAAAAGTCGGGACTGTTTGTAAAATTGTGCGGTGTAATAAATATGCCCGTCCTTGCAAACAGGTGTATAAACCCCGCCCGAAATATTTTCATTCATTAAAGAAAATTGTCCGTCTTCAAGGTCCAGCATTCCAAGTCTTGGCAAGGTTTCTTTTTTTGCCCATGAAAAATAAATTGTATTTGAACTTAAAGACAAATCGCGTATTTTCATTTTTTCATAAGGAAGAGGATACTCTGTCATATTTGAAAAATGAATGTCGCTGACGCAAATAGAATAATCAAGTCCCGATTTTAATGAAAAGGCAAAGCGGCCATTACCTAAATCTGTAAAGTCGGAAGGAACCTGCTCTGCATCAAAAGTCAACTCAAGAGGATTTTCGCAAAGAGAAACTTTGTCTTCTACATCAAGCTTTTGAACAACAATAGAATATCTTTGCGCCTGGTATTTTTGTGCTACAAAATAGTATTCTCCATTTGAAGAGATTACTGCAGGACAGACATAATTACTTCCCGGGACAGAAATTATCTTTTTTGTTTTGAGGTCATAAATTTTTGCGCAATGTTTAACAGTTGCAGAAGCTGTAGCGTAATGACTTATAGCAAGAAATCTTCCGTCCAGAGAAAGTCTTATACCGTCAAGATAATCCTGGTGAAAAAGCTTTTGAGGATTTTTACCTTCCGGAACAAAATAAATTGTATTGCAGCTGTCATCTACATAAGCAAGACCGGTCTCGCAAGTACGCAGGTTAGAAAACCTTGAACCACTTCTATTTTTAAGAGAAAAATCCCGCCCCTTATTCTGATTATCAAAAAAGTCAAAAGCCTGACCTGCCCTAAGAGGATTTGCATCGGCAACTTCCGGAAGCTGTATAGAGTTTTCAAACATCTTCCAGGCTCTGTTTAGTTTAATTCCAAAGGTCTTTTTAAAAGCTCCTGCTGTTGTTAAATCTGAAAACTCTTCGCCGTTTATACATCGGTACCAGAATTCCGAATATTTATGCATGCCAAAGTTGCGCTGTAAAAAGTCTGCAAAGGCTCCATTAAAATAATAAAAGGAACCCATTGGATAAGCATCAGAAGAACCTTTTACATCGGAATAAGTCGGAAACCTGCCTTCAATTTTTGCCTGCCTTACCATCTGAAGAGAATATGCATCGTTTAAACGACCCTCCCCTTTTGAGCTTTCATAAGAAACTGTTGCACCTTCGGCCATTCCGCTTGTAACAGTAAAATAATGATTTGAAATTGCGTCACCAAAAATCTTACCTATAACTTTAAAGGTTTTATTTTTAAGATTATAAGTTAATGCATGAGTAAGCTCATGTGTAAAAGTAGAAAGCAGAGACTGGGAAAAAACTGCTAAATCATCTATCTGGCCGGTATCGTAAAGAACAATGCGGTTATAAGGAGAGTTTGCGTAGTATGCGTTGAACTGCTCCACTGTTGCAGTAATAACTACGGGAAGTCTGAAGGAAGGCTCCACTCCATATTCCGCGGCAAGCTCTTCAAAAATGGCATCTGCATTTTCATAAAGGATATTTGCACTTGCCAGATTTTTTTCGCCATAAATAAGATCAAAATATTTTGTCTGTGTAAATCTTAATTTTCCTGCCCCGGCCATGCTGCCTTCATGAGCAAAAAGTGAAAAAGAAAGTAACAGTGATGTAAATAAAATAAGAAATCTTTTCATAATATTAATCTTCTGTAAGCGGTTGCTGAGCCTGTCGAAGCACAGGAACCACACCAATCTACATATTCGGGATACGCTTTACGGCATATCTAAAATATAAATATCCTAATGGAGCGGCAAGCACTGTAAAAATGAGTCCTACCAGTAATATGCCCAGATTGTTCCTTGGCAGGAATACCATCAATACAATAAAGAGAGCCACGACACCCATTGAAATAAAAGCCGAAACAACTGCGTTTACATTCTGCTTGAATGCCGCTATAGGATTTTCCCACTGCAGTTTTGGATTAAAGGTGTCTATAAACATTTCTACAAAAACAAGCACAAGAGAAACTAAGAGAGCCAGGACACCGCCTTTTACAATAACCTCAAAAACTTCGCTGGCAGTAAAAGGAAATCCTATTAAGGCAACGCCTGCACTAAAATAAATTGCAGCAATTACTACAGCAATAATACAGTACATAAAAGCATGCCAGAATTTCACAAGAACAATTGTATCGCAGCTTATAGGCATGGCTTTTAAATCGTAAAGGGCTTTACCTTCGCGCGAAAAAGAAGTTGAAGCAACGTTGGTACAGTTACCCATAAAAATAGAAAAAGCTCCAAGGCCAAGAACGCAGAAATATTTTATATTGAGAATTTCTTCCGGTGTAAGGGCAAGGAAAATTCTTTGAAGCTCGTTCATAACTGCATTAATATTACTATGACTTGCCATAAAAAAGCTCATGCCGCCAGAAACAAGCATAATCACAGGAAGGATAATTATTAAAAGAGGTCCGTTTGCAAAGAAGGAAGGCTCCCTGAACATTGTGCGTAAATCGCGGGTAAAAAGAGTTGTAAAAACAGAATTAGTTTTAACGTTTTTAGTAATTACATCCTGAGCTTTCTGGCGCGAAATCTTTTTTGATTTTATATCAGAAAATCCCTTGAGGGTTTTAATATATAAAGGAGAAAAAAGAGGAACAATTCCAAAAATAAAAGCAAGTGTAATTGCAGTCATTAAAAGAATGGAAAGGATTTTTCCGCTGATTGCATTTGCAAAAATCATAAGGAAGGGGGCTTTTTCTACATACAAACGAATCATCTGAATAATTGGAGGCAGCGAGCCCTCATGTAAATCGAGCGACACTGACATTTGAGAAGAGAAAAAGCTGTAGCCGCAAACAAAAATAAAAATCAGGACAGTTGCAATTCCTGTAAGAATTGTGCGCTTACGCATTTTTGGAAAAAGCACAAGTACAAAAATCAAAAGTCCGTAGATTACAAAAAGCGAAATGCTTACAATTGCGCAGGTTGTAATAATCATTCCAAGATAAAACAAGGGACTTGTAAGAAGCCGTGCTTTTATTCCATAAATGATAGAACCAACAATAACGACTGCTGCTCCAAATGAAGCATCTGTAATTGCGGTAACGCCAACCTTTGCACCAAAAATATCCACCGGTTTAAGAGGCATTGCAAGAAACTGTTCTTCTCCGCAGCCTGTATAATAATTTGTAGCGGCAGAAACAAAACCAAAAAAGAAAACAACAGACAGGGCAATAAACATAATGTAAACAGGCATTTTTTCAATGTCGCCGCTGGCTAAAAGATTGTTGCCAAGGTTGTTCATCACCAGAATATACATTCCGCCTGTAAAAACTATAAGATAAATTGTGATTAAAATTAAGAAGATGTTTCTAACAATTCCCTTAACGCCTTTTTTAAAGCCTTCAATAAAATTACTGAAAGAAAAAATATTAGAAGACATTATTTTAAACAAAGACCACAAAGCTTTTGTTTTCATTTTAGTCCTCCGCAACAAGCTTAAGGAAGATGTCTTCAAGTGACTGACCGGCTTCTCCGTGCTGGGCCTGAAGTTCTGCCATAGTACCAACAAATACAAGTTTACCTTTTTTAATTATACCTATTCTGTCGCAAAGCTTTTCTGCAACTTCCATTACGTGTGTAGAAAAGAAAATTGTTTTTCCGGCAGCGGCGCGTTCACGCATGATTTCTTTAATTGTAAATGCAGCTTCCGGGTCCAGACCAACCATTGGTTCATCTAAAATCCAGTTTTTTGGATCTGTAATAAGACTTGCAATAAGAAAAAGCTTCTGCTTCATACCGTGGCTAAAGGATGCAATTCTGCTGCTCAGATTTTCCATCATGCCGAATTTCTCGCAGTAAGTTTTAATGCGATCCATTTTTTCTTCCTGAGGAATTTTGTAAACATCGCTTATAAAATCAAGATATTCAATTGCCTTAAGGCGTGAGAAAGTTTCGGGATTGTCGGGAACAAATGCAAAAGTTCTTTTTGCGGCGATAGGCCTTTCTTTAATAGAAATGCCGTCAAGCAAAAGCTCGCCCTCATCCGGCTGCAGAATGCCTGTGAGCATTCTTATAGAAGTTGTTTTTCCGGCACCGTTTGGTCCTAAAAAACCAAAAATTTCACCATCATTAACTGTCATTGAAAGTGAATCAACAGCCTTTACGCTACCCTTGTTGTAGGCCTTTGTTACGTTTTTGAGTTCGAGCATTGTAAAATCTCCTTTTAGTGGCCCTTCGACAGGCTCAGGGACCGCAGGAATATTTTACACTAATTTCAATTTTGCCGCTACATATACGAAAGTAGAATTCCAGTAGATGGCAATTTCGTTTGTACTGTAGCTTGGGAACTCATCAATATAGCAGCGCAAGGGAGGAGGATTTAAAGGACCAAGCTTTTCTTTTGCACAAAGATCGAACAAACCTTCGCAAGGACCTCCAGAAAGCATTCCTGGCATAGTCTGACCAACAGCCCCGGAAGGTCTGTGATGAGGATGTTTTACAGTATTTGTACCAAAGCCTGTTATATAGCATATATTCATAGGATTACAGCCAAGTATATAATCAAGCTGTTTTTTAGCGGCTTCGTAATATTCATTTTTTCCAGTAAGATCCCAGGCAAGCAAGAGGGCATGGGCATCGTCGCAAACATGACCGGTACCACCCCAGTGAACCTTTTCCATACTTGTTCCAAAAGAAGCCTTGTTTACAATTCCTAAAAGTCTGTCTGCATTTTTAATCATTGAATCTTCAAGAAGCTTAGCCTTTGCCTTGTCTTTGATTTTATCTTTTGCACGAAGGAAAAGCTCTGTACCATAACCGGCAACCATTCCCCAGCCAAAGCCTTCGTGCCAGTTGTTTTTCCACGGATACTGTGGATCTTCCGGTAAATCAATAATTTTCTGGCGCAGTTCAAGAGCCTTATCTAAATAAGACTGATCTCCTGTTTTTAAGAAAAGAGCTCCATAAGCAAAATATCTTTCATCAGCCGAAGTCCAGTCTCCGTAACCACCTGTTGTAATTTCAGGAGGATTAATATAAAGCTCTTCTTCGTGGGTATCAAGATATTCGTTAGCTTTTAAGGCGGCTTCCATAAGCTTTTTAGCAAAGTCAGGGTCGTCTTTTTCAAAGAAGGTAGAAGCAAAAGCGCAGGAACCTGCAAAGTCTGCAGTAGCTGTAGAAGAAACTGGGGCTACTACAAGCTGGTCTTTTTCTTCATCCGGATTTATAAAGGCGCAGAAATGATAGCAGGAAACCTTGTGATAAACTCCGCCATCTTCGCGCTGCATTTTAAGCATCCATTCAAGTTCAAAGCGAACTTCATTAAGAATATCAAACTTTGTAAAGCTGGAGCCGCTTTCTTCATAAGCAAGCAGCAAATCCATTACAGCTTTAGAAGCCGCAACAATGTAACGTCCGTAGTCTCCTGCATCGTGCCAGCCGCCATTTACTTCGATTGTTTTATCTGTTTTATAAACTACAGCAGGAGTATTGTGACAAGCGGCATGTGCCCAAGGGCCTCCATGAGCTTCATCAAGTTCTACGCCACAACGCGAAAGATAAAAATAATTTACACTTGCGTAATAAATATCATCATAAAGTTTTCTACCAATTTTAAAAGAAAGACTTTGGGCCTTCTTTCCCTGCTGCGATTTTACCTGAATTGCAAAAGTTCCCTCGTCAGAAAAATCCGAAAAATCAATACAGCAGACAGGCTCTCCGGCAACTCTGTCTTGAACAGGGGCCTTTACTTTTCCAGAAAAAACGACTTTTAAGCCGCTTAAAATATCAAACTCTTCACCACCCTTGAGTCCCGTACCATATGCAAATTTGGTTTTATCTGCTTCATATCCAATCTGATTAACAAATACTTCAAGTTTACTTTCCATAATCAGAATAATAAGTCAATTTTTTTTAAAATAATTGAACAAAAATGTGAAAAAATCGAATATATCGCATATAATATAAGAACCATGAAAATACTTTCAAACAATAAATGGAAAATCGGATTTTTCCTTATACTGCTGCTTTCTCTGTCATGTTTTAAGCTTTGTGCTCAAGATAATATGACTCCGGGACAGGCGCAGACTTTACGCGAAAGCTTTGTTGATGAAATTAAAACACATATAGGTGCTCCTTACGAATATGGAGCTGTTGGTCCTGATTCTTTTGATTGTTCAGGCCTTATTTATTATTCTGCAAGTAAATCAATTAAGGTTCAGCTGCCACGCACTGCAAAGGCTATATACAATTATGCAAGAATTATACCGGATGATAAACGCGAAGTTGGTGACCTGATGTTTTTTAAGACAACCAATTCTTCTACAATTTCGCACATCGGCGTTTATATCGGCAACAATCAGTTTATTTCTGCAATAAGCGACGGTCCGAATACAGGTGTAATTGTTTCTTCCCTTAATCAGGATTATTGGAAAGGCCGATACGTTTCTACAGGACAATTTTTACCTTCGGGCAAAGAAGAATACAAAAAAGGAAAAAAACTTGAAGAAACCCAGATGGTAGAAGCTTTTGATTCAGCAAGCGGCACACAGACTACTGCTAAAAAAGAGCCTTCTCCCGATTCTACTCCATTAAGTTTTGAAGACAAGTTTCTTTTTGATACATCAGTTTATTTTGACTGGTCGTTACTTTCTCCGCGTCAGTTTGTTTTTAGATACAGAGGAATTGATGCGCTATTCCATGCAAGTTATGCCGGCTGGAACCTTAATCCGGGCATTGGATTCTTCCTCAGGTTCAATACAGGACTTGATACTTTCCAGATTCCTGTAATTTTGAGCCTTTCGATGAATGATTATATCCGTATGTATGCGGGACCTGTCTTTACCTGTAATGACGTTTCCCTTATAGATTCGGATAAAGAGATTAAGGGTTCTATTTTCCCAGGCATAATTGGACTTTCGCTTTCAACTCCTAAATGGAACATTGGTAAAGTTGCTTTGCAGGCCGTGCAGGATATTAACTACACTGTCTACAACAAAATGGATGGAGCAGCCTTACCATTTATGGAAACAATTGCGGCGGGACTTGTAATGTACACAGGAGTTAGACTTACAGTTCCTCTGTCTGCATTTTACAAAAGGAATTGAAATTGAAAAGAAGAATATTTACAAGTCTCAAAGTGATTTTTGCAAGCCTAGCACTGATTTTTTTATGTGCCGGCTGTACTTCCGAAATTTCGCTTGAACTCAAAAAAGACGGTTCTGTTGATGTTCAATTCAGCGGACTTGCCGGAAAAGCTTTTGCAACAATGATTAATTCTGTAAGCGGAAATGGATCTGCTTCAAGTTCTGTTCTTTTTGATACAAAAGAAATTGAATACGAAATGAGCTCAAACGGATTTTCACAGGTAAAAGCTCTTTCTAAAAAAGGCTCTGACCTTACAGTTACAATGACAGACAAGAACGGAAAATCAGCCTTGTTTACTTCCGGCGTTGTAAGCGTAAAAGACGGAAAACTCAATGCATCCCTTTCGCCTCAGAGCCTTGTAAAATTTTATAAATCTGCCGACAGCCAGACAGTTATGTTTCTTGATATGCTTTTAGCCCCGATTTTTAATGATGAAGTTATGACCCAGGAAGAATATGTCGAGGTTCTTGCTTCTTTTTACGGGGATGAAATTGCAGAAGAAATGAAAAACAGCAGCTTTAGAATTACTTTAAAAAACGCCGACGGAACAAAAACTGTTCAAAATATAGGATTTACAAAGCTTTTGACACTTAATGAAGTATTAAGATTTTAGATAAGTTTCTACAACAGAATTGTCTGCGTTGCTGTATGGAGCCGGAACGTATTTGTCGGCGTTCCAGTCGTTTTCCCATCTTGTATTATCAAGCAGATAACGGAACTGATATTCGCGGTTAACATCAAGTTCGAGTTTTACAGAAAAAGAACCATCTGGAGCCTTGGTCATGGGAGTAATTGTGCTGCTCCAGCTGTTAAAATCACCGGCAATATTAATTTCTTTAGCCCCTTGAGCTGCCTCGTGTGAAACTGTAAATGTAACAACACATTTTGTCTTATCCTTAGAAAAAGACTTTTTTAAACCCATTTATATCTCCAATCTGAATTTATTACTTAAAAAATATAATATTATAGAAAAAAATGCAATATGCACAATATTGTTATCAATTTTTACAAAGATTCCATTCTAAAAAATCGCGCGAAGCCGAATTACAGATTACAAAAATGCTCTACACTGCTGCCGCGAGAGCGGCAACGTATATAGTCAAGGCAGTGTAGCGCATAGCGGGCTAGCCTGCGGTTTTGGAATCTGGAATTCGGCTGGAAGCGATTTTTTATATATGATTGCATTAAAAAAATTAATATCAATAATATTGATATATTTCATTCTTTGTAATATAGTATTTTTACTCCGTTGATTTAACCGAAATTGCAGAACGGAAGGGGATGTCTTAGACACCTTAAATCTTGCTAAAGAGGAGGTCCTGATATGGACACTATCTTAAACAAAAATCACTATTTATTTACATCAGAATCAGTTGGAGAAGGTCATCCGGACAAGCTTTGTGACCAGATTTCGGATGGTATTCTTGATTATTGTCTTGGCCTTGATCCAGAAGCTCATGTTGCCTGCGAAACTTTTGCTACAACAAACTTTGTTCTTGTTGGTGGCGAAATCAGATTTTTAAAACAGGACATCGATTTTGAACAGTTCAACTCAAAGGTTGAAGAAATTGCCCGCAATGTTGCAAAAGAAATAGGTTACGACAGCGAAGACAAAGGTCTGGACTACAAAAGCTTTACCTTTATGAACCGTCTTCACGCCCAGTCTGATGATATCTGCCAGGGAGTTGTGGGTACCGGCTTAAAGGAATACGAAGGTCTGCAGGGAGCCGGAGACCAGGGAATGATGTTTGGATTTGCCTGCAACGAAACCCCTACCCTCATGCCTGCACCTGTATATTATTCACATCAGATTCTTATAAGAGCCGCAGAACTTCGCAAGAGCAAAAAAATCCCTTGGCTCAGACCAGATGCAAAATCTCAGGTTACAATTGAATACGACGGATATAAGCCCGTTCACATTGATACAGTTGTTGTTTCGCACCAGCATGACCCTGAAATTTCACATGAAGAAATTGAAAAAACAATCATCGAACAGATAATCAAGCCTGTTCTTGAACCAACAGGACTTTTGGACAGCAAAACAAAGTTCTTTATTAACCCAACAGGACGCTTTGTAAAAGGTGGCCCTGATGGAGACTCTGGTCTTACAGGACGCAAAATCATTGTAGATACTTATGGTGGCATGGGTCGCCATGGTGGTGGTGCCTTCAGCGGAAAAGACCCAAGTAAGGTTGACCGTTCTGCAGCCTACATGGCCCGCTACATTGCAAAAAATATTGTTGCAGCAGGCCTTGCCGACAGAGCCGAAGTTGAACTTGCCTATGCAATTGGAGTTCCTTTCCCTGTAAGCATTATGGTAGAAACCTTTGGAACAGAGAAAGTTGAAAAATCAAAGATTGAAGCTGCTGTTCTCAAGGTATTTGACTGTACTCCTGCGGGAATCTCTGCAACCTTAGGTCTCAAAGCTCCAATTTATGCTAAAACTGCAAGCTACGGACACTTTGGACGAGATCACTTCCCTTGGGAAAAG